>Ga0181523_10004986_pt1 | contig 11200 bp, 11 predicted proteins | sample PEATcosm2014_Bin_43_FD_119752 | JGI IMG/M metagenome (GOLD analysis project Ga0181523, IMG submission 119752) | Peatland microbial communities from MTU Mesocosm Facility, Houghton, MI, USA - PEATcosm2014_Bin05_30_metaG | ecosystem: Environmental > Terrestrial > Soil > Wetlands > Peat | place... | reverse complement strand
GTCCGCAGATTTCTAGCGTCGCCGTGGAAGATCCGGAAAGGAATAAAAACTTTGCACTCTTACCGCAAGAGATGGCTGCCTGGTCTCAAACCCTGGTCTCAAACCAAGGTTAGAATCCCTTCGATATCAATGGCGGATTTCCGTCATGGGGTGCTGTCATGGCAACTCGTCTGGAACACGCCAATATCTCAGTTCGCGATATCGATGGAATGATCCGCTTTCTGCAAACGGCATTTCCTGAGTTTCGCGTGCGCGGTGAAGGCATCACTCGCGAGGGTGCCGGCTGGTCACGTGGGCACCGATGACATTGTTTGTGGGATGCGCGTGAATGATCTCCATGATTGGGCTACTTGTCCCGCACAGCAGGGTACAGGCGCAGGGGCAGCACCAACGAATAATTCTGGAAATCCTGATCGGTCGTCAGAATGGCCCAGCCGCGGCGGTGGGCGGCGGCGCAGATCAGGATATCGACGGGTGATCCGGCAATGCCGCGGCTGCGGCATTGTTTGCTCATTCGGGCAGCGTCTTCGTAATCCTCTGCTTCGAGCGATGGCTCGCGAAAGGCTCGCAAATAGTCGCGGATCTTCTTGAATTGAGCTTCCTCGCGGATTCCGGAGAGTAACTCCTGGCGGATCGGCCCAACCATCTGCGCGCGTCCCTCGCGAATCAATTCAGCCAGGGCGTTGGCCGTACCCTGTTCTGATCTACTGAGATGCTCGGGGCGGCGCCGCAGCGCCAGCGACCAAATCGGAGTATCCACCAACACCATCATGTCCGCGATTCGCTGCTCGCACGACGTGAGCTGCGCCGTCGCTCCGCTTTGTAATCGTACGCGGGATCGAAACTGACGGTGCCAAAGACATCTATTATCTTCATCTGTTTGCGCCGTCGAACGTACTCATCCAGGGCGGCAGTGACCGCTTCTTTCTTGGTCTTGTGTTTTCCGGCACGCCGCGCTTCTTCAATGAGCCGGTCGTCCAATGCGAGATTCGTGGGCATGTGTAGATTTTCACACATTACTATGTGTAAATCCAGTCCTCGTCCCAAAGAAAGTAAATTTAGCTTGACAATATGTAAAGTATACTTTACATTCACGCTATGAATACTATTCGCACTTGCAGCTTCCGCTTCACCAGGCCGGCCTTTCTCTGGGCGCTTGCCGCTCTCGTCACGGAGCTCGTGGTCGAGTGGCTCCCCAACCACGGTCTATACCGGCCAATGCCACGCCCCCTGACTCTTTTGCCGCTCGTCCCCGCAGCGTTGTTTTGGGTGGCTTTGGTGCATACGATCCAGAAGATGGATGAGTTGCAGAAGCGAATCTGGCTGGAGTCCGTATTTATTGCCTTCATGGCCACCGTGGCGCTCACGTTTGTCTATGCCGGACTGGAGCGGGCGGGAATTCACCGCGCCCCGTGGGATGACATTGGAAGCTCCATGATGCTTCTCTGGGGTTGCGCCTATGTCTTTTGCGCCTGGAGGTACCGGTGACCACTCGATTTATCGCCGTCAAGCAGCAGCAATGCAATGTGATGGGCCTGATTTTCTCCTGGGCAGTGTATTTAGGCGGGCTCGCTGTCCTCGGTTACGAGCGCCATTGGGTCGGTGGACTCCTTTGGCTGGTGCTGGTGCCTTGCATTCGGTGGGCGTTGTTTCACTATTTCCCCAGCATCTCTCGTTTCCTTGGATATGGACGAGTCGATGACAAACTTCCCGCAAAGGTCAGCCGGGCGCATGTCTTGGTCACGTTCTACAGTTTTTTCAGCTGTCCGTTCTGTCCAATTGTGTGGCAGCGGTTGGGAGCGCTGCAAAAAGAAATGGATTTCACGCTGGAAAAAATTGACGTGACTTTCAAGCCGCACATCTTGGTAAGCAAAGGAATCTCGGCGGTACCGGTGGTGGAGGTGGGGAAGGATCGACTCACCGGCAACGCCACCACAGAGCAGTTGGCCGCACTTATTGGACTTGGACTGGCTGGCACGTCTGAGCCAGTCAAGGTGGCGTAGCAGCCATGCAGAATCGGCTCCGAGTTCTTCGCGCAGAGCGGGACTGGTCGCAGGCCGAGTTGGCGGCGCGCCTCCACGTATCGCGGCAGACGGTGAACGCAATCGAAACGGGGAAATATGACCCCAGCTTGCCGCTCGCCTTCAGTATCGCGCGACTCTTCCAGCAGCCGATTGAAGCGATTTTTGAATCTGGCGCGGACGACCGCAACCGCTGACCGCAACGGCGCCCTTCGGCCGAATGCTAGAATCGCGGCGATGCCTAAATCATCCGCCACTGCCCGCGCCCGCAAAATCAAGCTCATTCTTTTCGACGTTGACGGCGTCCTTACCGACGGCAAGATCTGGATTTTCCCCGCGCCTGCCGGTAGCCCGCAATCGGGAGCTCAGCCGGGCGTCAGTTTAATCGAGGCCAAGGGCTTTCACGCGCACGACGGCACCGCGATTATGTTGGCCCGGATGGCGGGAATCAAGACCGGGATCATCACCAAACGCTTGTCCGAGACGGTCGCCCTGCGGGCGCGTGATTTGAAGATCGACCACGTTTATCAGGGCATTCAGGACAAGGCGTCGGTCGTGGCGCAGATTTTAGAAAAAGATGGGATCACCGCAGCCGAGGCCGCTTTCGTGGGCGACGACGTGATCGATCTGCCGGCGATGCATCAATGCGGACTGGCGATTGCGGTGAAGAACGCGCGGCCCGAAGTGAAAGCCGCAGCGCACTGGGTTACGTCGCACGCCGGCGGAGATGGAGCCGCTCGCGACGCCGTCGAGTACATCCTGAAAGCGCAGGGAAAGTGGAAACAGGTGGTGGAGGAATATGTTTCGCTGACAAGTTGAGATTCTCGTGGTTCGCTGTTCGCAAAAAACCGTTGCCTGGTGGACAGCGAATAGCGAACGACGATCAGCAGATCGCCAAAATACACCCACCGGTTGCTTGCTTGGGGCGTGCTCGGGTTTGCAACCGGTGGGTTTCTTTGTTCTCCCTACTCACCCTGTTTGTTTTCAGGAGAGATGACTCAACAAACCCACGTTTGCTGAGAAAGTTTCGTGAGTTTTTAATTTTTCTAACTTATTTCCCGCCAGTAACTTAACGCTTTGTAGCCTAGTCAGGGATGGCCAGCGTCTTCGCCGCCATCAGTTCCGCGAAGCGGGGATCTTTGCGCAACGTGCTGAACTCGTTGTCCTTGTACACGTCCTTGATGTCCTTGTAACCCTCTTCCATTGCCTTCTTCAGATAGTGCAGCGACCGGTCGGGCACGCCCGTCCTGGCGAACAGCTTGGCCAGGACGTAGTCGTAATGAGCTCGGTCTGCGGGAGAAGGAAGCTTGGCTTGAACTCCGGCGTGCGAGCTGTGATCGAAGATGTCGGGATCAAGCTGCACTGCCTTGGCGTAACACCCGATGGCGTTTTCGAACTGTTTCTTGCCGAAATATGCTGTTCCCAGGTTGCTGTAGTAGGAGGCAGCATCGTCGTTCAAAGCGATTGCCTTCTCGTAGTGTTTGATCGCCATGTTGTAGTTATGCGTCGCGTAATATGTCACGCCCAGATTGTTGTAAGCGTCGGCATGGCCATGATCGGTCTTGATGGAGCGTTCGAAACTCTTCCTGGCGTCTTTGTAGCGCTGCATCATGAGCTGGCAGATCCCGATCTTGTTGAACAGGGAGGCACTACCCGGCGCGTTTCTCAGCGCGGCATGGTAGTAGTCGATTGCGTCCAGGAAGTTCTTTTCCATGCGCAAATCGTCACCCCGTTGTTCCAGGGCCTCAGGCGTGGCTCCAGGAGCGGGAGGTTCGGCGCGGTGTAGCGGTGGCGGGCCGACGTCCACTTGTTCGGTGTTCTGGGCTTGTATGGGAAGAACGAGAAGCGCGGAGAAGAGAAGCGCGACAGCGCTGATGCGGATCCAGGAAAACATATACACCCCCGGCCGAACCTACAAGACTTCAGAGTTTTAGGGCATTTCAGCGTACGGTGCTGCGTTCCTTGCACGTTTAAGGCCGCGCACCCCGCGCGGTCCAGTGTCCCCAACTAGTGTGCTCAGCTATGCGTACCCCACTATTGCGGCGGCGGGTCACCGCTCTTAGACGGCGTAGACGCGTTTTTGTCGTTCTTGGAGGAGTTATCGCCTCCCTTGAACACGCCCGCGATCTTGCCGAAGAAGCCTTTCTTCTTCTTGCCTTCTTGCTCTGATTGGACACCGGTGCCCGCTTGCGGGTTCCCGTTGGTGGTGGGCGGAGGCAGCGCTTTCTCGGAATTTCCGCCGAATATGCGCGAGAAGAACCCCTGCACCCCGCGCGTCGTCTGATCGCAGGTGTCATGCGGCTCAGTGCCGGCGATAAAGGCAATCGTGTAGTCGTCGGGGCAAGACGGCGTGGCCAGCCGGTTGGTGATCTTGTCGAGTTGCACATCGACCACGCCTTGGGGCTGGGTAAACGGCTTCACGTCCGAATACTGGGGCAGCTTGACCGCCTTCTTCATGAACTCGGCCCAAATGGGAGCCGCAGTCTGCGCGCCACTCAGTCGAATGTCACTGTAATCGTCGTATCCCACCCAGATGACACAGAGCAGATTGCTGGTGTAGCCCGCGAACCAACCGTCGTGCGAGGTGCCGGTCTTGCCGGCTGCCGGTGCAGTGAATCCAAGGGAACGCACCCCGGCGGCGGTGCCGAAGTTCATGACGCCTTCCAGCATGTTGGTCATGACGAAGGCGACGCGCGGATCGAGAACCTGCGTCGTCGAGGTTCCAGAGTTGAGGATGATGTCGCCCTTGGAGTTGCGCACCGAATTCACAAAAACCGGGGAAAGCCGAGTGCCGCCGTTGGCAAAACTGGTGTAGGCAGCCGTCATGTCGATGGGCGTAGCATCATAGGCGCCCAGCGCCATCGCCGGTGTGGCCTTCACCGAGGCAATTCCAGCAGCCCGAGCCAGATCCGCCACCTTGTCGTAGCCAACTTCTTCCGCCAGTTTGACGGTGGCGTTGTTGAGCGAAAGCGCCAGCGCGTAGCGCAGCGTCACATCACCGTGATACTCCTCTTTGTAGTTGCGCGGCTCATAGATCTGGTCGCCGTAGGAGAACGTCGTGGGCTGATCCTGGACTACTGACGCCGGAGTGATTACCCCCGCCGAGCCGTCGATCGCCGTATTCATGGCGGCCGCATACACAAACGGCTTAAAAATAGAGCCGGTGGGCCGCTTGGCGAGCGCGTGGTTTAACTGACTTGTTCCGTAGTTTCGTCCGCCGACCAGCGCCCTGATTTCGCCGGTGTGAGGGTCCATGGCCACCAGCGCCACTTGCGCCTGCGGGCCGGGAGTGACGGTGGTTTCAAACTTGTTCTTCCCGACCTTGGTCTTCCTGGTGCGCATTTTCGTGACTTGATCGTCCACCAGCTTGATGCCGGTTTCTACGGCTTGCGCCGCCGCCCGCTGCAGTTCAGGATCAAGCGTCGTGTAGATGCGGTATTCCTGCTCGTTGACCTCGTGCTCGTTGAGTTTATTGACGATGGTGTCGCGCACCATGTCCACAAAGTACGGCGCATCGCTCGCCTCCACGTTCGGCGGGGCAAGTTTCAGCGGCGTTGCTTTGGCTTTATCGGCTTGCTCGCGGGTGACGTCATGCGTCTCCACCATGGCCTCGATTACGGTATTGCGGCGTTCGAGCGCGCGCTCGGGATGGCGATAGGGCGAGAGATAACTGGGAGCCTGGATCAATCCCGCCAGCAGCGCGGCTTCCGGCAAGGTGATGTCTTTCAGGTCCTTATTGAAATAAGACCGCGACCCTTCGGCCAGTCCTGAAATAGTGAACGACCCACGCTGTCCCAGATCGACGCGGTTGGCGTAGAACTCGAAAATTTGCTGCTTGGAGAACTTCTGCTCCAACTCAACCGCGATCAGCATTTCGATCAGCTTGCGCTTGAAGGTTTTTTCCGGGCTCAGGAAAAATGCCCGCGACAGCTGCATAGTGATGGTCGAGCCACCCTGCTCATGGTGCCCATGAATGAGGTCGATCCAGGCGGCTTCGGCGAGGCGCATGAAATTTACCCCGCTGTGCTGAAAGAAGCGGCGGTCTTCGATGGAGGTAACCGCTTGCACCACGACCTTCGGAATGTCGTCGTACTTCACCAGTTGCCGCTTGGAGCGTTGCTCGGCATCGAAGAGCGCGGTCAGCATCTGCGGCTCGAGTTCATAGGCTTCCAGCTCTCCGGCCGAGCGGCTATTGATGGACGAAACAGTCCCGCCGGCGATGGTGATGGTCGCCGCCTCCGGACTGTGATAGCTCTCGGGCCCCGGCATAACTTCAATCGAGCCGGCGTGCACCCGATAGCTTCCCATCGGAGTCGCGCCCTCCTTCTCCGAATAGCCCGCGCGTCGCAAGTCCGCCGCAATGCCCGCCACCGTCTGTTTCGAGCCCACGCCGACCACCTGCGGAGCAGCGAAAATCTTGGCCGAACTGGCGAACGCAGGGCTGCGGAAGCGCTGCTCGATGATCCGGTCGTACTTTACATACCAGTAGGAGAAGAATCCGATTACCACGAGCGATGCCGAGAGAAAGCCGAGCAGGGCCAGGCGCACGAGAGGGTCGCGGGCAAGCCAGCGGCCCGGGCCGCGGCCTTTTCCGCTTTGGCCGCCACGTCGAGTCGTCGGGATTTTCAGCTTAATGGCCATGAAGACGGCTGTTCATCATCCAACGAATGCAATCCTCGGTCCGAACCGATTTTGGGGTTAAGGTGCGTTTCTATTGATTCTAAATCACCCGGAGACCCATGCAATCATTTGGATGCGTGTCAAAGGATAGACGGGGTGTGGGTCGTGGACGGTTGGGAAACCGCCGCGGGGAGCAAGATGTGCGCGCCTCTAGGTAGTCCGCCCAGAAGTTCAGGAAGGCGATGCCCGATTGCAAAGTTGCGTGACGGTGGGCAGCAGTTGCCCGACCGCGTCCGTCTTAAATACGACTGCATCCACCAACTTGAGGGTTTCTACCGGGATCTGGCTGGCCGAAAACATGACGATCAGTATTTCCGGCCGGCAGCTCCTGATCGCGGCAGCAACATCGTGACCGCTCATTTCAGGCATGAGATAGTCCAGGATTACTGCATCCAGCTGATGGAGCATTGCCATGATCAGTCCTTGTCGCGCGGATGCCGTGGTGAGAACGCTATAGCCGGATCTTTCGAGCAGGGCTCTCTCATAGGCCAGAACGCCGTCATCATCGTCGATGCAAAGCACCGTTCGCTTCGGCGCTCGATACGTTTGACCCATACAAGCCTCCCGCCGCGGGTAGCCCAGCTTCGCCGGTGGGGACGGCATGTTGGCTGAAGGCTGAGCTACCATTATCGCGGTTAGTTGTGAACAACTTCGACTCTATTGAAGAATTGCGATATTCTCCCGCGAAGTCACGGCCCAGTCTGGTCAAAACTGCACACATCGAAACAACCCGAACCAATAGGTCAGGCAACCTCTGTAAAAACGTACTCGTGCTGTCCGTCCCGGATAATCAGTACCCGCTTGCCGGCACGGTCGCCCACCACGAATTCGAAGCCGTCGTTGGTGGGATCGACAGTGATGAACGAGATCGTGCCATCGTCATTCTTGCGCGATGCCACCGCGCTCTTCCATTCGCCGAAATCGAAGGTGGTTACTCCGCTCTGGTTGAGCACGGCGAGTTCGCCGAGTTCTTTGCTCGAATACCGCTTTGCCAAACCAGCCACCAGCGCTTGATCGGCGGGCACTACGAGTCGTTCCCGCTCTTTTGCGAGGGCCGCTTTATGGCGTGCAGCCTGGCCGGCAACGTCGCCGGCGGCCTCGATCTTGCCGTCGAATACGACTTCCAGCAAGCGACGTCGAAACGGCCCCAGCAGCATGCCTCCATTATCCGAATTGGTCAGGAGCACGGCGCCAATGCCCGAGACCGGCAGAAAGTAAATGTCAGTCTTATAGCCCGCCATGCTGCCGCCGTGGTGCACAACCGGGACGCCGTAGGTGCTGTCAACTATCAAGCCCATCCCATAGCTCTGGTCCTCGCCGAGGGCAATCTGCGGCGCGCGGCGCATCGTCAGATTCTCTGACGAAACCAACTGCTTGCCGTCGGGCAGCTTGCCCAGCGCAAGCTCGAGCTGTACGTAACGGATCAGATCGCCGGCCGAGGTCCACACGCCACCAGCGGGACGCGCCGGCACGATCGAGTAATTGAACGCCATATTGGCCACGGCAGGCTTTCCGTCCACATCGTCCCCGTGCGGGCTGGCATGGTTGCCGGCGAGGGCGCGCGCATAATCGAAGGTCGTCGACTTCATCCCCAGCGGATCGAAAATCTTCTCCTGCATCGCCTTATCGTAGGCGACGCCCAGCTCCAGATTCGGATACTCAAGGTGCGCGCCAATATATCCCGCAGCCGCCGCCATCAGATTGCTGTACTGGAATACCTCGCCAAACCTGCTGGTAGGTTGCATGGTTCCGAGCAAAGCCAGAGTGGATTCCGGCGTGGCATTCTTGAACTCGAACAGCCATTCCAGATCCTGCCGCGGCAGGCCGGTGCACGCGCAAATCAGGTTCTTGACGAGAACCTTCTTTGTAGTGTCGGCATCGCCAAGTTTGAAGCTTGGGTAAACTTCGGTTACCGGTTCATCCCAATTCAATTTTTTCTCGTCGACTAGTTCGGAGAGCAGCAGCGTCGTCATTCCTTTGGTGTTGGACGCTGCCATGAATAAAGTGTTTTCGTCGACAGGCTCAGGTTTGCCGAGCTCGCGCACGCCAAATCCGCCCTCATACACGACTTTGCCGCCGTCAATGAGCGCCATCGAAGCGCCGGGGATGCCAAGTTCCTGCATGGAGGTTTCAACGAACGCCTTGAGCTGAGCGATATGCGCGGCATCCAGCGGTTGCGCTTTGCGCCCGGCAAATGATTCGCGCTGGTAGCCCTTCGGGCGCAGGCTTTGGATGATCAGCGTAACCGGAGCGCTGCGCTTTTCAAGCGTCGGTTCGCTCGAGTCCAGAATGAGCACGGTCCACGCCCTGCCAGCACGCGACGCAACCGCCTGTACGGCAACGCGCTCGTTCGGAGAGGTCTCATAGTCGAAGACCTGCCGCTCTTCCCAGCCGTTGCGCGCCGGACGTGGGGTGACCAGCTTAAGCGGCCACGTCTTCGCGGGTTTGTAGGCCGCCCATGCGGCATCCACTGCGGCCTTGGCGTCGGCCGCTTGGGAGTCGAAGATGACGATGTGCGCGTCGGGCTCGGGAGGCGCGAGTATGACCAGGTTGTTGCCCGTCACGATCGACCAACCGGCGGGAACCGTGAAAGTCGCTCCGCCCGGCGTCACGCGGGGCGTATCCGCCGCCAACAACTCCGGCGCTGACCTCGCCTCCGCCGATTGTGGCGATGCTGCAGGTTTGGACGCAAGCGTTACTCTCGGCGCAAAGGCGGCGAAAGCCAGGAAAGCGACCAGGACGGTTCGACACATGGTTCGTAACAGGGACATGTGACTCCTCATGCGTGATTTCGGAGACAACCATACACTCAGCATAAGGAACTTGTAAAACATGTGGTGGAGTGATCTAAACGGTATGAGTCAAAAAGGAAACCTAAGAATCCCCTGACAGCTGACGGCTGAGACCCTTCCCTTAAAACACGCCTTTGTTTTTCGTTGAAGGATGGAACTCGAGGGTGGTTGAGTAGCCGGGCAGATCGATTGGAACGGTGTAGTCGGCCTCGATGGTGAGGCTGCCGGAGGCGATGGTGCCCACGCGCGAAACATGCACCTGCTTGGGGGTCAGCGCAATATCGTATTTGCGTGCCTCCTTAATGACGGCGTCGCGAATGTCATCTTCCGTGCGCGTGGTATAGGTTGACTGCACCGCTTCGGTCTGATCGAATCCTCAAACTGGTAGTTAGAAAAGTACGGCGGAATGATCTTGATGCCCGCCAGGCCCAAGGCCCCCAGGATGGCCAAGACGAAGATCAATTTCAGAGTCGACATAAGAAGCAATCGCCCAATCGCGCAGTTCCCAAGTTGCGAAGTTCCAAGTTACGAGCCTTCCGCGATGCGCTAAAATCCGCGAAAGTCCAGCTAAGACGCAGCCCTAAACCAGTTGTTTCACCGGCCCTGGCGCAGTTTTTGGAAATGCTCGCTTATGGCAGAAATCTTAACGTCCTGCTTGTCGAGAGTCGAGCGCTGAACGACTTCAACAGTATCTTCGGTAACCTTCTTTCCCACATTGATTCTAAAGGGGATACCAACCAAGTCGGCGTCCTTGAACTTGACTCCCGGCCTTTCATCCCTGTCGTCGAGCAAAACGTCGAATCCCGAGGCCTCGAGCTGGCGGGCAATGTCCTCTGACGCCCTGCGAATCGCCTCATCCTTGGAATTCGTAGACACCACGACCACCTCGAACGGCGCGATCGAAGGCGGCAGCCAGAAGCCGTTTTCATCGTTGCTTTGCTCGACCGCTGCGGTCAGGATGCGCTCGATGCCAATCCCGTAGCTGCCCATAATCGGCGCAACTTCCTTGCCATTGTGATCAAGCACTCGCGCGCCCATGGACTCCGAATACTTGTAGCCGAGCTTGAAGATGTGCCCGATTTCGACCGCAGTATCGATGCGCAGGGGAGAGCCGCAATTCGGGCAAGCTTCGCCCGCGGTCACGCTGCGCAGGTCGACGTAGGCCGTGGGATGAAAACTCTTTCCCGGCGTCAGGTTCTTGACGTGATAGTTTTCTTTGTTCGCGCCGCCAATCAGGTTGGTGCGGCCTTCGAGCGCCTTATCGACGAGGACGACCAACGTTCCTTCAGTGTCCGCTTCCTTCAACCAGTCCTTCGTTATTGGCATTTTAGTGCCAATGGGACCGAGGAATCCTGCTGGAGCTCCGAAGCTACTCTTGATCTCGTCCTCTTGCATTGGACGGAATGTGTTCCCGGGCATAGCCGACGACAGCTTCGCGTCATTCAACGTGTGATCCCCTCGCAGGAAAACAGCAACGTGCCGCCAGAAAGGGCGGTTCTTCGCCTTGTTCCAATGCGAGTCATCAATCGCTATCATCGCCAGCGTCTTGATGGTGTGCACGGGCGACACGCTGAGAAACCGCGCCACGTCTTCAATCGTCTTCTGTCCCGGAGTGTGCACCTCCACCGGCGAGCCATCACCCTCCGCCGCCAGATCTTCGACCGCCTCCAACTTCGAACTAGCCTTCTCCATATTCGCCGCGTAGTT
>Ga0181523_10004984_pt1 | contig 11201 bp, 12 predicted proteins | sample PEATcosm2014_Bin_43_FD_119752 | JGI IMG/M metagenome (GOLD analysis project Ga0181523, IMG submission 119752) | Peatland microbial communities from MTU Mesocosm Facility, Houghton, MI, USA - PEATcosm2014_Bin05_30_metaG | ecosystem: Environmental > Terrestrial > Soil > Wetlands > Peat | place... | reverse complement strand
CTGAGACTATGTTCGAACCGCTCCTGACCCCGCTGACCTGAGGTTATGCAGCACAAAAGCCTGAGCTTGGGCGAATTTCGGGCGCCGAGCGGCTCGCCACAAGGTTGGCAGCAGAAGTGATGGGACTAAGTTCGAAACCCCGGCCGAAGCGCGATCGACGGTGACTGCCCTTGCTGGGGCTTCGGCGCAGATGGTCAGACGGCAACCAACTCGGAAGGCGCGTCGGCGCGCGACGCCCCTCGACCGTACTCGTCGTCGGTGACGTGGTCGCCCCACGTGGCCGCTCCCTGGGTAACGGAGATGTGCGTCATGAAGTGGTCGTGGGCGGCACCGTGCCAGTGTTCCTGGCCGTCCGGAGAGAGCCGGCGGATGTGCTGGTCTATGTCAGCACCGCCGAACTAGCGGCGCCGGACCTCGTCCCTGTAGGCCACCCGTTGGTCCTGCTTGTATACAGGATCGCTGCCAAGAACCGCTTTGAGCACGTCGTAGCTGAGTGGGCGGTTGTCCTCGACTAGCGAGAAGTCGATGCCGACGCGCTTGCTGGTGAGCCACCACCAAGTCGTCACGGAGTCGCTGGCGCGATTCGCCTTGATCCCGGACCCGCACGTCAAGTGGCCTTCGCCGCTCTCGAACTCGATCCAGAGATAGCCGATCGGCTGGGGATCCTCCCTACCTGCGAGCATCCAGGACTTGAGGACTCCAGCCTGCTCGCCGGCGGCGTCGATCTTCCTGGCGTCGCCGTCCAACAAGTACGGCAGCAGCATGTTCATCGCAGTGGACTTGCCCGAGCCGTTGACGCCGCGGAGCAAGAGGCGGCCGCCAGCGAAGTGGATCGTCTCGTCGCCGTATTGGTAGACGTTGAGAATGCCGGCACGCTTGAGTGTCCAGCGCTCCGACATGGTCAACAGACTACGTAATGGGTAAAGGGCGGCGGGCCGGTGTGCGTCGAAGCTACGCGTTACGGGATCAGCGAACGTATGCGCGGCCACACGACGTCCATGGCCTCGCGGTAGCTGAGGCCTTGCGGAAAAAGCGCGGGGACGACGTCGTCATAGTCCGCACCAATCTCCTTCAAGTGCTGTTCAATGCGCTCGACGCGATTTGCCGCGCCCTGCTTCACGAGTTCGAACTTCACCTTTGCGAGACGAGCGATGTCCTCGTCACCCGTGTCGTCCTGGGCGAGCATCTCGGCGAGGTCGGCCAGGTCGGTGGCGCGAACACGCTGGGCGAGAGCTCGTATCTTCTCCGCCACCATTTCCGGCACCGCCATGGCGAGAATCTGGAAGTCCGCGTAGAACGGCGAGCCGATGAGTGCCGCGACGGGTTCATCGACGACCGCTTCTCGGTAGCTGACCTCGACTTGCACATCGACGTCCGGGATCATCGCGCCTGTTACCTGAACGCGGTCGAAATCGAGGCTGTGAGCGCTATCGGTTGCCGGTTCGGCCGGACGGAAGCGGACGATGTCTCCGATGCTGGCTTCACGGATTGCCTCAGCGAAGTCGCTGGCCTCCAGCTTGTGCCGTGGCGGCTCATGTCGAGTGGCGTCGACGTCACTGCTAAATCGGAGGATGCCGTGGACATGGCGCAGAACGAATCCGCCCTTGAATACGAGTTGGCGGGGAAATCGAGCCGCCAGCTGGCGCGCGAGCGTCAAGAGCGCGAAGTCGCGAACGGCGAAACCCATGCCGCCGGGGCTTGCCTCAAGCAGGTCGTTGAGCTGATAGGCGCTGCCCCAGAGCCGTCGTGGTCCGGTTCCTTCGGTCATGTCGCTGCCTCCAGCTCGGTGCTGACGTTCACCCGGACCCGCCAGGCGCGATCGACAGGGCCATCGGCTGTTCCTGTCGATCGCAACAGCACCGGCGTCCGGCTCGTCCCAATCAGCTCGCGAAACGGTGCAGCGGCATCCGCTCCGAAGTGCCGATCGACCAGGAGACCAACCCGCCGAGCCGCGGCGGCCGAAGAGTACCGGGAGACGGTCACCACCAGCCGCTCCATGAATCTCGAGTCCTGCCGAGCGGCACGAAGCATGGCGGTGAGCGCCTGCGGGAACGAAACGCGATAGCGGGCGTGGCTCAGAGCATCGACGATGGCGCGTTCGGGGGTCGAAAACGCAGGCCGCTCGTCGTCTGTCCAACCCCAGATGCGCTGATGGTCGGTCAGCAGGAACTCCGTAGTCTCCGCCCGATAGGTGAAGTTGGTGACACTGCTGGGCACCAGGACGACGGCCGTGAAGAAGTGCTGGTCTGTGAGGTCGTGGTGCTGAAGTGCCCACCCGCCGGTGATGAGGTACGGCAGGGGAGCAACTACGTCGATGAGCTCGGGAAGGCCGACGATGACGCGGCCAGTGGCGTCTGGCAGGACGAGAAGATCTTTGCGAACGGCGATGACTCGACAGGACCGGACGAGTCGAGCGACTGCCTTCAGGGCGTGACCGCGGTTGCCGGACTGCGAGGCGAAGGTGTCCAGGTCTACCGAAGGCACAGCGACGCCGGGGCGGCCGGCAAGTGTGGCAGCCCGATGCAGTTCAACCAGCACTCGGTCTTCTACGGCCATGTACAAATAATAACAAGTTAAAGCCGGATTCGGTCCTTTACTCGATGAAAACCGTACGCGCATCAAGCGGTGACGAGTACTTTCGCGACTACCACGCTCCGTCACATCCGCGGGATAGACCGCGGGATGAAGTCACCCCAGACTGCCAATGTACTGGCGCTCCAGGCCTGTGACCTGCGGTTCTTTGAGTGGAGGTGAGCGGACTCGAACCGCCGACTTCCACGTTGCGAACGTGGCGCTCTACCAGCTGAGCTACACCCCCAGAGCCGGTCTGAGCACCCGGGTGACCCGGTGCGCAAGCTGCCGGCGCGGGACCCCAACGATAGCGGAGGGCCGGGGACACCCCTCAAGTCGACCGAGGTCGCCCCAGACGGGACGACAACTGGGCACAGACGGCTGTCCTCTGGATCGCCAAGGGCATGACGGCTCGCCAAGCGTCGACTGTTGGCACCATTGAACTGGCATATTAGCACTCTGTAGCAGAGAGTGCTAAAATTCAGAGAGGCAGAAAGGCAAGGAGGTACGGCCATGCCACTTCTTGTTCACGCAGATCCGTTCCGGGACGTCGACCGTTTCATGCACGAGTTGATGGAGGAGGTGACCCTGCGAACTCCTGCGATGCCGATGGACGCCTATCGCAAAGGTGACGACGCCTATCTGCTCCAGTTCGATCTTCCTGGTGTGACGATGGATGCCATCGACCTCACCGTAGAGCACGACATACTCACGGTGAAGGTTGAGCGCGAGGTTCCTGCCATGACCGATGACCTCGTGGCCGTGGCGACGGAACGACCGCACGGCACCGTCACGCGGCGCGTCTTCCTCGGCGAGCGGCTGGACACGGCTCACATCGAGGCTCACTACGACCGGGGTGTCCTCTTCGTATCGATCCCGGTGGCGGCAGACGCAAAGCCCCGGCGGATCAAGGTGCGCCCGGCCGCAACGGCCAAGGAGATCGCGAGCTGAAGGCGGATCGCTCGGCCAGGTGGCAGCACCCGGCCCTGGGAGCTGCGGAAACCGTCTACAACAAGCGCTGCGGTGGGAGTGTCGTCAGCGAACTAGTGACGCTGCGGTGCCATGACTGACCAACCGGAACCACCCATGAGGCGGCCGGCACCGCTCGCGTAGCTTGGTCCGGCGCCGGCATAGCCGCGACCTCCGAACCCGGCACCGACGGCGTGCCGGGCACGGTCGAGGGCAACGACGTGTCTGCGGCTCTCCAGCACGGCAGTGGCCTGGCGACGGGTCTCGAGAGCGATCACTTTGTGAGCTCGCTCTACGGCCAACCGGTGGAAGTGGATCAGCAAGGCGACGTAGGCGGCCGAACAACCCAAGCAGAAGAGGGCGAGGTCCCACATGACGCGGGCAGCGGGGATGATGCCGACCAGGAAGAAGAAGATGGTGGCGCCCCCGAGGACGGCGACAACTTGGCGGCGCCGGGCCGCCGTTGCGGGCGACGCCGTCGTCGACACGGACGCAGCCGTGCGGATGCGCTCCGACGGCGCAACCTCCGGCGGGGTCGCCGGCACCCCGTAGCGCTCCGCGTGCACCCGTTGTGCGGCGGCGGAGAAACCGATCATCGCTCCCGGCACCGAACCGATGGAACGGTCGGCAGCGGCGGACGCCTCGCTCGAGGATCCGAGACGGAGAAGGCGCCGGTGGTATGAGCGGACGCCAGAGGTGAACTGCCGCTCCGAGATCTTGCGTATCACCATGGGCGTGAGTGCCACGACCCATACGACTGCCAGGACGACCACGATCATGATGCTCACCGTCCTCGTACCATCCCCTGCTCTTCGGGAGACCCTACAAGCGGGCCTCGTGTGATTAGTGGATTTCCGAGCGGCGCCAGGTCCCCGAACGTCCTCCCGTTTTCTCCCAGAGGCAAAGATCACCGATCATCATCGACCGGTCAGCCGATTTGCACATGTCGTAAATGGTGAGGGCAGCGATGGCACAAGCCGTCAGCGCCTCCATCTCCACACCCGTGCGGTCGACTGCTTCTACCTCGGTCTCCACTTCGACGCAGTCGTCGCCGATGGTGAAGTTGATGGCCACGGCGCCGACCAGCAGCGGGTGACACAAAGGGATGAGCTCGGCGGTCCGTTTGGCCGCTTGTATGCCCGCGATGCGCGCTGCTCCGAGTACGTCTCCTTTGTTGATGGCGTTGGAGGCGATGGCAACCGTCGTCTCCGGCAGCATGTGCACCGTGCAGCGGGCAAGAGCCCGCCGGTGCGTCGTCTCTTTCGGGGTGACGTCCACCATCCGGGCCCGACCTAGAGGGTCGAGATGGGTGAGGCCACGCTCGGGCATTGCACCGAGTCTAGGGGGGTCGCCCTTGTTTTGTCTCTCCGAGCGCCGTGACCTGCAAGGATGCCAACGGCAGCGGATTTGGTCAGGCGGAACGGTCCGCGGCCCGTATGTCAAGCCGTTGCCTGAAGTTGAGCCGGTGCTCAGCCCCCGATTTGGCTCATCGAGCGGCGGGGACGGACGAAATCGACCTTCCCGATGCGGTGGCCGGCCCATTTCAGCCCGACCGCCATCGCCGCCAGATCCGCTAATTCGTCGTCACTGGCCCCGGCCCGCATCGCCGTGCGGAAGTCGTAGTCGTCCCTGGCGAACAGGCAGGTCATGAACGAGCCCTCCGCCGTGAGGCGCACGCGGTCGCAATCGCCACAGAACGGTTTGGTGACAGACGGAATGACTCCGATCTCTCCGGCACCGTCTCTGTAGCGCCAGCGGGAGGCGGGTTCCGGTCCGTGCTCGACTTCCTCGAGCGGATGCACGGCGTGAATGGCGGCGACGATCTCGTCTGCGCCCACCACCTTGTCCATCGACCAGGTCGCGTCGGCGTCGAGAGGCATGAACTCGATGAAGCGCGGCTGTACACCGGTCTGACGACCGAACTCGGCGAAATCGACGATCTCGTCTTCGTTCCATCCTCTGACGACGACGACGTTCACCTTCACCGGGTCAAGGCCGGCCTCCAGCGCGGCCGAGATGCCGGCGAGCACCTCCGGCAGGGAGTCACGCCGGGTGATCTCAGCGAAGCGCTCGCGCCGCAGGGAGTCGAGCGAGACGTTGATCCGTCCGAGGCCGGCTTCGCGGAGGCGTGCAGCCAGCCGGTCGAGCTTGGCGCCATTGGTCGTCATGGCGACATCGATCTGGCGCCCGTCAGGGCGGCGAAGGTCTGCGAGCATGCGCACGAGAACGGGCAGGTCCGCTCGGACCGTGGGCTCGCCGCCGGTGAGGCGGATGGACTCGACGCCGAGTCGCTCGACGAACAGGCGGGCGACTCGTTCGATCTCTTCGAAGGTGAGGATGTCGGTACGCGGCAACCATTTGAGGCCCTCGGCCGGCATGCAGTACTGGCACCGAAAATTGCAACGGTCGGTCACCGAGACGCGCAGGTCACGCACGACCCGGCCGAATGAGTCGGTCAGGAGGCGGACATCTGCGTGCGAATCCGGCACCGTCATCCACCTCAGCTTAGAGGCCTGAGCTGGCCTTTCTCACATGACAGTTTCACTTGTTCATGGCAAGAAATGCTTTACATCTCTCAGCCGGCCGCGTCCGTGTCCCGGCCGGGGCCGACGGGACCGAAGAGGATCACCTCAATGGCCTCTCCGGCTGCGAAGCCGTCGCCGTCCGGCACGATCGCCAACCCGTTCGCCAGCGCCATGCCGGCGAGCTGGTGCGACATCTGGCCGCCCACGGGCGCCGCCCGCAGGCGACCGTCACGTTGCCAAACGACCTCGACGCGGGCGAGATGGGTCTTCCCATCGGGTCGCCGGCGCAGGCCATCGCCGGCGACGGCGGGAACCGTCGGCGGCGGGGCGGCCGACTGACCGGCGAGCACGCGCAGCACGGGCAGCGCGATCGTCTGATAGCTCACGAGTGACGAGACGGGGTTTCCCGGCAGCCCGAACACGGGCACGAGGCGGGACGCCGCGCTGCCCGTGCCCGGCAGCCAGCTGATGACAAGGGGTTTCGCCGGCCGGATGGCGACGCTCAGCTCATGCACGCCGCCCCCTGCCGCCGCAGCACCGAGCTTGGCGAGCACAACCTTCACGTAGTCGAACTCGCCCTTGCTGACCCCACCGGTCGTCAGGACGGCGTCGCAGGACTCGAGGGCCCGTTCGAGACCGGCCCTGACGGCATCCTCCGTGTCAGCTGCCAGGCCGAGGTCCACGGCCTCGAAACCGTCCCGGCGCAGCGTGGCGAGCATGGCGTGGCGGTTGGAGTCCCGGATCTGCCCGGGCGCCAGGGGCGCCGCCGTCCCGTCGGCTGCCAGCTCGACGAGTTCGTCACCGGTGATCATCACGCCGACGCGAGGGCGACGGTGAACGGTCACGACGCCAGCCCCGACGCTCGCCAGTACGCCGATGTGAGCCGGTGAGAGCAGCGTGCCCGCCGCCACCGCCACCGCTCCGGCCCTCAGGTCACTGCCGGCGGCACGCAAGTGAGCACCGGCCTCGACGGTGTCGAGGATGCGCACCCGTCGCCCGCCGCCGTCGTTCGCGAGGACGGGCTCAGTCCGCTCCACGATGGCGATGGCGTCAGCCCCGGCAGGGATGGGGGCCCCTGTCATGATCTGGACGGCTTCACCTGCCCGGACGGGGACGGTCGGGGCCCTCCCGGCCCCCAGCACGTCGACGACGTCGAGCTCGACGGGTGCGTCGATGGTGTCACCGGCGCGCACGGCGTAGCCGTCCATGGCCGTGTTGGCGAAGGGCGGCACGTCCTCGGCGGCGATCGCGTCGGCCGCCAGCACGCAGCCGAGGGCATCGTCGAGGAGCATCCGCACCGGCGGCAGCGGATGGGCCAGCGAGAGCGCCAGACGTTGCACCTCGGACAGGGGGGCAAGGGTTTCCTCGTCGTGAGCTGGCATGGTCCTCCTCCGATCGGGCACCCGGCCAGCCCGAACACCGGGCTGACGGGTCTGTCCGGTGGCGCTCCGGGTATAGACTTAGCACTCACGCGGTGAGAGTGCTAGCGCTGTTTGGAGGAATGAAGGAGCGATGCCGACCTACGAGTACGCCTGCAGGCAGTGTGGTGAGCACCTCGAGGTCGTTCAGTCGTTCCACGACGACGCCCTCTCCGTCTGCCACAACTGCGGCGGCGAGCTGAAGAAGGTCTTCGGCAACATCGGCATCGTCTTCAAGGGCAGCGGCTTCTACAAGACCGACAGCCGGTCGAGCTCGTCGGCCTCGAAGAGCTCGGCGTCGGATTCCGGCTCGGGTTCTGCCTCCAAGGGCGACGGGGCCAAGGGCGACGGTGCCAAGGAGACGGTGAAGTCGGAGTCGAAACCCGACTCGTCGGCGTCGGCGCCCTCCTCGAGCGCGCCCGCCCCCGCCAGCTCGACGAAGGCCGCCGCCGCCTCCTAAGAGCGTCTCAAGGCCGAGTGGACGGGACGATGCGTTGCCGCCACGGCCGGGCGCTGTCGAAGTGGTGTCCGACGACTCGCCCTTGGACGAGGGCTCGCAGGAAGCCGGCGGCGTCCTCGAAGTCGGGCACCTCCACGTAGGCGGCGCCGACGGCATCGGGCACGTGGGCGTCCGACCCGGCGCCGGCGGCGAGCCCGCACCGCCGAGCCGTCTCGGCGGCGGCCTCGTTGAGGTGATCGAGCGATGTCTTGGCGTTGCGCGCCTCGATGACGTCGACGAGCCCCTCGGCCGCCAGGTGCTCGAGCGCTTGGGCGTCGATGCGGTGGCGGAGGGGGTCGTAGGGGTGGGGGACATAGACGAGACCACCCTGCAGGCGGATGTGGAGCGCCGCCTCCCGGACCGAGCGGCAGCCCGGAGGGATTCGCTCGGAGAGGAAGAGCCCGATCACCTCGCCCTCCGGCGTGCGCTGCTCCTGGCCGACAACGACGCGAGCGTCGAGCTCGCCGGCGAGCCGCACCGCGCCGGTGATCGTGCTGTGGTCTGTGATGCAGATGACGTCGATGGCGGCGGCTGCCACGGCGGCGGCCAGCTCCTCGGGCGTCGTCGTCGAGTCGCCCGACCACATGGTGTGCAGGTGGCAGTCGACGCGCACCTGCCCGGCCGGCAGCGGCTCGGCGAGATGGGGGTGGCGAGCGATCGCCGCTGCGCTCGGCCGGAGCGGGCCCACCCCGGTCAGTACCGCTCCTAGGTTCCGCTCATCGACATGTCGTCGATGGCGAGGGTCAAGCCGGCGGCCGCCCCCGGCAGCCATTCCACATCGCCCCCGATGAAGGCGATGTGTTGCAGCATGCGCTGGATCGTAGAAGCCACGGTGATCTCTCGGACCGGCTCGGCCAACGATCCCTGACGGATCATCAAGCCCTCCGCCCCGACCGAGAAGTCGCCGCTCACCGAGTTCACGCCGGAGTGGGCCCCGCTCACCGACTGTACGAACAGGCCGTGGTCGATCCGGCTGATGATCTCCTCCTGGGAGAGCTTGCCAGGTTGCATGGCGACAGCGCGGGCGCCGATGCCGGGCGTCGTCCGGTAACCGCCCCGCACGGCCGAGCCCGTGGAAGCCGTGCCGGCGACCCGGCCGGCGTGCGTGTCGTAGAGGTAGCCGAGGAGCTCACCGCCTTCGATGAGCGAGTTGCGCCGGCAGGCGAGGCCCTCGGCGTCCGCCTGCGATGCCCCCCAGGCCGACGGGTTCGTGGGATCGTCGACGAGGGAGAGCTCTCGCACGGCGACCTCCTCGCCGACCCGGTTGGCGAACAAGCTGCGCCCTTTTGCGACCTCCTCACCCGAGAGCGTGCCCGCCAGGATGCCGAGCAGCATCGCCGTGATGCGCCGGTCGAGGACGACGGTCAAGCGGGCGGAGGGGGGTTTCGTGGCGCCGAGCAAACGGGTGGCCCGCGTGACGGCGTCGGCAGCGGCTTTCTCGACATCGAGGTCGGCGACATGGCGTCCGGCGCTGTAGCCGTAGCCCGTCTGGCTGTCGTCGCCTTCCCCGGCGATGGCCGAGACCGAGACGAAGCACGTCGTTCGCCGCGTCGTCGCCTCGATGCCCGTCGAGGTGGCGATGGCGGCCTCTCCCATGCCGTCGGAGTAATCGCTGTGGACGATCTGGCGGATGCGCGGGTCGGCCGCTCTCGTGATCCGCTCGAGCTCGACGGCGAGATCCACCTTCGTCTCGGTCGGTGTGGCGAGGAGGTCCTCCCGCCACAGGTCGAGGGCGGCTGCCTCGACACCGTCCGGCATGGCGAGGCCGCCGTGCTCGTCGATGGTCGCGAAGCGGCTGTTGTCGCGGGCCGCCGCCAGGGCCTCCGAGGCCGAGGAGTCATCGAGGGCTGCCACCCAGGCGAAACCCACCCGACCCTGCGAGACGACGCGCACGCCGAGACCGGCGGACTCCGCCGAGGAGAGCGACTCGATCTGTTGCTCGAAGATCCGCACGGAGGTCTCCCGCCCCCGCGACACGTACGCCTCGATCTCCTCCGCGGCGTCTGCGCGTTGCGCCAGCGAGCGCGCGACGCCGAGGAGATCAGTCACCGGCGGTTCCCCCGATCGTGACGCCGCTGATCCGCAGCGTCGGCTGCCCACAGCCGACGGGCACGGACTGCCCGTCTTTGCCACAGGTTCCCGGCGACATGTCGAAGTCGCTGCCGATGGCGTCGATCTTCGAGAGCACGTCCGGGCCATTGCCGATGAGGTTGGCGTCGCGGATCGGCTCGGTGATGCGGCCGTCCTCGATGAGGTAGGCCTCCGTCATGCCGAAAGTGAAGTCGCCTGTGGCCGTGTTCACCTGGCCGCCTCCGAGATGGGAGACGTAGATGCCGTGCGGAGTCTGGGCGACGATCTCGTCCGGGTCGTCGTCCCCGGGCAAGAGGAAGGTGTTCGTCATACGGACCATGGGCAAGTGGCGGTAGCTCTCCCGCCGCCCATTGCCGGAGGACTCCCGCCCCTGCTTGCGGGCCCGCAGGTAGTCCCACATGTAGTCGGTGAGAACTCCGTCGCGGATGAGGACGTTGCGCTGCGCCGCACGCCCTTCGTCGTCGACGGTCATGCAACCCCATTCCGGTCCCACCGTTCCGTCGTCGACGAGCGTCACGAGGGGGCTGGCGACGAGATCACCGACCCGGCCGGTGTAGACAGAGGTGTCCTTCAGGATGTGGTCGGCTTCGAGGCCGTGTCCGCACGCCTCATGGAAGAGGATGCCGCCGCTGCCGCGCTGCAGAACGACCGGAAGGACGCCGCTCGGGGCGGGGCGGGCCTGCAGTTTGGAGACGGCACGGCGGGCGGCCTCCTCCGCCACCTCCTCGACGCTGCGACGCTCGAAGAGCTCGAAGCCGAGCGTGAGGGCGAGGGTCTCGTAGCCGGTCTGCAAGCCGGCGTCGCCGGCGGCAACACACACGACGCTGAAGCGCGTGCGGACGCGCTCGTCGCCCGTGAGGAGCCCGTCCGAATTGGCGATCTGCGTCCGGCGCCGTGAGTCGCCGTAGCCGGCGCTCACCTGCGCGATCGACGAACTCTTCGATCGGGCGATGTCGTCTGCTCGGAACAGCAGCTCGACCTTGGCGGACTTCGAGACATCAGACGGAAGGCCGGTGATGCCGTTCGGCGAAGGGAAACGGCGCTCGGTGAGGGCGATGGTCCGCGTGCCACCGCCGCCCTCACGAGCGACAGCGGCTGCTGCCTGGGCAGCGCTCCGCAGCCCGTTCT
>Ga0181523_10004980_pt1 | contig 11205 bp, 10 predicted proteins | sample PEATcosm2014_Bin_43_FD_119752 | JGI IMG/M metagenome (GOLD analysis project Ga0181523, IMG submission 119752) | Peatland microbial communities from MTU Mesocosm Facility, Houghton, MI, USA - PEATcosm2014_Bin05_30_metaG | ecosystem: Environmental > Terrestrial > Soil > Wetlands > Peat | place... | reverse complement strand
GAAAGTGCCTCCTGGTGCTGGACTGAATGGTGACGTCGCAATCACAATTCTTCCAGGCAGGGAGGCACTTTCCGCGGATGCGCGGCTACCTCACCATGTCATTGGTCGGTGGTTCCAGGCTAAAACGCATGACGCCTCCTGAGGTGATATGCCGCAATACGTATCTGCAAGTAGTGGCCTCTCCGGCTGCATAGTTCGCGCCGGTGAATCTGGTGGTAGGCCCTGCGGGGCATCCGGGCCCGTTTGGTTCCACGAGCCGTCCCACTAGAGCTGTTGTCGACCCACTCGGGCGTGGGACACGTTGTCTCGGCTTCAGGTCGCCCGTCGCCGGACCGACAGCACGGTCGCAGCGATGAGCAGGACAGACAGAGCGAAAAGCCAGCCGCCTTCGATCCACTGGAATGCCCAGAACCGGCTGGCAGGCTGGTAGCTGGTCCAGAACGTGAAGCCGTGCTGAGCCAGGCACTGAAGGGGATTCCCCGCTCCCGACCCGTCGCCTTTGCCCAGGCCGGCCTGAGCTGGGCAGTACTGCTGGTAGATGGGATACGACGGCGGACCGGTGAAGACGACCCGGCCGCCCCTGCTTCCCCATTGGCTCACGATCCGCGCGGAACCCGGCGCGTTGAGTCCCTGGGTGACCAGCGGAGTCAGATAGTGCATGCGTAGCCACCCCCCCGTCGCAAAAGCCAGTGCTCCGCACAGAGCCAGAGTGGTCACGATGGCAGGGACGACCCGGCGAATGAGCACCCCGGCCAGAGCGCCGATTGCGAAAGCGGCCAGAGTCCATGCGGCGAACGCAACGCCGCGCTGCTCGAACAATCCGGGATTGAGCTGGTTGAAGGTGGTGAGAGACAGCGACTGATTGCCCGAGGCGAAATACGGCTGGTAGTACCACGATGCCAGCAGGCTGAGGGCACCGCTGGCTACGGCCACCACGGCTCCGAGCCCTACCAACTTGGCGAGCGTCCAGCGCCACCGCCCGAAGCCCTGGGTCCAGGCATAGCGGAAGGTGCCGGCTTCGAACTCTCGGGCCAGCACTGGCGCGCCGACGAACGCTCCGATCAGTGGCGGCACGACCAGGAAGAAAGCGCCACTGGACAAAAAGTTGCCGATGCCATTGAAGTTGGCCACCACGGTGTTGCACGCTGCCGAACCCGTCGGGTGGCACGCAGTTGCGGCGGAGTAGGCGTGGTGCAGCTGGAGACCGACGATCACAAGGCACAGTGCCAGCGCGCCGATAAACGCGACCGCGCCGATCAGCGCCGTGCGGTGTTGACGCCAAGTCACCCAGGCCATCCGTCGCCACGGCAGCGGCTGCAGGTCCGCGCCTTGCTGCACGGGCGTGGGTCTTGACATCGTGTTCAAAGTGGTCATCTCGTCACCTCCGACGGGCCGGCATCCCAACTCCGGACCGGACCGGGCAGCGCAGCGGCGCCGGGTTCGCGCAAATAGGCCAGCGCGAGTTCCTCCAGGCCAACCGGATGCGCCTCCCAACCCACTGGGATCTGATCGTCCGCGCTTACCCGAACTAGCAAGTGAGCCTGGGCATCGCCGCGTCGAGAATGCACCACTGGATGTTCGTCGTAGCTGCTGGCCTCAGAGGTCGGGCCCGTCAACACCCGGTGGGCGGCAAGCAGGTCGTCGACTTCGCCGGCCAGCTGGATGCGCCCGAAGGACATCATGATCAGGTAGTCGGCCACCCGCTCGAGTTCGGCGAGCACGTGCGAGGAAAGGAGCACGGACACGCCGTCGTCGGCCGCCGCTGTCAGCACCGTGGCCATGAAATCGTGACGGGCGATCGGGTCGAGCATGGCCACCGGCTCATCGAGCACGAGGAGGCGAGGATGGCGGGCCAGCGCCAGTGTCAAAGCGAGCTGGGCCTGCTGCCCGCCCGACAGCTTGCCCGCCTTACGCTTCTGTGGGATACCTAACTCGGCCAGCCGGGCCTCGGCGTAGGACTCGTCGAATTGCCGGTTGAGATTTCGGGTGAGGTGCAGCATGTCGGCGGCCGAGAGGTTCTTGTACAGCGGCGTGTCCTGAGCGACGAAGGCGATGCCGTCGAGTGCGGCCTGCGACCCGGCCCGGTAGCCGCCGAGAACGCTCAACTCACCGCTCGTCGGCGTTGCCAATCCGACCGCGAGGTTCAGCAACGTCGACTTTCCGGCACCGTTAGGCCCGACCAGCGCGGCCACGTGCCCTTCGGGGATCGCAAGGCTGCAGTCGTGGAGTGCTTTGGTCGCTCCATACGACTTTCCGAGGCCGTTGGTCTCGATGACGTTCATGCGACGCCCTCCGTTTCGCCGCTTGACGCGCGGGCGCTCGAACCGCTGCGACGCTCATAAAAATCCCGCAGCTCGCTTGCGACGAGTGCCGCAATGCCGCTCTCGTCGAGCCCTGCCGTGTCGGCCTTGGCCAGCCAGCCCCGCAGGGATCGCCGAAGCCCGGTCAGCTCGGGGAGCGCGACCTGGCTGAGGGTCGCCAAGATGAACGTGCCCTGGCCCGGACGCCCCACGATGAGACCCTTCGTTTCCAGCTCTCGGTAGGCCTTAGACACCGTGTTCGGGTTGATGGCCAGCGAGGCGACGACATCCCTGACCTTGGGGAGCTGGTCGCCCGGTTTGAGGTAGCCAAGGCGCAGTGCGTGTTCGACCTGGTGGACGAGCTGCAGGTACGTCGGCACACCCGAGGCGGGGTCGAGCCGGAACTCGATCGGCGACGTTGGACCCTTGCCAGCGCGGAGGGACGCTTTTGCCCCGGCTGATTCGTTGCCCCCCTGTCCTATTTTCATAGTGAAAGCCTAGAGGACGCGAACTTAGGCGTCAAGGCAGGGGAACCCTTGGCAATCCAAATTGGCAATCAAATGAGTGCTACGGAGCAGACGGTTTTGAACCCCTTGGAAGGCAGGGCCTGCTCAGGAGCACTGTGGTCGACTTGCAAGACGGCAAGGACAACTCAGACCGGCCTCTAGGAGCGGTGCTTGTTGCGCGTGGTTGTGAGGCTGCTTTCAGCCGATACCTTGAGCGCCTTCATTTCGGTGTCCAGTTGGTGTGGTCATGCTTTCTTGAAATTGCCGCATCAAACGAAACAACTCTTCCCGAAAAGTGATCTGTAATCTCAAACCAGGGTAGAAAATTACGATCTAGGAATTCGCCCATTGGTTCCCATGCCTCAAAATACAGATCACCCTGAATCGCCTCACCCGCCATCAGTCGAACAGGTAGTGGCAGCGGATGGGGCGGATCAATGACCCCGCCAACAGTTTGAGCATCAATCTCCCATGTCGCATTCGTCAGCATCCAGATCGCCAGACCTTGTGGCGCGCCCCTTCTTAGTTTCCACCACAAGACCGGAGACAAGCTTGCATTACGCGATGCTTCATTGCTGATGAACCGCACGGTGTAGCGAACCAATGTGACCTTTACCCTTGGTCCACCCGGAATTAGTTCGTGCTCCGTATCAGCCGATGACCAGCCGAGCATCTCCATGGAAACCAGCGGGAACTCTTTCAAAGCCTTCCCTTGTGTCACGTTTGCACAGATGGCAATCACACCCAGAATGATGGCGGCGACCCCGAGGAACAGACCCATATCAAACCAAGGATCGGCGAACAGGTCTCCCGAACCTCCACGACTCGACTGAATCTGAACTCGCCCGATCCCGATCACAACCGCCAATCCTGCAGCGCTCAAGACGACACCAGCCGCTGACAGAAACGTGAGCACGCTCTGCTTACGCAACCAGGCACGAGACGACTCGATCGGATGCCGTAGAAACCGGCTGGTGGCCCTAATTCGTGATCCCATGCCTCACACGTAGCCCGCTGAGTCGAAGGGTGCGCTGATTGACGCATTGTCGAAGTCCGCCGATGCTTGACCTATGACTGAACTTCTGGTCCACTCGTGTTCCGGAGAGCTCGGTTGGGCCATCACTCGATCACGACACACAGGCGGGAGGACAGGTGCATATCGACCGCGTTGCCATCTCCCATTTTCGGAACTTCCGATCATTGGTAATTGAGGATTTGCCGACTGGAGTGGTCATAGTCGGAGAGAACTCCTCAGGAAAGTCCAACTTCTTACAAGCACTTCGCCTAGTCCTGGACCCTTCCGTTTCAGAAACCCGTCGTCGGCTAAGTGCTGATGACTTTTGGGATGGACTCGATCAGCCGTTTGCGGGCGCCCAGATTCGTGTGGATATAGATCTAACAGGGTTTGACGATGACGTCGACGCCAAGGCTGTCCTGGGGGAGTTTCTCGTAGATCGTGAGCCCTATCGCGCGCGGTTGACATACCTCTATCGAGCGAAAGACGGCATCGAACCACGAGAGGCGTTAGGCGAGAACGATTATGAGGTTCTCATCTTCGGCGGTGAAGACGAGGGTAAACGGATCGGACGCGCCGAGTGGCGATTCATATCACTCCGCATCCTGCCCGCCCTACGAGATGCTGAGGGTGATCTGCGGTCCCCACGCTCGCCGCTTGGCAGGCTCGTGTCACGAATGCCGGTACCGACCGAGCTACTCGAGAATGTCTCAGAAGCGATCGACGGTGCGACCGGTACTTTGCTTGACGACCCGGCGCTTCGAGATCTTGAGGACTCGATATCTACCCGATTACGTCACATGGTTGGAGATCTCTTCTCCGTCGACGCTACCTTGGGCGTGGTCTCGGCCCAGTCACAGCAACTGCTACGTTCTCTGCGCCTGTTCATAGACACAGAGCGTCATCGGGGACTTGCTCAGGCAAGTTTAGGAACGGCGAATCTGCTCTACCTGGTTCTCCTCTTGGAGGAGATAAGCACGCAACGGGCTGCTAACGAAATAGTTGAATTGGTTCTGGCGGTTGAAGAGCCGGAGGCACATCTGCACCCCCACGTACAGCGGATTCTTTTCCGCAATCTGCTTCGGGACGAGCGCGCATTGATCGTCACCACGCACTCTCCCCACATCGTGAGCGTGACGCCGCTTCGTTCATTGGTGTTACTGCGAGAGAACGGCGACGAGACAGACGCCTACCACGTTCACAACATTGATCTTTCGGAGCTCCAGGAAAGAGACATTGAGCGCTACCTCGATGTCACGCGAGCCGAAATTGTGTTCGCTCGAGTCGTCGTGTTAGTCGAAGGCTTGGCGGAGCTCTACCTTGTGCCGGCATTTGCGCTTAACGCTGGCATCGATCTAGATGCACACGGCGTCACTGTCTGCTCAGTGCACGGGTCAGACTTTGCTCCGTATCGCAAACTCCTCGGCGACACTGGACTTGACATCCCAACCGTCGTCATCACCGATGGTGATCCGAATTCTGAGGGAGTGCCAGTCGGGTTGCGACGAGGTGGCCGCCTGCTGAGCCCAAGCCTTGAGCTGGAAGTAAAGGCCTTGATCGAATCCGAAAACTACTCGGCGGGTCGCGAGGTTTGTGCCACCGAAGATGTGTTCGTCGGCATCGAGACTCTTGAAATCGATCTTCTTCCAAATGCGAGTGATGCAATGAACGACGCTTATAAGGAGCTCGTTGCGAGCGACCGACGGCGGACAGGTTTTTCTGACGCTCTCGAGGCTTCGTCACAGGACGCTCAACGGGCCAGAGACGTTCTCAGGCGTATCGACACCGTCGGAAAGGGTCGGTTTGCTCAACGATTGGCGGAGCACCTCGAAGGCGTGGACCCGCCCGAGCACATTGGGAAGGCGCTGGGCGCGGTTAGGCGATTGATCGTCGACAGCTAAGGAGAGGCATTGTCTTTGAGTGCTGCGATCGCAGCTCTGAACGAACAGCAGCGAGACGCAATAATCCACGAGGGCAACACTGTGGTGCTGGCTGGTCCTGGTAGCGGCAAAACGGACACGGTCGTTCTCAAAGTCGCCCACCTACTAACACAGGAGGTTCGTCCACCTAGAGGAGTTGCTTGCATAACGTTCAGCGCGGATGCGGTACGTGAATTCACGATCCGTCTTCGTCGGCAGGGGCTCCGCCCTGGACCCCGCCTGTTTCTTGGAACCGTTCACAGCTTCTGTCTGACCAGAATCATTCGACCATATGCCCGGCTAGCGGGCGTAGCTGAGCTCGCCGAGCGGACAGTAGCTAGTGCTCCGGAGCGAGGACGGCTTCTTCAGCGGGCCCTGGACTCCCAGGATGTGTCTGAAAACCCAGCATATTTCGATACAACCCTAGGGGTTATTCGCAAGGCGCTTGCGTGCGAGGAGTCACTTGATTCATTTGATCCACGGCATGTGGCAGTTGCCCACGACTACGAAGAATCCCTCCACCGACAGCGACTGATCGACTTTGACGGGATGACGTTCGAGGCCCTACGACTGCTTCAAACAGACTCTGCAACTTCCGACTTGTTGGTCGCACGATATCCATGGGTTGCCGTCGATGAGTATCAGGACCTTGGCGGGCCATTGCACAAAATCGTTCTTTGTCTGCATAGCGCGGGTACGAATATCTTCGCGGTGGGTGATCCAGATCAATGCGTGTTCGGGTTTTCGGGCGCCAACCCTCGCTATCTCAATGAACTCGAAATCGACCCGAGCTTTTACGTGGTTCGACTGCGGTTCAACTATCGCGCGGGTCGACGTCTTATCGACGCCGCCGAAGCCGCCCTTGACGTCACCCGCGGTTACGAAGCGGATCCCAACCGGACTGACGAAGGCGAAGTCATTCTCAATCCCTGTCCACCAGGGTTGGAGTATCAGGCTAGATCCGTCATCGACGAATTTGTTCCCGCGCTCTTAGAGTCAGGAGTACCGGCTCATGAAATCGCTATTCTTTATCGAGGTCGCGGGCCAATGCTCGATGTGCTTACCGAACGTCTAGCGGCGGCTGACCTCCCGTACATCCTTGAACGGGATGAGACCTTTCCAATCACGCCACTCATCAAATGGTTGCAACGGTGCGCGATTTGGGAGTTAGATCCGACTGCACCCGATATTGATGGATACTCTGAGCTGGTTATCCCGTACCTCCAGCTCGTGGACGACGCCGGCGGAGCTCAAGCTGAGGTCGACTTGAATCGATGGGGTCGCCTCATACGATCACTCGATTCAGGGGTCAGACCTGAAGATCCGCTTGGCCCGTGGATACGTCATGTTGTCGACGGGCTCGACCTACACAGGCTCCTATCCCGCGACGGGTCACGACCCGATGAGCTGGAGTCGCTCTCCGCCTTAGAACGCCAAACTCTGGAAGGCGATATCCCAACTATCAGTGACTTCGCAAGAGGGGCGCGGGTTTGGGGGCGAATAGTTGTGACGACGTATCACTCAAGTAAAGGTCGGCAGTTCGATGTTGTTCACCTGCCTGGTCTTCAAGAAACGATCATGCCGGGGGCTAGATGGAATCGTGAGGCACAGCGTAACGAGACACCCGAAATTGTCGAAGATCGTCGTCTCTTCTATGTAGCCCTGACGAGAGCTCGTCGGCAAGTTGTCCTGACGTATTCGCCTTCATTCACAAATCGATATGGATATCGAGTCCAAGGCCACTCTCGATTCGTAGATGAGATTGCCAGTCGCCTAAGTCTCGAGTCGTAGCCCCGACCGGCGGCGGGATCCTTGGCAATCCGAATTGGCATTCCAACCGGTCGTACCAAGGAGACCTTGATCCACGGTGTTGACGGAAGACCCTGTTAAGGAGCACACGATTGACCGTGAACGACGGTCTGGACATCCCGAATAGGCCTCCAGAAGCGGCCACGCCCTGCGCCTAACTGGATGTCGGGCGGTCGGCATCCACAAAGATTCGCCCGAGCGTTTCTGCGGCTTCCTGATCAGTCTCCGGAACGAAATGCGAGTACACGTTGAGGGTTGTGCTCGGATTCCTGTGGCCAAGCCGTCCGGCAACCGTGCGTACATCGACGCCAGCGGCGAGAAGGCGCGTAACCACGTAGTGCCGTAGATCGTGAAGGCGAACGCCTCCGACTCCTGCCTGCTGGCAAATCCTTCGGAAGGCTCGAGACGTCGAGTCCGGATGCCAAGGAGTCGAGCCATCAACGGAGTGGCTGAATACGAAGCTCTCCGATGTAATCGTGGACCCGGCAAATCGGGCGCGCTCCGTCGCGTTCTGACGATGGACCCTCAGCGCATTGACCGTCCCGGAATCAAGTGAGATCCGTCGACTCTGATGCGTCTTCGTCCCCTGCTCGACAAGGCTGTCCCCCACCCGCACGATCCCCCGCTCGATCGAAAGCGTTCGGTGGTCAAGGTCGATATCGCTCCAGCGCAGCGCCAGGAGCTCACCCCTCCGGGCTCCCGAAGATGCAGCCAACATGATGAAGGTGGCTAGCTCGGGGTCCGACTCCTGAGCCAGACGAAAGAGCTGCACCACCTGCCCGGGATCCGGTGGCTTGAGTTCCTTCATGGGCACCCGGGGTGGAGAGGCGTCGATGGCCGGATTGTGGGTGATCCAGCCCCAGCGGACCCCTTGGGTCAATGCCCGTCGGATGATGCCGTGGACACGTCGAATCGTCGCTGGGGCATACGGCCCACGCGATCGACCGACTTCGAGCAGCTCGCGGTAAAACCGGTCGAGATCGGTCGGGGTCAGTTTCGCGACCTGGGTGGATCCGAGCGCGGGGACGATCGGGTCCTCGATGTACATCCGGGTGGTCTCGACGGTCTTGGGAGAGAAGCTCGGCGTCGCGTGGGCCAGCCACTCATGACAGAGGGCAGCCACTGTCCCTTTTCCATGCAAACCGACTGGCCGCTTATCGACCTCGGCCACGATGGCGGCGAGTGCCTTGGAGGCGTCGCGTTTCGTTCCATGGAAGGTGCGCTCCACGTAGCGCTTTCGACCAGTAGCGGGATCTCTGCCGGCGTGGACCCGGAGCTGCCACGAGTCGTTGCTTCGCTGTCGCATGGAGCCAGCCATGGCGCCCGTCCGTTCTGTCCATCCCTACTCGGCTCAGTGTATCCGAATGGATGGACAATTGGATGGACAACTGTCGTGGCCGGTCTGGCCGATGGTTCAGATATGGCCTCTGAAGTGGTCTTTCTTTGCAGCCCCAACGGGATTCGAACCCGTGTCGCCACCTTGAGAGGGTGGTGTCCTAGGCCTCTAGACGATGGGGCCGAGCGGAGGCCTCCATCACCTTGATGGATGCCGCCGTGCTCGGGGGGAAGGACTCGAACCCTCAATAACTGGACCAGAACCAGTCGTGTTGCCGATTACACCACCCCCGAATGGGTGGAGGTTCAGGTTAGCCGAGCGGCCCCCGGGGCAATTCGCCGCCCTGACCAGGGAAGGGTCGCGCTGAATCGCCGGGTCCGTCATGGGATGATGCGGCATCCGGGGTCCCCCCGGTGGCGAACCCTGGGCTCGGAGGTCCTCGCATGCATCGGTGGTCGGCAGCGCCGCTCATCCTGGCCGGCCTGCTGTCCGGCGCCGTCCTGGGCAGCCTGGTCCCATCAGCGGCCTCCGCGGCGGCGACGGCGGGCATCTCGGTCAGGGTCACCCCCGACCGGGGCCTCGTCGACGGGCAGACCGTCACCCTCACGGGACGCGGGCTGGCCCGTTCGTCGGACGGGAAGCCGGTCACCTGGTTCGTCGCCGAATGCACCGCTGCCGTCCAGGGCCGGATGAACCCCTCCACCGACACTCCGCACTGCGACGTGCCGGAGGCCCAGGCGATCCGGGTCCGCACCAACGGCACCTTCACCGCCCGCTTCCGCGTCGAGACCGGAATCATCGGCGACGGCTACTGCGCGACGCCGGGCCACGAGTCGTGCGTCATCGGGGTGGGGAACGCCCAGGGCCAGGGCACCGTCGTGAGGATCACCTTCAAGGCACCCTCGCCCACGGCGACCGCTCCCACCACCACGTCGACCACCTGAGCGGCGCGTCACCGCTCAGGCGTCGTGCAGCCACTCCAGGTGGTTGTAGCCGATGATCCGGCCCAGCCCCACGCCCACCGCCTCTTTCAAGAAGTAGGGCAGGGTGGACCAGCCGGTGATGGGCGAGGTCTGCGTCGGCGTCGGTGACGGGGAGAGCGAGAGATCCGAGGCGATGGCCATGGAGCGGTCCTCGTGGAACGGGTCGGTGGTGACGAGCACCACCCGGGCGTTGTGCGCCAACAGCTGTTTCTGAGCGTCCGAGATGTTCTCGTAGCTGTCGTCGCCGCCCGCCTCGAGGATGGCCGCCGCCGGCACGTGGTGCTTCTCCTCGAGGTACATCTTGCCGGACTGCGACTCGGTGCACCTGTCCCCCGGCTGTTTGTTGCCGGTCACCATGATCAGGGGCGCGTACCCCTCCTTGTAGAGCTGCGCCGCCTGGTCGAGACGCGCCCGGAGGTCGGGGGACGGGACGCAGTCGTACTGGGCCGCCCCCATCACCAGGATGGCGCCCGCCGGGTGGGGGTCGTACTGGCGCGAGGTCAGCCACACCTGCGCCAGGGTCACGCCGAAGTAGACGACGATCACGGCGAGGACCAGCACGGTGATGCGCAGCGCCCAGCGGAGCGGCGCCAGCAGCATCAGCCGGGCGGAGCCAGCCGGGAGAGCGCGGCCGCCAGGCGGCGGCGCGTCTCCTCGCGGCCGAGCACCGCCAGCGAGTCGAACAGTGGGAGGCCGCGGGTCCTCCCCATGACGGCCACCCGGATCGGCGCCTGGGCCTTGCCGAGCTTGCGGCCGACCGAGTCCGCGATGGCCAGCGTCGCCTCGTGGAGCGAGTCCTTGTCCCACGAGCACGTCTCGTACGCCGCCAGGGCGTCGTCGAGGATCCGCGACGCCATGTCGTCGCCGGCGATCGCCTTCTGCCAGCTGTCCTCGTCGGCCGGGGCGTCCGCCAGGAACAAGAAGTCGACCAGCTCGGGCAGCTCCCCGAGCACCGACACCCGCTCCTGGGCCACGGCTGCGACCTCTTCGAAGCTGCGGGCATCGAAGCGCTCCGGTGGCCACGGCGGCGGCTCCACGGCGGGCGCCCCCGTGTCGGGGTCGCGCCACCCGCCCGGGGCCCACTCCCCCGGCACCGGGTCGACCCACGGCCGCGCCGCCGCCACGAACTCCTGCAGCGGCAGGGCGCGGATGTAGACGCCGTTGATGTGCGAGAGCTTCTTCACGTCGAAGAAGGCCGGTGAGCGCTGCACGTCCTCGAGCCGGAACTTCTCGATGATCACCTCGATCGGCACGATCTCCTCGTCCCCCGGGCTCCATCCGAGCAGCGCCAGGTAGTTGCGGAAGGCCGCCGGCAGGTACCCCTGCTCCCGGTACAT
>Ga0181523_10004978_pt1 | contig 11206 bp, 10 predicted proteins | sample PEATcosm2014_Bin_43_FD_119752 | JGI IMG/M metagenome (GOLD analysis project Ga0181523, IMG submission 119752) | Peatland microbial communities from MTU Mesocosm Facility, Houghton, MI, USA - PEATcosm2014_Bin05_30_metaG | ecosystem: Environmental > Terrestrial > Soil > Wetlands > Peat | place... | reverse complement strand
TCTGGATTTAAGCTGGTCAATCAAAATATAGTGATTGAGATTCAACTGCCGCAGTGGATTAATGTCATATTCGCAGATTGTTCCGTCTGTTTTGATGCCGGTCAGCGCAGTCTTACAGCCCGGGTCGAAATACAACAAGTGGACGGGCTTCCTTGTGAACGGATTGTAAGCAATGGGAAGAGGGCAAAAAGTTTCCGGCGATAGCGACGACATCTGTCCTGCCATCTCCTTGCTGACAGTCATCGCATCAGCACATGAAACCTCATGCGTAAAGCTCGCACTCCATGCTTTCGACACCTTGTCGTAGGCAATAGTAACCGTCTTGATAGTCTCCGATGCGTAATCAAGACCTGGAAGTTCTATCTCGATCCACTCAGCTTTGTTTTTGCCATGGGCAAGACGCAGCGTGTTTCCGACGATCTCAAAAGAAATACCCTGCTGGGGATATTTTTGCGTGAAGAAATATTTATATGACTTGAAGCGGGGCGGGCGGACTTCTGTATCGCCTTGTCTTTTCTTTGTGAAGTACATGCGCCACGCTCCGGTGAGCGACTTGACCACTTCCTGCAAAGTCTGTGAGCAGGGTTCTTTGAGCCTTAGGCAGTCCTTCTTGAGTTCAGGCAGCATCTTTTTGAGGTCATAGTAGCCCAGACCATTGCGCTGCTTCTCATCGTTCAGGATGTTCCAGACATCCTTACAGGTGTAAGAAGTCTGCCATAGCGTTGCCATAGAAGATTGCGACGGCTGAATACGGACCAGATGAGTTAGATACAAAAGTCACTCTCCATATTGATATTATACCATGAAAGGTGAACAGTAGTTCACCACAAGAGCAAGGTGCTGTTAAGACACGCTTTCATCTCGGGATTGAAATACCCGAGGATTCCCGCGCATTGTTCCTAAATAGCTGAAAATATTAAACGATGAAGCCGGGCCGGAGCATTTTCCGGCCTTTTTTTTGAAGTAACGCGATGCTGTTATACTTATAAAGCCATGGCTATAGTTATTGCAAATAGACTTGTCAAAGATTACGGAACCGTCAGAGCCGTCGATTCCATTGATTTCGAAATTGCTGATGGAGAGTTTTTCGGCTTCCTGGGACCGAATGGCGCGGGAAAGACAACTGTAATGCGCGTAGTCTATTGCTTTATACAGCCGACATCGGGAGATGTCAGTATTTTCGGCATGAATGTTATCGAGAGCCCTAGCCGTATTAAGGCGAGAATAGGCGTAATGCCCCAAGAGAACAATCTAGATCCTGATCTCTCGGTCCTCGAAAACCTTATCGTCTATGCCAGGTATTTTGACATTCCGAAAAAGGTTTCGCTTCCACGTGCCTGGGAACTGCTTGACTTCGTAGCGTTGCGGGAAAAGGCTGATGTGAAAATAGAACATCTTTCAGGCGGAATGAAACACCGACTTTTGCTTGCTCGTTCCCTGATAAACAATCCAGAATTGCTCATTCTCGATGAACCTACGACAGGTCTCGATCCGCGGAGCAGGCATTCTGTGTGGGACAAGCTCAACCAGCTTAAGGCAAAAGGCATGACACTTGTACTGACAACACACTATATGGAAGAGGCTGAAAAACTATGCGACCGTGTCGCAATAATGGACTTGGGCAAGATCGTGGCAATAGACACGCCCACAAACCTTATAGCTATGCATGGTGGAAATCTTGAAGACGTCTATCTTAAGCTCACCGGCCGAAAACTAATAGGAGATCGTGTTGAAAGTTAAACGTGCAATGCGGGTCTGGCAGCGGCATCTTACCGTATATACTAAGCTTTACAAATCGAGCTTCGCCCTGAACTTCGCAGAGCCGATTCTTTATCTCACGGCGATGGGCTTGGGTTTAGGTGCTTTTGTGACGCAAATAAACGGCATGCCTTATATCAATTTTATCGCCCCCGGCATTATCGCATCTTCTTCTATGTTCGCAGTGATTTATGAATGCACCTACGGAACCTACGTAAGGATAGTATTTCAGAAAACCTTTGAAGCCATCCTTGCAACACCTGTAAATATTGACGATCTTATAGCCGGAGAGATGATATGGGGCGCCACGAAAAGTATCCTATATGGAACAACGATTATCATCGTTATCTCCCTCTTCGGTCTCGTGGCCTCACCTCTGATCATCCTTGTTATCCCACTGCTCTTTATCAGCGGGATCATCTTTGCCGAAATCTCACTTATAGTCGTTGCTAAAGTGCCGGGTATAGATTCCTTTAACTACTTTTATACCCTTGTCATGACACCCATGTTCCTTTTCTCCGGTATCTTTTTCCCCCTTGACAGCATGCCCCCGATCGTTACTAAAATCGCTTTTTTTACACCTCTTTATCACTTGGTCAATATATGCAGGTCTTTTTCATCCGGGAATGCTTATAACGTTGTCGGTGATTTGGTATGGCTAATGATCGTTGCAGCAATTCTTGCGCCATATCCTTTCCGGCTCATGAGAAAACGGGTTATCAATTAGAACTCGAGTAATTGCCTTCCACGCGAGCAAATCCAAGCGTGATGGCTGCCTTTTAGCGGCAGCCCAGACTCCGGACAGGGATAGACGTTCACTCTTGGGGACAAAACATGTCTGGTCGGATTAATTGATGAGTAGGACGAGTTAGACATCAATAAAGTTGCTGATATATATTAAAGAGGGTGATTGTTCACTGCGGAGTGAAAAATGAGGAAACGGATACCTTAGTCGCTTCCAGCGCCATTCAATGTGCCGACGCTCCCGGTCCTGAGCGTCAGCATAGATCTTGGTGCTGCCGGACACAGCAGCGCTGAGTGATGTCTTGTGTTTATTTAAAAAAACAAGGATTCCCTATATTATTGTAAAGAACTGGACGCATATGTGAGAGATTCAAGGGAGCTGAGAGACCTGATGGTTAGAATTGATGCAACTGGTCTGTATGAGGGCAAGTGAAGTGAGGATTAGTTCTATTATGCGCCAGATTACCGTGCTTAATTGCATAATGCTTGTAAGCATACTGGCGTTTGCATATTTTTTACTCGTCCCGATATTTACAGTTGAGGTGAGGGTGCCTTCCCCGTTGAGTGCTGCTGTAACGGCGGACGAACCGAAAAAAGAGCAAGCTGCCGAGCAGAATGTGAATCCCAACCCACTTCAGGACTATGCAGTTATTTCGGAGATGAACCTGTTTCATCCTGACCGAATAATCCCGGTGGAGAAGAAGGGAGATGTAATAATACCGAGGCCTGAATTCGTTCTGTATGGAACGTTGATTGCCGACAACGTCCGAATAGCTTATCTAAGCGACAAGAAAGCGCCGCGAACTACGCCGGGCAGAGGAAATAGGCAGGTGGGACTCAAGATTGGAGAAACATTGAGCGGTTATTCCCTGAAAGAAGTGCTCCCCGACAGTGTTGTATTGAGGCGCGGCGACGATACGATAGAGCTTAAGGTGATTTCCCCGGAAAATAGAAAAGATAGGGATCTGGCTGGAGGCGTAGCACCTGCGATACCGGGTGGAAGAGCTGCTCAGCCGACGATGCCGAGTCCGAGTGGGCAGCAAGCCTTGCCTCAACTACAGACGATGCCGCAGGTGCAGACCGGCAAGCCGGGACCGTCTGTCCAAATTCCAACGCCAATCCCCGGCGTCAGGAGCCGCAGGCCGATAGGTAGCTGGTAGTATTTGGACTGGATCACAGACTTCACATCTGACGGCACCTAATCATATCATCTTTCTGGTAATACTTTAAAAAAGATATCGGAATTAATCCTCAAGGAGGAGTAGGCGCGAAATATGGCTATGGAATAACCCAGCCGCTAACCGGGGTCATGTTAGGTGTTACTCCATCACCAAGCTTGACGATATAACAGCCCTTCGAGAGATAGCGCTGCCCTGGACCAAAACTCAAACGCGGATAAAGAGACATGGTGGTTTCATCCTGCATCATATCCACTACTTCAAGCAATCGGTCTCTGTAGAAATGACCCTTCATCATAAAAAGAGCCTTATTTAATATCATAAGGTTGAAGTTTATCTTTGCACGGGTAATAGGGTACTCAGCGGGATATTGATTATTTTTTATCAATCCGGCAAATGAGGGTTCAGACTTTGCAAAATCGACTGGAAGCCTGTAGGGGAACGTTATATAAATTATATCCCTTATTTTTTGTGGAAGTACATACATTTCCTTGCCCAGAAGCGTCGATGAGAGAAATACCATCTTCGGTCTGTCAGGCGCATCTGCAAGCATGTCAATTGATGATAGATCTTTTGAGTCCAACCACAGAAGAATGATTGCTTGTTTTTTCGACGCAGCTAACTGTTTCCAGCGTTCAATGGTTATGGGTTCGTCACTAGTGAGTACTCGTTTGTCAGGTGTTTGCTGTCTGAGACCCTTCCATGTTTCCTCGAATCCCTTCGCCATTGCAAGTCCTTGCCTGTTGTTCCGGTAGACTTGGATGACAGGTATATCTTGGGGAATATTCATAATTCCGTGAAGATATTTGGCAGCCGTCTCACCTTCCTGGTAGAAACCCTTCGAGAAGTAAAGGGTATACCAGTCGGATGCCGAGATCACCGGCAACTCGGTAATCGGAAGTAGGCAGGGGATTCTGTTCTCTTCACAGAATTCGTGAATGGGACGCCAATCGTCATTACTAATCCCTCCTACAATAGCGAAGACCGGTTCCTTTTTGTAGTAGTCATCCAACTGGCTGCGCCAACTAGCTGGAGAACCTTTCAATTCCCAACGCGCTACCGATATATTAAGATAACCTGTCTTTATCGAGTCCTCCGGATTGGAAGCAATAGTCGACAGCGCCATCATCGAAAATCTGGTAGGTTTATTTGAGGCTGCCATTATTTTTAATATACTCATCATAAACACACTGTCTGTCCGATTGACGCCTTCGGTTACTATCGTTGCATAACGAATTGAGTTCTCGCTAACTCCAGGCGAAGGTTTCACAGAGAGATTCTTAAGATAGAAGATCAGAATGGCCATATCTTTATCACCAAGCGGATACCTGGGCATAGTATATTTGAGAGTTTTGCCGTCCGGATTCACTCCTCCTCGAATGGCAGCTGCCAAGGTTTCATCATTATATGCTGACCGCAAAAAACCCGTCATGCCCTTTGAATACTTTGAACCTGTAACCCATCGCATGTTCCACGCATTGGTGATTCCCTCATATAGCGTAATGCCATCTATAGGATACGTGATAACCTGGCCTTCCAGAGACCCCAGGCCGCTTCTCAAATGGCAGCTGACGCAGGAAAACATTGTACTGTCCACCGGAATGTCGCCCTGCACAAGTGCTTGCATGGGTTCACCAGAGGCTAGGATACCTTCTCTATACATGCGCTCTCCGATTTTCAAGGCCTCCACTGGAGACAGGCCTCCAATACTAGACTGCCTTGAATTTTCGGCAAATGAGATCCCGGACAAGAGGTGCAGCAGAATAGTTAATATTCCGGATGCAACAATAACTCTTAAAGCAACCCGATTATCAACCATTCTTTTTACCTCTTTAGCGCCTTTTGATATTCTTCCAGAAGTTCAGAAGTCGCTACGAGTCCATCAATTCGGAACCAGCGGTCTTGTACAGGCGAATATACGAAGGTCAGTGGATAGTGTTGCATTTTATCTGAAGTGTATGCATTAAATGCATTGGTAACGCGCTCGATATTTTCACGGCTTCCTGTCAGGAAATCCCATCCGGGCTTTGCCTTGTACCTCTTTAAATATGCTTTCAAAACCTTGGGAGTATCATGTTCAGGATCAATCGATATAGAGACCAACTGAACTTTACCTGATTCCGCTCCGAGTTTGTTCTGAAAATTCACGAAGTTGGCTGAAAGAACAGGACAGATAGTTGTGCATGTTCCAAAAATGAAGTCCAAGATGATTACCTTATCCTTCGGCCTCAAAAAAGACTTCAACTGCACTTTTTTACCGTCCTGGTTGAACAGCGCAACATCAGGGATTGCATATTCATGGATCGTACGCGTATATTCAGGCCTATCTGATCCGCGTGCACCGCTAGTAGGAAAGCACAGAATTAAATTTAGCATAATGGCAACAAGGTAATACATGTTTCGTACTGACATTCACAGCCCTCCTCACAAAGACATGATTTATTGACAACTTATAACTTCCAGATTTTCGCAATAGCACGTGATCAAACAAGTATATATAAGATAATTCTACTACAATGTACAATATATCTTGAAATATTTAATATCTGCGTACATTACCGGCCGCATTTTTTGCATAAGCGTAAAGAGTATGTGCGCCTGCGGTGCTGGCGGTATAAGAAGCTGGGATAGTTGCTGACCACCCCTCTGCCGTTGCTAATGATGCAGTAGACGATTTGGTGACAATGAAGCCAGTCACTGCGATGTTATCATTAGCCGTGAAGCTGCTAATTGGAACAGTGAGTGATGTTGTTGTAGCAGGGATAGTGAATGTGTTGACTGTCGGTTGTGTCGTATCAGCAGTCCCTTACAACTTCATTAGAATAATCACTCTCGACGCTGGATAAGTCATATGCAGTCACTATAAAATAGTAAGACCGATATAAGATTGGAGATCGTATAAGTTGTTTTGTTGCCGACATTAATTGGAGTACCGTAATTGCCTGATGACGTGCTTTATATCTGGAAAAATCTGTTAAAGGCGTGCCATCGGTGTTTGTAGTGGGAGGCGTACAATTCAGTAGGTCGCGGTTGCAAGGCTGGATGCATAACTCGCCCTGCCGGGACTCTAACACTTACTTTGAGTGTTAATCCGATGGTTAGAAAAGGAATCCTTCATTACCTCGATCGTTTTAAACACGCTGCTTGAACCTCAGTTATTCAACGTTATGGTAAAGATACACTTTATTCAGCGCTGTTAAGAATAATCGTATTCATAAGTCCGCATTTTGATGACTTAGACGTTGAAGTTACAGACGATTTTATGTTACCGTTCATGATATGAACACTTCGAACGCCCAGGATGAAATTTCACTACGTCTGTTCGATGCCTTGACGAAGGAGCCGGAAATTTCTCAAAGAGCTTTGGCAGCAAGACTGGGCATTGCGCTAGGTTTGGTCAACTCTTACATCAAGAGACTCTATAAGAAAGGGCACATAAAAATAAAGACCCTTCCGCGGAACAGGATCAAATACATCATAACTCCAAAAGGGCTTACCGAAAAGGCTCGACTTACATACACCTATATTAACTATTCCATTCAGTATTTCAAGGAGATACGACTTAATATCGAACAGACTTATGCAAAAATGATAGCCGAAGGCATCACAACCGTATTGCTTTGGGGAGATGGTGAAATCGCAGAGATTTGCTTCATCTCAACACGAGGACTGCCTTTAAAGATCGTCGGAGTTGTTGCAGAGGAGAAGGTCGACAACGGTTTTTTCGGTCATAATATTATTACGGTTGACGATATCAACGTTCTCGACTATGACGCCATCCTTGTTTCGTCAATAGACGACAAGACACTACACACCATGGTGAGCAATAATGTCAATAACAAAAAGGTCTTTTATCTATGATGAATGTTAGCGAGCTGGTAAATATTAAAGAACCTGGTGAATTGCACTGGTACGCCGTACATGTGCGCTCGCGCCACGAATTCGGCGTGACTGAGAGGCTCCTGAAATCGGGGATAGATGCCTTTCTGCCGATAGTCGAGAGATTGAGCCGATGGAAAGACAGGAAGAAACTCATCGCCTTTCCACTCTTCCCCGGTTATCTATTTGTCAATATGCCTAATGCCAGTATTGTGAAGCTTGCAGTTCTGAAGACTCCAGGAGTCGTTCGATTTATTGGACTGACTCCCGGCGAGCCTGAACCGATTCCGGCTGAACAGATACTCACACTAAAAAAACTTGTTGAAAGCAAAGAGACCCTGGATCCATATCCGTATCTCAAAGAGGGCAATAAGGTGAAAATAAAGAACGGTCCTCTTGCCGGCGTGGACGGCATACTTGTCGAAAGAAAGGGCATGCACCACCTTGTTATTGCAGTGGACATCCTGCGACAGGGCGTATCTGTTCAGGTTGAAGCATCAAGCGTAGAAGCGTTATAATTATAAGTTGTGTTTCTAGTAATCTTTCTTGTTCGGTTCAAATACTATGGACTGTAGGCGAGAGGGCGGAGCAGTAAATAAAACGCGAAGGGGGCATAATGAAGAATCTGAAGCCGGTTATACTCTGCGGCGGTTCCGGGACGCGTCTATGGCCGATGTCGCGTGAACAGCATCCAAAACAACTGCTGCCATTGGTCAGCAACGACACGCTTCTGCAAGCGACACTGAAACGCTGCCGGGCACTAGATGACGAATTATTTCGTGTGGCCCCTCCTATCGTAATCTGCAACGAGGAGTATCGGTTCTTGACAGCCGAGCAGATGCGCGCAATTGGCGAGACCGAAATGCAAATCATATTGGAGCCATTTGGCCGCAACACAGCTCCTGCTCTTACCCTATCTGCACTTTACGCATCTGCGGACGGGACGGATCCTGTTCTTCTTGTAATGCCATCAGATCATGTAATAGAAAACGAAGCAAACTTTCGAGATGCGGTCCACAAGGGCATACCCTCGGTACTGGCTGGAAACATCGTGACATTCGGCGTTGTTCCAATCCGGGCAGAAGCTGGGTACGGGTACATCAATTCTGGAGCGGAAGTTGCTGATGGTGTGCTGAGAATAGTTAGATTTGTAGAAAAGCCAGACCGGGCTACGGCAGAAAAGTATATTGAAAGTGGAGATTATTATTGGAACAGCGGTATATTTATGATTCTGGCTAGCACTTGGCGTGTGGCAATGGAACGTTATCAACCTGCAATGTATGCTTCATGCAAGGCTGCTTTTGAGAAAGGGACAAAGGACCTCGACTTTTTTCGCATAGGCAGGGAGGGCTTTGCATCTTGTCAAGCAGACTCAATAGATTATGCGATCATGGAAAAGGTGGGATCTGCTGCGGACTGGGATGTAGGCCATGTTGTGCCTCTCGATGCTGGTTGGTCTGATGTTGGCGCGTGGGATGCAGTCTGGCAAGTTTCTCCAAAAGATTCATCTGGGAACGCCATACGCGGTGATGTGATTCTAGAAAAGGTCACGAACTGTCTTGTCTACTCTTCAAGTCGTCTCGTTGCATGCGTTGGCATTGATGATATGGCAGTCATAGAGACCCCTGATGCCGTACTCATCGCAGCCAAGAGTCATGTTCAGGACATCAAGGCAATCGTTAGCACGCTCAAAAAGAACTGCAGACCGGAGTCTGCATCGCATCGCAAAGTCTGCCGTCCTTGGGGGTCATATGATGGGATCGATGTTGGAGAGCGTTTTCAAGTTAAGCGTATCGTGGTAAAACCGTGTGCAGTGCTTAGTCTCCAGATGCACCACCATCGGGCTGAACACTGGATTGTAGTAAAAGGAACGGCACGCATTACAAAAGGCGAAGAGACGTTCCTGCTGGCAGAAAACGAGTCTACTTACATACCTCTTGGGACAAAACACCGCCTTGAAAACCCTGGAAAGGTCCCTCTTGAACTTATAGAGGTCCAGTCGGGAACTTACCTTGGAGAGGACGATATCGTCAGGTTTGAGGACATGTATGGGCGGAGCGAAAATAGATGAGCTAGCTATCACTCGACGAATTATGAGCGCTGCATTATGATTGGAAAGACATCACCCTCGCCATCGAATGGCCTCTCGATGGCGACCTTAGCGTTTCGCGCAAGGGATAATGATCTATCTGGACGCTTCCAAGGTGGAAGCGTTAAATTATTAATTTGCTATTACGGTTTTCTTGGATGGTTTATGGAAAACTCGAGCTGTGGCCGAGTGAGCGGAGCTATACATAATAGAATGGATACTGCGTTGAGCACTATATGAATTCCGGACAGGAATTAATTATCGAAGCTGGGCGCACTGAACGCCACTACTGGGCTGACATCTGGAGGTACAGAGAACTTTTCGTTTTTCTTGCCTGGCGAGATATTCTTGTGAGATACAAGCAAACATCGGTCGGCATAGCGTGGAGCGTCATCCGTCCCTTTTTGACAATGTTAGTCTTCACCTTTGTATTCAGCAAGCTGGCAAAATTACCTTCACCAGGTGTAGCCTATCCGCTCCTCGTTTTTTCGGCTCTGCTGCCGTGGCAATTCTTCTCAAGTGCGGTTAGTGGTATCAGCAGCAGCCTTGTCGGGAATGCAAATCTTCTCTCAAAAGTATACTTCCCGCGTCTCATTATTCCGATGAGCGTCCTTATGGTCAACCTTGTAGATTTTCTCATCGCACTTGGCATTCTTTCGGGGATGATGATTTGGTATCAGACCTCGCCCAGCACAAGAATTATCGCTATACCCGCATTCATGTTGCTTGGGTTGATTGCGTCCCTCGGTTTGGGCTTATGGATGGCCTCCTTAAATGTGAAATACAGAGATTTTGGGCATATCGTTCCTTTTATTATGATGGTGGGACTCTATATCTCTCCTGTAGGGTTTGCAAGTTCGATTGTACCCGGAAAATGGCGCTTAATATACTCCTTGAACCCGATGGTGGGAGTTATTGACGGGTTTCGTTGGGCATTACTCAACGGAGAGCAAATGTTATATTGGCCTTCCATTGCTTTATCTGTCCTTGTTTCTCTGGCAATGTTATTTTCGGGCATTTTCTATTTCCGTAAGGTGGAGACGACTTTCGCCGACCTCCTCTAGCAAAGCAACTCGAGAATTAAAATCCATGTCAGACATCGCTATCAAATCAGAGAATATAGGGAAGAAGTATATAATCAGCCATAAGCAAAATGGCTCGACATCACTGAAAGATGCGTTGACCGGCACATTAAATCGTATATTCAGGACTTCCCGAGCCGAAAATGAGCACGGGGGATACACCACTGAAGAATTCTGGGCGCTAAAAGACATTTGTTTCGAAATTAAGAGAGGTGAAAGAGTAGGTATTATCGGGAAAAATGGTGCCGGCAAATCTTCCTTGCTCAAGATTCTAAGCAGGATAACTGAACCTACCAGCGGAAGGATCTCAATCACTGGACGAGTTGCGAGCCTTCTTGAAGTGGGGACCGGATTTCATCCAGAGTTGACGGGAAGGGAAAATATCTTCCTAAATGGTGCTATATTGGGCATGTCAAGACTGGAAATAAAGAAGAAGTTTGATGAGATCGTCGCTTTTGCTGAGGTCGAAAGATTTC
>Ga0181523_10004976_pt1 | contig 11207 bp, 13 predicted proteins | sample PEATcosm2014_Bin_43_FD_119752 | JGI IMG/M metagenome (GOLD analysis project Ga0181523, IMG submission 119752) | Peatland microbial communities from MTU Mesocosm Facility, Houghton, MI, USA - PEATcosm2014_Bin05_30_metaG | ecosystem: Environmental > Terrestrial > Soil > Wetlands > Peat | place... | reverse complement strand
TAGTATCTGGCGCGGTAGTACGATGCACATGGATTTTGAGATCCCAGCTCCTGAAGGGTGTCCCTCCTAGGATTTTCAGTCTGCATCAGGGGCTTAGGCACCGCCGACAAAGAGGATCTCCCCCGGTTTGATTTTGTCGAGCGCCAAGAGGCACGCTGGAAAGAATTGGCGCAGGTGGTCCAGCCGATTGGAGGAAGACTGGAGTACCACAATCGCGATCCTGCGGCCCGTCAAGTTTTGTTGGTAGTGGAGGTTTGTATCCAGGGTAACCAGCGCATCAAAGTCAGCTTCCGCGAGACTCAAAAGTTCCCCGTTTTGCCTACCGGACCAGCCCGCTTCCTGCACGGTAAGACATTTGTGGCCATGATCCAGGAAGAGTTGCCTGAGCGCTCTTGGCGCGCACTCATCGATCAGAACTCTCATTTGAGTTGAGCGACAAGACTCAGCCGTGCTTCCTCGATGGCAGCAATAGCCAGTTGGCGGCTTACGCTGGGATACTGCTCCAGGAACTGACCCAGAGTGTCTCCGCCCTCCAAATAGTCAATCAAGACTTTGAAGGGAACTCGGGTTCCGCGGAAAACGGGCTCTCCGCCGAGAATCTCAGGATCTTTGATGATGACGCCGGGCATCTCCATTCACCTTCTTATCTAGAGTGTAACAGTCAATCGTCCGGAAAAGTAAGCTGCCCTGAGGCTATGATTGAGTCGAGGTGCCCGCGCGCACCCGAGCGCTTCCGGTTGAGGGTTATAAATGGCGGCTGGTACGTCACGCACGCCGCTCTCCTACGACTCGCTTCCCGAAAACATTGTGCTGGGATAAAAGTTGAGCAGGTAGATCAATCATCCGATCCATTGGCTGGTCGCTGGGTTTTCAAAGCAACTGTCTTCAAGAACCCCTCTTCTATGGGGTTCGTCGGCTATGGCGATGCGGATCCTTCTAACGTCTCTTCCATGGTGCGACGCGCCGAGCTGCGCATTGCTGAAACGCGTGCCGTCAATCGCGCCCTCCGCAAGGCTTATGGAATCGGGCTCTGCTCGGTGGAAGAGTTGGGTGCTTTTTCGAGTCAACCTCGTCCTTCCACAACTCCTTCGCCGTCGAATGGGTCTTATCCTTCCAATGGTTCGGGCAACGGCCAGCCACGGCTTCGCGATCAGCTTTGCTTCCTGATCCGTCAGTACAACCTCGATGTGATCCTCGTTAAGGCTTACGTGGCGGACTTCTGCGGCACACAGACCCTTAGGCGAGCAACGTGCTCTCTTGATTGGACTACGGCGCTCAACTACCGAGATTAATCTTCCTTTATCTCCATCGTTTTAGTTTTGCGGAGAATCAGCGGCGCAGCATCATCTCGGGTTTTGTTCTTGAGTGCTTTGAGGATCGGCAGGTTCGGGCGCTGCTCTCTGATCCGGTTGCTTGGCAGGTGTGCCGAGTTCAGGTCGCATCGAAAGGAACATCACGCGCCCGCCAACTTCTTCAGAAAATTCATTGCCATCCCTTTCGAAAGTAAGTCGAATCCCTTCCACCGAACGTTCGCGGGGCACGTGTCCGAGGGCACAATTCACTTGCAGCACGGCTGTCTTTGTTGCTCCCCACATCGGTAGAAGGAGGATACGAAAAACCGCGAGTCCACCTGTTGGCATGAGGCCAGAAGACATCGGCAAACGTTTGGAGCTAAATGGTTGAGGGCCGCGGGCTACCCCCTGCTGCCGAAGTGCGCCGGGCTCGATCCCGTAGGAGTTGAAGTTCACGAGTTCACTCGCGATCCACACGCCCGTCTCAAGCACATTTCCATTGGCGGCCCTGTGAGTGAAGGTTCCGGCGGCCTTTACCGATTTGGTTTGTGCATCGAACGCTCCAGCACCGCTCACCTCGTAGCTGTCGCCTAGTGCGGCCTTGGCCGTCGCTGGGCAGGCAGAAGAGTCGCCCGGATCGCAAAGGAAACCGGAACCTAGTATGAAGGTGTAATGAACAGAACTGTCCTGGGCCTTAGCCAGGCCAGCACAAGCAAATGAGACGAGGGTCAGCAGGACAACCCATATGGTAACTAGGGCTGAGGCACTGGAGATTGCCCGACGCTCACCAACAGCGCCACTCACGGCTTTCGGACGAACCCGTGGGCCGCGTAGCTGATATCGACGTAATAACCGGTGATTGCGCCCTCCTGATTGATACTCACTGGGATGGTGCCGTCGTAGTTGCCGGGCGTCAGATCCGCGCCTGGCGCATCAAACGTCTTGTATTTGCCCTCAGGACTGCGGACGAAGCCGTGATACACGTTGTTCGCGGCAAGGTACGCCATCGTAAGTGCACCAGAGTCATTGAGCCCCGTGACCTGGTTCCAGATGACGCCTTGGTACGGGCCTGTGCCGGCCTCGGGAGGCTCGTAGGTTGTGATCGCGCCATTGGCACGGCGCAGGAACCCGCGCTGAACAAAGTTGCCGCTGTCATCCATAAAGGCTCCCACGCTCGTTCCAAAAATGTTGATGTTGTATGCCCCGCTACCGTAGCAGCCTGTGGGGGTGCCGGTGTTGCAAGATCCTGGACCAACGAACGTGTCGATTTTCCCGTTCGGCCAGCGCACGAACCCGTGGAATAGAAGACTCGAGTCCAGGTAGTATCCCACGATCGCTCCCTCGAGGTTCAACGGGCCGACGGGGACCGTTAAGGTCGATCCGGGAGGATCGAACGATGTGAACTTGCCATCTGGACTCCGCAAGAAGCCGTGGATCACCAGCTTGCTGTCAAAGTAGTATCCCGAAACTGCCCCGACCCCGTTGATCCCGCTTACGAGGGTACCTGCCTGGTCAGCAGGATTTACATCCGAGCCAGGAACATCGAAAACTGTGTACTCGCCGTGAGTAGTTCGCAAGAACCCGTGCGACACAAGGTTCGCGTCATTGAGGTATCCCCCGACGGTTCCGGATTGGTTGATGCCGGCGGAAAAGGTGCCGTTGGAGTCATTTGCCACCGTGCCTGCGCCGGGAGCGTCGAACGTCGTGAACTTGCCGTCTGCGCTGCGAACGAATCCGTGCGCTACATAGCCCGCGTCCGAGTAGTAAGTCCCCGCGATGGCCCCTTCCTGGTTGATTTCCACGGGCAGCGTGCCGAATCCATTCGAGGCAGGCACGTCAAACGTAGTGATGCAGGGCTCCTGAGCGCTCACGCATAGGCCCAGCCACAGCGTGCAGAGGGCCACGCAAAGCACGAAGGTCCCTCTGCGTCGGACTGCTACCCAGAATTGGGCAAAAGCAATACGATTCGTCAACATTGGCTAATCTCCTTTTGACATCACAATCCCCGCGAGACCGAAGCGAATGAATCTGGCCTCACCTATAGGAGCGACGTTTGTTCGTACGGGGGGTCATTTTGGTGGAGGAAAGTCACTCACGGTTGGAGCTTCGATAGGTGACCTGACGTACCGAGACGCAAGAACAAAGCAGTTGTTGATGCCTTAATTAAGTGTAAAATGTCGCCTAATTTGGTTAGTCAGACGGAGACCTCGTAGATGGCATCCCCAGCGTCAGACGTAACTCTTTTATTATCAGAGCTTGCGCGCGGGAACCAGGAAGCCGGGGAAAAGCTTGTGCCCCTGGTCTATGACGAATTGAAGCGCCTGGCCAAAAGCTACATGAGGCGAGAGCGCCCCGACCATACTCTGCAAGCAACCGCGCTCGTCCACGAGGCTTATTTAAAGCTCGTGAAGCAGCAACCCGTTCATTGGCAAGGCCGCACGCACTTCTTCGCCATTGCGTCGCAACTGATGAGGCAGATTCTGATTGATCATGCCAGGGGCCAATTGCGAGAGAAACGAGGTGGCGTAAAGGAAGTATTGCCCTTGGATGAGGCCCTGGTCTTTTCTCCCGAACGCTCTGAAGAACTGCTGAGATTGGACGAAGCACTCGCGCGCCTCTCCAAGCTCGACCCCCGACAAGGTCGCATTGTCGAATTGCGCTTTTTTGGAGGATTGAGTGTCGAAGAAACCTCCGAATTCCTTGGGATCTCTCCAAAGACCGTGAAACGAGATTGGTCGGTGGCAAAGACCTGGCTGCACTGCGAATTGAGGGCAAAGGATGGAGATGTCTCCGGAGCAATGGGAGCTCGTTAAGGATCTGTACGAAGCGGCACTCGAATGCGATCCCACGAAACGTGCCGAGTTCGTGCAGCAAAATACTTCGGACGAAGTCGTACGTGCGGAAGCCATGCGACTCCTGGCAGCCCACCCCAACGTAGGCAGCTTTCTCTCGACGCCGCCTTTTGCGGATGATCGATTCCCGGCTGAACAACCCGTAAAGCGATTCGCAACCGGCGAAATCCTGGCAGAACGGTTCCGCATCGCAAAATTCATTGCCGCCGGTGGAATGGGGGAGGTGTATGAAGCAGAAGATTTGGCGCTAAAGGAAAATCTCGCAATCAAGACGGTCCGGCCCGAGATCCTGCAGCAGAAAAACGCCCTGGACCGCTTCAAGCGCGAAGTCCAGCTGGCGAGAAGAGTAACCCACCCGAACATTTGCCGGGTATTTGATCTCGTCTGGCACAAAAGAATCGAGGGTGAGGAGGAGAGCGTCATCGTCTTCGTGACCATGGAGCTCTTGCAAGGCGAAACCCTCTCAGAGCGCATTCGACGCGTGGGTCGCTTCACTTCGGAGGAGGCTTTGCCTCTCATCCATCAGATTGCATCAGGGTTGGAAGCGGCGCACCGTGCGGGAGTGGTGCATCGGGACTTGAAGCCCGGGAACGTGATCTTGGTCCCTGACAGGGAGGAAGCTCAAGTCCGTGGGGTCATCACCGATTTTGGCCTGGCGTTTCATACCGGATTGGATTCCAACCAACGCGTTGATCTCACGGGAACGCAAGGGCTGTTTGGCACACCGGCGTACATGGCGCCCGAACAAATCGAAGGGAAAGAGGTCACCAAGCAGGTAGACATCTACGCACTCGGGCTCATCATCTACGAAATGGTGACAGGAGAACACGCATTCCCCGCGGATACACCGCTGGCCTCAGCGGCAAAAAGACTTTCTGATCCAATCGTGTCTCCCAAACGGTTTGTACCGGAATTAAGCGATGCCTGGGAACAGACGATCATTCGCTGCCTCGAGTGCGACCCCGGCGCTCGTTATTCATCGGCGATGGATGTTGCGAAGGCACTCTCATCGCAAACAACAGACTCCTTTAATGCGGCTTTGCTGCAAGGATCTCCTCCGGCGAGTGGACCTGGATTCAGCGCGGTTCCTTTGCGGCGAGGCAGTCTCGCGCTTCGTATGGGCGCACTATTCTTTATCTGCCTAATTCTCGCACTAGGTCTGTCTCGTTGGCACAAACATCCGAGTACTGCTGTCTCTGTGTCGCAGCCGGTTCACAAAGCGATCACCTTCATTGGAAACGCGGAGTCGCCCGCCATCTCACCCGACGGAAAGTTCGTAGTTTACGTGGTGGGGCGGCATGCTGGGAAAGAACGATTGATACTGCAAAATTTGTCCGGCGGCCCGAGCCTGGAGCTGCTGAAGGAAGCTGGCCTTGGGAATCCGATTTGGTCACCCGATGGGTCTGAAATTATGGTCTTGATATGGAAAGATGCTACGGAACATCCAAGTCTCTTTGTTGTCTCGAACCTCGGGGGTGCCCCTCGCCCCGTGGGCACTAATCTTGATGGACTATGCTGGTCACCTGACGGATCGCAGATTGTGGCCTCAGCTACCGACGCCGAAGCTGGAATCTGGTCACTAAACAAGCAATCTGGAGAGAAAAAACAGATCACCGCTCCCAAATACCAGTGGTTGCACGACATTGACTGGTCTGCCAAGACAAATATGCTGCTCCTTCATACAGAGACCTCCAAAAAGCATCAGCTCTGGACGATGAAGCCCGATGGAAGCGGGCAACGCAAGCTTATTGAAGAGGAGAAGGGGATGTCTTCCCCTCGGTGGTCACCCACGGAGAATGCGATCTACTACTTTCGAGACGAAGGCAACACGACCGATCTTGTGAAACTGAGAATTTCCGGTCTATCTACCGAATCGTCCGTGCTGGCCAGTGGATTAGAAGCCGGGGACAAATTTACACTCTCAGCAGACGCTACACAATTAGCCTATACAAGAGTGCAGCAAATCGCGAATCTGTGGTTGGCCGAACTACCTGTCGATGGAACGCTCACAAGAGTAAACGAGAAGGCACTCACTTCAGGAACTCTGTTCAACTGGTATCCCAGTATCTCGCCCGACGGACGCTGGGTAGTCTTTGTAAGTGGATCGGCCGCAAAGTCCAACCTCTACAAAATGAGCATCGACGGCGGCCGGCCGATACAATTGACGTTTTTTGATACTGCCGAATCCACGAGTCCGGCTTGGTCATCTGACGGGAGACAGATCGCGTTCATTAGCAACCAAGGCGGAGTCACCAAAGTCTGGCTGGTGAACGCTGATGGTGGCAGTGCTCGCCCACTCGATAAGACAAACGCATCCGACACCAATAACTGGCTTTCTTGGTTCCCGAGTCCTGAGATCGTCTACCAGCAGCCGGGATTACACAATCTTCGTAGGCTTAGCATTGAAACGCAGAAGGAAGAACCCGTCTTTCCCGTCGATTCAAAGGGATGGCTAATTAGCATGCCAAGTTTTTCGCCCGATGGCAAAAAATTCGCCATATTCTGGAATCACCCAGATGGTGAAGGATTGTGGCTTGTCGACTTGGAAGACCACTCCGAAAGACGTTTGTATGCCAAATCATATTTGGGTATGGGTTGGTCATCCGACGGAAAGTCCGTCTATGCAGGTCAATGGTTTCAGCGAGAGATTGTCCAGATTGGAATCGAGAAACCGAGTGAACTCCGATCATCGGTTGAACTGCAGGGCGGCTTTGCTGCAGGTTCAGTCAGTCCAGACGGTCGAAAGTTAATTCTGAGCATTTTCGAAAGCAAATCTGACGTTTGGCTGATGAAGAATTTCGACCCGCAAGCGCAAGGACAAAAATGACTGATCTTTTGTCGATTTCTTAACTGAGTTTTCACTCCCGTATTCTCACTGCAAGCTTTAGATTACTTTTTGGTTGATTTGATCCATGTTTGGTACTTTCATACTGGATAGCAATCCTCTTCCATCGCGAATGGGTGCCAGACGCTCTCAAGGAAGGCATCCTCTCGAGCACGGCGCGATTCAGATTCTTCCCGCGTGAGAACCGCATGGTTGATTTCGCGTCCGAGTTGTCGCTCCAGCTTTTGCATGGCTTCCGCCAAGACTTCCTCACGGGGGTTGCCGATGGTTACCACATGTGTTTAAATGACGCGCGATTCCTCGACATGCTGACGCTGAATTTTGATTTTGCTTTCATTCCTACGCGCGGCGGCGAGGTCATAGGCTAGCTGCATTCGCAACCACGTTTCCGGGGTGCTGCCGAAAGCCTTCGATAGCCGTATAGCCATCTCCGGGCTAATGCCGGACTTGCCGTTCACGACGTTATTGAGAGCTTGCCGTGTTACCCCGAGCACCTTTGCTCCTGCGGTTACAGAGAGCCCCAGGGGCTCAAGACAATCATGACGAACGACGAGACCGGGATGAGTGGGGCCTTTCATGGGCATAGTATTTTTGTCCTCCCTAGTGGCAATCGATCAATTCAACATCAAACGCATTATTCCCTTCAAAGCGAAAAATGATGCGCCAATTGGCCCGTACCGTCACAGCCCACAACCCCTTCAATTCACCCTTAAGCGGGTGCAACCGATAGCGGGGAATATTCAGTGCTTGGGGTCCCTCGGCAGAATCGAGAACCGTCAGAATTCGTTCGACCGTCTCCAAAAGGTCTGGTCGTTCCCACTTCGGTCGCCGCGTTCATAGAGGCGTTTTAAACCTCGATGCTTAAAACTCCTGATCATCAGGGCGAAGTGTAAAGTAATAATTGTCACTTGTCAACAGCTGCAGAACTGCTGATGGAATCACTCGGAAGCATCCACCCCTTTGTTGATGGAAACAAACCAGTCAGCTTTACGCTGACAGATGTTCTGCTTCGAGCGAACGGATATTTTCTGGATGTAGATTCGCTCGCGGCCCACAGATTCATCACAGAAGCAATGGAGAGGAAGGAATTGCGGTTCCCCCAGATTCGCGAGTGGATTCGCTCGATCGTAAAGCCTATCGAGGACTGAGGCGCCAGGAAATGGGTAGCCACCGGCGCATTGACTTTCGCAACCTCAACTTTTCCTTCTTCTTAGACCAGGGAGAATGGTTTCAATTATCGAAGTAACCTGCTCGGCCAGCCCACATTATGGTTCTCATCCAAACACTCTACCGAGTGTCACCAATCATTCTGAACCAGCACATACTTCGAATTCAGTTCGCGTAACCCAGCGCTTCCCCGCCCCACCCTCGATTCGCCACAGATCTCAGGCGGGCCTATTCCTCGCCAGTGAGCAACCATTCCAGGGACTTACCAAATTCTCGGCTGACAGCGAGCAGGACTTCCGCACTCACTTCGTTGCGTCCGGGCTCGACGGCAGACAGATAACTCTGGCTAACAGTAATACGACTAGATTAAACCTGTAATACACTCAGTGACGAACTCGTAAGACCGGCGGCGAGATCTCGGACTTTTCTCTGGTCGGTGCAAGACGAAGTGCCGAATCTGAGTTGCAGGCAAAGAGGTATCACTGGCATGATGTCCTTCCGTGGAAACCGTCTAAATGAAATCGCGCTGCCGACAGCATCAGTCTGGCTGATTAGTGACATCGCAGAAGCCAAAGGGCGGCAGCAGCTCTACTCGAGACAAGCTCCTCAGCTGTTGAAAGCACTCCGGGAGATGGCTCTAATTCAGAGTGTGGAGTCCTCGAACCGCATCGAGGGCGTCACGGTTGCACCCGAGCGATTGGTGCCTCTTGTTGTGGGGAACGCCAAGCCTCGAAACCGATCTGAGGAAGAGATTCGCGGGTATCGGCGGGCGCTCAGTCTGATTCACACAGACGCCGAAAAACTGGAAATTACTCCTTACCTTTTGCGACAACTCCACGAGACAACACAAGAGGGTGCCTTTGATGCGGGCCAGTGGAAACAAAAGGAGAACGAGATCGTCGAGTTCCGCGAGAACGCACCACCGACGATTCGTTTTCGACCAGTTTCCGTGGCTGACACCCCCGCAGCTGTTGAGGAATTGTGTCTTTCTTACAGAGCAAGCTTGAATCAGCAACAAGTTCAACCTCTGGTGGGCGTTGCGGCATTAGTATTCGATTTCCTATGCATTCACCCTTTTCGCGACGGCAATGGACGAATATCTCGCTTGCTCACACTTCTCGGTCTTTATCATTTCGGATACGAGGTGGGACGTTTCATCAGTTTGGAGCGATTGGTGGAGGAATCCCGCGATGACTATTACGAAGCTCTGCGTAATAGCTCTGAAGGATGGCATCAGGGAGAGCACGACTTAATTCCATGGGTCAATTATTTCCTCAGTGTGCTCCGGCGTGCCTATCGCGAATTCGAACAACGTGCAGACCAAGTGAAATCGCCACGTGGAGCAAAGACAGTCCTGGTCGAGACCGCAATCGATGCATTTGTAGGGGAATTCACGCTCGGGGAGTTGGAACGTGCTTGCCCTGGCGTGAGCCGGGATATGGTCCGCCGTGTTCTACGTCAGCTTCAAAAGAAGGGCCGTGTGGCCTGCCTAGGTCGTGGACCTTCAGCACACTGGCGGAGAAAGGGTACTACCCTTAAGAAGGGGCAATAAAGAGGGTAACAGCCCAAGCCTTCCGTCTCCCACCATCGATCCGTACTCTCGATTCAGTACAGATCTCGAACGGGCCTATTCCTCACCCGTGAGTAACCATTCCAGCGACTTCCCAAATTCTCGATTGATTGCGAGCAGGACCTCCGTTCCCACCTCGTTGCGTCCGTGCTCGACGGCAGAAAGATAACTCTGACTAACATCAGTCCGGCCAGCAAAACCCGTCTGCGTCATTTCAAATTCTCGCAAGGGCTAACCGTTTCCCTGAGTATTGGATTGTGAAGATTCAAGACTGGAAATCTGTGCTTTTTCCTAACGCTTCGATCCTAAGATTTGGAACGAGATGAGCGAGTACTTTCCTTGCCTGTCTTTTCCCGAATGGACCGATCAAGCATGAATTCTATTTGTCGATTCAATGAGCGGTGCTCTTGTTCGGCGAGTTCGGCTAGTTTCGTCTTGAGGCTTGCTGGTATTCGCAGCAAGAGGCGGACTGTCGGTTCGTTCATGCCATAAGAATACTACTGGACTACGAATTCGTCCTTGCCGACAAACATATTGCCAGAACGATATCATTATGATATCTTATTGATATCTTCCAGGAGGCTCTATGAATAAAACCCCTACCTTTAAGTTGTTGAGCCAGAATCAACGAGCAGCTAGGCTCCGCTACCCCTCCTTGCAACCAAGTGACTTTAAAGCCCTGAGCGACCTTACCCGCAGGCTTCGCCTATCTGTGCTGCAAGGAGAGGTCTTGTATATTGATGGAAAGTGGTATATCACGCACGCAGGTCTTCTTCGAATAGCTGTTCGCCGTCGCTGCCTGGGAATCCGGACTATTCTGCAAGAGCGACAGTCCGATCCGCTTGCAGGCCGATGGGTGTTCAAAGCCACTGTTTACAAATCGCGCGGTTCAGTTGGCTTCGCGGGCTACGGCGATGCCGATCCCTCCAACGTTTCTTCCATGGTCCGTGGCGCCGAGTTGCGCATTGCGGAAACACGCGCCGTCAATCGCGCCCTACGCAAGGCCTACGGGATCGGCCTGTGCTCGGTGGAGGAGTTAGGTGCTTTTTCGAGTCAACCTCGTCCTTCCACAACTCCTTCGCCGTCGAACGGGCATTCCTCCTCCAATGGATCCGGCAACGGCCAGCCTCGGCTCCGCGATCAGCTGTGTCTTTTGATCCGCCAGTACGGCCTCGATGCCAATCTTGTGAAAGCCTACGCGGCGGACTTCTGCGGCACACAGACCCTTAGCGGCGCGACTCGTGAGCTGGTTGAATCCTTCATCTCCCATCTCTCCTCGGCTGCCAAAGAGAACCGGGATGCCCTGGTTTGCAAACTCAATTCCTATTCCCAACCTGTGGAGGCAAGATCATGAGAAGACACATTCCCGGTCTCCATTCAGGCCAGCAGGATCTGGTAAGCAACCTCGATGGGCTGTTCCTGGTCCGGGTCGAGCGCGCTACCTATCGCTGGCATCCGCAGAAGCCCTTCCTGGCCCTCCG
>Ga0181523_10004973_pt1 | contig 11217 bp, 9 predicted proteins | sample PEATcosm2014_Bin_43_FD_119752 | JGI IMG/M metagenome (GOLD analysis project Ga0181523, IMG submission 119752) | Peatland microbial communities from MTU Mesocosm Facility, Houghton, MI, USA - PEATcosm2014_Bin05_30_metaG | ecosystem: Environmental > Terrestrial > Soil > Wetlands > Peat | place... | reverse complement strand
CTTGGGCGGTCAACTCATCGGGATCGTCGGCTCCGTTGGCGTCGCAGATCATCCAATAGAGCAGCGGATCGCCGAGGAATTTCGCGGCCAGCGCATCCAGTCGGTCTCCGTCCACCACCACGTAGTCCATCGTGGCGGTGTAGATATCGGGCTGCGGAACGATGCGCGGCTGCAGGTAGGCCACCTGCACGCCGCCGGCGCCGGTGAACATCTCGACCGTCGCGCCGTAGTAGCGGCTGCTCGGCTTGCTCGGCGCACCGGTTCCGGCCGCCGCTTTGATGATGGATTCCAGTGCGCTCGCCATGGGATTTGGCTCCTTAGTTGTGGGGCGGCCAATCTTGGCCGCAGCCGCCTTTTAGGCGGCCAAGGCCGGCTGAAAGCCGGCTGCGGGCAGAATTGCCCGCCCCACAGTTTATGCAGAATCGAGTCTTCATGACAGTCTCCTAGCTGGACAACAGCGCCAGCGCCTCCTTTTGAACCTGGTAGACCATATACAGGGCGCCCGCGGGATTCAGGAAACCCACGTCGTTCACGTTCAGGACCCGCATGCCCAGCGACACCTTGGCGCGAATCGGATTGAGTTGCGGATCGAAGGCTTCTTCGGTGATCTCGAGCTCCGTAATACGGACGGGCGTTATCCGGCTTTTGCTCCAGACGAACAGCGTCAGCGCGGATTGCATCGGGAGAATTTCGATGGTGCCTAGCAGCGTCAATGCCTCATTGGCGATCAGCTCGGCGCTGGATGGATAGACCAGCAGTTCGAGCGCGGCCAGTTGCGGCTGGATTCCGTAGCTCATGGTATTTGAGTCGCCTGCGGCCAATTGATCGGTCGCGTCGATTTCCACGGTGCACTTGATGGTCTCGATGGGGGGACCGGTCAGCCGCAGCACCTCGCTGCGGTCCGGCTGCTCGCCGGCGGTCTGGGGCTTGAGCGAGCGGGTGATCGACTCCGGGTTGTATTGCAGGGAGATCGTGCCCATCGGAATCCCGGTCGTGGCATCCAGCGACATGATCGCGCCCTTTTGCAGTCTGGGAGAAATGTCAGGCACCGCGCGGCCCTCCCAGTTTCCGATAAATCTGCGTGGCGATATGGCCTCCGATGGCGCCGGGGCTGGCTCCGTGTGCCAGCGTGCCTGCATCCATTCGTTGGATCGCGGCATTGTTTGCGGCGAGTGGCGTGGCAACGCGATTCGCCAGTTCAGTCAGGCGCCGCTCCATCGCCGCCACAATGCGCCGGCCCTCGGCCGCGCTTTTCCCCTCCAGGGTCAATCGGTCTATGCGGATGTGGAGGCTTCTGGTTTGCATCACGCCCACCCTCCGATCTCCGACGGCGTGAGCGGCCGGTCGAGCTTGGCATATTCCGCTTTGGCGGCCCGCAGAACATGCTCCATGCCGACTTCGGTACCCTGATCGGCCGCCAGGAAAGCCGCGTGGACCGCGATATTGCGGATCACTCCGCCAGCCACGTTGAGCTGCGAGATGCGCGCGAAATCCAGAGTTCCTACCGGCGTCTGCGCGGGAAACACACGCTGCCAGATTCTGCTCCGCTCCACCGCGCTGGGAAACGGGAATTGCAGGATGAAACGAATTCGCCGGAGAAACGACGCGTCCAGCGCGTGCTTCATGTTCGTGGTGAGGATCGCCAACCCGCGATAGGACTCCATGCGCTGCAGCAGGTAACTGACCTCCAGGTTGGCGTAGCGGTCGTGGCTGTCTTTGACCTCGCTGCGCTTGCCGAAAAGCGCGTCGGCTTCATCGAACAGCAACACTGCGCCGCTGTTTTCGGCGGCGTCGAAAATGCGCCGCAGATTCTTCTCGGTTTCCCCGATGTATTTGCTCACCACACCGGAAAGATCGATCTGGAAAAGATCCAGATCCAGTTCGTGGGCCACAACCTCCGCGGCCATCGTTTTGCCCGTGCCGCTGGCGCCGGCAAACAAGGCGGTGACGCCCAACCCGCGCGAGTACCGCTCGGCAAACCCCCATTCGCCGTTCACCACCGAGCGCTGCCGCAAATGCGCCGCGATTTGGTGCAGTGTGTCCTTCTGCGCCTCCGGCAATATCAAGTCTTCCCAGGTAGCCCGCGGCTGGATGCGCCTCGCCAGACCTTCGAACGACCGGCACGCGTGCACGCGGCACTCCTGCCACGCCAGTTCGGCAGTATTCGATCCGGTGTGTTTGGCGGCCGCATCCCTCACGATGGCGCCTGCCAGCCGGATGGCTCCCGCATCCAGATCGAAATAATCGGCGATGCGATCGAGGCTCCCGTTCATGCTCAACGCCGCGTCACCCAGGCTCTCCACCCAAATCGCTTTCCGCTCGGGAACCGTCATGGACGGCACCCGGATGGGGAAACCCGCGATCGGTTCGAGCTGGGAACTTTCACGAACCTCCACGGCGATCGGGCCGCATGCCATATCCAGGAATCCCGTGAGCCGCGCGGTATCTTGCGCGTCTCCTTCGCCCGTGGCGATGAGGAGCGGCGCACCCGTGAGCAGTGCCTCGCGAGTCCATAGCCGTGCAATCTGCGCACGTTCGTCGGTCGCCTGCGGAATGTCGGTGGCGCGCATCGTGAAGCAGGGCAGACCCTGCATACGGGAAATCTCTTCGGCCACCAGGAGGGCGCCGCAACTCCTGCCCACTAACAACACGGGACGCGACACACCGCCGGCGGATGCCCAATACTCAGCTACTCTCGCCGCGCACGCGGTGTAAGGGGCTGGGTTCCCCGCAGCATGGCACTCCAGCCGGCGTACGATGCTTTGCAGCCGGTCGTCAATACACGAAATGCCGGTGAGAAAGTGAAGAATTCGCTCGGCGATGCGCAACGGGCTTCGCACCAGGCCCGCGCCCGGAGAGATCTCGATCATGCGCCAGTAACGGAGAGGCCCCTCAGGGCCGATGGCGCTCCAGTGCGGACCTTCGAGCGCGGTAAACGCCATGCCGAGCGTCGGCCAGATGGAACGCGGATCGTGGTTGGCCGCCGCAAATGCTTCCGAGAAACGCGATTCCAACTCGCATCCCGCGCAAAGCAGAAGCAGGTCGCGCTCGAATGGCGTCAGCTTGAACTTTTCACAAATCCGCTCCAGCGCCACGGCCGGCGGTCCCGTAGACTCCGGGCCGGGCGCGCCGCCTCCGGTGAGCGCCCCATACACGCGATCCAGCTCGCGGCAGAGCCCCGCCTGATTTATTTCGTGCGATCTTTCAACCGGTTGCGCTGTCATGGCCCACTCACCGCCGCTTGCGGAAGAAACTGTCCGTAGGTGGTACTCGCGGGATTCTGGTCGAGAGTCAACTGGCTGTCGACGCCGTCAACCTGAACCCGCACCGGTAACGCGGTGGCCGGAGTGGTGAACGGAAACCCCGCCGGAATGTTGAACGTAAGGGTTCCCGCGGAAGCCGGCGCCGAGGGCGGGCGGGAATCCAGTTGGATCGAATAATCGCCAATAAACAAAGCGGCGCGTTGCGTGCGTCCGACATCGGGCGCGACGTCGATGGTCAACGGCGTTCCAACCTTGGCGGGGACCGGCGTGGGGTTTGTGATGGTGGGGCGAAGCTGATAAAGAGCCGACTCGGAAGTGAAGCCCGTATGTGGATCGGCCGGCGTTCCAAATTGGACATTGCGGACCACCCGCACCGCGCGCACGCCAGGTTCGAGCGTATTGGGAATCGTAATGCGGATGGTATTGCCCTGTAGCGTGTCCGGCGCGACCGGGGGGTTGCCATCGAAGCTCACCAAAGTATCGGCCGGAGAGTCGCCGAGAAAGTTTTGGCCTGTAATCGTCAATATGTCCCCCACTGCCAGGGACTGCGGCGACACGCTGTCGATCGCAGGACCCGGCAGGGTGAGGGCTTTCACGTTTCGCGATTGCACCGGCAAATTCGACTTGAAGGGCTGCGTTTCCTGGATGAGTACCACCGATATCTGATACGAAGTAGTAGGCCGGTAGTGCGTATTGAAAGCCATCCACAGCTTCGCGATCTCCTCGTTGCTCAATGCCTCGGGAGCAATTCTAATCAATTCAAATTGCGAGGCAAGCGTGGTCTTCGCGACGGACTGCATCTCGGGAGTCGCACCGGGAGCCGTCGCCAGGGCGGTGAGCAAAGACTGCATGGTCTGGCGGGAGAGCACGGGATTCTCATAAAAGACCTGCATGGCCCACGCCAGCAGGATCTCGGGGTCAAATTCGGCCTTGCCGTACGCGCTCATCAGATAGTGCAGGTTCAGCGCCAGGGGCGGGTTCGAGAGGCGATTCCCACGGCTGTCGCGCGACGGCAGGCCGTCATTGCGATAGCTGGCATTCAAGCTGGCGTAGTACATGAAAAGATTCAGTTGCGGCTGCTCGTCCGCGCCGGTGCCTACCAGATCGGGAGACAGAGCGCTCACGGATGCGGGGGAGGCAAATGCGGTGTTGATGCCGGACGATGTCAGCGCGTTGGTCAGCATCGATTTCAGAACCGCCGTTACCCCCGCTACCGCGAAGAAGTCGCTCATCGGGCATCTCCGCGGCGCTTCAAATAGTCTTCCAGCCGGACATGCGGCACGGGCGCGGGCCGCAACTTCGGCGCGGCGGGCGGCGCGGCCTGGCGCACCTCGATATGGCCGATGGAGACGTGTACTTCAACCGGTTGTCTGAGGCCGGCATCGGGAGCTTCGAATTCCCTCCGGCCGCGAGGAGAATCTTCCCGCACCCGGTCCCGGCTCGCGCCGGGCGCCGCGGAAGAATACAGCTCAGTGCCAGTACCGGGTTTCCGGCTATCGAGGCGCAGCGTTACTTCCGCCGGGAGCTGGTTCCCTTCCCGTGCGATTGAAGGAGGTACCGGCCGGGATTCTTCTGTCCAGGATTGTGCCTGCGGGCGGTGCGCAGGTTCGCCGCCGTCTTCGCGGGCGTGCGCGGCGAGCACCGGGTGAGCGGGCAAACCGTCTTGAGTCGTGAAGCCCGCAGGCTGTGTTTGTACTGGCAATGGTGGTCCGGAAGTGCGATCGGCAGGGATGTTTGTCTCGACCTCGACCACCGCATCCGGCTGGTTCCGGCCCTTAGGACGCTTCGGCGCCGCATCCGTCTGGAGGTCTTCCCGGATGCGGGCGGCTGGGGGTTCGCCGGCGTCGTGTCGCCAGCCAGCCGCCGGCTCAACGGCTGCTTGTTCGTGCAATACTTCGAAGTCGCCAGGCGAAAGGTAAGAAGCCTCATAGCGAGAAGGCAACACCGGCGTTATGCCGGCGATTGTCCGGGCGGCACGGACGATCATTCTTGCCGGCAGATCGCTCATGACCGCACCATTTCGAGATACGCTTTGCGGCGCGCTTCGTGCATTGTCAGGATGGCCGCTTCACTCCAGCCGTAAGCGCGCGCAAGTTCATGCACGTCCCGCAGAAGCGCGATGGCGGCGCTGCGCACCTCCGCCCAGAAGAACTGCGCAATATCCAGTTCCGCTTTCTGGTGCTTCCCGCACGAGGGGCAGAGAAGCGTAAAGACGACCTCCGCACCCTGGTGGATCTCTTCGAACTTCTGGATGGCGGTCTGTTCGAATTCCCGATCAAATTCCAAATCGAGGGGCTCGGGTTCTTCGCGCGTGGCGTCGATCCGGTGCGCGGTTGTGCAACGCTCCAGCAGGGTCCGGCGCGCCGTACGGGGTTCGCTTTCGGCGAGGGCCGCCGCAACATCGCCGCTGTTGACCGGCCGCATGGAAAATCGGAGATTGCCGGTTTGCCACGTCGCATCCGAGCCCGATCGAACCGCTTCCAGCCGGCTTAACAACCACGACACGCGGGTTTCGAATTCCAGACTTGCCCCGCACGAATCACAGGGAAGAAATCCGCGCATCGCATCGCCGAAGGTCATGCGCCGAATCCGCAACAGTTCCAGATCGCGCTCCGGAATACTGAGCGCCACGATATCTCCAGCCGATCGCTGGGTCGACGCAGCCAGCATGGTCAACGCGCGGCCCAGCGGGTTTTGGCGGGAGCCGCGGTCCCACGCTTCCACAAGCAATTCGTTCTTGAGCGGACGCATATGTCGTGTTCGTTGCGCGGGAATTCGCAAAAGTTGCAATCCTCGGGACGCCGCTATCAGGTGGTGGCAAGAATCGGTTCAGACGGCTCCGTGACGGAAAGATCCCGCTCCCAACCTTCGTTCTCCAGCTTGATGTGCTGTATGGCAACCGCGTTGGCGTTGGCATCCAGATCCGGCAGCGCCTGATATTCGGAAACCCAGCACCGATAAACCTTGTAGCTGATGGCAAGTTGTCCGGCTTCGTTATAGAAGTCGATGATGATGTCCTTGCGGAAATCCTTCAGCGACACCTCCGCGCCAAGGCCGGCTCCAAGCTGCCACACTTTGGAAGCCCACGCCTCGAAGTCGGTATCGTGCGTCACGCCGCGATCGAGCGTGATAGCGTCGAACTCGGTGCGGCCCGGGGATTTCCGGCTGGTGCTCGGATCGCCGCCTTCGCGGTGCTTCACCACTTCGGTGGTGCGCTTCAATGCGGTAACCTTGCTGATGCCAGCCACATACCGCCCATCCCATTTCACGCGGAACTTGAAATTCTTATACGGATCGAAACGTTGGGGATTCACCGTGAACTCTGCCATATGCGCTCCTCACTGCCGGTAATCAAGATTGGCTCTGCCCGGCTAATTGCTGTATCTGAATGATGACGAACTCCGCCGGTTTGAGCGGCGCAAATCCCACCAGAATGTTGACAATGCCGTTATCGATATCGCTCTGGGTGGTGGTCTCGCTGTCGCACTTCACCAGGTAGGCATCGGCCGGCGTCTGTCCCTGGAACGCCCCTTTGCGGAACAGATCGCTCATGAACGATCCGACGTTCAAGCGGATGGCGGCCCACAGCGGTTCGTCGTTCGGCTCGAACACCACCCACTGCGTTCCGCGATAGAGGCTCTCCTCGATATAAAGGGCGATCCGCCGCACGGGGACGTATTTCCATTGATTTGCTTCAGCATCCGCGCCCACCAAGGTGCGCGCGCCCCAAAGCACGCTGCCGTAGACAGGGAAGGTGCGGAAGCAATTCAGGCCAAGCGGATTCAGGACGCCGTTTTCCGGATCGCTCATCTTGTAAACGAGCCCCTGCACGCCGGTGAGCGAGGCTTCGGTGCCGGCCGGCGCTTTCCACACGCCGCGCGTCCCGTCGATGCGCGCGTAGAGCCCGGCAACCACTCCGCAAGGGGCAAAAGTGCGCAATTGATAGTTGTTCAGGGGATCGCTCAATCGCAGCCGCGGGAAGAACGCCGCACCATTGGGATCGTTCACGATCAACTGGCTGGTCTTCCAGTCGAGCGCTCCGGAAACCGTATTCACGTTGGGCGGCGGGTCGATCAGCAGAAACGCCCTGCGCCGATCGCACAGCGCGATAGCGGCGCTGTAGATGGTGTTCGGATCGACGGAACTGTCCAGCGAATTCGGATTGCCGGCATTGGCGCGGGTGGCGTCGGGGATACAGAGAAGATTGAACAGGTCCACTTTCTGCAGCGCGTAAATGCCGGTGAACTGCGCGGGATCGCCCACCAGGAGCTCGGTCCCAGGCAAGCCGGTGCCGTCGCTGCCAGGTGTCGAGCTGGTGAGGTTTCCACCCCAGGAATTCGCGGTGCCGTTGCCGGTGCCCAGCGTGTAGTGTGCGACGCTCAAACTAGCCGCCTTCAGACCCAGGGCGGTGGAAGCGTCGCCTAATGCGGCGGAGGGCGTGCCGATGGTTACGACGGCGTCGGGGAATCGGGGAATCAGCGCGTTGATGCGAATCGACTGGTTCGTGCCGACCGCGGAAACGGAACACGCCACTGTGGCTCCCGGCATTTGTACGGCCAGCACGTTATTGATGGCTTGCTGAAGCTGCGCGGCGAGACCCGCTACCGTCTGCGCCAAGGGTGCGTTCTGGGAGAAGACCCGGACGTCAACCGGAAGCGGCGTGACAGCCGACGATGGCGACGAGACGCCGAATTGCACGCCGAAGTTCTTGGTCGCCGCCGTCCCCGCCAGGGAAGCGGTGGTGGCGGCGGCCGTCGGCCCTGTATAGTTCGAAGCGAGCGTGATGGTGGCTCCGGCGATCGATTTAATCGCGTAAGGAGTCAGCGTGGGATCGGACGCGAAGACCAGGGATTGATTGGCGGCCGGCGCGGGAGTGAGTGTCCCGGTAACTGCAGGCGAGCCGCTTGTGACCGCCACCGATCCGGCAAGCGACGTGCCGCCGAGCGTATTGTCGACTGCCGCGACCGATAACGCCGTTCCCACGGTACCGCTGATGGCGGGCGGGCTCGAGGGCGCGCCTGCCACTTGGACGTTCACCAACCCCGAACCATTATCCGGATCGTTTACCACGGAAACGACATAGTTATTGCGATTCGAGTTCAGCGAGACATTGGGAAAAGGCTCAATCGTGCCGTCTGCGAGATTCGTGACCGTGAGATTGAAGGCCAGCGGATCTGCGGAGATAATCGCCGTGGTCGATCCTGTAGATCCCGCATAGTCGGCCGACAAGGTCAGACTGGTGTCGGCTCCAATCGACTTGATCTGATAAGGCGTCATAGTACTGTCGGCGGCGAACACCAGCCACTGTCCGACGTTCAAAGCGGTTTGAAAGCCTTTGCCCGTCACGGTTGGCGATCCCGCGGTGAGACCCACCGAACCTGGCAGGATCAGGTAGAGGCCGTTATAGTCTACATCGATCAGCAACTGACCGTTGGCCCACGAACCGCTGCTTAGCGCAGTGAATATCAGGCCGTTCGGCGCGGTGCCGCCAAATGCAACCTGTGCGGCCGCGGCTCCGCTGCGCGGTGTGCGGACCACGTAGGCTTCTGTGCCGCCGTTTCCAAAGAACTGCTGGACCGCATAGCTGAGTTCGCTGTCCGCGGCCAGGCCGCCAAAAAGGCGTTCGTAATCCCCGAAACTGAATATTTGCTCGGCCCGGTTATCGATACCGCGGGCGGTGTAACCTACGAAGGCCGCGATGGATGTGGCCACTCCCGCGATGGTATGAACTGGGCTTGTCAGCTCCTGAATGTATACGCCCGGATAGGTTGGAGTCACGTTGATCCTTTCCTTCAGAACTTGTCTTTCACCAATTCCAAACTGACGGCTGGAACCACGACAGTTATTTTTCGAACTACCTCGACGACCACGAACGCCTTCGGGTTTGCGCCCGAGTCCGAGAAGTTCACGATCGATCCTTCAACTTCCGAATCGAGCGAAAGAGTGTTGACAACGCTTTCGGCTTCCGGCAGGAACACACTCGAAAGCCGGAACCGGACTCGATCTCCTTCGCGCGTCGCACACCCCCATTTCTCCGATGGCGGTAGCGGGATGCACGGAAATGGCCAATCTGCCGCTCAGCGCTAAATCCGGCATCGCAGGAAGCAAGACGCGTAGTCCCGCCAACCACCTAGAGCGTCAGAAGAAGATTTGTATGAGCGCCGGGCGTGTCGCGCTAGATTCGTGTCCACGTTAAGTCACTGCAACATGTTGCAGTGATAACTGCCGGGGATGGCAGTCTAACTCGCGGCGAGGCGGGCCAGTTTGTGATGGCGCAACTTGTGGTAAAGAGTACGTTCGCTGGTGTTGAGCCGCCTGGCTATATCGCGCCGGGTCTGCCCTTCGACCATCAAAACCCGCTCGAGAAGACGGGTTTCCAGCCGCTCAATTGCCTCGCTCCATGGAACTCCTTGCTCGAAAACGGCAGTCCATAGTTTCTGAGCGGCCTCGCCGACAAGGTCGGCATGGCCGTCGGCGGTAGATGCCGGCGCCTGCGCCAGCCAGTCGGCCATTCCCAGAGAAGTGCCTTCAGTCTTAAGGAACAGCATCCTCGTTACTGCATGCTCCAGTTCCCGAACGTTGCCGCGCAGCGGACAGAGCCGCAGAAAGCGGATCAGTTCCGCATCGATTTGCAAGATTTCCGGATACAGGTTCCGGTTGCGTGCAGCGAACGCGAGCATCAGGGTTTCCAGATCTTCCCCGCGCTCATGAAGCGGCGGCAGGCAAAGCTTGGCGACGTTCAAACGGTGATACAGATCGTTCCTGAAGCGTTCCCGCGCCACCAGGGGCGCGAGCGGCTGGTTCGCCGCGGAAATGATGCGAACGTCGATCGGCAACTCGCGATCGGAGCCAACTGGCCGGATGATACCCCGCTGCAGAACATCCAGAAGCTTGGGTTGCAGAGCCAGCGGCAGGTCGTTGACATCGTCCAGAAACAAAGTTCCGCGATTCGCCGTATGAAACAGCCCCGCCCGATTTCCCGTCGCGCCGGAAAACGCCCCACGCTGATGCCCGAACAATTCGCTCTCCGCGAGGGTTTCGGTAATGGTTGAACAATGCACTGTAACGAAGGGAAATGCGCTTCGTTTTTCATCCAGCGCATGGATAGTCCGAGCTAATACCTGCTTGCCGGTCCCGGTTTCACCCTCGATGAGGATCGTGATATCGCTGACCACCGCGGCGCGCCGCGCTAGTCGCAGCACCGGCATCATCGATTCCGAATCGGTAATGAAGCCGTGTTTCCGAAACAAAGTGCGCAATTCCGTGTTTTCGGTGCGCATATCCCCTCCGATGAGGCCCTCCGGCGCTGGTCGCATTTCGCGTTACGGACGGAAAGAATCAACTCCGAATATACAATCAGTTTCGGAAAGTGAAGTCAAGAGGTTAAACCCCCTATTTGATTCCCGGCGTTGCCCGTGCTGGTGTACGCCGAGCGGTCACCGGAGTCGCCCGGAATGAAAAAATGCCCGAAAACGTTAGTTAGCGCCGTCAGCCCGCGGGTTGATCAGTTGCCTGCGGGCCCTTGGTTCGCTTGCCACTTCGACGTCCGTTCGAAACGCCGAGTTTTCGTGGAATGGTGCGAGTGGGAGGAGCGGCTGGGACCCGCACCATCTGTCAACGGTGGGCTTCACGGAGGCCGACACAGCAAACCCAGCGTTCTGCCGGCAACCGGCCTCCAGACGGTTCATGCGAAAGGCGGCCTTTCAGCACCTGTCCACCGACCAGTTGCGGTGTCTGATCGAGGTCCTCAAAGGTAATCGTGCGGCGGTATCGTCGTCCGAGTTGAGCGCTGTCGAAGTGCTCATTATAGAGCTTGTTGAGGTACGGACTCGTGAATGCGCGATCCAGGAATACCAAGACTGGTTACGGTCCCGATCGTCGCACGGTCGATGCTGGGGAGATCGTCGCCATTGAGCCATCGCGTGAGGTTGTGGTGAACCTGTGCGGTAACCCG
>Ga0181523_10004968_pt1 | contig 11220 bp, 6 predicted proteins | sample PEATcosm2014_Bin_43_FD_119752 | JGI IMG/M metagenome (GOLD analysis project Ga0181523, IMG submission 119752) | Peatland microbial communities from MTU Mesocosm Facility, Houghton, MI, USA - PEATcosm2014_Bin05_30_metaG | ecosystem: Environmental > Terrestrial > Soil > Wetlands > Peat | place... | reverse complement strand
GGGATTGGTAATCGGCGATCCAGTCCACGACAGCGTGGCCCTGGCGGCGAAATTCCTCGGGAGACATGTGGAAAGATTTCAGCTCAGACATAGGAATCGGCAATTTGTAATTGGTAATTTGTGATTGGTAATTTGTAATTTAGAGGCGTTGGATTTCAAATTACAAATCAGAAATTGCCGACTCCCATGTCTGAACCCAGATCCTTTCACATGTCTCCCGAGGAGTTCCGCCGCCAGGGCCACGCTGTCGTGGACTGGATCGCCGATTATCAGTCTCGCGTTGAAAGCTTCCCGGTTCTATCGCGAGTGCAGCCGGGAGAAATTCGCTCGCAGCTGCCGCCAAATGCGCCGCAGCATGGCGAGAGCTTCGATCAGATTCTTGGCGACATTGAGAATGTCATTCTTCCGGGCATCACGCACTGGCAGTCGCCTAACTTCTACGCCTACTTTCCGGCGAACGCCTCGGGGCCGGGCATCCTTGGCGATCTGCTTTCTTCAGGGCTCGGCGTGCAGGGGATGCTGTGGTCCACGAGCCCGGCTTGCACGGAACTGGAAACGCACGTGCTCGACTGGCTGGTCCCCATGCTGGGGCTGCCGGAAAGATTTCTTTCGACGGGCAGAGGGGGCGGAGTGATTCAGGACACCGCATCCAGCGCCTCGCTCGTCGCACTGCTGGCCGCGCGCGAGCGTGCAACCCAGTTCGCCAGCAATCGCAAAGGTTGCGATGGACGGCTAATCGCCTACTGCTCCACCCAAACGCACTCTTCTGTTGAAAAGGCAATAAAGATCGCGGGCATGGGTTCGGACAACCTGCGGCACATCGAGGTGGACAAGAATTTTGCGATGCGCCCCGACGCGCTGGCACGGCAGATTGAGTCCGACCTCAAGGGCGGCTTGATTCCCTGCTTCGTCTGCGCCACGGTGGGGACGACCTCATCGAACGCGATTGATCCGGTCCGTGAAATTGCGCGCGTCTGCCGCGACCACAATCTGTGGCTGCACGTGGACTCGGCGATGAGCGGTACGGCTGCGCTCTGTCCGGAGTTCCGCTTCATTCACGATGGCGTGGAATTTGCCGACAGCTACTGCTTCAACCCGCACAAATGGATGTTCACCAATTTCGATTGCAACGTCTTTTACGTCGCCGAACGGAAGCACTTGATCGAGACGCTCTCTGTGCTGCCGGAGTACTTGCGGAATCAAGCAACAGAATCCGGCGCCGTAATCGATTATCGCGACTGGCATATTCAACTCGGACGCCGTTTTCGCTCACTCAAGCTTTGGTTTGTGATCCGCTATTACGGAATTGAAGGCCTGCAGCACCACATTCGCGAGCACGTACGACTGGCGCAGCAATTCGCCGCCTGGGTGCGCGACGATTCGCGTTTCGAACTCGCGGCGCCCGCCCAGCTCAACCTTGTTTGCTTCCGGCTGCGCGTTGGAGATCATACTAATCAAGATCAGGCCAATCAACTGCTGATGGACCGGCTCAATGGCAGCGGTGACCTTTACCTTACCCATACGAAACTCGATGGCAAGCTCACGCTTCGACTCTGCGTTGGCCAAACCAACACGCAGGCTCGGCATGTGGAGCGCGCCTGGGAGCGAATACGGCAGGAGGCTGGGAAGCTTGTGACGTGATTCCAGAGATTGCAGTGGCCGGTGCTCGTTGCCGAGCTGCGCTCGGCTCGGACGGGTCAAAGACCCGCCACCACACGAGACGGTCTGGCGGACAGGTCGCCCTGAACTATAAGCTTAGTGCTTATGCCACGGGAAATTTCAGCGGGCGGCGTCGTGCTTCGGCAGATTTCTGGAGCCTGGCATGTTGCTCTGATTGAACCGCAGAAGAGTGAGCCGCGGAAAGAAATTCCCAAACCTGCGAAGGCGCCGCGCAAGCGCACTCGTGCGGTATTGACCCTCCCCAAAGGCCTGGTTGACCCCGGTGAGAAACCGCTAGCGGCAGCCACGCGTGAGGTGCGGGAAGAAACCGGGCTCGTGGCGGAACCGGTCACCAAACTTTCCGATAACAAGTATGTGTATGTCCGCACGTGGGGCGATGGCCAACGAGTTTTCAAGATCGTGAGCTTCTACCTGATGCGGTATGTCTCGGGAGAAATCGACGATCTCGCGTCCGATATGCGGATCGAAGTGAAGCAAGCCCGCTGGGTTCCGCTGGCCGACGCGGCCAAACAACTTGCTTACAGCAACGAGCGGGCGGTGCTGCGGCAGGCACAGGATTACGTGGAAACACACGGCCTCGCTTGATGGAGGCCTATGCCAGCGCGCGCATCGACCGATCGATGGCTTCCTTTTCTTCCGGCGTCAACCGACGCGCAGCGCCCTTCTTCAAATCGCCCAGTTCGAGCGGCCCGATCGATACTCTTACCAGGCGCAGCACCTGGACATCCAGCAATTCGAGCAGGCGTCGAATTTGCCGGTTTTTGCCTTCGTCGAGAATGATCTCCAGCCAGCTGTTCTTATCGCCGTGCCGCAGAAGCCGCGCTCCTTTGGCGCGCAAATCTTCGCCGCGATCTTCTGCAGATGGGCCATCCGCAACCGCATCCCCGCGAGTGATTCCCGCGAGCAGATCGGCGTCCGCTACGCAGTCCACCTGCGCGTGATATTTCTTATCCAGATGACTGTCTGGATCGGTGATCTTCGCCGCCCACTCCGAATCATTGGTCAGTAGCAACAGCCCTTCGCTGGCCTTATCCAAGCGGCCAACGGGACCAACCCAAGGCAAACCCGGCTCCAGCAGATCGTAAACGGTCTTGCGCCCCTTTTCATCGGACGCGGTCGTCACTACGCCGCGCGGTTTGTTCATGACGAGGTAGATGGCCGGCGTCTTGGTGGGCGGCGAACCGTCGATCTCAATCCGGTCCTGAGGTAATCGCGTCGGGCGTTCCGGATCATGGACGATCCGCCCGTTCAGCGTGACATGGCCAGCGCGAATCAAACCACTTGCTTGCGATCTCGAGCAATAACCCATTTTGGAGAGCGCTCGCGCCAGGCCAATACGTTTCTGTGTGGTCACGTGCTTAATGCTAAAAGGAATTCGGACATAGCTCGTTGTGGCTTTCGGAAAGGCAGGAGGCCTTCCCTAAGGGGCTAAAGCCCTTCTTCTTTCTTCTGGCTGCGGCGCGGCTGAAGCCGCGCCCTTTCAAAGCGTTACTTTTTTCGCGCGTTCAGCTTGTCGAGGGCGCGCTTCAATTCTTCCAGCTTCTGGCCAGCCTCGCCGAGCTTGCCTTCGGCGGTCAGGCGCTGGTAGTCGGCAAGGTCTTTGGCGGCTTCCGCGATGAGCGTGTTCAGATCGGCGGCGGGTTGGGGTAGCGCGGCTGATGCCGGCGCGCCTGGAACCGTTGCGGCGTTCGCCGCCGGAGCGCTCGTCGCTGGTGCGCTTAGGGACGAGACCCCTCCGCCGAAAAGGGCCGCCATCGCTGCTTCGAAGGTTGGTCCGTAGGCCAATCGATCTTGCAGCGCGAGCACTACCAGACGCAATTCCGGCATGGGACTGCGCTCGGCCTGCAGGTAGATCGGCTCGGCGTACAACAGCGCGCGACCAGTTGGAATCACCAGCAGGGCGCCGCGGCGCACGTGCGAGCCTTGCTGGTTCCACAGCGTTAATTGTCCGGAGAGCTGCGCGTTCTGATCGATGCGGGCTTCGATTTGCAGGGGTCCGTCGACCAGCTTGGTTTTGGGGAAGTCGTAGACTACGGATGTACCGTACTTTGCACCGTCGCTGCGCCCGGCAATCCAGCCGATCAGATTGTTCCGGTTGGCCGGCGTGAAGGGCAGAATCTCCACGAACTCCTCACCGGTTTCGCCGGGTAGTTTCATCAGCACGAAATTCGGCTGCATCGCCTGAGTGGTTTGCGCGCCACCCTCGCCCATGCCGACTTCGGTGGCAACTGTCCACAGATCTTCACGATTGTAGAACGCTTCCGGATCCGTCATGTGATAGAGGCCGTACACTTCCGCCTGCAATTTGAGCAACAATTCGGGATAGCGCACGTGCTTGCGCAAGCCGGGCGGCATCATCGCCGCATCCTTGAACAGGCTGGGAAAGATGCGGCGGTAGGCGGCGATGATCGGATCGTCGGTGTCGAATACGTAAAAGGTGGTCGTGCCGTCGTAGGCGTCGATGATGACCTTGACGCTGTTTCGCATGTAGTTAATGAGATCGTTGCCGAGACGGTAATGGGTGGAATAGGGATAGCTGTCTGAAATCGTGTACGCATCCATGATCCACGACAGGCGGCCATCGTCGCCGAGCACGATGTACGGATCGGGATCGTAGGTAAGGAACGGCGCTAATGACGATACGCGATCGCGCAGGTTGCGCCGCATCAGCAGGCGGCTGTCCTGGTTTACGTCGTCGCTGAACGGCAGCTTCGCGAGGTCATCTCGGTCGAGCGCGATAATGATGCGGCGCAGAAAACCCCCAATGACGATGCCACCGTTGCCTTCATAGGAGGTGAGGTTATTGCTCTCGCCTTGCGGGTAGTTGAATTCCTTTTGCCGTGTCTTCACGTAGACGTCGGTGTTGGTCATCTCGCCGAAATAAATCTCCGGGCGCGTCACGGTCAGACTGCGCACCGTGCTCTGGACCGGCATGTTGCTCAGAATCAGCGTGGGCAGACCTTCTGGCGTGAAGCCATTGACCGGATTCATGGTGATGCCGTAGCCGTGGGTGTAGATCAACTTGTCGTTGATCCAGTTACGGCTGCTCTCCGGGAGCTTGTCGACGTTCAGTTCGCGCGCGGCGAGCATCACCTCGCGAGTTGTGCCGTCGATGTCATATCGATCGATGTCGATGTCGGGGAAGTCGTAGTAGGTGCGGATTTCCTGGATTTGACGCAGCGTATCTTGAAGTGCGCGCCAGTCCCATAGCCGGATGTTCTGCAGCGTCGCCTGATTGTTCTGCGGTTCGGCCGCGTCTACTGTGGTCTCGGCGGGAAATTCGCGCTGCGTGACACGGTCCAATCCATAGGCCTGCCGTGTCATGTCGGTGTTGTAGACAATATAGGGCTTCTCGCGAACCAGTTCGTTCGGTTTGACGATAAAGCTGCTCACATACCAGGCAACTCCTTGCAGGGCGACATAACAGATCGCGGCTGGAAGGATGGCCGCGACCAGCCAACGCCCGCGTGGCGTTCGCACGGCATTGACGGCGGCGATCGCGGCTCCGAGAACGAGCGCCGCGCAGACTACGAGCAACCCTGTGAGCATGACATGCGCGTCCGTGTAGGTCACTCCGCCGAAGATTGTGTGATCGTCGAGTAATTGCTCAAAGCGGCCGATGTACACCCGCAGCGCGAGGATTAGCAGTAAGAAGGTAAACGTGATGGAAAGCCCGCGCCACGGCAATATGACGGCCGGGCTGAGACGGCCGGCGAGCACGCGAGTTCCGCCCGTGATCAGGATGAAGAACGCCGCGAGTATGCAGGTGATCACGGCGAGCGTCAGCAGCCAGCCGAGGATGAGTTGCCACGCAGGCAGGGAGAACAGAAAGAAATTCAGCGGCCTGCCAAAAATCGGGTCCACGACCCTGCCAGCGGTGCGGGGTGCATACCAAAACAGGGCCAGAGACGGCCATTCCGCCATCATGCCGGCGCCCGTGGCAGCGGCGATGACGATCGAGATGCCGAGCGCGATGAGACGCAGGACGGGTTCAACTGGCAGTTTCAGTGGCTGTCCGCCGATAAAAACCGTGTGGCCGCTGGGCAGGTCGGGGAGATGCGCTCGCTTCAGGGCCAGGAACGATCCATGCAGAATGACCAATGTGGCCGCTGCAAAAGCCGCGAAGATTCCCCACTGCAGGCCCAGTGTTCTCCAGAACACGTCGCCATAGCCAAGCGACCCGAACCAGAGCACGTCCACGTAATAGGACAGGGCGGTCCGAGCGCCGAAAAAGATGAGAGCGACAGCGACGAAGATGAGAAGGAACCGGCGGCGACGGCGCGGCGGCCGATTCGGCGTACGCGGCGGCGGCCAGTCAATGGACTCAGGCATTGCATCACTCCGTTTTCATTGATTCCGCTAAGTATTCGCATGATACTCCCTCTGATCGCGTACGTTGCGTTTGGCTCGACCGGATGACGTCATGAACTCACTTTCGGGACAAATGGATAATTGGACAATGCGGCGCGGACGACGTAAAGTCTGCGTGTGATCAGCCGCACCAGTCGACTTCCACTGATTGCTCGGGCCCAAAAGCATGCGGGGCGTACCGCCGTAGTCGATTCGCAAGGCAGCTTCACCTACAACGATTTGCTGGATGCGTCGTCGCGCGCGGCGGCGGCGATGCTTGCTGGCCGCGACGACCTTCAAGGAGAGCGCGTGGCATTTCTGCTGACGCCGGGATTTCCTTGGATTGCTGTGCAGTGGGGCATCTGGCGGGCCGGCGGCGTTGCCGTCCCGTTGCCGCTCAATGCTGCCAGGCCTGAACTGGAATACTTTCTCGACGATACTGGGGCATCGACTGTGGTGTTCGATGCTCTCGCAGCGCCCGTGTTGTCGCCAATTGCCGCAGCCCGTGGCATCCGCGCGTTGTCGTATGACGAGATTGCCGCTCACCAGGCAGCAGAATTTGCTGCAGAAGTGAGTCCGGACGTAAGCGACGAGCGCCGCGCCATGATTCTCTACACCAGCGGCACGACCAGCCGTCCGAAGGGAGTGGCCACAACTCATGCCAACATTACAGCGCAGATCGTGAGCCTGGTGGAGGCTTGGGAGTGGTCGGCGGACGACCGTATTGTGCTGTGCTTGCCGCTGCACCACGTGCATGGAATCATCAACGTTGTTTCGTGTGCGCTGTGGGCGGGCGCGACTTGCGAGATGCTGCCGCGCTTCGACGCGAATGCCGTTTGGGACCGCATCGCCAGTGGCAGCGTCACTTTGTTCATGGCGGTGCCCACGGTTTACGCAAAGCTCATCGCCGCCTGGGACGGGGCTTCGCCGGAGGGCCGCGCGGCCCTAGGCGAGGCGTGCACCAGGTTGCGCTTGATGGTGTCCGGCTCGGCAGCGCTGCCTGTGAGCACGCTTGAACGCTGGAAGGAAATCAGCGGACACACACTGCTCGAACGCTACGGCATGACCGAGATTGGTATGGCGCTATCGAACCCGCTGAGTGGCGAGCGCGTGCCGGGCAGCGTGGGGACACCGCTGCCTGGGGTCGAGGTTCAGCTGGTCGGAGAAAACGGCGAGCCGGTTTTGCCGGGAACACCGGGCGAGATCGAAGTCCGCGGTCCCAGTGTGTTCGCTGAATACTGGGGCAAGCCCGAGGCAACACGCGATGCTTTCCGCGATGGCTGGTTTCGCACGGGCGATACTGCCGTGGTCAAGAACGGTGTCTATCGCATTCTCGGCCGTACGAATATTGACATCCTCAAGACTGGCGGGCACAAGGTGTCTGCGCTGGAAATTGAGGAAGCGTTGCGGGAGCATCCGGCGATTGCCGAGTGTGCGGTTGTCGGCGTGCCTGATGGGGAGTGGGGGGAGCGCGTCGCTGCGGCAGTCGTTTTGAGAGATGCCCTGAACGATGTGGCGGATGACAGCGACGGCCTCGATCTGCCGTCGCTTCGCTCTTGGGCCAGAGAGTTGTTGGCGGCCCACAAACTGCCTTCGCGGCTGCTTGTGGTGGAGACGCTTCCGCGGAACGCGATGGGAAAGGTAATGAAGCCCGCGGTGGCGGCGCTGTTTCGAACCGAAGGTGGCGGCGAGTCCGGCCAGTAGGACCCGCTGCCTTATGCCTTGACAAGCCGTGTTATGCTCCTGCCCACGCAGAATCTCTGCGCGTTGTGGCGTCAGCTAGTTGTTTCGGATAAGGACACCATGGCCGATAAAGCAGTCATCCGTCCGGTACCTGCAGTTCACACCAAACTCTCGCGGCAGCAAATCACTGGATTCTGGGGCGCTTGGACGGGTTGGACGCTCGACGGCATGGATTCGGTGATCTATGCACTGGTCCTTAGCCCGGCACTCACAGAACTGCTTCCGAAGTCGGGAATCAAAGCCACTCCTGCCAATGTCGGGTTTGCTGGATCGACACTGTTTGCACTCTTTCTGGTGGGATGGGGACTATCGCTGATCTGGGGGCCGATTGCCGACAAGTTTGGCCGCAGCCGGGTGCTCGCCGCCACCATCTTCGTTTATGCGATCTTCACCGGAGCTGCTGCTTTATCGCAGACGGTGTGGCAATTGGGATTGTTCCGGTTGCTGGCGGGCATTGGAATTGGCGGCGAGTGGGCGCTCGCGGGTACGTACGTGGCTGAAGCCTGGCCGGAAGACCGCCGCAAAATGGGCGCGGGATATCTGCAGACGGGCTATTACGCGGGATTCTTTCTGGCTTCGGCTCTCAACTACACGGTCGCAGCGCACTATGGCTGGCGCGCGATGTTCTTGTGCGGCCTGACGCCGGTCGTCGCGGCTTTCATTGTTTTTTTGCGGGTGAAGGAGCCAGCGCGCTGGCAACAAAAAGCCAAAGTCAAGGCGACGGGCGGACTTTCTTCTCTGGGCGGAATCTTCAGGCCTCCTTACACGCGGCGCACGCTGGTCAACACTGTCCTGCTCACCTCAGCCATTTGTGGATTGTGGGCGGCTGCCGTCTATGCTCCCACGGCCATCATCAGTCTTGCGAAACATGCCGGCATGTCACAGCCTGAGGCCGTGCGCGTGTCTTCGCTCGGCATGGGCTTGCTGTCGCTGGGGACGATCCTGGGATGCCTGGCGGTTCCTCCATTGGCCGAGCGCTTTGGCCGCAAGCGAACGTTGGCTTTTTACTTCTTCGGGATGGCGACCTGTATTCTGCTCAGCTTCGGGTGGGCGTTCTACCTGTCGCAGGGACTGGTTCCGTTCATCGCCGTGCTGTTCTTTCTAGGCTTCTTCGGCGGCAACTTTGCGATCTTCAGTCTCTGGCTCCCGGAACAGTACGGCACCTCAGTGCGCGCGACCGCGTTTGCGTTCACCACTTCGTTCGGACGCTTCATGGCCGCGGGAGTCAACTTCGGGGTGGGCGCGCTGGTCAGCCGAATGGGAACTCTCGGCAAGCCGGTTGCGTTCACAGCGATTGCATTTGGCATCGGCCTGCTGGTAATTCCTTTCGCCGAGGAGACGCGGGGCCGGGTTCTGCCTGACTAAGATCCGTCTGAACCAGCGCTTTGCCGTGGCGAGCCGCTCAGTCGGCGGCTACCGCTCGCGCCTCCGGCTCCATCTGGGCGCGCAGTTGATTTTCGTACTCCGCGAGTTGCGCCTCGATCTCCTGAACCGCCTTGCGCTTCTTGATGACTTCCTCACGATAGCGCCGCAGGAAGTAATCAATGGTCTCGACGCGAATTTTGATGGAGCCCGAGGGTTTGTTCTCGTCAAGGTCCTTGAAGCAGAAGTAGGGTGTGCCGGACTGCTCGATGATTCCCTCGATCACACCGTAAATCGGGGCATCGTGCCCGCACTTGAAGCTCGATATCTCCAGCGCCACCAGATTGGGATGGCGCGCCGTGAACTTCGCGGCCCACACTTTATGGTTTGTGCTGCAGGAGTATGAGTTCTTCCACGCGTCGGAAATATCGAGCGGATGGCTGATCACGCCTTCGCGAACTTCTTCGCCGAACAGGCGCTCCAGCATGTCTTCGTCGAGAGGCAACGTGTTCTGCGAGAAGATGGGATAGCCCAACTTCTGGAACTCTTCCAGGATCTCGTGATTCAGTCCGGGATCGTGGTGATACGGACGGCCCAGCATTACGATGCCGATGCGGTCTTCGCGCTCCAGTTGGTCGAGTACCTCACGGGCGCGCCTGCGGATACTGTTTTCATAATCGACCAGTGACTCGAAGCCCGCCTCAACCGCTCGGTCATTCTCCTCTTGCGATAGGCCCAGAATCGGCTGCCATGCCTGCAGCATTTGGTGCGCGAACAGCTTGCGATCGGCAAAGTTCAGTACTGGATCGATGTACTTCACGTTGTGTTCGGCAAAGACATCGTTTTCCTTGGTGAACGCGGCCTTGACGGTTTCGGGCGTTGCGGTCACGGTCGGACATGCATTGGCGGCGACGATCTTCACCAGCGGCGACGTCAGCACGTCGTACATGGGGAAGAAGATCGCATCCAGCGGCTTCTTGCGATGCTTCTCCTGGATCAGGTTGTAGACGTGCGAAATGCCGATCTTTGCGGGGAAACAGGGATCGATAGCGCCTCGGCTTGCTCCGGCACGGTAGAGATCGGAACTGGTGTAGTCGGAGTAGATGATGTTTTCCGGCTGCACGCCCAGACTTTCGAAATAGGCGTTGAAGAGCGGCGCGTAAGTGTAAATGTTCAGCACGCGCGGCATACCGATGCGCAGCTTCTTGCGGTTTTGCATGAGCGGGATGCGCTCTTTGGCCGACTTGTTCCAGAATTTTGCCGCGGGAATGGAATCGGCTACGCTCTTGGCATTGGTCGGACGGAAGACTTCGTGGGCAGCGAAATCGACGAAGTTGGGATATTTTCCTTTGATCTCGTCAAGGCCAGCTTTGATGTCCTTCATGTCGTTGACATCTTCGACCAAGCCCTTTTCGCAGGTCGCGATGATTAGCCGCTGCTCGCCGTGCATCAGCGGAACTTTAGTGACCTTTTGAATGGGGATGATGCTCATCTCATCTTTGGGAGCGGTTCGGATGTCGATGAAGGTGCGCAGACAGTTGTTTTTGCAGAAATTGCAGCGGGTCGACTCGTTGCGGGTGGTGCGATACTGAATTTTTCTGACGGCATCGAGGCCAACGAACGTCGTCTGCTGGCCGTTGCGCCACAGACGCAGCGACTCGGCGGCCGCGCCGATCGCGCCTGATTCTCCGCAGAACTCGTGGACGATAATCTCGGGCTTCTTGCCCGCGGCGCGGAAACTGTTGTGGATGAAATCGACCTCAGCCTTCACCACTGCCATATTGTTCTGCGTTCCACCTTGCAGAACGAAACGCGTTCCCAGAGCGGCGAGATTCGGAATGCTGGCTACGTAGAGAAACACGTTCTTCGGCAGAACGGCTGCCAGGCCGGCTAGAATCTCCTCGGCCCTCCAACCTTGGCGCTGGAAATTCACGATGTCCGATTGCATGAAGACCGCGCAGCCGTAACCAAACACGGGCATGGCCTGCGCGGAAAAGGCTAGATCGGCGTATTGTTCAACGCCCAGGCCAAATCCTTCCGCCGTCGACTGCAGGAAATAGCCGTTGCCCGCGGAACACTGCGTGT
>Ga0181523_10004967_pt1 | contig 11222 bp, 9 predicted proteins | sample PEATcosm2014_Bin_43_FD_119752 | JGI IMG/M metagenome (GOLD analysis project Ga0181523, IMG submission 119752) | Peatland microbial communities from MTU Mesocosm Facility, Houghton, MI, USA - PEATcosm2014_Bin05_30_metaG | ecosystem: Environmental > Terrestrial > Soil > Wetlands > Peat | place... | reverse complement strand
CTGAACTTGAATATGGAAACGAAAAACAAACCAGCCTTCGACGAGGTCGCCCAAGGAGTGGCGCGCATCATCTTCGGAGACGAGAACATCACGGAAATGAACGTGCGGCTGACGCGCATTGCCTTGGAACGTTACCGCGTTCCTGAGATGCAAGCCTTCGACGAGATCGCCCAGGGAGTGGCGCGCATCATCTTCGGAGACGCGAACATCACGGAAATGAACGTGCGGCTGACGCGCATTGCCCTGGAGCGTTACAACCTCTCCGAGATTCTCGGTCGCCCCGCTGATGCGAATGGCTCGCCTGGCAACGTCCCTCGTCTGGCTTCGGTCTCCCTGTAAAGGAAGGTCCGCCGGGCATCGAAGACCCGGTTGCACGGGCAGACATTCTTGTCTGCCCGATGACACTTTTCTGCCGGGTTTCTCCGGATTGCTTTGCATTGGCATCGGTGTGAGCGGCGGCGAAGAAGGCGCGCGCCGTGGACCGAGCATCATGCCCGGCGGTTCGCCGGCGACGTGACCGCGCGTCAAACCCATTTTTCAGGCCATCGCCGCGAAGGTTGCCGATGGCTCGCCGTGCTGCGATTGAGTTGGTGAAAACGGCGCCAGCCATTTCCTGAAAAGGGTCCACACTGGCATCGAGTACGGCGACATGCAGCTCATTGGATCGGTATCGGCCTCCGCGTCTCCAGCAGCACTTATAACGCCTGAGCGGAAAAGGTAATTGAAATCATCAGATTTTTTGCGTAGGTTGCGGGCCCTATGCAAAAATATCTCACAGAATTCATCGGCACGTTTTTCCTCGTTCTCACCGTGGGCATGACCGTGATTGAACCGGGGGCCGGCAGTCTGGCTCCGCTGGCCATCGGGTCGGCCTTGATGATCATGGTCTATGCCGGCGGTCACGTGTCCGGCGGCCATTACAACCCCGCCGTGACAATCGCGGTGTGGCTGCGCGGACGCTGTTCGCCGTCCGACGTTTTTCCCTACATCGGCTCGCAACTGGCCGGTGGCGTTGTGGCCGCATTCCTTGCGCTCTACCTCAAGGGTTATCCGACGTCTGCGCCCATGGAGGTGGAAATTTTTCCGGCGTTGATTGCAGAGCTGGTCGGGACCTTTGCCCTCGCCTATGTCGTGCTGAACGTGGCCACCGCCAAGGGCACGGCCGGCAATTCCAATTACGGCCTGGCCATCGGTTTCACCGTGATGGTCATGGCGTTCGCGCTGAGCAGAATTTCCGGCGGCGCGTTCAATCCCGCCGTCGCCCTGGGGGGCACCGTCATGCATCTCGTCAAGGCGGCGAACCTGTGGCTGTATTTCGTGGCCAACTTTGCCGCCGGTGCGCTCGCGGCCCTGGTTTTCAAACTTATTAACCCCGAAGACAAATGATTTGCGGCGCCCGAAAGGAGCGATCTCGACACACGCCGATTTTTTCTCCCTCTCCTCGCCAAACGAGGAGAGGGAGTTCTTTCCGTTTGGTGCGTGTGTCCGGATGCACGCGCCCGAAGACGCAAAAAACACTTTTCATTTTCGCGCCGTATGTTTTAGTGGCCGCATGACACCCAATTCGCGGCACTTTCTCGCCATCGTCGTTTTGTTTATGAGCGCAAAACTGGCATACGCCGACTCGACCGACCTCGGAATTTTTTCGCATCAACGCGACATCGGCAAAGTCGCCAAGCCCGGCTCGGTGAATTTTGATCCGGCCAGGGGCGAGTATCTCATCGCCGGCGGCGGCGGAAACATGTGGTTCACCAACGACGCCTTCCATTTTGTCTGGAAGAAGATGTCGGGCGATTTCACGCTGACGGCGGACGTTAAATTCATCGGCCCGAGCGGCCAGCCGCATCGCAAGGCGTGCCTGCTCATCCGCCAGTCGCTCAGGCCGGACTCTGCCTATGCGGACGTGGCGGTTCACGGCAACGGCCTGGCGTCGTTGCAGTATCGCGAAATGAAAGGCGGCACGACGCATGAAATTCAATCGAATATTTCAGCCCCGGCACGGATGCGAATCGAAAAGCGCGGCGACTACATTTCAATGTGGCTTGCGGCTGCGGGTGAAGACTTAAAGCCTGCCGGGGGAAATCTGCGGATTCCGTTCAAGGGAAAACTTTACGTCGGTCTCGGTGTTTGCTCGCACGACGATGCAACCATTGAAAAGGCGGTTTTCTCAAACGTCGAACTCAGAACCATTCCGCCCGGCGGAAGCGGCAAGGCGGTTGTTGAAAGCGCGCTGGAAATCGTCGGGCTTGCCTTGATGGATCGTCGCGTGGTTTATCAAACACGCGACCATATCGAGGCGCCGAACTGGTCGCGCGATGGGAAATACTTTCTCTTTAACAGCAGCGGGCGGATTTACAAACTGCCGGTGAACGGCGGCACGCCGGAGCCGTTGAACACCGGGGATCAAATTCATTGCAACAACGATCACGGCCTCTCGCCCGACGGAACGCAACTGGCCGTCAGCGATCAAACCCGGGACGGCAAGTCGCGCATTTACCTTCTGCCGGTTGCCGGCGGCACACCGCGGCTGGTTACGCCGCTGGCGCCGTCGTATTGGCACGGCTGGTCGCCGGATGGCAAAACGCTCGCCTATTGCGCCGAGCGCAAAGGTGAGTTTGACGTTTACACGATGCCGGCGGAGGGCGGCGAAGAAACCCGCCTGACCACCGCACCCGGTCTGGATGACGGCCCCGATTATTCGCCGGACGGAAAATATATTTACTTCAACTCCGAACGCACCGGGAGAATGCAAATTTGGCGGATGAAACCCGACGGCTCGGAGCAGACGCAAATCACGTCCGACGATTACAACAACTGGTTTGCGCATCCGTCGCCGGACGGCAAATGGATCGTTTATATTTCGTATGCCAAGGACGTGAAAGGGCATCCGGCCAATCAGGATGTGCTGCTGCGGCTCATGTCTCTCGCGGACGGAAAAATTCAGGTGCTCGCAAAGTTATTTGGCGGGCAGGGCACGATCAACGTTCCGTCCTGGTCGCCGGACAGCAAGAACGTGGCCTTTGTCAGTTATCAACTGGTTTATCCGTGAAGTTACAACCCGACTTGACGACAAATAAAATGTGCATCGTAGCGGCGTCTCGGCAGAGCGCCGTATTTTGCTGTTGAAGTGTCCGGCTTTCTGCCGAAAGCCGCTACGCCCATTACGCAACATGCCGCTTCCAAATTTTCTCTGCGAACGGCCGGACGGGACAATGCTGTCGGTAAAACTGCAGCCGCGCGCCTCCGCCAATGAAATCGGTGAACCGCTTGGTGATGAACTGCGAATCAAAGTCACTGCGCCGCCCGTGGATGCTGCCGCCAACGAAGCATTGATTAAACTGTTGGCTAAAATGCTGGATTGCGCCTGTGGCCGCGTTGAATTGGTGCGCGGCCACAAGTCGCGGCATAAAGTTTTGAAACTTCATGGCTTCACGGTGGGGGATGTGCTGCAAAAGCTTTTTGGCGGTTAATTCCTTATTTCAAGGTAGGGCGCGTCACTCCTTGCGCGCCGTCGGGCGACAACCTCATATTCGGACGTCTGACCACGCGCGCGGCGGGCAGGGGACTGCCCGCCCTGCCAAAGATTGATTTTTCCTGTCACCTTTTCGGCTCGGTTGGCCACTCATGCTTGATATGATGACAACCAGAACTGTGAGCGCCGAAATTTTCAACGACGCCGAATTGGTGGGCGAAAGCCTGGCCGGCAATCGAGACGCCTTCGGCCGGATTGTTTCGCGTTATCAATCGCTCATCTGCTCGCTCGCCTACAGCGCCACCGGCCGCCTCGGCGAGAGCGAGGATCTGGCGCAGGAAACGTTTATCACCGCCTGGAAACACCTTAGCCACCTGCGCAAACGCGACAAGCTCTGCGCCTGGCTCTGCGGCATCGCGCGCAACCGCATCAACAACTTTCTCCGCCGCGAAGGCCGCGAGCCGATCCGTGAAGCCGAGCCGTTGGAGAATGTCCCCGAATCCCGCGCGCCTGAGCCTTTGCCCATTGAACACGCCATCAGCCGGGAGGAGGAAGCCATTTTGTGGCGTTCCTTGGAGCGCATCCCGGAAATTTATCGCGAGCCGCTCGTTCTGTTTTACCGCGAACACCAATCCATCGAAGCTGTCGCGCAATATCTGGAGCTGACCGAGGACACCGTGAAGCAGCGGCTGTCGCGCGGACGGAAATTGTTGCAGGAGCAAGTCCTCGCGTTTGTCGAAGGCGCGCTGGCGCGGACGAATCCCGGTCAGGCGTTCACGCTCGGCGTCTTGGCAACCTTGCCGGCACTGACCATTTCCGCGAAGGCCGCGACGGTTGGTGCGGCGGCAACCAAAGGCGGCGCGACGGCCACCGGTGCGGCCGCGATAGGGTTGCTCGGCGCGATTTTGTGTCCGCTGCTGGCATTTCTAAATCTTTTTCGGGCTTGGCGCACGAGCCACAAGGCGTCGCGGTCGGATCGTGAACGGAAGATTTACAAGACTTTTTATCCCGTGCTCGCCGGCAGCATCGTCGCATTCGTATTACTCGCCAACATTCTGGTGGATCACGGCGACTCACTCATCAAAACAAATCCTTCCTTGTTTGTTGGCTTAATGACCGGGTTGATTTTGGGTTATCCGTTGCTGCTCATTCTGTTTTGCCTCTGGTTTTATCGCGCGGTTAAAAAATCGGCTTTGGAACTGCCGGCAATGGAAGTCACGACCAGACCGAAAAATCCTTTTTGGGAATACCGCAGCCGGTTTCAATTGTTGGGCCTGCCGTTCATTCACCTCCGCACCGGCGGATGGCAGAGCGGCCGTCCGGTCAGGGAATTGAAGCCGGTGAAAGCGTGGATTGCCGCTGACGATGCATTCGCGTTCGGCGTTTTGTTTGCCTATGGCTCCGTGGCGATTGCTCCCGTCAGCATTGGCGCTTGCGCCATCGGCCTGTTTTCCTATGGCGCAATGGCGGTCGGCGCGCTCGCGGTTGGCGGGTTTGGTTTTGGCATTTGGGCATTCGGCGGTTTCGGGTTTGGCTGGCAGGTTTCGGCCGGTTGCGCCATCGCGTGGAACACAGCGTCGGGCGGCCAGTATGCCATCGCCCATCATTTTGCTCTCGGCCCAATTGCCCATGCGGCGCAGGTGAATAATGAGTTCGTCAGACACTTGGTGAAATCAAATCCATTTTTCCAGGTTTGTTGGATGATTGTGCCGTATTTCCTCGGGCTGATGTGGGTGTGGGCGATTCCCCTGATGATTTCCATGATTATTCAGTGGCGGGCCATTGCGCGCAAAAACAAACAAAGGGCGAATCAGGAAATTTGAGCCGCCAGTTCCTCCGCCGGGTAAGTCCAGATTTCCGCGAGCGTTGGATGGTAATGCGGCACCGCGGCGAGTTCGTGAACGGTCATGCGCTTCGCCATCGCCGCGACGATTTCGTGAAGCAATTCACCGCCGACCGGCCCGACGCACGCGCCGCCAAGAATTTCGCCGGATTTTGGGTCCGCGAGCAGTTTCACGAAGCTGTCCTTCGCCTCCATGATGAGGGATTTGCCGTGGTCGCTGAACGGATGGCTCGCCGCCAGAAACGGAATCTTGCGCATCTTCGCTTCTTTTTCGGTCAGGCCGACGAATGCCACCTGCGGATCGGTGAACACGATGGAAATCAGCAGCCGGTAATCCATTTGTCGCGGCGCAGTCGGATTGGCGATATTATGCGCGGCGATTTCACCTTGCTGCACGGCGATGTGGACGATTTCTTGCCGCCCGGTGCAATCGCCGGCAGTGTAAATATGCGGTGCGCTGGTTTGCATGAATTCGTTCGCGACGATACGGCTCTTTTCAGTGGTGACGCCGGCGTTTTCCAAGTCCAATGACGCTGTGTTCGGCACGCGGCCCAGCGCGAACAAAATTTCCCCGGCGGAAACGGAAATAGTTTTTCCATTTTGCGCGAACAAAACCGTCTTCAATTTTCCTTTTCGCTTTGCTTCCAGAATTTTTGTGCCGGTGAAAACCTCGATGCCTTCACGCCGGAAAATCCTTTCGATTTCGATTGCGGCGTCGGTGTCGAACTCCTTCAAAATGTGCCGGCTGCGCTGGATGAGCGTGACCTTGACGCCGAAGCGGGCCAGGAATTGCGCAAACTCGCACGCGACCGCGCCGCCGCCGAGGATAATGAGCGACTTTGGCAGTCGCTTGAGCGTGAGGGCGTCGTCGCTCGTGATGTAACCGGTTTCGTAAAGCGAGGAGAATGGAGGCGACGCAACAGTTGAGCCAGTGGCGACGATGAAGTGTTTCGCTGTAAGCGTAGCAGCCGACGTGAGTCGGCTCTGATTTTTGTTTGATGAAGATGGAGCGGACTCACGTCCGCTGCTACAGAGTAAATTTAATTTAACCGTGTGCGCGTCCACAAACCGGGCGTCGGCGCGGATGAATTTGAATTTTCCTGTGTTTAGCTGCTTCACGCGGTAATCGGCAAAGTCCTTGATAAGCGCATTTTTGCGCGCCATCACCGTTTTGAAATTAAAGGCGACTTTTCCGGCGCGGATGCCCCACGGTTCGGGATGGCTGACGAGGTGCATGACTTCGGAGGCGTATAGCAGCGCTTTCGTGGGCATGCAGCCGCGCAGGATGCACAAGCCGCCGACCTCCGCGCCGCCTTCGATGACGGCAGTTCGCAGGCCCGCGTCGGCGGCTGTCCGTGCTGCTGCGTAACCGGCGCTGCCGCCGCCGAGAACGGCCACGTCGTAATCAACTCGGTTCATACGAACAAGATGCGCGGCATTTCAAATTTGACAACACGATTCAACGCTTTAACCATTCAACGAGTTACAAATTATGAGCGACATTATTTATCCGCGCAGCCCGCGCGAAACCATGGACGGCTGGATACATCTGCCGCGTTACCTTGACAAAATCCGCCTGCACCTCGCGGGCAAACTGCACGCCGATTACCAGGAAAACCTGGGCAAAGGCTTTGACGGCCTGTGGCTCAAGGCCGCCGCCGTCACGCACGAACAGATGATCGGCGTCGTGAAGAATTCCATCACCGACGGCGAGGTATGTGATTGGGTTCGCGAAAACGTGAAGAAATCGCCGGCGGACAAGACCGCGCTGGCCCAGGACATCCTGAGCCGCCCCAAGGCCGACAATGCGGAGGCCGTCGCGCGTTTGAAAATGCGCAAGGAACAGGCGGGCATGGCCCACCGCGACGACATCCGGAACTTCGTGGACTTCATAGACGCCGACGAGAAGCGGATTTAACGCCCGCTATTGTCCGGCGTAGAAGGCTTCCACCTTGGCCGAGACGTCCTTGTAGCCGGCGTCCATTTCGTAAATCTGCTTGAACTGCTCGATGGCCTCCTCTTTTTTGCCCATGCTTTCGAGCACGCAGCCGAGGTTGTAGATGAGGTCCTTCTTCTCGTCGTCGAACACCGGTTTTTCCTTGATGGCGTTCTGGAGCGTGCGGGCGGCGAGGTCGAACATTTTGCGTTTGGCAAAACACTGGGCGAGATAACTCATGGCGGCGCCGCGCTTGTGCGGATTTTGCTGCGCCTTCTGAAATTCCGCAATCGCCTCGCTGAATTTGCCCGCCTGAAAATACAGCATGCCCATCTCAAACCGGATCGCCAGGTCCGTGGGGTACTTCTCGACCCGTTTCTGGCATTCGGTGATCTGGAAATTCACTTTTTCCGCCTGGATTTTCGCTGACTGTTCGGCGTAGTCGGGCGCGGAGGGATCGAGCTGCTCCGCCTGATACGCAAACCGACGGACGACGGTGTCGGCGATGGCGCGTTCGAGCGACGGGTCGTTGCCCATCTCGGAATTTCTGATGCGATCGAAAAGCGCCAGGGACCGGTCGAACTGCTTTTTTTGCGTGTAAAGCTCCGCGAGCGAGCGGACGAGCTTGAGATTTTTCGGCTCGGTTTCCAGGCGCGCTTCGTATTCGCCAATAAGCCGTTCGGCCACGTCCTCGGCCTTCACCACGCGCTTTTCCTGTTCGAGCGAAACGGCTTCCTCTTTGTTCTTCAGAATGTCGCGATACGAACCTTGCCCGCCCTCCAGCGAACTGTAGCCGCCTTTGTCCATCGTCTTTTGCGCCGACAGGTTTTTCAACGCCTTCGACAGTTCGCCATCGCCGGGACGCGCGCGCAGGAGTTCGCTCAGGATTTGTTCCCCGCGGCTGGCGTCCCCGCCGCTGGCGGCGAGCGCTTCGGCAAATTCTATCGCCAGACCTTTGTTCTTGGGTGAATTTTTCAACAGGGTTTCGAGCGACAACACACCCGTGTGCGGCAGATCCAGCGCCTGGGCCGCCGCGACAATGAGGTGGTGCGCGGCGGAGCTGTTCGGGTCGCCGTTCAAAATCTGTTCGGCGATGGCGAGCGCCTCGGCGGGATTTTTGTTCATCGCCATCTTGGCCTTGGCCACCTGCGGCGAGGAACCCGCGCCGCTCAACATCTTTTTGAAAAATCCGCTGCCACCGTCGCCGGCCTTCCGGAATTGCGCCTCGCGCAACGCCTTGCGGCACTCGAAAAAGCCCGGTTCCTTCTCGAGCACCTGATTGAACAGCGCGATGGCGTAATCGTAGTTTTCCCGCGACAGGGCCTCGCTGCCCTTGTTGAAAAGCACGCGCATGTCACGCGAAATTTCGTTGATGCTTTTTTCTGCCATAATGTTTGCTCAGTTGAACCAGAATCGTGTCTCACACGCCAAAAATCAACACCGAACACCTTCAACCTCAGCCGCATTGTGCCTTGTGCCGTAAGGCGTGGTCCACCAGAACCAAAGCCGTCATGGCTTCCACCATCGGCACGGCCCGCGGCAACACGCACGGGTCGTGCCGGCCCCGCGCTTTGAGCGTCGTGTTGTGAAATTGCACGTCCACCGTCTCCTGCTCGTGCATGACAGTGGCGACGGGCTTGAAGGCGACCCGGAAGAAAATCGTTTGGCCGTTGGATATGCCGCCTTGAATGCCGCCGGAAAAATTTGTGGTCGTGAACACATGTCCGTGTCTCGCGCGGAACGGGTCGTTGTGCTCGCGCCCGGTGAGCGTGATGCCGCCGAAGCCGGAGCCGATTTCAAATGCCTTCGATGCCGGCAGACTCAGCATCGCCTTGGCCAGATCCGCCTCCAGCTTGTCGAATACCGGTTCACCCCAGCCGGCGGGCACGCGGCGCGCGATGCCTTCGACGATGCCTCCGACGGTGTCGCCCGCGCGCCGCATTTTTTCGATGAGCCGGATCATTTTCTCCGCGGCCTTTGCGTCGGGACAGCGGACGATGTTCGATTCGACGTCCTCGAATTTCACCTTGTCCGGGTCCACGTCCGCGAGGAGCCGCTGGACTTGCTTGACGTAGGCGAGGATTTCGACGCCGTGCCGTTCGCGCAGAATTTTTTTCGCAATTGCGCCGGCGGCGACGCGGCCAACGGTTTCACGCGCGCTCGCGCGGCCGCCGCCCTGCCAGTTGCGAATGCCGTATTTGGCGAAATAGGTGAAGTCCGCGTGCGAAGGGCGGAACTTCGTTTCCATTTCGGCATACGCCTCGGGCCGGGCGTCCTCATTTTTGACCCACAGGCAAATCGGCGTGCCGAGCGTCCTGCCGCCAAACGTGCCGGAAAGGATTTGCACCGTGTCGGATTCCTTCCGCGGTGAAACGATTTTGGACTGGCCAGGACGGCGGCGGTCCAAATCGGGCTGGACATCGGCCTCGGTCAGCTTGAGACGCGGCGGGCAGCCATCCACGACCACACCCACGCCGCCGCCGTGGGATTCGCCCCACGTCGTGATGCGAAACAGATGCCCAAAGGTGCTGGCCATGCTTTTTATTGTAGGAGCCGAGGTAACGAGGCTCAAATTAAAAAATAGTGACTCGTTACTTCATCTCCTGCAATCCGCTTGAAATAACCGCCGCGTGGTCAAATCCGGCATGCTCGCGTCAATTCGTTCCCGGGTCAAACATGACGCCCATGAACAAAAGTGTTCCAGTCTGATTGTCCTCGATCAAGAAGAGAAAAGGCCGGTCCACAATCATCTCAAAAGGATTTGGCGGAGGCATTGATGAGGAAAGCGGCACAGCTATCCCAGTCACTGCCGCTGCCTCGGTTCCTTCTTCTTTCACTTCCACAAATGTCTTTTGCCGAGCGTGCGAAATGAAAAGCTGCGGCGCGATGCCGGAAAAATCAGCCTTGTCCAAATCAAACGCAGTCTTCATCCCCAACGCTTGCAGTGCTTGGTTCAATTCCACACCGTATTCGAGCTTGAATTTCGGCAGCACGAGCGTCCCCTCTTTCTCGCTGAAGCCGGGCTTGGTGATTCTTTGCCAGGTATCGCCGTTCATGATGCCAAGCAATTTCTCCGGGCTGGAATTGGTGTCCGGCAGAAAAACATACATCGCCAGATTCTCACTTTCGTATGGCAACCGCACGGCCTGATAACCCGTCCCGCGCCGGTAAGTGAAAGTTTTTGTTTGCGTCATCATGGGAACGTCTTTCTCACCGCCGCCGCGCAGATGAAATGGCCGGTCTTTTGTGTCCTTCGCGTCAAACGGGTCCGCCCACTTGCCTTTGAAATAAACCGCATTGGCCAGAAACAACCGCGTCCAAACCGGATCAATCATGCCATCCGCAATGCGACTGATTTTCCCGTGCGTCTTTTCATTGGCCCAAGCATTGATGATGTCAACCGAATGCGGGTCCTGAAAATTCAAACCAGCCACCGTGGCACCGAAGAACTGCTGATTACAGGCTATGAACTCCGGCTTTACCGGCGCTCCTTCCCGATACCAAATGGCATTGGCAGTCGTGAGGATGACATTGGTGTTCCCGTTGTTGAGCGATTGCGCGATGTCTTTGTTGGCCCGATTCACGACGGCGGGCGGCAAACCGGTCGTTCCCAAAACCTGCTGCATTTCCGTCCTCGTCCGCCCGGCGGCTCCGTTGCCGACCATCTGCAAGACGGTCGAGGCACTGTAGGGCGAAATGAAGATATTCGCCGCCGGCTGCTCTTTGGCCAGTTGTTTGAGCAGTTTGAAGGCGAAACCGTTGTTTGCCGCCGCGAATTTCTGTTGGTCCGCAAGTGAGGCGGCGACTTGACGCAGACCGGCGAGCAAGACCAGAACTGCAATCAAGGAAGTTTTTGGTTTCATAAGTTTTCCGAGTAATTGGCTGTGATGGCAGTTCTAGGCCGCACGCTCCGATTTTGCAATTGAAATGTTCCGCTGTGCGCGGTGTATCCAAAAAGCTGCCGGCCTGAT
>Ga0181523_10004963_pt1 | contig 11232 bp, 8 predicted proteins | sample PEATcosm2014_Bin_43_FD_119752 | JGI IMG/M metagenome (GOLD analysis project Ga0181523, IMG submission 119752) | Peatland microbial communities from MTU Mesocosm Facility, Houghton, MI, USA - PEATcosm2014_Bin05_30_metaG | ecosystem: Environmental > Terrestrial > Soil > Wetlands > Peat | place... | reverse complement strand
CCGCCTATGCAACGCCTTTGAGCGCGACCGGATATGTTCCGGTCCCCGGTTTCACCGACCCTTCGCAATGCAGCGGCATCTACCAACCGAACGTCGCCACCAACGCGAACGCGCCCAACACCCCTTTTTACCCTCTTTTCAATCCCCTGTTGGGCTGCTACGACCTGACCAGGGCGACTCCGTCTTCCAATGACGGCTGCCCGAACCCCAGCAGCAGCGGCCTCTATACATTTAATGGCCGTACCGACGTGAAGGAACTTGCCTTGTACGTGCGCGACAACATCACCAAAGGAAACTGGTCTTTGAATCTAGGTATACGCGGCGATCTCTACAACGGGATCACCATCGCGAGGCAAGCGGAACCCCGTCTCGGGATCGCTTACAACGTCAAGAAGACCAATACCATCCTCCGCGTTTCCTACGCTCGCACCTTGGAATCTCCCTTTAATGAGAATCTGGTGCTTTCGAGCATCGGATGCGCGAATGCTGTACTAAACCCGCTTCTCGTCTGTTCCTCGCTGGCAACGAATCCGTTGAGTCCCGGATTTCGCAATGAATTCCACGCCGGCCTGGAGCAGGCGTTCGGGCGGTACCTGGTCTTTTCCGGCGAGTGGATCTCGAAGTACACGCACAACGGCTACGATTTCAGCGTGCTCGGCAATACCCCAATCACCTTCCCCATCGAGTGGCACAACTCGAAAATTCCCGGATATGCGGGCCGGGTGAGCGTGCCGAACTTCCATGGCTTTTCGGCGCTCATGGTCTTCTCCAGCGTGGCCGCCCGTTTCTTTACTCCCCAGATCGGCGGAGCCGGTTCCACGCCCGTTGGCGTGGGACCGTTTCGTATCGACCACGATGAACATTTCAATCAGACGACCCACTTGCAATACCAGCCGTGGAAGCTTGGCCCATGGGTCGGCTTCAACTGGCGGTATGACAGCGGCCTGGTCGCGGGTGCGACGCCTTGCTACGGAGCGCTGGCAAGCAACACCTGCCCAGGATCAGTGCTCATCGGCGGCGTGCCGAACGTGAGCCTGCTCGCCTCCAACGTGGGCGGGGTGCCGCTTTCTGCCGATCAAGAGTCCGAGGCCGGCTTCTTTTGCGGAGCCCAGCATGCCACTCCGACCGTGCCGCTGCCTTACAATTGCCCGGCATCGACGTTCGGCTCCAATCTCATACGCGTACCGGCGCCGAATACCGAGAACGACGACCTCCATCCGCCGCGCATCGCCTCCCGTAACCTGTTTGACGCTTCGGTGGGCGACGACAACCTGTTTAAAGGCGACCATTACAAATGGAGCCTTACGCTCACCGCCATCAACCTGACCAACAAATTGGCGCTGTATAACTTTCTTTCGACCTTCAGCGGGACGCACTATGTGACTCCGCGCGCGCTGACGGCTCAGATGGGGTTCCACTTCTGAGGGATGTTCCTCGCTGGTGAGGGCAGTACGGTTTCGACCGTGCTGCCCTCATTTTTGCCGACGGTCTTTTGCCGACGGTCAAGGGCAGCGAGTAGGGAAAGGAAACTCACGTTGTTGATTCGAGCCCATTTCCTGGTTTCTGTCCCACAAACTCGACGACGCCCCGATCGCGTACCGGTCGCTCCTCGTGATGGAGAACATGGAGGTCCGGAACAAGCGACGGCAGTTCCTTCCTGTTCAACGGATCGGCGTCCACGGTCGTCGATCTCGCACCCGAATTCCATCGGAGGCTCATTTTGCAGATGAGCAGAGCGCCCGGTTTCAAGGCAGAGACTATCTTCGGAAAAAGATTGCGATCCAGGTGATAGAAGAGCACGATCAGATCAAACCGTGTCGGCTCAAACTTGTACTGGGACGCCTCTTCTACAAGAAGTTCGATTCTCACGCCCAGTTCAAGAGCTGCTTCACTGAGCTTGGCAATCGCCACCTGGGAAAGGTCTACAACGGTGACCTGCCAGTTCCTGCTCGCCAGCCAGAGGGCATGTCTTCCCAGTCCACCTGCTAAATCCAAGGCCACGCCGGCTTTCGGGAACGCAGGATGCACAAACTGCTCATAAGCCGAGATAAAGAAGGGATCTGGTTCTGTCAACGAGGGCAGGCCTTGCTCGTACTTGAGATCCCAACGCGCCCTTTGTTCTTCGCTGCTCATGCTGCCAATCCACCCTTAACAGCCTCTAGTAAATTTCCACGGCCAAAAAGCGCCTAAAGGCGTATTCATAACGCGGCACTAATGGTATGCCTAGGGCATACCCTGACACCAATCGTACTTGCTGCACTATGAGCTACTACTGGATGCCGGTCTCTATTGCAGCTTTGCGTATTCGGCTTTGGCTTCGTGGAGGAGCGGGACGTCGGGGTCGGCGTCTTTCCAGGCGGCACTGGCCTGGCACCGATGATCGAGAGCTAAAGCCAACAGCCAACTGTCAAGTGCTATCCTTCCACCGATGCGAATTTCTTACCTCGAATGCACTCGGTGCGGAGAGCATCTCTCTGCCGATCGTTCCCAGAACGTCTGTTCTAAAGATGGCGGCGTGCTTTTTGTCCGCTACGATCTGGACAGCCTCAAAGGGAAGTTACGTCCAGAGGATTTGTCGGGCCGTGTGGCCAGCCTGTGGCGCTATGCCGAGGTTCTTCCTGAACTTCCCGATAACGAAAAGCCCGTCACGCTCGGCGAGGGATTTACGCCCATGCTCCCAAGCCGCGAGTATGCGGGCGCTTTTATCAAGGACGAAGGCCTGAATCCAACCGGCTCTTTCAAGGCGCGTGGTATGTCGGTCGCGGTGACCATGGCCAGACATTACGGTCTGAAGAAGTTGGCTGCTCCTTCCGCCGGAAACGCCGGTGGCGCGTTGGCAGCCTACGCGGCGGCGGCTGGCATGGAAGCCCACATCTTTATGCCGAAAGATGTGCCCATGGCGAACCGCATGGAATGCGATTACTATGGCGCGCATGTGACGCTCGTCGACGGCCTGATCAGCGAGTGCGGCCGCATGGTAGCCGAACGCAAGATCGAGGAAAAATGGTTCGATGTTTCGACCCTCAAAGAGCCGTTCCGCGTTGAAGGTAAGAAGACGATGGGCTACGAGGTGGCTGAACAGCTGCAGTGGAAACTTCCGCAAGGCATTATCTATCCGACCGGCGGCGGCGTGGGCATGATCGGCATGTGGAAGGCTTTCGATGAGATGGAGGAGTTGGGCTGGATCGGCAGTGAGCGCCCGAAAATGATCACCGTGCAGGCGGCTGGCTGCGCGCCGATCGTGAAGGCGTGGGAAGCAGGGAAGAGCGCTTCCGGAACGAAGAGCGCTTCCGGAATGTGGAGCAGCGAAATGTGGGCTGATGCACACACGTTTGCGGCAGGTCTGCGCGTTCCCAAAGCTTATGGTGATTACCTGATTCTGGACATCTTGCAGAAGAGTCACGGCACGGCAATCGCGGCGACCGACGAAGAAATCCTCGCGGCTATGCGACACTGGGCGAGTGTGGAAGGCGTGTTCGCCGCGCCCGAAGGAGCCGCATCGCTGGCTGCGTATCAGAAGCTGCGGGCCAGCGGTTTCTTCCGCGCCGAAGACAACGTCGTGCTCTTCAATACGGGATCGGCTTACAAATATCTCGATGTGATTGAAGCGCAAGAAAAGAAGGTGCGGCCGGAACCGCCGACCGCGCGCCATATTGGCGGAATCATCGGACCGTACTGAAGCGGGGTTCTGCCGCACAACCCGCTTGATTTTCTCCGCGCTGGACGCACGAATGCGTCCGTCCCTACGTGTTTTTTTATGGGCTTCCCGTTCCAACGCGATTCTCTGGAGCAACAGCGCGAAGGAATGGTGCGCACACAGCTTGCCGAGCGCGGCATCCGAGACCGTCGCGTGCTCGACGCCATGCGCAAAGTGCCGCGGCATGAGTTTGTCCCGGAGGCGTTTCGGTCAGACGCCTATGGCGATCATCCCCTGCCCATCGGCGAGGGGCAAACTATTTCGCAACCTTATATCGTCGCCGCGATGCTGGAGCATCTCGCTCTGCAAGCCACCGACCGCGTCCTCGAAGTCGGCACCGGTTCGGGTTACGTGACGGCTCTGCTTTCTCTGCTCTGCGCCGAAGTGTATTCGGTGGAACGCCACGCGCAACTCGCGGCCGCTGCGGAAAGCACGTTGCAGCAGTTGGGATATCGCAACGTGAAGATCAGGGTCGGCGACGGCAGTAAGGGCTGGCCTGAATACGCGCCATTCGACGCGATACTTGTTTCTGCGGCTACGGCCGAAATGCCTCCAGCTCTGTTCGTTCAGTTGCGAGAAGGGGGACGCATGATGGTTCCGGTCGGACCGTCCTCGAGTCAGGAATTGCAATTGATTTCGAAAATCGGCGGACAACCTGAGGTACGAGTTCTCGAAGGTTGCCGCTTTGTGCCGCTGGTCTAATGACGGCGTGATGACGGCTCCGCCGCTGCTTTACAATTGGGCGGTGGGTTTTCTCCGAAATCTTAAGGTCACGCTGGAGATGATCAAGTGGGAGCACTCGATCTTTGCGCTCCCATTTGCGCTCTGCGGAGCCATGCTGGCCGCTGGAGGGTTGCCGGCTTGGCGGCAAGTGGCTTGGATCGTCGTCGCCATGGTCTCGGCGCGCTCTGCCGCTATGGCATTCAATCGCCTGGCCGACGCTTCGATCGATGCTGCCAATCCGCGCACGGCAACCCGCGCTCTGCCGGTGGGCCAGTTGACGCCTGCGTTCGTCAGCACATTTGTTCTCGTGGCTTGCGGAGTTTTTGTTCTTGCCGCTTCGCAGTTGAATCGCCTTACGCTTATGCTGTCGCCGGTGGCGCTGGCGGTGATTCTTCTTTATTCCTACACGAAGCGCTTCACGCGCTGGTCGCATCTGTTTCTTGGATTCGCCCTTGGCATCGCTCCGGCTGCGGCCTGGATCGCGGTTCGTGGATCGCTCGATCCGCGGATTTTGCTGCTCACGGCCGCGGTCACGTTCTGGGTTGGCGGATTCGATGTCATCTACGCCTGTCAGGATCGTGATTACGACCGCAGCCATGGTTTGCATTCACTGCCGCGCTATCTCGGAATTCGGAGTGCGCTTGTTATCGCGCGGTTGTTTCACATCGTGATGCTTGGGCTGCTGGTCGCGCTGATCGCCGCGTTCGGATTAGGTAAGCTGGCGATGGCGGGCGTGATTGCCGTGGCTGCGCTTTTACTTTATGAGCACATGCTGGTTCGTCATGACGATTTGAGCAAGCTGAATGCGGCGTTCTTTACCATGAATGGGGTGATTTCGGTGGTGTTCTTTTTCTTTGTGGCTGGAGATGTGCTGGTGAGGCGCGGTTAAGTTCGGATTGGGTTTTGTCCCCCCCCATTTTCGCTAAAATATGGAGGTCAAAGGAGTTAACTTCAAAATATTCACAATAAAGGGGTTAGTGGTGTGCCGGGCTCCTGCTTTCCATTGGAATCAATGGGTTGCGAGTAGGGCATCTGGCATTTGATTTCAAATAACTTGGATCCGCTTGCACCCACCGTCGCGCTGGACGGTAGCTATCTGTAATTGTAACTCTTTGTGTCAATTTCCTTCTTAGGGTCCTGTCTTGAATTACGGCACGACTGAAGTCGTGCCCTTCCCAAAGCCGCGTTATCAACTAACTCTAGAGCCGATGAGGATTACTGTAGCCGCAGCGTGTCTTCGCTGCCCGCCCGATAGCGATGTGTGAGAACTCGGTCGTCCCTCCGGGACTTGGATCGTCTTCCCGCTTTACCCAGCGCTGAAGCACTGGGCTAAGCTCGGACGCCCCTCCGGGGCTGGATGCTCCGATGTCCTTGCGGCGGAGTGCTTCACTCCTGTGATTTAGATCACTTCCTGCGGTATCATCGAAAGACATGCCGGCTTCTTACCCATTCCAGACCCACGCATTTCAAACTGACGATTCGCGGCTGCTTCCGATCAAAGAGAAAGTCCTTACGGGCGAACGACTGAACGAGGGCGATGCGCTTGCCCTTTACGGAACCGGCGACATTCTTGCCGTGGGATGGCTGGCCAACTGGGTTCGCGAGCGGATGCATGGCGACAAGGCTTACTTCAACGTGAACCGGCATATCAATCCTACGAATGTTTGCGTGGCGGCTTGCCGGTTGTGTGCTTTTGGGCGCAAGAAAGACGCTCCGGGTGCTTACACCATGGCGCTTGAAGAAGCCTTCCAGACGGCGGCTTCCGGCTATACCGAGGCGATCACCGAGTTTCATATTGTCGGCGGGCTGCATCCCGATTTGCCGTTTCAGTATTTTCTTGACCTGGTTGCTGGATTGAAGGAGCGGTTTCCGCTGGTCCACATGAAGGCTTTCACCATGGTGGAAGTCGCTTACCTTGCTAAGCGGGCCAAGCTTTCGATTCGCGAGACACTCGAAAAGATGAAAGAGGCGGGGGTCGAGTCACTGCCGGGCGGCGGCGCTGAAATTTTTTCCGATCGGGTGCGGCATATTATCTGCGATCACAAGATTGATGGCGATCAATGGCTGGATACGGCGCGCCTGGCCCACCAGATCGGGCTGAAATCGAACGCCACCATGCTCTACGGCCACATCGAAGACGACGAGGACCGCGTCGATCACCTGCTCAAGCTGCGCGCCTTGCAGGATGAGACGGGCGGCTTCCAGACTTTTATTCCGCTTGCCTTTCATCCGGCAAACACGCCGCTACAGCATCTCTTTACGACCACCGGGATGCTTGATATCAAGCAGATTGCCGTGAGCCGACTGGTGCTGGATAACTTTCCGCACGTCAAATCATATTGGCAGATGATGACTCCGAAGATTGCGCAGATCTCGCTGCGCTTTGGGGCCGACGATATTGACGGCACGGTGGTCGAGGAAAAGATCTATCACGATGCTGGGGCGACCACTCCGCAAGGCCTGCGGCGGCATGACCTAGTGCGCCTGATCAAAGAGGCGGGGCGCGAACCGATCGAGCGCGACACGCTTTATCGGCCGGTTACGCGCACGGAGACCTCGTTTACTGTGTCGGTATAGAGAGACAGTACCCAGTACCTAGTATCCAGTACCCAGTAAAAGCAAAAACCGACGGACTGGAACCTTCTCCGGTCAGACGCATCCAATTCACCATGGCAAAAGAGCAGACAGCGGTTTTCGGTGGCGGATGTTTCTGGTGTATTGAGGCAATTTTTCAGCGGCTGACGGGTGTCAGCCATGTCGAGTCCGGCTATATGGGCGGCCGCGCGGACCAGGCGACTTATCGTCAGGTGTGCGCCGGCGACACTGGGCACGTTGAAGTCGTGCGCGTCACCTTCGATCCCGACCAGATCAACTATCGCGAGCTGCTGGATGTATTTTTCACGGTGCACGATCCGACCACGTTAAATCGGCAGGGAAACGACGCGGGCGAGCAGTATCGCTCCGTCATTTTTTACACCGATGAGGAGCAGCAGCGGATTGCGGAGGACGTGATTGCGGAGATGACGGCGGCGAAAGTGTTTCCTGAACCGATTGTGACCGCGGTCGAGCCCGCCGAGGAATTCCACGCGGCCGAAGGCTACCATCAGAATTACTACAACGAGAATTCGCGCCAGCCTTATTGCATGTTCGTGATCTCGCCGAAGCTGGCGAAGTTGGAAAAGAAGTTTGCCGAAAAATTGAGAGCATGAGGGAAACGGGGACCGCGCTGGAATCTAGCATCCTGTAGTGAAACTGCCCTCGTACGAAACCAGCGCCTAAAGTTGCTCTCTGAAGGCAGCGCTTGCGGCACGCTTGAAGGTGTGCCCTGATACGAATCGCACTTCGCGACGGGCTGCCAGTGGGATCTACGCTGCCGAATTCTTCCCGGCGGGAGTCGATTCGGGACGCTCGTCGAACAGGAGCCGTCGCAGGGTGCGCAGGTCGTTGAGCAGACGGCTGCTGCTCTCGAGATGCTTCTCCAGTTTGCCTAACTTGAACTGCACCAGCCGTAGAGCCTCCACTCGGCGTTGGGGTTTCGCCGGGGCGGCGAAACGAACTTCGGTTGCATCAAGATCGGCTGCGATCTCGCTCTTGGCTTCAGCGATGGCCTCGACCAACAGGCGTACATATTGGTGAGCATTCTCAACGCTATCGAACGGGCTTTGCGGGGGACTTTTCAAGCGCTCCTTAGCTAGCCGGAAGTCTGGGTGGGGGGACGCGAATCCCATCATACGCAACTTACCGGAAACTACAAAGTCAAAAACTCTAAGCCATCGAAATGCGAATACCCGTCGTAAACGGGAAAACTGTTTCCTACGCCGCAACTGTTACCTCAGCGGCTAAAGCCGGCGGTGAAAACAAGCCAGCTACCGCAGCGGTAAACCGCTTCGCCACCCAAAAGCAAGTGCAACATCGAGTTTTTTCGCAGCCTGCCAGTCGTCCAGAGGTTACTCGACTACGACTGTCGGTTGAATTCCCGAGGCCCAATTGTCTGCCGGCGGCGTGATGGTGGATGACAAGGCACCGCCGGTTGATGCTCCAGCCGAGAGGTCGATGGCGAAGCTTACCCAGGCCGAGGTCGCTGCGACTGCGGCACAAGTGCTCGCGCAATTCGTAGTAAACGCAAGATAGTAGCGGCCAGGCGCCAGACTGGTGGAACCTTGAGTCCAGTTCAACGTGTGGAAACCTTTCGCCGGGGCGAAGGTGGTTCCTGGCGTTGGACCAAGATCCAACACTAGCGTCCCTGCGTTGTTGTAGAGGCCGATGTCGTAATCGTTCGCCGTATTGTCGGCGGTAGTTACGTCATAGATTATTTCTGTAGTGGTGACGTTGTAAGGCAAGAGGATTCCCCAAACCTTGTTAAGGTTATGGCCGGCTGCTTGAGTGGATCCGGTGCGCTCGCCGCCGGTGGCAAAGAATGGCAATGTCGTGCCGCCGCCTCCTCCTCCTGCCGCGGAAATTGTGATCGATCCGGGGGCGTTTGTGATGGTGACGTTCTGGCCCGCCGTGAGTGTCCCGAGCACGGGAGCGTTGCCCGTCGACCCGATCAGAATTTGACCGTTGCTGGGGGCGGGTGTCGAAGTCAAACTCGCGGGACTGGAAAAGTAGGCGATGCCATCTGTCGTGCCCGACAAATTGCTGGCCAGCGTGACCGTGCCGCCTAGGGCCACGGTTCCGCCGCCCGACAATCCTGATCCGGCCGCGACGGTGATGGAATTGTTGGCGAGCATAGTGTTGGTCACGCCGGCGGTCGGGATGCTGATGGTACCGCTGGTGGTGATTGGATTCGGACTCGCGGTGAGTCCGGCGCCAGCGGTGACGCTGGTGACCGTTCCGCTGCCGCTGCCGGGAAAGGTCTGTCCAGAGGCGAAACTTATCAGTCCGTTGCTGGCAATGGAGAGCCCGGTCTCGCTGGGCGCAGTGCCATTGGAGCCAAAGAGCAGGTTCAGTGTGCCGGAGGGACTTGAGGTATCGTTCCCTGTCGGCTCCGCTTGCCAGCGGAAGTCCTGCGTGACGGCCGACGACGTTTTGCTACTGTACGATGAGGCTTGCCAGTCCAACGGGTTCGAGATGAAGCCCTTGCTGGCCGTCGCCGTGCCTGTCGAAGGCATCAGGCCTCCCGCCGCTGTCACCGTGCCGCTAAACGCGCTGGCCGCCGCTGTCAGTCCACCGGTGAAGGCGGCCGTGGTTCCGGTCAGTGCTCCGGTCAGGGTGCCTCCGGTAAGCTGTAGATAACGTCCGTCGGTGTAACTGGTGTTCAGACTGAGCGTTCCGCTCGTCGTGATTGGGCCTCCGGTCAGGCCGGTTCCGCTGCCTACGCTGGTTACCGTTCCTCCCGAACTCGGGGCCGAATTGGTAAGTGTGACGGTGCCGCCCAGTGCTACAGTTCCTCCGCCCGACAATCCCGATCCGGCTGTTATGGTGATGGAATTATTGGCGAGCATGGCGTTCGTCACGCCAGCGCTTGGGATGCTGATGGTGCCGCTGGTGGTGATCGGGCCTCCCGTCAGACCCGCGCCCGTACCGACGCTGGTGACCGTGCCACTGCCGGTGCCGGGGAAGGTCTGCCCGGGCGCGAAATTCAATATGCCGTAGTTGTTTCCGTTTTTGGAGAGAATGCTGACCGAGAGGCCCGTCTCATTCAGGTCTCCGGCAACACCGTAGAGCAAGTTGAGCGTTGCTCCGCTACTACCAGAATCATTTCCGAACGGTTCAGCCTGCCATTGATAGATGTAACTAATTGCTTCTGACAGGTTCGTGTTGAATACCGAAGCCTCGAAATCCAAGGGATTGGAAATGAATCCCTGTGAGGTTGTGGCCGTGCCAGTCGGAGGCATAACAGCGCCGCCCAGAGCCGACAATGAGCCGCGAATGAAGGCGGTTCCCGAAACGTCCAGCACGCCGGCGGGGATCGTATTGCCGATCCCTACCTTGCCGCCCGATTCGAAGATAGCTGAATTCTCAATGTTGCAGGCGCTGGTAAACTTGGCGACCTGATTGACGGTGGCCGTTCCATCACTGGTGACGGCTGAACAGGCTGTTTGCGGCGCCGGAGTCAACAAACCCGCACTGGAACTCGGGGGTATTAGAATGACAGGCCCGCTCTGCGAATTCGCAGCGCCAGCTGGAGTGCCGGAGCCAAGCTGCACCGACGCCGGCAGACTGTCTGCCAGGACATAAGCCGACGCCGGCTTGCCGCCCAACATCTCCGTATCGGCGGCCTTCAGCGCATAAGCCACGCTCAAAAACAGAATCCGCGGCTGCTCCGCCTGTCCCTCGGGGCGTACTCCCAACCAGCGCGCTTCGCCGGCCGAGAAAATCTCCAGAGGCAGACCTTCCTCATTCGTCGCTCCGAGCAGCACGCTATAGCGCCCGGCTGGATCCAGTTGCACGTTCTGGTTTTCCTGCCAGACCGCGGCCTGATCATTCTGGCCCTGGTATAGGGTAAAGGTGATTCCAATATTGCCGCTCAGCGGCTTCCCTGTGTCATCGCGCACCGAGCCGTTGATACGAATTAAGCGAGGCACAGTCGCTGTCGAGGCGGCTGCGGGCGCTTGTTGTCCATCCACCTGCCCAAAGGCAAATGCACCATATACCACAGAAGCAGTGACGATCCACACGGCGACACGAATCGGGCGCATAAATACCTCCAGCGGCTAGTTCGGGGGATTATCGGGCTAATTGGTCGGTGGGGGATTGAAGCGATGCCTGACCGTGCACCATTCTACACCCGAAACAAGCGACCGTTGCGAATCAATTTCAGCGCGTGGTGGGCTAATTCCAATTTCCCGACGGCGTGGGCGACGTGCCTT
>Ga0181523_10004957_pt1 | contig 11240 bp, 14 predicted proteins | sample PEATcosm2014_Bin_43_FD_119752 | JGI IMG/M metagenome (GOLD analysis project Ga0181523, IMG submission 119752) | Peatland microbial communities from MTU Mesocosm Facility, Houghton, MI, USA - PEATcosm2014_Bin05_30_metaG | ecosystem: Environmental > Terrestrial > Soil > Wetlands > Peat | place... | reverse complement strand
TCATTGAAGGTTCGGTTCGAATCGGTGACACCGAGCTGAACACTGGGCAGGTCGGTTGGCTCGATCGGCCGACTGACAGCGGTACGAGCGTGTTGCGTGTAGTCGCTGGCCAATCCGGAGCGCGACTGGTGTTATATGCGGGACAACCCCAAGGAGACCCAATCCTATCCTATGGCCCATTTATAGGAGACTCGAAGCAGGACATTGCCAGGCTCTTTGCTGAGTATCAGTCAGGAAGATTTCCCCGCCTTAGCGAATTGAAAAAGCAGCAAGTCTAACTTTTCGACGTTCCTCTGCTTCGCCAGCCTTATGGAGTAAGCCAGTTCACCTTGACAAATTTTTCTGGGTTGCCGATGCCTCGGGCATTCGGACATGCCCGTAGCCGCGTGAGTAGCTTAATCGTGCCCTCGCTCGGGAGGAGAAGGAAATCATCGAAACTGCACTAGAGGAATGTTATGGACAGGTCTCGGGCCCATCCGGCGGGGCCACGAAACTCGGGCTGCCCGCGCGAACGCTCGATTCGAAAATCAAGCGTTTCAACATCAACAAATATCGGCTCAAGGTGCCAAGGGCCAGCTGATCCTTTTCCTATTGAGCGCCCGATGTGATCGATACTGACATGTCGAACTTCACAAAGACTGAGGCAGGTTGGGAGGCCGCGCTCGGGATGCAGGCATTGAAACGAATTGGCAAGCCGGAAGATGTCGCGGACGTCGTCGCTTTCCTCGCGTCGGACGCAGCCCGCTGGATAATGGGAGCCAGCATCCCCGTCGATGGCGGATCGAAACTTTGAGGGCGTGACGCCTTGCTGGCGTCAGCCGCAATCGCGGATGAATGAGGAGGGTCGAAATGGCAAAAACAAAAATGGCAAGTGAGACAATCGAATCCAAGAATAAGGCGTTCGTTCTCGAAGCCTTCGACTGTCCTTTATCATTCGCTACTGGATTGGCAAGAGTTCAACAGATTGGGACCGCAGCAACCTTTATTCTTCGCCCTCACCTGTTCGTTTCTCTTGAAGCATCCATTCGCGAATGTACGGTGAACAGTTAACTACTTGAATGCCATGTGTCTGGCATTCATTCAGTAAGCGAATTCCGTCGATGTCCACGACGTCGACTTCATCCATGTCCAAAGTTATCGGTTGCGCAACCTGTTCTACTTCGGCGCGCAGATCGAGCAAATGCAAACATCGAAGTTCACCCGATAAAGAAATTCGGGTTCCGTTTTTCTCGCGAATCCGTTTGATTTTCAATGTCATTGCGGCCGCCAAATGCTCTGGTGCAAAGATGCAAGGAGAAGGCCATTCACAATGCATTCGACACCAACGAGTTAGAGCCGAGGAGAATCTCGGGTTTCCCGGATTTCCCGTAAGATGGGGAACCCTAGAACTTATACGTCGTCCATACCCCGGCATAGTTCACGTCTTTGCCTGGAGGTGATGCTTGAGCCAGGAATGGGCCGACAAGAAAGTGTCCGTAAGCGGTCGATACGGAAAGATGACGGGTTGCATTCCAGTACACTCCCACCGTCGGTTGATTGCCGATGTAGCGTTCAGAATTCCCTCGTCCGGCAATCAGTAGATTGATGCCGAGTCCGTATACGCCGTCTTGAAGACTGGTTCGCCAGAAGGTATGGTCGTCCATCACCACGGTGAGTGATTTGGCGAATTGCAAGCTGACATGAGGGCCGACCTCAATTAGATTCGTAGGTCCATTGAGAGCGAGCGCTCCCTGACCGAAATAGATCCCCGTCGGGAACAGTGGATTGAAAGTCCCTAATGCTGACTTTGAATCGCCATGATCACCGCTGGCTACGCCTGCGTCGATACCAACCTGGGGCTGCGAAGGGATGGATCGAAATCTGTACGCGGTGTCATGCGCTGTGGCCCAGGCGCGAATGCCGTTTGTGCCGAACGTACCCCATTGAAGCATCGCTTCGCTGTTATAGGTCCAACCGTTTCGCCCGCCCCAATACCTTGCTCCCACCGTATGGCGCAGCTCGTTCTGGGAGCCCTTTTCAAATGGAGCATTTTTCCGAGCGAGCCCGAGATAGTAAAGATCTATGTTTCTGCCCGAGATTCCATTCAACGGATGGATCGCATAGACTCCCCAAAACGTCGAGCCGTGATTCGGGGGTGCATCAAAGATGCCGGTACCGTTGATCACGGGCTTTGTAGCAAGCCCATCGACAGTCCATGAGGGCGTCTTCCATTCCAGAGAGGCGCCGTCGAAAGCTTGACGAACATTGGGTCCCTCTCTGACATCGACGAATCGTCCAGAGCCAAACTCGAACTCCTGTCGTCCAAGCCGCAACACCAGCGACTGCTCGCTCGCCTTCAAGAGATCTACGTCGACGAATCCCTCTTCAAAAAACAGCTTGGATTCATCGATCACCGGCCTCGGGCCGCCATTCCGTCCTGCTTCGATGTCGCTCGTGAGCTGCACAAAAACTCGAATGCGAGGCGCTGTATGAATATCGACATACGTAGTGAGCCGTTGCAAGAGATAGCCGTTATCATCTTGAGTTCCGAGACCCCAGCTCGCATTGCGGAAGCCCTCGTACCACTCACGAACTTCGCCGCCAACCGTAATAAACCGATCCTCGTTTGACCCAAGCGGCACATACTTGAGGTGATTCCAAATATCCCGCCGGCACGTCGGATTGCTAAGATACCGGTAGTCTTCGTCTTGCCGGAGCAGTCCGTAGGGTGGCGGACTGTCCGGGCATACCGACTGAGCAGAAAGTGGGCTCGAAAGAGGCATGAGAGCGAGCAATACTGCATAGGCAACGCGAAGCATCTGGAACCTATCCTTATATGCGCCCGCAGAATACGGCCCTTGAACTCAAGGTTCTCGGCGCCGATCGCTAATCTGTCAGAAGAGCCTCTGCATAAGGGAAGCGAAACGCCCCAGAACTGAACGCTGACGGCGAGACCACAGTCTGTCTCGACCCATTCCGAAACTGCTCGATGTCATGGCCGGTTATTCCCTGGAATTGAACCTGCAACACGCGCGGCTCCGCCCACTCACCGTTTATCCCAAAAGTAATCGATCCCATGACGGTGTCAAAGGTCGTGCATCGTGCGTATGCCGCAAGGCGGGCGTCGTCGAATCCACACGTCGCTTCGATAGCCTGAGCAATGACCTGAAGCTGGGCATAGGCGAGCGGTGCCATGTAGTGCCCGAGGAGATCAACACCTGCGTCGGCGGCGCGCGCCTGGTAGGTCTTCAGCAATTGCTCAACACCGGTGAACCTCATCTTCGGAACTGGCTGCCAGTATTCGTAGTTCACGAAGCCGTTGAGCATCGGGCCCAGTGTCGTCTTTACCGATGTGTTCTGAGGGCCGATCATGCCAGCGCCAACCATCTTCGGACGGAATGGGTGTGCATGTATGACACGCACGAGATCGGTCGAATCGTTGAGATAGGAACAAAGAAACAGCAAGTCGCAATTACTCTTAGCTACGGCGTCGATGACAGGCTTGAAGTCTCCGGTCGTCAGCGGATAGGTAGCCTCATAGACGACACGAAAACCATACTTCTCGACATTGGCCTTGGCACCGAGAATGGGATTGCGCGAGAACTCTGCGTCGGCGGATAAGAGCGCCACACTTGCAGGCCTTGGCGTTTGCTCTGCGGCGAGAGCGAAGAACCCTTCGGTGAGAGCCGCATTTGGGTCTGGCCCGGTTGGAATCATGGCAAAGTAGTTCGGATAGTGAAGCGTGTTGTTGACGCCGAGCCCCATGAGTCCGACAAAGAAGCGCTTCCGCTCCATGATCAGCGGCATTGCTGGCAACACAGTGTTAGTGCCGTACCCGCCGAAAACGAGATCGACCTTATCCTCGTCCATTAGCCGTTTGTAGATATCGGGAACGAGGGAGGCATCTGCATGATCGTCATAGCAGATCAGCTCGACAGGACGTTCTAGCAAACCGCCACGGCTGTTGACGTCCTCTCGCCAAATATCATGGGCAAGTTTCGCTGACCGGCTGTTGCCTGCAACAGGGCCGGTCAGCGAAAGGCAATACCCGATACGAATTGGCGTCGTCGAGCTGGCCATGTTAAGCGCCACCCTGCTTATGAGTGGCGAGAAGTTGAAATTCCCAGGCCAAGGCGACAGCGCTGGCCCCGCCATGCTCAAGAATGACGGGCCCAAGGGCATTGGCGGATTTCTCGCGCGCCCAATCCCGCTGCCACTCGCCCAGTACGGCCATCCAGTTAATTGGCACCACACCGGCCTGAACCATACGGCGCACTGCCATATCGTGGGATTCCACTGACACGCCACCACATGAATCAGTGGCAACAAACACGTCGTATCCTTCGCCCAGTGCCTGGATTGCCGGCATTGCCACGCAGATTTCAGTAAACAGCCCAGCAATGATCAGCTGTTTACGACCAAGCTTCTTCACAGCGTCAGTAACATTATGGTCTTCCCAAGCATTGAGAAAAGTACGATTGATCGGCTTCTGATCAGGAAAGACATCCTGGAGACCCTTGATCAGATATCCGCCACGTTCCTCGATCACCGTGGATAGGATCGTAGGTACATTGAATACTTTCGCTGTCTTGGCCAAGCCGACGACGTTGTTGATGATCATCGTTGGTTCGTGGCTGTTCAGGTTGGCGAACTGGTAGGGTTGGTGGTCGATCAACACGAGAGTGCTGTCTTCCGGGCGAAGTAACGCTTCGAGCCCGGTCTTTGCGGTTTTAGCCACGGGTATCTCCTTGGTTGAGTTGGTTTGTAAAACGGGTGCTTAAGCGCCCGCGGGCTCGAGAAATACGTAGATCGAATGGATGCGGCCCTCCTCAAAGTGAGCAAGATCCATCCCGGTGACCGCTACCGGGCCATCGGGCGGACCGGAGCGCCATTTTAGGCGGCCGAGATTGTGGTGACCGATGGCCGGCCCGGCCGCGCTGAATACGAAGTTCGGAGGCAACTGGGCAAGCAATGCAGTCACTGCTTCAGAGATTGCCGCGTGACCCTTAGCGGAGGCGTCCGGCTCGTACAGCACGGCGTCCTCGGCATAAAGCTCGCGGATCGCCACAATGCGCCGTCCGGCGTCGCGCTCGTTGAATACGCGCGTAAGATTCGCCTGCATCAGGCGGTTGTAGTCAATGGCTTCCGACTTGGGATGATTGCTCATGTTCTGCCTTTCTAGTTCAAAAGTAGTGGTTGGATCGCCTACCCTATAACGTCGCCGCCTATCGACGACTTAAGGTCAAGCCAGAGATAACGGTATGACCGCCGCGCGAAGCGCCACGCTCCGTCACGTTTCACGAGCTCATCTTCGTAGAACGCGTGATTGTTGTACGGTCCATTGTTGCGAGTGCGACCAGTCTCTTGGACCGACCAACGCGCTGTCGCTTGATCGGCATCGATCGCGACGACACCGCTATGCACCTGCTGCACGAAAAACGCGAGAGGCTCTGCGAGTTCGATCATGTGCGCGCGGCAATGTTCGCCGCGCCGTTTGCGATTGAATAGAGCGGGGCACCGATTTCCCAAACGCCGCTCTCGTCCCATAGGGATTCGAACACAGCGGCGTCCCGTCGGTTTACTGCGTCCGTAAACGCGTAAGCGAGGGCCCGAATAGCCAACTCGTCGGCTATTTGGTCCGGTCGCGGACGAATTCCGATTGTGCGACTCATCCTCGCACCTGTATTCCGCCCGCTGTGTGCAGCCATGCGGGCTTTCGTAGATAGGCGATGATCCCGGCGATGACGAGAAGCACGACTGGGGCGCCGAGGGAATGTTCCAGCACTGTTAGTTGCGCGATGATCGCTCCAATCATCACCATTGCCAGCGCAACTGCCCCGTAGAAAGCGTAACGGGGAATTAGCAAGCAGATGGCAGACGACACTTCCAGGATGCCGGTGAAATATCGGAACCATTGGCCGAAGCCGACCTTGTCGAATATTTCGACCATTGCAGGGGCGCCTATCAGCTTCGGGATGCCGGCCGCAAGGAACGTAAGTGCTGTCAGAACCGAGAGAGTCCAGAGAATGATGAGGCGGCCCTTGCCGGAAGTCGCCGGTAGTTCGTTCGACATTGTCATAAGAACTCTTTTCGAAAGCGTTACCGTTGCAGGTTGTAGGGGCGATAGCGAAATTCGACGCTTAGCTACAGGCCTTGGCTCGTCGAGATGGCTCAGTTCTCAAGGTCCGCGTTCATGACAATGTCGCGCTGATTAAGAATCGGCTGATCCCTTTGCCGCGAAGAACCCTACGGCATTGTTTCCTGAGAACGGCAGAAAATCGGCCATGAGCTTGGCGTGCGCTTGCCCCGTCGCAGAGCGCCAGTCGACGAGGAGCTCTGCTCCGACGCCAACCCAGGTCACCGGGACGATGCCAGCTTGCACCATGCGTGCAATGGCACCGTCCTCCACCAACTTATTCCACGTGCCCGAGGCGTCCAGCACCGCGTATACGTCGTATCCCGCGTCGCGTGCCGAAAGCGAGACAAACGCAAGGCAAACTTCGGTAGAAATCCCTGCGATGAGTAATTTCTTTCGCCCTATCTTCTTCACCGCCGTGACGAAGTCCTTGTTGTCCCATGCGTTGATCTCGCCAGGCCGATGCACGATCGTTGCCTCTGGAAGCCCTTCTGCAACGGCGGGCATGATGGGGCCGTTCGGCCCGTCGTGAGAGCTAGTCGTGATGATCGACGGCAACTTGTAAATCTGCGCGATCCTTACCAGCGCCCTGACGTTGTTGATGAATTCTGGCGGGCTCTGCGTCTGAACACCGTTCGCGAGTCCCGTCTGGTGGTCGATGAAAAGCACCGCCGCATTGTCTGAGGTGAGGCGCTCATAAGGCATGTTTACTCTCCTTGTTGATTGACGGTCTTTTCTTGATGACAAATCAAGGAAGCAAAAACAATGCCACTCGAAGTCCTCTCAGAATCTATGAGTTAGGACATGTTCGGGTCTCGGATTTTCGGGATTTCCCGGTAGACCGGGAAATTGCGGAAGGAACGTCTGTGCAGGTTACTGCGTCTGCAGCTTCAGCCTACGTTGGACTTAAATCGATATTTGTCGATTCCCAAGCGCTGGATTTTTGTTTCCAGAGTGGAATCGGGGATGCCCAGCTTGGTGGCGGCGCCCGCTGGTCCCGATATCCGTCCACGACTCTGGGCGAGTGCTGCTTCGATCACTTCTTTTTCGCGTGCCAGCAGCACGCCGTTAAGAGCCACGCTTGCATGAGGGACTTCGGATGGCTCTCGCTTGAGCCAAGCTTCGTCCACGGCAAACGTATCTGAGTCACTCAGGGTGACCGCGCGCTCAATCACGTTCTGCAGCTCACGGACGTTTCCAGGCCAATCGTAGTCTTGCAGGATTTTCTGAGTCTTCTTCTCGATGGCCTGGAACTTCTTCCCCATCTTCTTTCCAAATCGTGCGATGAAGTATTCGACAAGGATAGGAATATCGGCGGCTCGCTCTCGCAGCGAGGGCATCGCGATCGGCACAACATTCAGCCTGTACAGGAGATCCTGGCGGAACTTACCCTCCCTTACGAGCCTATCTAGATCGCGATGGGTTGCAGCCAACACTCGAACGTCCACGGGGATGGGCCTGTCGCTGCCAACACGTTCGATCTCGCGCTCCTGCAGCACTCGCAACAACGCAATTTGAATGTCCGGAGGCAGGTCCCCGATTTCGTCCAGGAAAATGGTGCCACCGTTTGCGGCTTCAAACCGTCCCAAACGGCGTTGTGTGGCGCCGGTAAACGCTCCCTTTTCGTGTCCGAAGAGCTCGGAAGCCACCAACGACGTTGGGATCGCACCGCAATTCACGCCGATAAACGACCGCCCCGCCCGGCCGGAACGCTTGTGGATGGCACGCGCAATCAACTCCTTGCCCGTGCCAGTTTGACCCAGAATAAGAACTGTTGAGTCTGAGAGCGCGACTTTACTGACCTGGGACAGCACTTTGCGTAGGGGCTCCGAGGAGCCGACGATCTCCTCGAACATCGACGCTTGATTGAGCTCTTCACGCAAAGCAGCATTCTCTCGATCTAGCCTATCCTCGGCTCGTTTGCGGTCTTCGATATCAGTACACGCAGCGTACCAACGGAGGACTTGTCCCTGCTCGTCGCGCACAGGGTTGTAACGATTCAGAAACCAACGATAGCTTCCATCACCCTTGCGAAGCCGCACTTCGATTTCAAAGGCAGAACCACTCGACATAGAACGATCCCACTGAGACTGGAGCCGTCCCGTATCATCGGGATGACCGACGGCGCCGGGCCGTGTGTCTCGCCACTCATCAAGAGTGAGGCCAAAATAATCAAGACTCATGCGATTGGCATAAAGACGTTCGAGGTGTGGGCCGAAAACAGCGATAAGTTGTGGCGCGAGGTCCAGGATTTGCCGAAGCTCCATTTCCTGTTGCTGAAGCCTCTGTTCAGCAACTCTACGCTCCGTTATATCCATTATCGCGCCGACAGTTTCTTCGTTACCGTCCTCATCTCTTAAGGAGTGCGCGAGGCTATGAATATGTTTTATCGAACCATCCGGCATCAGCAACCTGTGCTCAAAGTCAAAGTCACTTCCGCTCTGCCCAGCCCGCTCAAGAACGCTCTTGAGAAGATCCACGTCGTCAGGATGGACTCTCTGCAGAATCAAATCGGGTGTTAGTTCCGTCCCGGGAGCATACCCGTAGATCCGAGCCGTTTCCTCGGACGAAAAGATCCTCTTGGTACCTGCTTGCATTCCTGCGCTACCGGTATGACTGAGTGTCTGGGCATCTGTTAAATGCGCTTTGCTCCGTCGAAGTTCCACTTCGGTTAGCTTTCGCGCGGTAATATCCATTACTGCGCCAATGACCTCAATGCTCCCGGTGCTATTCTTCTCTGCTTTTCCGACAACGTGTAGATACTTGATCCTTCGGTCGGGAAACTGTAAGCGACACTCAAAATCAATGCCGGTGCCGATGGCAGCGGCGTCTAGTGCCGTCTTCGCCGTAGGCCTATCTTGCGGATGAACGCACTCCAAAATGATTGGCAGTGAAACTTTGGAAGAAGGGTCGAATTCAAAAATGCGGAAAGTCTCGCCGGACCAGAAGTGCTCGTCCGAAGAAACGTTCCACCCAAAGCTGCCGGTGTGGCTAAGCCTTTGTGCTTCTGCCTGAAGATGCTCGTTACGCCGCAAGGCTTCTTCGGCTCGCTTCCGATCGTCAATGTCGAGGTTTATCCCGATCCAGTACAGCAACGTCCCATCGCTTGCTCGGAGAGGTTCGAGGCGACTGAGGAACCAGCGGTATTCTCCTTCAGAGTTTCGTATTCGGAAGGTCGCTTGGCCGGCAGTCCCAGTTCTGTTACAGGCCGCCCCGACTCTAAGCGTCTCTTCATGATCATCGGGATGTACCAGCTCGATGTGGCTGTCCCAAGGTACATCGACCTCCACCCCGAGCCGAAGAGGATTATCCTTGGCAAGACCGAGGTAATCCGCGTATCCCTCATTTACGAACGTAAGGACGCCGGACGGGAGCGCGTACCATGTGTACGCTGGAATCGTATTGAGCGTCTTTCGCAACTGTGCCGCAAACGATGGTTCTTGCCCAGAAGCGCAGTCTATATTCGATCCGTCGGTGCGGTCGGCGTCATTTTGCGAAGGCATAGCCATGCGTGCATCACCCATCAAACCATACCTACCCATCCGCGGTGCAGGTAGACACCATCAGCGCTTGAAATGGTGCGGTCCTGATTAGCCGCCGCGAACCCGGCCCAGCAAAAGCGTATAGCGCAGAGCGAGTATAGAAGCCAGCGGCAGCAGCAATCAAACCCACTGTGAAGTGCTCATCCGAGAGCAGATTCCGCTGGCGTGGTTGCTTGAGTATGGCCTGGAAGAATGCTTCGGCAATGTCCCCATCGAGCAGGCGCTCGCGGTTCTTGGTGAACACGGTCACGTCCCAGATCGGGTCATCCATGTTCAAGCCCACGAACCAGCGGAACAGCAAGTTGTAGTCGAGCTGTTCCATTAACAGTCGTTCGCTCCGCACCAAGTACAGCGCTTGCAGCAGGAGCGCTCGCAACAACTTCTCCGGTGCAATCGAGGGCCGTCCAGTTTTGGCGTACAGCTTGTTGAACCGTGGCTGCAGATCCCTCAATGCCTCATCCGTCATGACGCGCAGCGGCCGAGGTTGTAATCCAATGGCACCAATCTGGCCGCTTACCGATCTGGATCGCTACATCGGCCGTTTTGTGGATGTTGGCGATTTTGTATTCGGTCACCGCCCTCGTGCCGATCAACAACCGTATTAAGTCCAATCCGCCTCCCGATTGGAAGACGTACCGGCGTAGATGGGATCTGCTTCACCGCTGGCGTGTTGTACTCCTCACGACAGCTTTCGCGTTTCTAATCGCGGGATTCGTTAGCAAGTAGTCATCTTTGGCCTCTTCCGCAAGGGCAGCTATCGCCTGAGATCGGGAGCCGTGGCAGTCTTCGCAGGATGGCGGTTTCACCCCCTCAAACGCAAGGGTGTTCAGGAAACTGTTCTCAATTCGTACTTGATCCGGTCTCTGCGGAGTCGATCAAGCTCCCGGTACAGTGCCGTGATTCTCTTGGATCGGGAATGGTATTCCCAAAGCTGGGCAGATGTCAGGGACGATTCGAGACGTAGGGTGTCAATTTGCTGTTGAATCAACTGTTGGACTTCGTGCCTGATGCCAGAGACTGGGTCTGTCACCATAAAAACCTCTCCATGCGAAATAGGCCGCGAGTTTCCTGTTGCCAGTCAGTCACGCAGCCCAAGACAACCTTAGAGAGTTGTCGGAGGCATGATACACGACTCAATGTTGTGAAGAACCGTTCTTTCCTACGCTTGGGTACTTTTTGAACGTCCCGTCACATTCACTTGCTCAATGTGCTTCTCTGCGTTTGAAGTCCTGCTGCCGATCTGCGAAGGTAGCCGGCTCACGGGTGCCAAGCTCACTGGGGAAGAACTCAACGCAGCACACAAGTGACGCAGCACCAGGCCGATGTGGAGAGGCACGGTGATGAGGCGATGGGATTTCCGCATGACAAGACCACGCATCATTTTCTTCTGTACTCAGACGGCGGTGCGATCGAAGTGAGCTTGAACGACAATAAGGATTCCGAGAATTTACAGGCAATCAGTGAGCGCTTCGCGAACCACAGGTTAGTTACTGGTGGACGGACCGGTGAAGGTTGCGATTCGAGTCAGGTGACGAATCTTCCATTGGTCGGGCAGCCAATCGGATAATTCGCTCATTTTTGCC
>Ga0181523_10004956_pt1 | contig 11240 bp, 7 predicted proteins | sample PEATcosm2014_Bin_43_FD_119752 | JGI IMG/M metagenome (GOLD analysis project Ga0181523, IMG submission 119752) | Peatland microbial communities from MTU Mesocosm Facility, Houghton, MI, USA - PEATcosm2014_Bin05_30_metaG | ecosystem: Environmental > Terrestrial > Soil > Wetlands > Peat | place... | reverse complement strand
GAAGGGCTGGGTCCAGCCGTCGGGCGAGCGCCCGCCTTCGGGGAAGATGACGAGATTCCAGCCGTCCTCGACGACCTCGGCTGCCGTGTCGGCCGACCGCCTGCTCACTTTGCTGCGCTCAATTGGTATGGCCGCAAGCGCGAAGGACCACAGCACGGACTTCCAGGTGCGGTCGAAGAAGTAGTCGGAGGCGGCGGCCACGATCGTCCGGTGGCGGAACTCGACCGGCAGCGTCGTGAGCAGCAGGGGTGTGTCGATGTGGCTCGCGTGGTTGGCGGCGAAGATCACTGGCCCTTCGACGTGCTGCAGGTGCTCCAGCCCGCGCACCGTCGCGGGCGCCAACAGGCGTGCCGCCGGCCGCGTGATGTTGTCCATCACCACCGCGCGGGCCAACCGGACCGGGTAGCGCCGTGACCACTCGTGGTCGTAGTCCAGCCCGACCTTCCGCTCGGGGTCGGGCCGTTCGAGCGTCGTCGGCCATGTGGGCGGAGCGAGAGGGAAGCGGGCCGAACGCACCCGCCGGAGAATCCCTGAGGTCGCCATCAGTGCACGTCCGACATGAGGATCGGCGGGTTGTGCATGTGGGTGAGAGTGGGGGAGGGGCCGACCACGTCGGAGGCGATCTCGAGGGCGTCGTTGAGTGAGCTCGCGGGGGAGAACCCAAGGCGCCGCACTGCCTTGGCGTCTCCGCCGACCACGATGACCCGGCCCACGTGTGCCATCGCATGCGCGCACCAGTACCACATGTAGAACGGGTGGACGCCGTGGTAGGCGTGACCCGTCCGGTACAGGTGCACGTACCACGGGTCGGTCGCGAAGGACTCCTCGAATTCCTTGTGCATCTGCACGGGGTCGATGGTCTGGGTCAGCACCTGCTCGTAGAAGTCGATGTAACTCGGGTGGTGGCCTGGGTGGAACTCGGGCCGGGTCGGATGCCGCATGATCACGACACCGCCCTCGCGCACGAGGGGTTTCCCGCGGTACATGTTGAAGAAGTACCCCAGGCCGAGGCAGGCGACCAGGATCGGGTTCATGATGGAGTTGACGTTGTAGGGGCAGATGTAGGGCAGGCCCATCGTCAGGATGTCGGTCTGACCCTCGACGTCGACGCCCTGCTGGGCCCACACGTTGGAGGTCGTGAGTGCGTGGACCGCCTCCACCTCGCCGGCCTGCACCGAGGTCAGCGCGTGGGGGGACTTGATCGACTGGAAGATCTGCCGGGCGATCCGGGGCGGCGTCTTGGACAAGGCAGCCGAGGACGCCGCAAAGGAAGCGCGGTCGCGTAGCGACCACTCCCACTCCCGCTTCTGCAGGAACTGGAAATTGGACGGAAAGGTGTCGTTGTTGAGCGTCGTCTCAATCTGGAAGATCTTGACCCCGGAGTCCGCGATGAGGCGACCCATGCGCCAGTTGGACGAATGCAGTTCCGAAGATGGCTGGTCCATGAACGATTTCGAGTGGCGCATGGTCTGCGGATTGTGGTGGTGACGCAGGCTCCGATAGCTGGCCAGGCCCGTCGCCACGCTCTTGTGGCCACCGTCCATGGTGACGAGGTTGATGTTGACGTAGACGAGCAGGTCCGATGTGGCCGCCCTCTTGTTGATCTCCACGTCCTCGCCCTGATCGGTCTGACCCAGGTGGATGAGGTTCTCGGGGTCTTCGGCGTCATGCTGGGTGAGCAGGCCGTGCGGTGCGAACGCGTCGTAGACGCGGTTGCCGAGCGCGTGACGCAGCTCCTCTTCGGTCATGCGGCGATGCAGCGCCAGTGCGGCCACGAGGACGACGTCGTCCACGCCCGCCTCCGCCGCCATGTCCAGCACCGTCTCAATGACCATCTGTCGGACGTCCGGTGCCTCCATCGGGGGCAGCGGCAGCGACACGTCGTCGAAGCAGATCGTGAGCTTCATGCCGGGCCGGAGGAGCGCCGGCAGGGGATCGCGATCGCCGACGGGATGCAGCAGCGCGTGACGGATGGCGCGGTAGGGGTCGTCGATCGCCTTCATCGGTTCGGGCGCGTAAATCACCCGGCTCCCCTCGGGGAGCGTCTCGAGCATGAACCCCTCGCCGTTCCAGAACAGAGTCGGTGGGGTGGACTTGTCCACTTCGAGGACGAAGCCGGGTCGGCGGCTCATCAGGCAGATCCTTTCCGTACGTCGAAGGCGATCTTCACGGCCCCCCGCCTTCCGGCCGCGCCCGCGTGGGCCACGGCGTCCTCGAAGCGGGTGAGGGGATAGGTGGCAGACACCAGTCGGCCGGTGCGCTGCGCTTCGGCGACCTCGAAGGCAAGCGCGAACGTGGACACACGGTCGTCCATGCCGGCGCCTCGCTCGGTCCCATAGGCGTAGGCCCCCGCCAGGCGAACTTCGCGGTGCCACAACGGCGCCAGGTCGACCGTGACCCTGCCCGGCATGCCGACCAATGACACCGTCCCGCGCGGGCGCACCATGGCGAGCGACTGGGCGATGGACTCGGGGCTACCCACGCAGTCGATCACCACGTCGGCACCTCCCGACAGTGTGGCGGTCATGCCCGACGCACCGCCGTAGGACAGGGACCGCGAGTGCCGGCGCACCGCACGCGCCAACTGATCGTCGGGCAGCGCGTCGGTGCCGCCGAGCTCGCGAGCCAGTCGTTGCTGATGCGCGTAGCGAGCCCCAACCAGGACCATCGACGGTGCCGGGCAGCGCCCGATCGACGCCAGGTGGCCCAGTGCTGCCGTCACCAGCAGACCGAGGGTTCCCGCGCCGACGACCGCTACGACGTCACCTCCGGCGATGGGTGCTCCGAGCACCGCATGTACGGCGCATGCGACCGGCTCGACGGTGACGGCGTCCGTGTCGCTCAGGGCTTCGGGCACCCCGTAGAGCTGGCTGGAGTGGGCGACGAGGCCCGAGGTCGACCAGCCACCGCCGGTGTCGGCGCAGAACCCCGTCTGCAGTCCCGGCCGGATGTGGCCGAAGGCGAGGTTGCCGCAGTTCCCGACGTTCCCGGCTTGGCAGGCGGGGCAGGGCGGCTCGATCCCGCGCGCCGCGCAGCCAAGCACCGGTTGGAGCACGACACGGCTGCCCGCGGCCAGCGCGGCCCCGTCCGCGGCGACGGAGTCTTGCGCGACCGTGCCGACGACCTCGTGGCCCGGCACGAAGGGGAAGGACACGATGTCCTCGAAGTAGCGAGAGCTGCGGCCATCCAAGGTGGCGAGGTCGGAACCGCAGATGCCGGACAACGTGGGATCGACGTGGACCCACCCTTCGGCGGGCACGACCGGCGCCTCGCGCTCGACCAGCCGCAAGGGCCCGACCCCGACGCCGCGTCCGGAGCCCAGGGTGGAGACCAGCCGCGCCGCAGCGAAGCGCGGGAGCGATCGTTCGAACAGGAGCGTGCTCACCGACCCATCACCGCCTTGGGTGGTTTCACGTCGAAGGGGCCCAAGGGCAGAGGTCGATGCGACCCGCCCTGTGCCTTGGCCCAGTGCTCCACATGCCAGCCCCGGCGGCGGGCGATGGCCGACAGTCGGGCCTCAGGGTTCACGGCCACGGGGAAGCCGACCGCCTCGAGCATCGCCAGATCGCTCGCCGAGTCGGCGTAGGCGACGGACTCTTCGAGCGACAACGAGTGCGCCTCCGCGTAGTCGGCCAGCAGCAGTGCCCGCGCTTCGCCGATGGGTGGCAACGTCGTCAGGTGGCCCGTGAGCCGACCGTCGCGGGACTCCATTTCCGCGCAGACGATGTCATCGAACAGCGGCCGTATCGGCTCGATGATGAAGTCCAGCGCGCCGGTGATCAGCAGTGTCCGGTGCCCCAGTGCCCGGTGCGCCCGCACCCGGGCGAACCCGTCGGGGAACGACCGCGTAAGCAGTTGCCGGTGGAACAGCTCCCACGAGTCCTCCCGCAGCTGCTCGATGGGGGCATTCTCGAAGCGCCGGTAGAACGCGCGCAGGAAGTCGCCGCGGTCCCGCCGGTCGAGCGCGAGCAGAGAGGGTCCCTGGCGGGCCAGGTCGGCGACGAAGCGTGCCCGCCGCGATGGTGACAGGTGGCGGCTGGCCAGCCAGGCGTAGGTGTCGACCACGTTGGATGACATGAGCGTGTGCTCGAGGTCGAAGACCGCGAGATCCCGGTCCGGCGACAGGATCGCCTTACGTTGCCGGTCGGGCCTCTTGTCCACCACCGACTTCCCGGGCTTGGTCCGCACTCGCGTGTGCTCGAGGACCGACGGGAGATGGATTTCGTGCACGTACTGATCCCAGTCGATGGAGCCCGGATCGAATTCGAATCGCTCGTGGTCCTCGCTGTCACACGCTCCCCAGAGCTCCATGAGGTTGTCGACCCGGTAGCGCGCATCGGTCTCGGTGTACGCACCGTAGAGCTCGACGTAGCCCAGGGCGCGCTTGGCGAGGGCATGACGTTCCTCAATCCGTGCGGCCAGCTGGGCCTGCTTTCCTCGGATGGGCAAGCCGGTCAGCAGCTTCTCGGCGATGGTCATGACGGTGTCCGCCCGTCGGAGCTGACGCTGCACCCGTCCCCGGCCCGGGAAGGACCATTCGGGCACGTTGATGGGTTGACCCCGCTCGTCGTAGAGCGGATTCCGCTGGAAGAAGTCGGTTGTCAGCTCCACCAGGCGCCCGTAACGCAACGGGTTCCGCACGCCCGAGGCCACGTGGTACACCTTCGGCCGTCCGGGCTCGGGCCCGCGTGCCGCCACGGCCAGGATGGCCGCCACCACGAGGTCGACGGGGATGACGTCGACGATGCCCTCGGGGACACCGGGAAACTCGCGCAGGAGGCCGCGCGCGTAGGACACGATGATCGGCTCTGCCATCCGGAAGCCGCGGATCCAGCCCGGACGCGGCTCTGCGACGGCAGACTCGATGATCGACGGGCGGACGAACGATATCGGTACTCGCCCCTCCCACTGTTCCACGAGCGCCCGCTCACCGAGCGCCTTGGTGAAGGGGTAGGCGTCAGGCCATCCGAGCGACAGTGCGCGCGCCGTGCCCGCCTGAACCAGCTCGGCGGTGACCCACTCCTCCCGCACCTTCTCGGCCCGGGCAGCAATCAAGTGATCACCGGCCGCCCCGATTTCCGCCCGCGCTTTCTTGGTGAAGTCGTGCAGGCGCTCGGGCTTGCGCGACTCGGCCTGCAGGTCGGCCCGGAGCCGCCGAGCCGATGCCACCTCGTCCTCCCAGGGGACGTCGAGGGTGAAGCGGTTCTCGGTCAGGAGCTCCTCTCTGGCCTCCCCCTGGTGCGTGCTTGCGACGTACGCGGTCGAGACGGCGATCAGGTGAGCCTCAGAGCCGACCTCGGCGATCGCCGCAGCCACACGTGAGGGGCCCAGAAGATTGATCTCCACCGCCTGGGTAAGCGGGGCGTCGAAGGACACCGTGGCCGCGGAGTGGATCACGACACTCGCGTCGGCCAATGCAGACCGACCCTCGTCGTCGAGTCCGAGCCCGTCACGACTCACGTCCCCGGCCACGGCCCTCACCCGTCGGGCCACCTCGTCGGAGAAGCGCTCGCCGAGCTCGGACCGCAGGCGGTCGAAGCAGTCGTTCTTGATCACCTCGCGGGCCAGTCGTGCCGAGGCGTCGGCCCGACGTCCCGGCCGTATGAGGACCGTGATCTCGGCCTCGGGGACGCAGCGCACGATCCGCTCCACGAGGGCGGTGCCCAGGAAGCCCGTGGCACCCGTGATAAAGAAGCGTTTGCCGCGGAGGTCCCGGTCGATCGGCATCGGGATTTTCTAGCACCGGAGCCCGAATCTGTCTACCATTTGGTAAGTGCCGACCCCAGCGACCAGTGACCGCATCCTCGATGCCGCCCTGGCCTCGTTCGCCACCAGGGGTTACGAGGCCACCTCGCTCGACGCGACTGCGAAGAGCCTGGATCTCACGAAACAGTCGATCCTCTACTGGTTCCCTTCCAAGGACGCCCTCTTGGAGGCGGTGATCGCTCGTAGTGCCCGTGATCTCTCCGAGGCGCTCGAGTCGGCGCTGCGAGGCGCCGGGGAGGGGTGGGCCCGGGTCGAGGCGGTGGTGCGATCGGTGTTCCGCTTGGCCGCCCGGCAGCCCGAGCTGCTGGGGCTGCTGCGAGAGGTGGGTCGGCTCGGGCCTCCGGCGGCGACGCAAATGACGCTCGCGCTGGGGCCGCTCGTGGAGCGCGCTACCTCCTTCCTGGAGGCCGAGATGGACGCTGGCACGATGCGCCGGCACGATCCCGGGCTGTTGCTGCTGGCCATCTATTCCACGGTTATCGGAATGGTCACCGAGGTGGAGGTGCTGCGGGCACTCGGCGAGGAGCCCACGGCACGCTCGTTGGTGCGCCGCCGGGCCGACGTGCTCCAGCTCTTGCGCTCGGCGCTCCTGGTGGAGCCCGCCGGCTGAAGCGCCGGCTGCGGACTGCTACTCCGTGGGTTTGGGGATCTTCTTCCGGGGAGCCGACTTGGGCGTGTAGCGCTTGTTTGCAGTCGGTGCCTTGGGCGTGCCCGACCTCGCCGGTGACTTCGCGGTTGCCTTTCCCGTTGTCTTGGCAGCCTCTTTTCGATCTCGCCCCCGCGGACGGTCCCGGACCTGGCTGGCGATTGCCTTCGTGTTGGTGGTGCCGTACTTGTTGAGGCGCCAAGCTCGCAGCAGGAGCCAGCCGCCGAGGAGGATGAAGACGAACCCGACGAGCCCGACGAAGAGCGTGAACCCGAATCCCAGCAGGAAGAGGTCGAAGGCGACGAGGGTGCGCTTCCGCTTCCAGAGTGCCAGGAACCCGATCAGGCACAGCAACAGGAGCAGGCCACCGAGCAGCTTGGCGTCGGGGGCGACGGCGATGGTGTCCTTGCCCCTCTTGGTCACCTTGTTGTCGGCGATGATGTAGGCCGGGATTGCAATGCCGGCAACGGCCGCCAGCACGAACGCCCCCAGGCTCCACTTGGCCTCCATCGGATCGAGGGTCGACATGGCCGCCTTGCGCTCTGCCGCCGGTAGGACCTCGACGGAATCAGGAGCCTCGTCGGACCCGCCCGAGGTACCACGGGGGCTTGTGAACGCACCAAAAAGCCGTGCGCTCCAGGTCTGGGGCCTGCTGCTGCCGTTGCCGGCTGGGGACGTCATGCTGAAGTCAGGGTACCGGTGCCACTCGGACCCCCCAAATCGCCCGACTGCCGCAGGTCGACGACGTGGCGCAGGCTACGGTTATGGACCGGCAAAACCCCGAAAGGGCGCTTAGCTCAGCTGGTTAGAGCGCAGCCTTCACACGGCTGAGGTCGTGGGTTCGAGTCCCGCAGCGCCCACTCGTCATACCGGTTATACCCAGGTCAGAGTTCCAATCGGAGCGACGCAGCATGTCGGGTTTGCGGATGAGACACGAGAAAGACACGAAATTTTGATTACTCGTGTTGTGATTACCCGTGTTTGAACGCTCGTACTTCGGATCTGAGCGCGCGGCCGGGCATTAGGCGGAGGCCGGCGCCCGGCCACGTCCGCGCTTGCCACAGTTGCATGCGCCCCTACCGAATCCTCTTTGAGTCAAGACCCCAATTTCGGGTCCTTTTGAGCGCGTTCGATTAACCCGTCATGAGACGGCACAACTGCATAGGCTTCTGAGTGGTCCGGGAGTGACTTCGCCAAAGAGTCGGCCTTCAGGATGCAGAGCCGACCACGCAGGCTACGAGTCGTTTCCTAGTGTCCTCCCGGGCCGCTTATCGGGCGTCGAGGACCAGCTGGCGGTAGACGGCGTTGCTCACGTGACGCTTGAGGGAGCGCAGCGCTTCGCGCTTGGTGTTGCCCTCGGCCACCTTGCGATCGAAGTAGGCCCGACCCTCCGAATGGGGCTGGCGGATCTGGGAGATCGCCACCATGTGGATGGCGTTGTTGAGCCGACGATGGCCCCGCAGCGAGAGCCGATGGAACACCCGACCCCCTGAGGAGCGTTCGACCGGAGCGATCCCCGCATAGGCGGCGAAGCTGTCCCGGTTGGCGAAGCGCCCGACGTCGCCGCTGTAGCCGATCAGTGAGCAGGCGAGGACCGGGCCCACACCGAAGAGATCGGTGAGCGAGGTCTTCGACGCCCGCACCGCGGTGCGGATGCGACGGTGTGACTCTTTGATCTGCTCGTCGAGGCGCGCCACGTCATCGACGAGCTCAAGGGCGAGCTGATGGCGCATGTGCTCGATGGGCGTGACCGGCTCGAAGGAGCCGAGGAGCCCATTGGCATCAGAAACGTAGAGTTCCTTGGAAATTCCGCCCGGCGAGAGGTCGGCCAGGGCGTTGTGGAGCCGGCAGACGAGCTTGGCCCGCAGCCGGCCCAGATCGTGATTGCGCTTGGCCAGGAGCCGCATGATCTCGGTGTGGTCGGCCCGCTCGACGGTGCGAAGACCATTCGAGCGTAAGGCGGCGATGGCGACCGAGAACGCGTCGTTGGGGTCGTTCTTCTCCGAACGACCGGTGCTGAGCACCCTGACCCTCGAGGCCAAGGTGGGTGGGACGTCGAGCAGCACTTCGCCGGCATCGACGAGCTGTTGGGCCAGCAGGTAACCGAGACCCCCGGCGGACTCGACGGCCCAGGTGCGCTCGGCGAAACGCTCGGCCCAGGCCAGCAGTTTGGGCGTCTGCTGACAGGTCGTCCGCACCGTGACCTTGGCCACCTCGCGTTCATCGCTACCGACGGCCACCGCCGTGTGGCTCGCCTTGTGGGGATCGACCCCGATGATCACCGACATGAGCACCTCCTCTTGGGTTGATGGGCAACCGCGAGGGCACTCCTGATTTGGATCTGGTGCACACACTCCTCTTTTGAGCCACTTCGCGGTCGAGATCCAGACGAGTGGCATCTCGTAAGAAAGCCAGCCGGTTGGACCGGCGGCAGGCACTTAAGAGAGCCAGCCCGTCGGGACCTCTCAACGCTACGGATCAGCCGCAGGGTCTGCTCAAAGTCTCAATCAGGCACAACGGGGCGACCTTTGGAGCGGGTCAACTCCAAGCCCCGGCCGTCGAATTTTTTGGGGGCACCCGCAGGGCCCGAATGACGGTCCGAAAGGGGATCCCGCTACGGGGAAGGTATTCGTACTGCCCCTTGCCGCGTGGCTTCACAGCTCGATCTCTGAATAGAGGCGGTGGTGGGCGAGCAGCTCGGCGCACCGGCTTCGGCAGGCCTGGGCGACCCGAGGGTCGATCTCGTACTTCGCCTTGGCTGCGGATGTAGCGGGTGTCGTGGCTCGTAGTGCAGTGACTATGACGTCGGCGACTTCGGCGAGCTCGTCTGACCCGAATCCGAGTGTGGTCAGCGCCGGTGTGCCGACTCGGATGCCTGAGGTGTACCAGGCACCGTTGGTGTCACCTGGCACGGAGTTGCGATTGGTGACCACACCCGCATCGAGCAGAGCGGCTTCGGCCTGACGGCCGGTGAGACCGAAGCTGGCGGCCACATCTATGAGAATGAGGTGGTTGTCAGTTCCACCGGTGATGAGATGTGCTCCTCTGCCCAGCAGTCCGTCAGCGAGGGCGCGAGCGTTGTCCACGATCTGGGTCGCGTAGGTGGTGAATGAGGGTTGGCGAGCCTCGGACAGAGCAACGGCCTTGGCCGCCATCACGTGGGGCAGTGGACCGCCGAGGACCATCGGGCAACCTTTGTCTACGTAGGGTGCGTATTCCTCGGTGCAGAGCACCAGCCCACCCCGAGGTCCGCGCAGTGATTTGTGGGTGGTGGAGGTCACGACATCGGCATGGAGCACCGGATCGAGGTCACCGACCAACACTTTCCCGGCCACCAGCCCAGCGAAGTGGGCCATGTCGACCATGAAGGTAGCCCCGACGTCGTGGGCGATCTCGGCCAGGGTCGCGAAATTGGGATTCCGGGGGTGGGCCGAGTACCCCGCCACGAGCACCAGCGGACGGAACTCCTTCACCTGAGCGGCGATGGCGCCGTAGTCGAGGAGTCCGGAGATGACATCGACCCCGTAACTGGCCTGGTCGAAGAGCTTCCCGGAGATGTTGGGCCGGAACCCATGGGTGAGATGCCCACCGGCGTCGAGAGCCATGCCCATCATGCGTTGCGAGTGCAGCTCGTTACGCAGCTGGTCCCAGCTCACGGGATCGAGGTCGTTCACGTGACCCACTCCAGCCTCGTCGAGGAATGGCTGCTCGACTCGGTGGGCAAGAATGGCCCAGTAGGCCACCAGGTTAGCGTCGATGCCTGAATGAGGTTGGACGTAAGCGTGCTCGGCGCCGAAGAGCGCCTTGGCATGGCCGGTAGCCAACGTCTCGATCCGGTCGACCATCTCGCATCCGGCATAGAAACGATGGCCGGGGATGCCCTCGGCGTACTTGTCGGAAAGCCAGTTACCCATGGCGAGCAGCACGGCCGGTGACGCGTAGTTCTCCGAGGCGATGAGCTTCAACTGGCGTCGTTGCGACTCCAGCTCACCAACGATGGCTTTGGCCACATCTGGTTCGGCGGCAGAGATCACCTCCAACGCCGATCGGTAGGCAATCGTTACGACTGGATCGGGCATCACGCGCTCCTTCGGACGACATCGAGTGTTCGCCCAGGCGCACGGCTCTCTCCGGCATGCTGCCGGTGGGTCGATCCCCGGTGGTGCTCCACCCAGACGCCAGTAACGACCCGCTGCAACGATAGCCCCAGCGATCTGCGAAGAGGCAGGTACTCGGTCAAAGGATGACTTGGAGGCGCCCGTGGAACGATGAGCTTCGCTTGCTGCATCTTCCGAATCTCAAAGGTGTCCGTAGCTGAGCCGCCATCGGGACCTCCCGACCGGGCGACGTCGGGTGCCATACGGAGGAACCCGGCGACGATCGGCCCAGGCCTGCCTCTGTCATTCCCTTTGAGCGACTTGGACCGGCGGCGCGAGATGGGTAGTTGATTGCGGATGTCGTGAGGTTGGCTGACTGCGTTGGCTCGCCCAATCCGACCGACCAACCGGGTGCCTCGCAACGCCGGCTCCGAGTGATACCGACTAGGTACCTCGTGTGGGCCCAGAGCGCATATCCGCCGGCATTACCGGACAGTGTCAGCCGTCGTAACAGCTGTGGAGTGCGGACGACACCCCGTTGATCCGATGCGACTACGCTCGCGGAATGGCACCGGTGCTGCCGGCGACGCGCCGTCACCAGCACGTTTACGATGACAGCCAACGGTGGGAGCGATTCACTCCGCGGCCGGACGACATCTTCATCACGACTCCGCCGAAGTCGGGGACGACATGGATGCAGGGCATCGTGGCTTCGCTGTTGTGGCCCCACG
>Ga0181523_10004955_pt1 | contig 11243 bp, 8 predicted proteins | sample PEATcosm2014_Bin_43_FD_119752 | JGI IMG/M metagenome (GOLD analysis project Ga0181523, IMG submission 119752) | Peatland microbial communities from MTU Mesocosm Facility, Houghton, MI, USA - PEATcosm2014_Bin05_30_metaG | ecosystem: Environmental > Terrestrial > Soil > Wetlands > Peat | place... | reverse complement strand
GAAAATAGTTGAAACCTTTTTCGTGGTACAAGGGTTTCATAGGCAGGCCAACACACGACCAACTAGCCGCCCTCCGTCAGGCTGGTTGGATTCCCCGAAAGGGGAATAAGAGGGAGGCGGGAAGACCTGGCCTGCCTCCCTTATCCTTATATGGACGGAATTCCCAAAAATCTGAAAACGTCGGCGGTGGAAGTGAGTGTCGTGGTCTTTTGGCAGAGAGTCAGTTTCCGATTGCTCGACTATCTAACAAGTTTCGCCTTCGCCGAAACAGTTATATTTCCTTCCGTCACCTTGTCCTGAATCTCTGCATTCGGTAGAATTCACCCACCAAAAGTGCAGTTCCGTTCCCCATTTTTTCTGCTTAATGGTTTGGTGTCGATCTCGAAAGGAATTTGATTATGCCTCTATCGAAAAAACTTGCAGCGGAATTCCTTGGGACATTTTGGCTGGTCTTTGGAGGATGCGGCGCCGCCGTCCTGGATGCGGCGTTTCCGCAACTTGGGATTGGTTTCCTAGGGGTCGCCTTCGCGTTCGGCCTCACTGTATTGACCATGGTCTATGCCATTGGCCACATTTCCGGCTGCCATCTGAATCCTGCGATCTCCGTGGGCCTGGCAGTGGGCAAACGCTTCCCGTTCTCTGAGGTAATTCCTTATATCGTTGCTCAAGTCTTGGGCGCTCTTCTGGCCAGCACGGTGTTGTACACCATCGCCAGCGGTAAGGAAGGTTTCCAATTAAGCGGTGGATTTGCATCTAATGGATATGGCTTGCATTCACCGGGCGGCTACTCGCTCCTGGCCTGTTTTATTACCGAAGTTGTGCTCACCTTCTTTTTTGTGCTGGTGATCCACGGGGCAACTGACCGGCGCGCTCCAGCCGGCTTTGCAGGGATTGCGATTGGTCTCGCGTTGACATTGATTCACCTGATAGGAATCCCAGTAACGAATACGTCTGTCAACCCAGCACGCAGCACGGGTCCCGCTCTGTTTGTCGGCGGCTGGGCCATCCACCAACTGTGGCTGTTCTGGCTGGCACCCATTATCGGCGGAGCGGTCGCCGGTCTGGTGTACAACGGCTTCTTTGAAGAGCACAAGTCGTAATAACGTTAACCCGCGCGCTCAACACCGAAATGCCAAAGGCCCACATGCGCGACGATTTACAAACCTCACTGCATTCGAGCACAGGCACGTGATCGCCTCGGATTTCCCTGGCGTTGCCTAAACGGTTCTGAGTGGAATATTGGTTGAGCAAGCCTTTGCGCATTTCGGAGACGGTCCACGGATCCAAGTCCCCCGAAACGTTCTACCGAATCTTTTTGGATCTTTTCGTTTTTGCCGCCTCTTGGGATTGGAATGCGGCTTGAATCTTCGCGGCGAGTGAACCGGGTTTCAGGTGTGTGGTGACTCCAACGAGGATTTGGGAAAGGCTGCTCCAAAGGGCTTCGCACTGGAAGGCCACGGTGCCGCCGCCGCGCTTGCGCTGCGCGATGGTGAAATTGATGTCACCGACGCAGACGAAGTGAGTCAACTCGCTCCTGGCAGAGATGGCGATTTTGGCGTGGTCATCGGGTTCCGGCCAGGAAATATCAATTCCGAGTGGTAGAAGGTTGATGCCCTTCATGTCCACAACGGTATGGATCTTGTCGCTGTCCAAGGGAGGCGGCGTGGGATCGTGCTCCCAGGTTTCCACGTCCAAGTTGTCGTGGAGTGCGGGTCCGACCAAATCATTGTAGAAATCCAGGCCCCAGGTGGCGTTTTTCGCCATGGACATGAATTTCGTGCCGCCCTTCGAGTGGAACGGTATTACCGCGCTGAGCGGGGTGTTGCCCTTGGCCACCTGGTCTTGCATCAATAGCACGCGAGGATCGTTCGGCTGATTGGTCAAATCCATCGGAACGCGCGAAGCCAAGTACACATTGGGCTGTTGCACGGCATACATCTGCTTCGCCAGCGCCAGAGCAACGGTGGCGTCCTGCAGAGTAATGCAAAGGAGGGTCTGAGCGTTGGGTATTCCGGACTTCGGGAAACTGTAACTGCCCGCAGGCGGAAATTTAGGCGTGGATTGGATCAGCCAGAACGCCGAGTTCGTGCCCAGGTCGAACGCCAGAACACCCTTGGTATGACCTCGCGAGCCGACGACCTGTCCATTGATGGGATTCTCGTCATTATAGAAAAACCAGCCGAGGTGCTGGGTGGATGCACCCTGGGTGACATAAACCTGTTTCAAAGTGTTGGGCAGCGCTCCATCCTGATCCACATGGTGAGCGGATAGCGCCAGCTTTGCGTTCGACGGAGCATTCGCATCGAAGTACACGTACTCGGTCCCCGTGACTTTTATCCCGCTGCCGCTTGTGGAATCGCCGGCGACCTTATACATGAACCACCAATCCACCGGATTTCCCGAATCGTCCATCGCGCTAAGTGCCATCGGAATTCTCCCTGCCGCAGCCGCATTTTGAGTTTCGAGCGTTCATCCGTCCTGGTGTGCAACGCAGTCTACAACACAAATTGGATGCAAGTAATCTACGGGAGTGAGCTGATCAATCCGCAGATGCACCATGTCGCAGGACGGTGAAACGCGTCACACAGAAACCGCGGCGATATTGAATTGTTGATGTGAATGCAGGAAGAGATCAGCTCCCAATTATGTGATGAACTCGTCCTAGACGCCTTCGTCGAACTTTCCTTCGGGAGCCGGAAGCTTATCGCCGTCCCGCGCGACCCAAACGTAGAGCGCGGGAAGCAGGAAAATGCTCAGGAGAAGCGCGCCCATCAGACCCCCAACGATGACAATCGCGAAGGGCCGTTGCGAATCCGAGCCGATACCGCGAGAGAGCGCCGCCGGCAACAAGCCAAGACTGGCCACAAGCATTGTCATCATGATGGGGCGCAGCCGCAGCACGGCGCCTTCGACGGCCGCATTTTCGATGGAGTAACCAGCGGCGCGCAGTTGATTGATGTACTCGAGCATGATCACACCCGTTTCCACCGACACGCCGAACAACGCGAGGAAGCCCACCCCAGTGGAGACGCTAAAATGCGTTCCGGTCAGCAGCAAAGCGAGCAATCCTCCGATGGGCGCGATGGCCACATTGGCCAGGATCAACGTAGCCCATTTGGGTGAAGAGAACATGGTGTAGAGGATCACAAAGATCGCGATGATGGTAATCGGCACCACTATCATCAACCGCTTTTGCGATCGCTTTTGGCTTTCATATTCCCCAGCCCAATTAATGTGATATCCCACGGGCAGCTTCACTCGCTGTGTAACCAGTTTCATGGCCTCTTCAACGGCGCTGCCCAGGTCGCGCCCCCGCACGCTGTATTTGATGGCCACGTATCGTGAATTCTCCTCGCGATAAATTTCCGACGCTCCATCGCGGGAATCCACTTGGGCCAGTTGCGCCAGCGAGACGCGCTCACCCGTGGGCGAGAGCAGGCGAATCTTCTGAATAGCTTCCTGCGTTTCGCGATAAGGAGCCTGGTAGCGGACCACAAGGTCGTATCGCTGCTCGCCTTGCAGGACCTGACTCACCGCTTTCCCGCCCACGGCCGTCTCCACGGCGTCTTGCACATCCGCCACATTGATTCCGTGGCGCGCCGCTTCCAGCCGATCTACGGTGATATTCAGGTTGGGTTGGCCGAGCACGCGAAACAGGCCCAAGTCTTCAATTCCCGCGACGCCACGCATGACGTTGACCACTTCATCGCCCTTTTCTTCGAGCACTCTCAGGTCTTCGCCGTACATCTTGATGGCCAGCTCCCCTTTGACTCCGCTGACCGCTTCCTCCATGTTGTCCGAGATGGGCTGTGAGAAATTCCAGAGAACTCCGGGAATCTGGCTTAGCTCACGATCCATTGCCGCGATGAGTTCGTCCTTGTCTTCACGAAACACGGGCCGCCATTTGTTCTTTGGCTTCAAGTCCACGAAATACTCTGTGTTGAAGAATCCCGTCGTGTCGGTGCCGTCATCTGGCCGACCCACCTGAGAGACCACCTGGGTGACCTCGGGAAAGGATGCGAGAATGAGCCGGGCCTTGTTCATTACGCGTGTTCCTTCATCCGGGCCCGTGCTCGGCGCCAACGTGCCACGCGCCCAAATGGCGCCTTCATCGAGGTGCGGCAAGAACTCCGACCCGATTACGCCGCTAACCAGGAGGAAGACAGCCAAGGCAAAGGCTGCGCCTCCGACGCCCACTGTGACGCCGTGATGCCGGATCGCCCAGCGCACTGCTTTGCGGTATCGCTCTCTTAAGACGTGCATCACGGGGTTTCGCCATTCATGCATTCCGTGACGAAATTGGAGAAGCGCCAGAACCGGAGCGATGGCGATCGAGAAGATCAGAGCCCCCACCAAAGCGAACGAGACCGTCCATGCCATAGGCTTGAAAAGACGCCCCTCCACACTCTGCAGCGTAAAAATCGGCAGATAAGCGGTGATGATGATCGCGCGCGCGTAAAAGACCGGCCGGAGCACCTCGCTCACGGCATCGCGAATGCATTCCCACGGCGTTTTTTCGGCGTTGGCGTCAATCGCGAAATGGCGAACGATGTTTTCAATAATGACCACGGTTCCATCCACGACCATGCCAAAGTCAAGCGCTCCGAGGGAGAGGAGATTCGCGGGGATTTTGTTCAGGTCCAGGCAGATCGAGGCAAACAGGAGCGAGAAGGGAATGGTCAGGGCGACGATAACTGCTCCACGGACATTGCCAAGGAAGAAAAACAGAATGATGGAAACCAGCAGCACGCCTTCGGTCAGATTGTGGAGCACGGTGTGCGTCGTGAGATGCACCAGTTCACTGCGGTCAAGAAAGGGGACGATCTTCACGCCCGGTGGCAGGATGTGCTCGTTCAGTTCTTTGACTTTGTCGTGGATGCGCGCCAGGGTCTCGTCCGCGTTCGCAGCCTTACGGAGTAGAACGATGGCTTCGATAGTATCTTCATTGTCGAGGACCGTTCCGTCTTCACGATGAATGGCCTTTCCGATTTGCCCAAGGCGGATCTTTGGGCCCTGGGTCACGATCGCGATGTCTTTCACGCGAAGTGGCGTGCCATTCTTGGCCGCGATCACCGTCTGTTCGATGTCCTGCACACTCTTGTACAGACCCACCACACGCACATTGACCTGCTGCAGGCCCGCCTTAATGAAGCTCCCACCCGCGTTCGTGTTGTTGCTGCCGAGTTGCTGTTCAACCTGGCTGATGCTGAGTCCGTAGGCCACCAGTTTGTCGGGATCGACCTGGACCTGGTATTCGCGCGTGACGCCGCCGAAGCTCACAACATCCACGACATTGGGAACCGACTTGAACTGCTTTTCCAGCGTCCAATCCTCGATGGACTTCAATTCCATCAGGTCGTACCCAGGATTCGTGCTCTTCAACGAATACCAGTAGATCTGCCCGACTGGGCTCCAGTCCGTCCCCATCTGTGGCTGCAGACCGTTGGGCAGGGTGACCTGAGCGAGTCTTTCCAAAACCTTCTGACGGTTCCAATCGTTCACTGAATTATCGTCGAAGATGAGCATCACACTGGAAAGTCCGAAGAGCGACACGGAGCGCAGGTGCTCCAGATGGGGAATCCCGTTCATCTGAATTTCAATCGGGATGGTGACTTGCTGCTCCACCTCTTCCGCGGCGCGGCCCGGCCACTGGGTAATGATTTGGACGTAGTTATTCGCTACGTCGGGATACGCTTCAACCGGCAGATTGTGAAACGAAACCGCGCCCCATATAAGCAGAAGGGCGGCGAGCGCCAGCACTATAAATCGGTTGTTCAGGGTATAACTGATTAGATCGCGGATCATTCCTTTACCAACGCCACGATTGCCCAATGCGTCTGCAGATTCCGAACTCTACACCTTACTATAATTGAGTGGAGACTGTTTGCGCAGACATTGAGCAGCGAAGGCCGCGCTCCGTAGAACCGCAGGCCCGTCCCATCTGCCAGGCCTAAACGTCTTGGCAATTTGCAGGGAACAAACGCGTAAGCATGTTGTTATCTTGCTCGAATTGTGACGTCTCTTTATCTTCCGTTCAAAAATCAAATGAATGAAACGAACCGCCGGGAGCCGCAGCGCTGCCCGGTTCTCTTCCCCGATTGCTAGAGTGGGTTGTTTCGGATATTGTGCGGAATCGGCTTGAGGGGAGAGATGGCGTGAAAAAGAGCGGGATGATTCTGACGTTGTGTGTTGTGAGCTTGCTGATGTGTGCACGGAGGAGTTGCGCTCAAGCGGGGCCTGAGGGGGCGAGCAGCGAATGGCAGGTGTGGACTGGGGGCGGCCATGGGATTAACGGGAGCCAGTCTGGCACGGGCGTGTGGAACCTGGGCTTGCGCTACGGCATCGTGATTACCTCGCCGCACGGGCCGGGATTCCTGCGGGGGCAATTGGAGTACGCGCTGGATGCCGTACCGGCGTGGGCCATTGTGCAGAGTACGAATACGGCGTACGGAGCAGGCGTGAATCCGTTTGCGTTCAAGTGGATCCTGACGACGCCGAAAAAAGTGAAACCGTATTTCGAGATTGAGGGCGGGACGCTGTTCACGAACACGAAGGTGCCCGAAGGGACTTCGCACGTGAACTTCACGTCGAGCGGGGCGTTGGGCGCGCACATATTGGGCGAGAAGCACAATTGGACGGCGGAAGTGCGTTTCATGCACATCTCGAATGCGGGGATATCCAACCCGAACCCCGGGATCAACACGATTCAGGTGCGAATTGGGTGGGGGGAGTTCCGGAAGTGAGGGTGTAAAGGGAGTAAATGAGGTGAAGGAAAAGTGTGCAACCACTTGCGCGAAAAAACCGGCCCCACTCCAAGCGAAGCAAGGCGGGCATGCCAGAAGAGATTGCGATTCGAGTGGAAACTGAGATTGACAGGCGGGGCAGAGAACCATAAAGTGGCGGCGCAACCCCAAATGACGGCCACAGGCGACAGGAAACCTTTTTGATCGAGCGAATTTTTCGTTTACAGGAAAACCAGACCAGCGTGCGGCGCGAATTGCTGGGTGGGGTGACCACGTTCGTCACCATGGCGTACATCGTGGTGGTGAATCCACAAATATTGGCACAGGCGGGCATGCCGGCGGACGGCGTGGTGTTCGCGACATGCATAGCGGCGGCCGTGGCGACACTGGTGATGGGCCTTTACGCGAATTATCCGATCGCCATGGCACCGGGGATGTCGTTGAACGCGTATTTCACGTATTCGGTGTGCCTGGGGATGCACGTACCGTGGCCGACGGCGCTGGGAGCGGTGTTTTTTTCGGGCGTTTTGTTTGTGCTGTTGACGGTGACGAAGGTGCGCGAGCAGATCGTGAACAGCATCCCGCACGGGTTGAAGCATGCGACGGCGGGCGGGATTGGGATGTTCATTGCGTTCGTGGGATTGCGGAGCGCGAAACTTGTTGTGATGAATCCGGCGACGTTTGTGGGCTTGGGCAAATTTTCCGACCGCGAAGTGCAAGCCGCTTGCCTGGGAATCGTGTTGACGCTGGTGCTGATGGTACGGCGCGTGAATGGCGCAATCCTGCTGGGAATTCTGGGGACAACGCTGTTTGGGATTTTCCGGGGACTGGCGCACTGGCCATCGGCGGTGCTGGCGATGCCCCATCCTTCGGCAACGTTCCTGAAACTGGATTTGCGGGGCGCTTTGCATCTGGGGCTGGCGGAGATCATCTTCATTTTTCTGTTTGTGGATTTATTCGACAACGTGGGGACGCTGGTGGGCGTGTGCGAACAAGGTGGTTTCGTCAAGAATGGGAAGATTCCGCGGGTGGGCCGCGCACTGCTGGCGGATGGCGTGGGAACGGTGTTCGGTGCGTTGACGGGGACTTCGACGGTGACGAGCTATATCGAGAGCGCGGCGGGTGTGGCGGCGGGTGCGCGCACGGGATTGAGCAACGTGATGGTCGCTGGGCTTTTCCTGGTGGCGATGTTTTTTTCGCCGGTGGCCGCGGCGATTCCGGGATTTGCGACGGCGCCGGCCCTGATACTGGTGGGTGCGCTGATGACGGAATCCATGGCGCAGGTAGACTGGAAGGATTTCACCGAAGCGTTTCCGGCGTTTGTGACGCTGGTGGCCACGCCGCTGACGTTCAGCATTGCGACGGGGTTGAGCCTGGGGGTGATTTCGTACACCGTGGCGAAAGTGGCGGCGGGAAAATTCCGTGAAGTGGGATTACTGCTGTGGATCCTGACGATTGTGTTTGTGCTGCGATACATCTATATGGCTGCGGAATAAAAATCGGTGAGCACACGCGGGAATATAACGGCGGGGACAGCGAACCAGGATTAGAAGAAGATGGTGCCCAAGAGAGGACTCGAACCTCCACGACCTTGCGGCCACTAGCTCCTGAAGCTAGCGCGTCTGCCAGTTCCGCCACTTGGGCACAAGCGCGATAAATCGAGGCAGAGTCAATTTTGAGGCCCGCGAATAGGTTTGTCAACGAAGCTGGACTGGGCCGAAGCCTGAGCGCTGCTCAGCGGCCGAGGAATGAGCGGGCCAAGCCGAAGGATCGCCATAGGGGTGGCTTGAACAAGGCAAGCGCCCTTGCGACGTCGCAGGTTGCCAGGTAATTGGGCACGGGTCCGAATTCCGGATCGAAGGCAGGCTGAGTGTCCGAAAGAAGTCGCACGCCGGTAAAGTGTCCCTGGATCCCAAAGAGGGAATAACCAAAGGATTTCAACAATTCTTGGGAGGGAGCTGGAAAAGGCGCTTCCTCTTCGAAGACGATATCGCGAACAGCGTGCTTTTGAAGTAGACGAGTCATCCCCTGGAGTATGGAAAGTTCAGATCCCTGCACATCCATTTTCAAGACACCGATGCTGGCGCGTTCACCAAGAATGCTATCCAGATTTTGAATGGGAACTTCGATGGTTTGATGATTGGGAGCGGCATCGGCCGTTTCAGCAATCCACGCCGTTCCGCGATTGCTGCGGAACCAGTCAGCGGTATTGAGCGAAGCCTTGCCGGTTAACCTCCCCAAGGCAGTTTCGTGGAGTAAAAAGGAACCGCAGCGGAGATCTTTTTTCCAGAGGGCAACGTTTTCCTTGAGGGACTCAAAAACCTGAGGATGTGGCTCAAAGGAATGGACCGTGCCCTTGGGACCAACGCGGAGACCGAGAATGCTTGTGGTGTAGCCGATGTTGGCTCCCGCGTCGATCGTCACGTCACCAGGTTCGGTTAGTCGCCAAAGAGTCTCTGTCACTTCCGGTTCGTACAAGCCCTCAGCGGCGATATTGTTGCCCACGGCTTCATGGAGATTAATATTGATGGGCAAGCCCCAGGGAAGTGTCACAAGAGCTTCTTCCCTTGAGCGCCAGAGATACTCCAGCCGCAATCGCCTCAGGATTTGCAGTGGCTGAAAGAAGTAGGGAGGGCTGGCAATGCGCAGAATGCTTCTGGGCGTTAGCATCGTATTGATTCGCAACTATTCTAACCGCAATCCCACGCCCCCAGCAGAGCCGTTCTCTTTGTTCTGGGGGTCGCTGGTTCCGAGAAATAGGAAGAGCTCGTAATGTAGTCCTTATGACTCCCTGAGGACTTTCCGATAGCCATTGCGCGAGGCTGTTGGTGTGGAGTGAGGTCTCTTGTGCCGCAGAGGTGGGGAAGGCGGCAAAGGGCTGATCGCTCAACTTGAGAGTGCGTCATGGCGCTGGTTGTTTTGGAAACGATTTGCGTGCTGGCTTGTGGTTTCTTCCTTTATGCTCTTCGGCAAAGGGTACAAGAAGGGAAGAGCCAAGCTACCTGTGGGCCCGCGAAGGTTGTTGAGTGCAGATGGAGGGTGAGAGAGCGCGAGCGAGAATAGTGAGTTTCCGGAGGCATCCCAGCAGGGGAGAGAAACGAGCGAGCGCCGAATCGGGTCGCAGACGGTGCGAGCGGGAGGCCCATGAGAGGATTGCTAGGGCTTCCGCCGCGTGGGAATGAGTCTGGAAAGAAGACGGCGATAGATCCATCGGTGGGACTGCCCAAGGTCCCTTAAGCCATAGAAACAAAAGGCGTAAGCTTGCGCCCCGTGGAGTCCGATCAGGCCGATAGGCGACGCGCGTGGCCGCGTATGTTATTGATAGACAATAGAGATAATTAGTATTTTCAACGGCTGACGGGCCACCGGTATTGGCGGGTGGTTGGCCCGTGGTACCCCCTAGTATTCCCCAAACAGAGTGCTATACTGCGCGCAGAATAAGGTCGGGCCGCTCCGAACCCATCGGGGCACCGCGTACTGGTTCCAATCGGAGGTTCCCATGGAATCCGTAGAATCTGTGCTGCAGGGACCAATCCTGTATCTTCTAATCGTGTGGGGAGTCGTCACCGCCATCTTTCTGGCTTTGGTTGCCTGGCGGAGCGTACTCACCAGCCATGAGGACGATCAAATCTTCCTGGATTCCTCGGAAGACCTGATGGCGAAAGAACAGAAAGAATTGGTCAGCAAGATCAACTCGCTCTCCAAGCCCATTCTGACGAGCGGAATCACTTCCGGTGTTCTGCTGTTGTTGATTGCCGGAATCTTTGTGTACCACGGCCTGAAGAATTTCTAAGCGCGCGTGGGTGAGCGTGAAGCCCGAGGAGTGACTCAGGGTTTTGCGGGTGATGGAGGCAGGGTGGTTGTGCTCGCAGGAGTGACCGGCTGAGAAGCCGTGACAAGGGAGGTGTGATTGTGGACCACCACCCAATTGCCATCGCGTTTTTCAAAGACGAGTGTAGTTTGACCTTGAGCGCTGCCGGGCTGTCCATCCACTACCGCTGAAAAATCCCACTGATAGCAGGCCCAGGCGAAATTTCCCGCCAGACGGACGAGTGTGTTTGTGCGGTCCAAGCGAACTTGCTGGGTGCGCGCCCGCTGAGACTTGTACTGCGCGAGGTAGTTTTCCCAGCCTACGACCGGGGGAGCCCATAGGCCGCTGACGACGCTGATGTCGTCGGCAATGCACTTGTGAAGCTTTTCCGTGTCACCCACTTGCCAGGCGCCCAGCATCTCGGAAATGAGGTAGTCAATCTTCTGCTCATCGGGAAGGCCCATCTTGTTGGCGTCGGAGGTGGGTGATGGGGCTGATTGGGTGTCATCGTTCTTTTTTTTCTTTTGGGCGACGGCGGTAGAGGCCAGGGCCAAGCTCAGGCCGAGGATGAGAAGAAGGGAAAGGCCGCGAGAAAGAAGGCGGCTGGTGCGGGAAATCATGGACGCGCGTTTCATGCTCGATCGCTCCTCGGAGATGTTCCGCGCCGGATGTTCCCAAGGAAATTGTGG
>Ga0181523_10004953_pt1 | contig 11244 bp, 8 predicted proteins | sample PEATcosm2014_Bin_43_FD_119752 | JGI IMG/M metagenome (GOLD analysis project Ga0181523, IMG submission 119752) | Peatland microbial communities from MTU Mesocosm Facility, Houghton, MI, USA - PEATcosm2014_Bin05_30_metaG | ecosystem: Environmental > Terrestrial > Soil > Wetlands > Peat | place... | reverse complement strand
CGGCTTCCGTGCCTTCGGCGACGATGAGATCGGCACCGGCCTCGCAGGCAACTCGAGCCTGCTCCAAGTCCTGAATCTGGCAGATTAACTTGCATCCGGCGGACTTAATCGTTTGAGCATAGGCACGAGGGTCGCCGAAAGAGAGCATGAGAGCAGCAGGGTGATAGCTGAGTGCCAACTCGAGAACGGCTGGCTTGATCGACCATGTAATTAACCCTAAGCCCCAAGGCCGGTCCGTCTCATCCCTTGCTCGCGATAACTCGGTGCGCAACCAGCCGGCATCCCCGTAGCCCCCGCCGACCAGACCCAGTCCCCCGGCGTTCGAGACGGTGGCGGCCAAATTTCCGCCCGAGACGCCGCCCATGGGTGCAAGCACGATGGGATGTCTCAAATCGAACATGTCGGTCAGTGCCGTAGTGATCATGGGGTAGCTCGCTCTTCCATCGCGAGGGCGAAATTTTGAAAAGCGTATTTGTATCATACTTTGATATAAATAGCACAATGACGAAATTGCACCGGGCACAGTCCGCACCGACTATGTTCAAAGTTCGGAGCGAACCTCGAAAAAGCGGATATCGAAACTCTTGCAAATTTCCGCTACCAGTTGAGGCGGTTTCTGCGCTTAGGCGAGGACGTGACGCGTGAGACGGGCATCACCATGTTGCAGTACCGGCTGATGCTTATGTTCAGGGCTTTCCACGGAGGGAATGGGCGACGGTAGGCAAACTCGCGGAGCGCCTGCAAGTGACGCAGCACGGTATTGTGTCGTTGATTTCGCGATGTGAAGCGACCGGATTGGTTCAGCGCTGCACGGTGAGATCGATGAGCGCCGCGTAGAGGTCAGATGCCGGATAAGGTCGGTCGATGCCTCGATCATCTAGTGGGTCTGCGCCGCAAGGAGCTCTTATCCCTGAAGTAGAAATCCGAGGGAGCGATTACAAAATGTGCCGGATTTGACCTCGTCTGAAACGGTTCCGGGCCATCGAGGAGCAGGCGCTAGACGGCGTCATCTTCGTCGATCCCCACGGGCGGATTCGGATCTGGAAGCACGGCGCCAAGACGATCTTCGGATATGCCGCGGGGGAAGTCCTGGACACGAGCCTCGATGTGATCGTCCCAGAGCGCTTGCGGTGCCCGCACTATGAAGGCTTTCCCTGGTCCATGAAGACCCGATAGACCAGGCATATCGGCCAGTTGTTGACCACCCGATCGGTGCACAAGGACGGCGGCAAGCTGTACGTGGATCTGCCCTTGGGTCTGATAAAGGACCCCCGCCAGTACCATTACCGGCGCATTGGCGATCGGCCGGGATTGCACCGAACGCCATTTTTTCCGGAGGCTTAGCGCCTTGAACTTGGCGCCCTAAGCAGACTTGGAATCCATTGGGGTCATGTACGACTTCCGATCCCCGACTTGACAACAACAAGGTCAGTTGTCGCATGCAATTTCACCTCGTTGTGGTGTTTCATCAATGCGGTCGTGCACCTATGGAATCGGCGTAACGAACTTTCGGTACAGCCTGGGAAGCGCCCCCTCGCGGTTACTAATTGCCGAGCATCCTTTTCCACGATACACATATGGTCGGGAGTACTCCTACTCGGTGCGATGGCTTGTCGTAGGTCAAGGAACTCCAGCCGCGATCGAGGAAAATTGTAACCAGTATATTTTATATATCTTTAAACGGCCTGCAACTTCCTTGCCCCCTTTTTTTTGGGGACTCGCTGTCGATGTATGCCCTCGTAGAAGACCAGGTGAAACGATTCGTCAGAAGCAAGTTCGCCCGACGCGCCGCGTCGGTCCTGCCGTTTACTGCCATCGCCTTCGGCAAAGCCAGTGTCTTCAAATGCTTCAGCGACGAGTATACCGCGAGCATCGTCATGGTCAGCGGAATCGTGGCTCTATCCGGCGGCATGGCCAGCTTTTTCCTTCCGAACCTGTTCGGTGTGCCCGTGTTCAATACGGGCGACCGCCCTAGCGTCTTCATGCCGATGTACGGCATGGTCTGGGTGTCGCTTATCTGGATGTACTGGACCGAGGTTCGTCGCACGCAACTCTCCGCAGAACTTGCCGGAACGCTCGGCTCGGAAAGCTGACTCGCATTGCCCTTTGTCAGGAACCTCAATGAACACCAGCGTAAAGGCAACGGCTGACAATGCCGTGCCGTCAGCAGCGGGCAGCGGCGATATCGTCGATTGGCGCCCGGAAGACCCGACCTTCTGGAATGTCACTGGCAAGCGCATCGCCTACCGCAACCTGTGGATCTCGATACCTAGTCTGTTATGTGGCTTCGCGATCTGGGGCATGTGGGGAATCATCACGGTGCAGATGCTCAATCTTGGCTTTCCGTTCAGCCAGGGCGAGCTGTTCACACTTACCGCCATTTCCGGGTTGGCCGGCGCCACGATGCGTATCCCGGCGGCGTTTCTGATCCGGTTGGCGGGCGGACGCAACACCATCTTCCTCACCACTGCGATGCTCCTCGCTCCGGCCATGGGAACGGGCATCGTGCTGCAGCACAAGGACTGGCCGCTGTGGGCGTTCCAGCTGATGGCGCTTTGGTCCGGCGTGGGTGGCGGCAATTTTGCAAGTTCCATGTCGAACATCAGCACCTTTTTCCCGAAACGGCTGCAAGGCACTGCGCTGGGGCTAAACGCCGGGCTTGGCAACTTCGGCGTGACGAGCATGCAGATTGTCATTCCGCTGGTAATGACGATTGGCATCTTCGGCGCCTTTGGAGGTGAACCGATGACGCTCGTGAAGGACAGCGGTTGGATCTTGGGAAAGATCAAGGCCGGAACGCCGACGTATATCCAAAATGCGGGCTTTGCCTGGCTTCTCTCGCTGGTGCCGCTGGCTGGCTTTTGCTGGTTCGGAATGAACAACCTGAAAACCGTCTCGCCCAACACGGGGGGAACGATCGCAGCCTTTCTCAAGATCATCTGGCTCTACACGCTGTCCTTCGTGCCCGCCGGCATCGGTCTTTACCTTTACCTGCCGGCGCCGAGCGGACTGGGCCTGCTGAACATGTGGGCAGCGATGCCGCTCATCATCACCGGCACGTTGCTGGTTCTGAAGCTCACCGCCTTTGGCACGATGAAGGAGAACCTCGCGACGCAGTTTCAGATCTTCGGCAATAAGCACACTTGGTCGATGACCCTACTCTACATTGTGACTTTCGGCTCGTTCATCGGGTTCTCGATGGCGTTGCCACTTTCGATAACGGTGATCTTCGGTATCAGCCATGTACCCAACGCTGCAGGGCTGATGCAACACACACTCAAAAATCCAAACGCGCCTTCGGCATTGACCTATGCGTGGATCGGTCCCTTCGTCGGTGCGCTGGTGCGTCCGCTCGGGGGCTGGATTTCTGACAAGGTCGGTGGTTCGATTGTCACCCAGATCATCTCGGTGGTCATGGTGGTCGCCTCGGCCGCCGTGGGCTATGTGATGTTGCTCGCGTACCAATCGGCCACCCCGGAGGATTACTTCCTCGTCTTCATGAGCCTGTTTGTGGTGCTGTTTACCGCTAGCGGTATCGGTAACGGATCCACCTTTCGCACCATTGGCGCAATCTTCGACCGCCAGCAGGCCGGGCCCGTTCTTGGCTGGACGTCGGCGGTGGCCGCGTACGGGGCATTCATCGCCCCGGTGGTGATTGGCGCCCAGATCAAGGTCGGCACGCCCCAAATCGCGATGTACGGTTTTGCGATGTTCTATGCCCTGTGCCTAGCGCTGAACTGGTGGTTCTACCTCCGACCAAACGCATACGTGAAGAACCCCTGAGCTACCGCTTCCCGGAGACACTCCATGAGCCATTTCCTCGATCGACTCAACTACTTCTCTCAGCCGAGGGAAGCGTTCTCTGGCAACCATGGAGTCACAACCGGCGAAGACCGGACCTGGGAGGACGCATATCGAAACCGCTGGGCCCACGACAAAATCGTGCGCTCCACGCACGGCGTGAACTGCACTGGGTCCTGCTCGTGGAAAATCTACGTCAAGGGCGGCCTCGTCACCTGGGAGACGCAGCAAACCGACTATCCGCGCACCCGCTGGGACATGCCCAACCACGAACCGCGGGGCTGCGCGCGCGGTGCGAGCTACAGCTGGTACCTGTACAGCGCGAACCGCCTCAAGTACCCGCTGGTGCGTGGCCGCCTTCTGAAGAGCTGGCGCGCGGCGCGCATCACACACAACCCGGTCGACGCGTGGGCATCGATCGTCGAAGACGACGCAAAGCGACGCAACTACCAGCAGGTGCGGGGCCTAGGCGGTTTCGTGCGCTCGACCTGGGACGAAATCAACGAGATCGTCACCGCTGCCAACGTCTATACGATCAAGAAATACGGTCCTGACCGCATCGTCGGTTTCTCGCCGATCCCAGCCATGTCCATGGTCAGCTACGCCGCTGGCACACGTTACCTTAGCCTGATCGGCGGCGTGTGCATGAGCTTCTACGACTGGTACTGCGACCTACCGCCGAGCAGCCCGCAGGTCTGGGGTGAACAGACCGATGTACCCGAATCGGCCGACTGGTACAACTCCAGCTTCCTCATCGCCTGGGGCTCTAACGTGCCGCAGACGCGCACCCCCGACGCGCACTTCTTCACCGAGGTGCGTTACAAGGGTGCGAAGACGGTGGCGGTCACGCCGGATTACTCCGAGGTCGCGAAGCTGGCCGACGTCTGGATGAATCCGAAGCAGGGAACGGATGCGGCGGTCGCGATGGCGATGGGCCACGTGATCCTCAAGGAGTTCTATTTCCCTGACGGCGGACGCGTACGCAGCCCCTACTTCGACGATTACGTACGCCGCTATACCGACATGCCAATGCTGGTGATGCTCAAGGAGCACACCCTTCCCAGCGGCGAAGTGATTAACGTGCCGGACCGTTATGTTCGCGCATCGGACTTTAACGGCAATCTGGGCCAGGCCAACAATCCGGAATGGAAGACGGTCGCTTTCGACGAAACCGGCAAAGTGGTATTGCCCAATGGAGCAATTGGATTTCGCTGGGGATCCGAAGGGAGGGCGGATCAAGGCCAGTGGAATCTTGAGGCCAAGGAAGCGCGCCACGGACATGAAGTAAAACTCAAGCTTTCGGTACTCGAAGGCGAATCTCCGAGCACGCAGACGGCAAAAATTGCATTCCCGTATTTCGGCGGCGTTGTGAGCGAGCACTTCCCGAATAACCAGCAAACCGACGTGCTCGTGCGCACCGTGCCGGTGCGGCGCATCGCTCTGGGCAAGGCCGGCGAAAAGCGCGAGACGCTTGTCGCAACAGTCTTTGACCTGCAAGTAGCAAACTACGGCGTTGCACGCGGGCTGAGTGGCGAGCTGGCCGCCACCGGTTTCGACGACGATATGCCCTACACGCCAGCTTGGCAGGAGCGCATCACCGGCACGCCACGCGCACAGCTGATCTCGGTGGCGCGTCAGTTCGCCGAGAACGCGCACAAGACGCAGGGTAGATCCATGGTGATCATCGGCGCCGCGATGAACCACTGGTACCACAGCGACATGAACTACCGGGGCGTAATCAACATGCTGATGCTATGCGGTTGCATCGGCAAGAGCGGTGGCGGCTGGGCGCACTACGTGGGTCAGGAAAAGCTGCGGCCGCAGACCGGCTGGACCGCGTTAGCTTTCGCCCTCGACTGGATCCGCCCGCCACGTCAAACGAACAGCACGAGCTTTTTTTACGCACACACCGACCAGTGGCGCTACGAGAAACTGGGAATGGACGAAGTGCTCTCGCCGCTGGCCGATCGGAAAACATACGGTGGCAGCATGATCGACTACAACGTCCGTGCCGAGCGCATGGGGTGGCTACCAAGCGCACCCCAGTTGCAGACGAATCCCTTGCAGGTGGTACGCGATGCCCAAGCCGCGGGCGTCGACCCGAAGGACTACGCGGTCAGGGCGCTGCGGGACGGTTCGCTGAAAATGAGCTGCATCGACCCGGATCATCCGGACAACTGGCCGCGCAACATGTTCGTGTGGCGCTCCAACCTGTTGGGATCGTCGGGCAAGGGGCACGAATACTTCCTTAAACACCTGCTCGGCACGAGCAACGGCGTGCAAGGAAAGGATCTGGGTGCCGAGAAAGCGAGACCCGAAGAGGTCGTTTGGCACGAAAAAGCACCAGAGGGCAAGCTCGATCTGCTGGTCACGCTCGACTTTCGCATGAGCACGACCTGCCTGTACAGCGACATCGTGCTGCCAACCGCCACCTGGTACGAGAAGAACGATCTCAATACGAGCGACATGCACCCATTCATCCATCCGCTTTCCACAGCAGCGGACCCGGCCTGGCAATCCCGCAGCGATTGGGACATCTACATGGGTTTTGCGAAAACATTCAGCGAGAGCTGCGTCGGCCATCTGGGTGTCGAACGCGAACTTGTGTTGACACCACTCATGCACGACAGTCCGTCGGAGCTGGCCCAGCCATTCGAAGTCAAGGACTGGAAGCGTGGCGAGTGCGACCTGATTCCTGGAAAGACCGCGCCGAACCTGCAGGTGGTTGAGCGCGACTATCCCAATGTCTACAAGCGCTTCACCGCGCTTGGGCCCCTGATGGGCAAGGCGGGCAATGGCGGCAAGGGCATTACCTGGAATACGCAGACGGAAGTCCGACAACTCGGTGAACTCAGCGGGGTCGTCACCGCCGAAGGCGTGACCTGCGGTATGCCCAAGATCGAGACCGACATCGATGCGGCCGAGGTAGTACTCATGCTGGCACCTGAGACAAACGGCCATGTGGCGGTCAAGGCCTGGGAGGCATTGGGCAAGCAGACTGGGCGCGACCACACGCACCTCGCGGTGCACCGCGAGGATGAAAAGATACGCTTCCGTGACATCCAGGCGCAACCGCGCAAAATCATCAGCTCGCCCACCTGGAGCGGCATCGAGAGCGAAAACGTTTCCTACAACGCCGGTTACACCAATGTCCACGAATTGATTCCATGGCGCACGCTGACCGGCCGCCAGCAGTTCTACCTGGATCACCCGTGGATGATCGCGTTCGGCGAAGGCTTCAGCAGTTACCGTCCGCCGATTGACCTCAAGGCAACCGCCGGCATCCACGGAATCAAGCCAAATGGCAATCGCGAGATAGCGCTGAACTTCATAACGCCGCACCAGAAATGGGGAATCCACTCGACCTACACCGACAACCTGCTCATGCTCACGTTAAGCCGCGGCGGGCCCTGCGTGTGGCTCAGCGAGGACGACGCAAAGCGGGCCGGCATCGTCGACAACGACTGGATCGAGCTGTTCAACCTCAACGGCGCGATCGCGGCGCGCGCGGTGGTCAGCCAACGCGTCAAGCCCGGCATGGTGATGATGTACCACGCGCAGGAGAAGATCGTGAATACGCCCGGGTCCGAGATCACTGGCATGCGTGGCGGCATCCACAACTCGGTTACGCGCATCGTTCTAAAACCCACCCACATGATTGGCGGCTACGCGCAGCTCAGCTACGGCTTTAACTACTACGGAACGATTGGCACCAACCGCGACGAGTTCGTCGTCGTGCGCAAGATGAACAAGATCGACTGGCTCGACACACCAGTTGCCGAAAATCTAATCCGCCCCGTGCAAGCTCAGGGAGAAGTTGCATGAAGATCCGCGCTCAAATCGGCATGGTGCTCAATCTGGACAAATGCATCGGCTGCCACACATGTTCCGTGACCTGCAAGAACGTCTGGACCAGCCGCCCCGGCATGGAGTACGCCTGGTTCAACAACGTCGAGAGCAAGCCCGGAATCGGCTACCCGATGGAATGGGAGAACCAGGACAAATGGAGCGGCGGCTGGGTTCGCAACGCCGACGGCTCCATTCAGCCGCGTCAAGGGGCGAAGTGGAAGCTGCTGATGCGCATCTTCGCCAACCCCAAGCTGCCCGAGATCGACGACTATTACGAGCCCTTCACCTTCGACTATGGGCACCTGCAGTCCGCGCCGGAGATGAAAGCCACCCCGACGGCGCGCCCGCGCAGCCTGATTACCGGTAAGCAGATGGACAAGATCGTCTGGGGTCCGAACTGGGAAGAGATCCTCGGCGGTGAATTCTCCAAGCGCAGTAAAGACAGGAACTTCGACGACGTCCAAAAGGAGATCTACGGCCAGTTCGAAAACACTTTCATGATGTACCTGCCCAGGCTTTGCGAGCATTGCCTGAACCCTGCATGCGTCGCTTCGTGTCCGTCGGGCTCAATTTACAAGCGCGAGGAAGACGGCATCGTGCTGATCGACCAGGATAAGTGCCGCGGCTGGCGCATGTGCGTGAGCGGCTGCCCGTACAAGAAAATCTACTACAACTGGAAGAGCGGCAAAGCCGAGAAATGCATTTTTTGCTACCCGCGAATAGAAGCCGGCCAGCCAACGGTTTGCAGCGAAACCTGCGTCGGCCGGATCCGGTATTTAGGTGTGCTGTTGTACGACGCCGACCGCATCGAGGAGGCAGCCAGTGTCGAGCACGACCGCAACCTATACCAGGGGCAGCTCGACATTTTCCTCGATCCCAATGATCCGAAGGTGGTCGAGCAGGCACGAATTGACGGTATCTCCGACAAGTGGATGGAAGCTGCGCGCAACAGCCCGGTTTACAAGATGGCGGTGCAATGGAAGGTGGCGCTGCCGCTGCATCCCGAATACCGAACGATGCCGATGGTCTGGTACGTTCCGCCGCTGTCGCCGATCAGCGCGGCAGCCAATGCTGGTCACGTGGGGTGCAACGGGGACATTCCGGACGTCAACCAGCTGCGCATTCCGGTCAAGTACCTGGCCAATCTGCTTACCTCAGGCGACACCGTGCCGGTCGTGCGTGCGCTCGAACGCATGCTGGCGATGCGCGCGTACCAGCGCGAAAAGAATGTCCATGGGAGGATCAACGAAACCGTTCTGAAGCAGGTCGGGATCAACCAGGCCGAGGTGGTGGAGATGTATCAACTCATGGCAATTGCCAACTACGAGGACCGGTTCGTGATCCCCACGACCCACCGCGAATATGCTGAAAACACGTTTAACGTTCGCGGGGGCTGCGGCTTCAGCTTCGGCAACGGCTGCTCGGAAGGTACCGGCGAGACCAGCCTCTTCGGCAGCGAGAAAAAGCGCACGATTCCCATCAAGGTGGAGGTTTGAACATGTTCGCACCAAGCTCGCCCCGACCGATGGCGAAGAGCCTGCGCGTTCTGGCCGCGCTACTCAATTACCCCGACGCAAGCATCCGAGGCTACCTGTTGGAAATGAAAGTTCTCCTGCATGAAGAATGCGCAATTTCCCAGTCGCGCCGGATCGAACTCGACACCTTGATCGACGCGCTGGCACGCACCGAGCCGCTCGACGCCGAGGCCGACTATGTCGAATTGTTCGACCGTGGTCGCGCGACCTCCCTGCACGTGTTCGAGCATGTCCACGGCGACTCGCGCGAGCGAGGTCCGGCGATGGTCGATCTTGGCCAGACCTACGAGAAGGCGGGCCTGGTCCTCGAGGCGGGCGAACTTCCCGACTACTTACCAGTGGTGCTCGAATTCGTCTCGACCCAGCCGCCGCGCGAGGCACGCGCCTTTCTGGCCGAGATGGCACACATCTTCAATGCAATTTTTGGTGCGCTGCGCCAGCGCGAAAGTGCCTACGCCAGCGTGCTTGCCGCACTGTTGGAACTGGCCGGTGAAGAGTCGCGGCCGGTCACTCCGCTCGCCCAAGAGTCGCTGGAGGAGAGCTGGGCCGAACCGCCCGTGTTCGACGGCTGCTCGTCCAAGGGCCAGACCAGGCCCGGCCAGGCACAACCAATCCACCTCGTCCGCCGAGCCGCGGATCCGGGAGCCACGGCATGAGCGCCCTGCAAACTTATCTGCACAATTTCGCCTTCACCGTCTACCCTTACATCTGTCTGGCGGTGTTCTTCATGGGCAGCCTGGCCCGCTTCGACCGCGATCAGTACACCTGGAAAAGCGACTCGTCGCAGCTCCTGCGCCGGGGCACACTGCGGTGGGGCAGCAACCTGTTCCATGTCGGCATTTTGTTCCTGTTCTTCGGCCACTTTGCCGGACTGCTGACACCGCACGCGGTCTACGAGGACTTCATCTCGCCGCAAAACAAACAACTTGTCGCCATTTTTTCCGGCGGCATTGCCGGTTTCATCTGCTTCATCGGTCTGAGCCTGTTGCTGTACCGGCGCCTGTTCGATCCGCGCATCCGGCTGACAAGCCACCGAACCGATATCGCGATACTTGTGATCCTATGGGTGCAACTGACTATCGGGCTGATCACGCTGCCCATATCGCTCGAACATGCCGATGGCAGCTCAATGCTTGCACTGGCAGACTGGGCGCAGGGCATCGTCACCTTCCGCCCCAACGCGGTGGGTCTCATTGCGCTGGACTGGCCATACAAACTGCATCTCATTCTCGGCATGACAATCTTTCTGCTGTTTCCGTTTAGCCGTCTGGTGCACGTTTGGAGCGGATTTGCCACGATCGGGTTCTTGTTTCGTCCGCACCAGGTCGTCCGCAGCCGGCGTCTGAACGTGCCGGCCGGCCACAACCTGCCGCGCTAGCCTGGCGCCGGTGTTTGAAGGAGGTGCTCGCATGCTCATCGAAAGAGTCGAGGGTGCTACCACCTCGCCGGAGAACATCGCTACACTTCTCGAAGTAGAGCTTGGCAGGGATTGGCAAAGCTATTTTGCCAGCCTCGGTTGTGGCGACATCGTGCTGCACAAGAAGCCCGCACCGGACATTTACCACTAGGTGCCGAATGACCTCGGCCTCGCCCCGGCTGAATGCTAGCCTGGCCGCGAGCATCATGACTTACATCATCATCATCAACAGCTACGCCCGCACTCAGGATTTCAACGAGGCAGCAGTGTTCGACGATCTTGGCGACCTGGATGCGTTTTACAAGGCAACCGGCTTGCCACTTACCAAATATCTCATGCGCGTAAATTTACTTCGCCCACGGCGGATTCAAGAAACAACTGCAACCGTTATGCGTAAGTGGCCTCACGCTGCCCGACAACGGACACTCGCGAAGGACACTGATTGGCCGTTATGCACAGTTCTCCGTGATGAATAGTTTGCTCGCCCGTAGCCGATTACGTGCCTCGCGCGCGAGCGGTTGAGTAGGCCAGCGCCAAGTCGCGCTGATTGACGAGTTCCTTGGTGGGAGTGACCGAGATTTTGCCGGCGGTCGGCAGCCGGTGATACTCAAGCGCGGCGGCGCGAAGTTGGTCATCCATTCG
>Ga0181523_10004952_pt1 | contig 11245 bp, 6 predicted proteins | sample PEATcosm2014_Bin_43_FD_119752 | JGI IMG/M metagenome (GOLD analysis project Ga0181523, IMG submission 119752) | Peatland microbial communities from MTU Mesocosm Facility, Houghton, MI, USA - PEATcosm2014_Bin05_30_metaG | ecosystem: Environmental > Terrestrial > Soil > Wetlands > Peat | place... | reverse complement strand
GGCCAGCAGACCGCTGGCGGGGTCATCGCCGGCTCGGTCGCCACCAACACAGTTCAGGGCGCCATCCAGAGCACCAGCGTCTCCACCGATATGGCCATCAACGGCGACGGCTTCTTCGTGGTGGCGCAGCCGACGGGCTTTACCGACAATCAGCCGAACTTCAACGGCGTCACCGACTTCACCCGCGCCGGCAATTTCCAGATGAACGCCAACGGCAATCTGGTCAATGGCGCCGGGTATTATCTCATGGGCATCCCGGTCAATCCGACCACCGGGAATCCCGAAGGCAGCGTCCCTCAGGTCTTGCAGTTCGACAACAATTTCGTGCCGGCCCAAGAGACGACGCAGATTCAATATCAGGCGAACCTTCCCAGCACACCTCCAGCGTTGCTCAATGGAGCCGATTTCACCGTCAATCCGGAGGCCGGCGCGCAAATCGTCGGCAGCGGGGCGACGCTCCTGCCGGACGCAGTCGCGACCGAGACGGGCACGGTAGGGGGGCTCACTAGCAGCACCGCGCTGATCAGCGGTGACACTTATACGGTGAGTGACGGTACCAATACGACGAGCTTCACCGCGGGAGCGACTTCTACGCTCGCCGATTTGATGAATACGATCAACACTGGTTCCGCGAATGTGGATGCCGCGCTGTCCGGCGGCAACCTTGTCCTCACCGGCACCAGTCCCACAGCAGCGATCACAGTCGGTGGCACCGCCGCTGCCATTACCGCGCTTGGGCTTACCACTACCGCTGCCGAGCCGACCGATTTGCTGACCCAGGGCGCCGCGTCGCAGAATCAAACCTTGACCGTCAGCGTCGGCGGCGGCACCCCGCAGACCATCACGTTCGGAACCGGAGCCGGTCAGGTCGCGACCCTTGCCGAATTGCAGACCGCGATCCACAACCTGACCGGCGTGATCGGGTCGGTTGATGCGACCGGCGATATAAACTTCACGGCGACCAACTCGACCGGGAACATCGTCGTCGGGGGCACCGCCACTGCCGCCAATTTCGGCATGCAAAACACGACCGCCTTTCCGTATAACGGTACGGTGATCGGCAACGACCTCACGACCTTCAACAGCGAGTCGATCGACGGCGGTTCGGTCACTGCCTACGATGCCGACGGCAATCCAGTGAATGTCGACCTCCGGTGGGCGAAGGTCAGCAGCGCCGCCACCGGCGGCACCGACGCCTGGCAGCTATTTTATCAGACCAATACCAACGCCACCGGCACGCAAGTCGCGTGGCAGAACGCCGGCACGACATTTACCTTCAATGCGGCCGGCGAGATGACGCCGCCGCTCTCGGGTGTAACGCTACAAAATCTGAGCGTAAACGGCGACTCGCTGGGCAACGTCCAGGTCCAGTTCGGCAATAACGGCCTCACGCAATTTGCCTCATCGAGCACCACCGCGCAGGTGAGCCAGTTGCAGCAAAACGGCTTCGCCTCCGGCCAGCTGCAGTCGGTCTCGGTGGATAGCCAGAACCGCGTGGTCGGCACGTTCACGAACGGCCAGACGATTCCCCTCGCTGAAATCTCGTTAGCGACGTTCAACGGCGAAGACTCGCTACAGGCGCTCAACGGCGACGCTTTTGCTGCCACGCCAGACTCTGGCCCTGCGAACTTCTCGGCAACCGGCAAGATTGTCGGCAGCTCGCTCGAATCCTCGAACGTCGACATCGCCACCCAGTTCAGCCAGTTGATCGTAGCGCAGCAGGCTTATTCGGCAAATGCGCGCGTGATGACGACCGCCAACCAGATGATCCAGAGCTTGCTCCAGGTCATCCAGTGAGGTCGCGGCCGCTTCGGGTCCGCGACCGGTAAGCCGCGTGGACAGCTAGACCTATGGGTCTTTCCCAGGCGTTATCCTCGGCTTTGGCGGGCGTGAACACGACCCAGCAGGGCCTCTCGGTGATCGCCGGGAACGTAGCCAACGCCAATACGGCCGGCTACGTCGAGGAGAGCATCAACACCGTCGAGACCGGAACGCCCGGGGCGGGCGGAACCAGCGTCGATACCACGGGTATCAATCGCAATCTCGACACGCTGCTGCAGGATCAGTTATGGACCGAGAGCGCCGGCGGCTCTTACGCGGACACGACCGCGCAGCTCTACCAGCAGCTACAGCAGATCTATGGCACGCCGGGAACGGCGAATTCCTTCGACGGCATCTTCAATAATTTCACTACCGCGCTGCAGTCGCTGCAGACCAGTCCAAGCTCGTATTCCAATCAAGCCGCGGTGCTCAGTTCTGCCCAGGCCATGGCGCAGAATCTCAATTCGATGACGACGAGCATTCAGCAATTGCGCACGCAGGCGGAGCAGGGAATCGCCGCCGACGTGCAAACGGCAAACAACGCGTTGCAGGAGATTGCTCAAATCAACGGTCAGCTCGCCGGCGGATCACAAACCGATAGCGCCGCCGCGGCGCTTGAGGACCAGCGCGATCAGGACGTCACCCAGCTTGCCCAGCTAATGAACGTGCGCGTAGTGCAGAATCCCGGCGACCAAATCTCGGTCTTTACCGGGACTGGCTTGCAGCTGGTGAGCAGCGTGCAGGCTTCGCAGCTTGCGTTCAATAATGTCGGAACGCTCTCGGCGACCGCGCTATGGAGCGCCAATCCGAGCCAGGATAACGCCGGGACGATCACCCTCACCTCGCCGGGCGGTGCCACGACTGATCTGATCGCCAGCGGCGCCATCCAGTCGGGCGAGATTGCCGGCTACTTGCAGATGCGCGACAGCATCCTGCCGCAGGCGCAGAACCAGCTCGATGAGCTGGCCAATCAGATGTCGCAGGCATTGTCGAACCAGACGACGAGCGGGACGCCGGCCGGGGCCGGGCCGCAGACCGGATTCAGCGTCGGCGTCGGCGGCGTGCTGCCGGGAAACTCGGTACAGCTCACCTATACCGATTCCGGCAATACGCAGCATACGATCACGATCGTGTCCCTCGGCCAGGGCGGATCACTGCCGCTGCAGACCTCGCCGTCCAATCGGAACAACCAGATCCTCGGCGTCAATTTTGCCGGCGGCATGGCCGCGGTGGTGACGCAGCTTAACGCCGCGTTCGGAACCAATTTGCAGTTCTCCAATCCGTCAGGCACGGTGTTGCAGGCCGTCAACGCCAGCAGCACCACCAATGTCGTCAATGCGTTGTCGGCGACGGCGACGGTCACGTCGCTGAGCAGCGGCAGTGCGCAATTGCCGCTGTTCCTCGACGGCACGACGCCGATCACCGGCGCGCTCACGTCGGCCGGCTCGCAGACCACGGGCCTTGCCGGGCGGATCACTGTGAATGCGGCGGTCGCCGCCGCGCCGTCAAGCCTCGTCGCCTACGCGGCCAACACCGCCGCGGGCGATCCGACGCGACCGAATTTCCTGATTAACCAATTGACCAGCGCCACGCTGACCTATGCGCCGACCACCGGCATCGGCAGCGCCCAGCAGCCGTTCAGCGGCACGCTCGCCGACTACATGAGCGCGATGATGAGCCAGCAGAGCCAGGCGACGAATGCGGCGACCAATTTGCAGCAGGGCCAGGACACCGTGGTCAGCGCCTTGCAGCAGCGCTTCAACAGCACGTCGGGCGTCAGTATCGACACCGAAATGTCGAACCTTATCGCGTTGCAAAACGCCTACGGCGCCAATGCGCGGGTGATGTCGACGGTCCAGCAGATGATGTCAACGCTGCTACAGACGGTGCAGTAATGAGCATTACCGGTCCGGGATCCATCACGGCCGCCAATATCCAGGCCGTGAACAACATGAATAACCAGCTCAGTACGCTCAGCGAGGAGCTCGGCACCGGGCAGGCGGCGCAGACCTATTCCGGTCTCGGCTCGCAAGCCGGCCTGGCGCTGGCGCTGAGTTCGCAGCTCTCGGCGAGCAACGCCTATAGCAACACCGCCACCACCGTCGGCACCACGCTGACCGTGGCGCAATCGGTTCTGACGCAGCTCGACAGCACCGAAACCGCGGTTCAGCAATCGATTAACGAGCAAGGCACGTTCACGCTCAACGCTAACGGCCAGACCTCGATCCAGGCCGCGGCGATCACGCAACTCGACAGCATCCTGTCGCTGCTCAACACCCAGGTCGGCAGCAATTACATCTTTTCCGGCAGCGCAACGACCACGCCGTCGGTCGCCAGCACCAGCGACATCCTCAACGGCAACGGCGCCCAGGCCGGGCTCACGCAGGTGATTAGCGAGCGCCAGGCGGCCGATCTGGGCAGCGGGCTCGGCCGCCTGGTGATTCCGGCGACCGGCGGCGGCACCACCGTCTCGGTCAGCGAGGACGTCGCCGGCTCGCCGTTCGGCTTCAAGCTCGCCAGCGTGAACTCGACGCTGACCGGCGCGAATGTCACCGGCCCGTCCGGCTCCCCTGCGACGATCTCGATCGATATGTCGGCGTCGACGCCGAACCCGGGCGACTCAATCCAGTTCAATCTCACCATGCCCGATGGCACCAGCCAGAGCATCACCCTGCAAGCCACGGCGAATTCGCCGCCCGGCGCCAACCAGTTCAGGATCGGCGCCACGCCGGCGGCGACCGCCACCAACCTGCAGGCGGCGCTGACCACCGCCGTCGGCAATCTGGCGCAGACCGCGTTGCCGGCGGCGTCGGCGATCGCCGCGGCCGACAATTTTTTCAGTTCGAATCCGCCGCTGCGGGTGAGCGGAGCGCCGGCAACCGCCACCGCATTGGTCGCCGGCACGCCCGCCAATACGGTGTTCTGGTACACGGGCGAGTCCGGCGCCACGCCGCCGCGGCAGACCGCGACCGCGCAGGTCGGGCCCGGCACGACCATCGCCTATGGCATGCGCGCCAGCGAACAGGCGATCAGCACGCTGGTCGCCAATGTCGCGGCGTTGGCGGCCACGACCTATTCACCGAGCAATGCGAACGCGCAGGCGAGCTACGACGCGCTCAGCCAGAAGGTGACGGCCAATCTCGACCCGCAATCGGGCGTCCAGCAGATCAGCGACATCGCGGCCGACCTCGCCAATGCGCAAACGACCATGAGCAACGCCGGCACGCTCAATACGCAGACGCAGAGTACGCTGACCGACATGATGCAGAGCATCGACGGCGTGAACCAAAGTCAGATCGGCGAGCAGATTTTGACGCTGCAGAACAGCCTGTCGGCGTCGCTGTCGGTCACGGCGCGGCTCGCGCAATTGAGCCTGGTGAATTATCTCGCGCCGTCGACCGGCTAGCCGAACCGCGCGTGGTGAAGAGCAAAACGGCGAGCAGCGGGGCTGCTCGCCGTTTTTGTCGGCAGTTCGCTCGGGCTTTTTACGCCTTGCCGCGTAGGCCGGCGGCGATGCCGCGATTGATATTAATCAGTGTGGTCAGATACTCGGGCTGTGGCTTAGTCATCAGGGAGAAGGTGTCGGCCATGACCCGCATGCCGAGCGCAGTGAGGTTTTGGCAGACTGGCTTGGGCAGCTTGTTGTCGTCGCGTATGAGGGCGTCGAGGAAGACGGTCCAGAGGCGCCGGTTGTACAACAGCGCATCCTCGAGACCGGCCGGCTTTTTGGTGGTCCAGGAATTCTGGGCCTGCTGCAATTTCGCGGCGGCCTTCAAAAGCAGGCTCGCTTCCAGCTCTCGCGGGCTGGCGGTTTCCTTGGCCACTTTTGAATAGGCCTTGCTGGCGTAGTTCATCTCGGCATTGTCCCTTTCGTACGCGATAAGCTTGCGCGTTTCCTTCAACGCTTTATACAGATCGCCTGTTAAGATTCGATTATTGATAACGTCGATGAACGGCTTTGCGCCGGGCCGCGCCTTGAGCACGGCGCGCGACAGCTTGCGATACAGCGCTTCGTGATCCTCGGTGCGCTTCGATGTGTACATCAGCTGCAGGACCAGATAGATACGCTTGGCCGGTGTGTCGGCCCGGCTCAGCGGCATGATGTCCTTCTCGCGCAGGATCGGCGTCTTGCCTTCGATCACAAGACGCGTGCGCTGGCCCCGGTTGGTGACGACGCAGTCACCCAGGATGAAGCGCTCATACGGCTTGAGTTCGATTTTCAGCGCCACGTTAAACCTCGCCGTTGGCCGTATGGTTGCCGATGCTGGTTAAGGCTGCGCTAAGCACACGCCGACGTGACGCGCAAAAGGCCGGCGGGGCTGATCGCTGAAAAGAAAACGGCGGGGCTTTCGCCCCGCCGCCTTCGTACGCCTGTTCCAGAAGGGTCTTACGGGAACAGCTTGAGCACCGACTGGTTCGCCTGGTTGGCGATCGACAGTGCCGAGATTTCCAGCTGCTGCTGGGTCTGCTCGGTGAGCAGATTCGCGCTTTCCTGGTTCTGGTCAGCCACTACCAGGTTGCTGGCGCCAGTCTGCAGCGTGTTGATCATGTTGGTGGTGAACGTCTGCCGGGTCGAGATGGTCGACGAATTGGTGCCGAACGTCTCGGTTTGAGTCTGTACGCTCGCGATGGCGTTGTTGATACCATTGACCAAGTTCGACAGTTGGCTACTGTCGAAGAAAGAGCCGACCGCCGAGCCGCTGACGGACGACAGGCCGAGACCCGCAGCATTGAAGTTCACGCCGTTAATGGTCAGCGAGCTGGTCGCGGTCTCGTTGAAGTTGATCTGCAGATTGTTGCCGCCGATCAGATTGACGCCGTTGTAGCCGGAGTCGGAAGCCAGCTGATCGATCTGCGTCAGCAGCGTGTTGTAGTTGGTCTGCAGCGACGTCCGCGTGGTACTGGTACCAGTGATAGCTCCGGTACCGATGCCCAGCCCCGTCGAGGTGGCATTACTGCCAACCGTGAATGCAGTCGAAGTGGAGCTCAGCACTAAATCTCCGCTGCCATTGTCGCTCGCGGTCACGGCGCCGCCGAGGGTCGTCGTGCTGGCGCTGTTGATCGCGGATTCGACGGCGCTGAGAGCCTCGCCCGAGGTGATAGCGATCGTGGCGGTCGAGGTTCCGACGCTGAGCAGCAGATTGCCAGCCGCGGCGCTGGGAGCGCCGGAAGTAGCAAGGTTGACCGTTCCGGTCGTCGCCGCCGCCGTTGCAAACGGATCCGACTGCGCCTGCTGTACGGTCGACAACGCCTGCTGAAGCAGGCTGGTGATGCCCTGGAGGCCATTGGTGGCGGCGTCGATCGTCTGCAGGCCTTGCCCGATCTGATCGAGCAGAGAACTCAGCGAGTTCGCGCTGTTGGTCAGGTTCTGCGAGGTGAAATAGGCGCTCGGATTGTCGGCGGCGGAATTGACCTTCTTCCCGGTCGCCAGGTGTTCCTGGGTCGTAGTCAAATCGACAGCGGTCTTCTGAAGCGACAGCAGGTTCTGTCGAATACCTGCGGTCAAGGTGATGTCAGACATAGTCGTGTACCCTTCTGGTTACAGGCTGTACTGGCTTGCACTTACGTACGTGCCGTACTGGCGAGTGCTTGCTCCGATCTGCTCGATCGGCTGCCCAAACCGTGCCCTATTTCGCTTAAAGACGCGTAAAGCCCTAATCCAGGGGCTTAATCCGAGTTTAACGGCGGACAGCCCTGTTCGGCCGCCTTTTAACGCAGATCAATAATCCAGCGTTCGCCATGGCGCGGCCACAACCGTTTCCGCCCGTTTCATCCGCGATTGTCACTCGCTTAATCGTCCATTAAGCGCTTTCTGTTTGCTAATGGCTAACCATATTTGGAGTATCGCAACCCGCCTTCGGCGAAATTGGTCCGAACTGATGCTCGACAAAACAACACCGGAAGGGTTGGGTACGGATTCGGCACCTGCCGCTCACGCGTCCGATGCTGGGAGCGGCCCGATCAACCTCGTTATCGCTACGCCCTGCTCTCGGCGGTCTACGGGCTGTCGCTGCTCAAGCTGCAGGCCCGCATGCGCGCCTACCGCGGCTTCAACCTCAAGATCTTGGTGAAGGACGGTGACGCGCTGATCACCCGGGGCGAGGGCAAGCCTGCTGTCGCAATTTCTCGACGACTCCAGCGCGACCCACCTGCTATTCATCGACGCCGATATCGGTTTCGAGCCGGACCAGGTTGTGCGGCTGATCGAGTACGGCGCCGACATGTGCGCGGCGGTCTATCCGATCAAGCGCATCGACTGGCAACGCATGAAAAACGCGCTGTCGGGCGCCCAACCCAATCCGGCTGCATCCCTGCAATACGCGCGGGAAGTCGAAGATCCGAACGCCGTTATCGTGAGCTCTGGCTTCATCAAGGTTCGCTATGCCGGCACGGGATTTCTCATGATCCGGCGCGCGGCGCTCGAGCGCATGTGTGCGCACTATCCGCAGCTTCGCTATAAGCGCGACCACTCGATCGACGCCGCAACTGAAAGCGACAACCGGTTTGTGCTGTTCGAATGTGCGATCGCTGAGGACGGCACGTATCTGAGCGAGGATTTCGCCTTCTGCAAGCGCTGGACCGACATGAAAGGCGAGATCTGGGCCGACCTCAACAGCCGGCTGCATCACATCGGACCGATGACGTTCTGCGGCGATCTGGCTTTGCGATTTGCGCAGGCGAAGTAGGGCAGGGATTGCGCCGCCGCGGCCGATCAGATCACGACAGCATGTCGACCAAAGAGCCGGCGGCACCGGAATCCGACAGCAGCGATGACGCTGTGCTCACCATTTCGGTGGCCGGCGTCGTGTAGCTCTTTGCGGTCGATGCGGTGTTGCTCGTCTTGGACGAGGACTGCGTTGTGGCGGGTGTGCTCGGGACCGGCACCGTTGTCTTGGTCGGCATGAAGGTGCTGTGGCCCACGCCGAAGCCGATATTGGAGGCGTAGATACCACCGACAATGATTGCGTCGGTGGTATTCTTGCTGGTGACCACCAGATTTCCATTGCGGCTCAGCGACGCGGTCACCGCCGCATTGCCAAAATCATTCGCGTTAATCGCCTTCAGCAGATCGCCAACCGTGTCCGTTCCGGTCGAGGTGTATGTCGTCGTATTTTTGCCAGCACCGATAGTAATCTCGCCGCCAGAAAGGATTCCGAGAAGTGACAGCGGAGTGCTTATCGAAAGCGCTTTTGTTCCGGTTCCGGTGGCCGCAACGGGGATGGTCTGTGAGGGAGCCGACGAGGCAGTGGTGGACGATGACGGCTGGCCCGTATTGCCCGACAGGACGTTCTGGATTTCTTGCGAGAGTTGCGTATTAACGCGGTTCAGGGCGCTCTGGTTGGCAATACCGGCGAGACCCTTGCCCAATGTGGTCTCAGCCGAGGCTATGGCATTGATGACCGAGGTCGTGGCCGCAAGCGAGTTGTCTTTTTGCTTGCCTTGCTGCCAGAAACTTTGGTCCTGCTGCCAGAAACTGCCGATACTTCCGATGCTCATTTGCGGGTTACCTGCCGGAATTCGGCTCGAGGTAATTGTGCCTGAGCGAGGTTAATTTTGAGTCTATCTATAGACCGGACTTACCTTTGATTAACTATATTGTCCGACGCTGTCGCATCTAAAGACTCCATCGCCAGCGACGCTCGACGTTATTGCTCGCGCTGCAGGAGAAGGTTGCCGTTCGGTCTGCCTCTCACAGTGAACTATCCGCATGACCCAGCATGCTGCCGCGCAAAGCGCGCCTCTTGTCCAGCAAGCGCTCGCGCTGCACCAGGCCGGCCATCTAGAGGAAGCTGAGCAGATCTATGAATCCGTGCTCGCGAGCGACCCGCACAATTTCGACGCGCTGCACCTCGCCGGCGTGCTTAAACACCAGCAAGGTCGTTCGGTCGACGCCCTGCGCCTCGTGGCCACCGCGCTTGGGGCGCGGCCCAGAGCAGCCGACGCTCTGATTAATTACGGGGTGATTCTCGATGCGCTCGAACGCCACCAGGAGGCGCTCGCCGCATTCGACGATGCCTTGGCAAACCACGCTGAAAGCGCCTCCGCTCATTACAACCGCGGTCGAGCATTGGCCAGCCTCGGCCGCCACTTCGACGCGTTGGCAAGCTGCGAGAAGGCACTCGTGCTGGCCCCCGGGCACGCCGCTGCACGAATTAATCACGGTAATGCGTTGGCCGCACTGGGCTGTCACCAAGAGGCGCTTGTCGATTACGATACGGTGCTGGCATCGCAACCGCGGCACGCGCCGGCGCAAATTCGGCGCGGCAATGCTCTCATCGCGTTAAAGCGGCACGAGGAAGCGCTCGCCGCCTACGATGCGGCACTGGCGCTCGTGCCCGGCGACGCTGAGGCACTCAACAATCGCGGCGTGGCGCTTAATGAACTTGGGCGTTCCGCAGAGGCTTTGGAGAGCTGTGAGCTTGCACTTGGCGTGCGGTCCGACTACGCCGATGCGCTCTATAACAAAGGCAACGCGCTGCTTGGGCTCGGGCAGCTTGAGGAGTCGTGCGCTAGCTATCGAGCGGCGCTTGCGCTTGAGCCGCGGCGGATCGATGCGCTAAACAATCTCGGACTGGCGTTGCTCGGTCTGAAAAAGCCTGAAGAGGCGCTAGGGAAATTCGAAGCCGCGCTTCTGGTCGACGTCGGCCATATCGAAACAATCCATAATCATGCCAACGCGCTTTTGCGGCTCGATCGCTTGGAGGAAGCGCTAGTTGCCTGCGATAAATGTCTCGCCCAAGAGCCGGAGCAGCCGGACGCACTCAATACCCGCGGGGTCGTCCTTGGCAAGCTCGGCCGCCATACAGAGGCCCTGGCGAGCTACGACGCGGCACTGGAGGCCACGATTCGTCCCGACATCGAAGTCAATCGCGGCACCGCACTGCTCAATCTCGATCGCATCGACGAAGCACTCGCCTGCTTCGACGCGGTGATCGCGCGCCAGCCCGCGAATATCAGCGCTCTCATCTACCGCGGCAACGCATGCATAAAGAATAAGCATTTCGACGAGGCATTGACCAGCTATGAGCAAGCGCTGGCGGTTGAGCCGGACAACCCGATCGCGCTTACCGACCGCGGCGTCGCGCTGAGCTTGTTGGATCGCTTTGAAGAGGCTGTCGCCAGTCACGAAGAGGCACTCCGAATCGAGCCCCATATCGTCGGCGCTCATCTCAATCGTGGCAACGCGATGCTCAAGCTGTCGCGCCTGCAGGAAGCGCTGGAGGCCTACACCGAGGCCCTGGCGCGCGAACCGGAAAACGCCGAGGCTAATTTCAACGCGGCGATTACACGTCTGTGCCTGGGCGACTATCGCGAAGGCTGGAAGCAATACGAGCACCGCTGGGGAACGAAACACTTTGCGGGTCATCGCCCCAACTATCCACAGCCGATGTGGCGCGGCGAAGATATAGCCGGCAAAAGAATC
>Ga0181523_10004951_pt1 | contig 11245 bp, 6 predicted proteins | sample PEATcosm2014_Bin_43_FD_119752 | JGI IMG/M metagenome (GOLD analysis project Ga0181523, IMG submission 119752) | Peatland microbial communities from MTU Mesocosm Facility, Houghton, MI, USA - PEATcosm2014_Bin05_30_metaG | ecosystem: Environmental > Terrestrial > Soil > Wetlands > Peat | place... | reverse complement strand
GACTACCTTAGCCGACATAACGTAGCAGTATTCGGATTGGAGATCGGCAATATTCTCCGTCACAGCGATCCGCGCCAAGCTTTGGTGGTCTACGACCAGGCGCTTGCACGCATTCGAGAGGCGAAGACCAACACCAGCACCGAGCGAGACGAAGCGGAGTTACTGGCAGGTTCGTCTTACGCTATTCGATGGGTGGGCCGCAGCGCCGAAGCGAAGCAACGCGTCGAGGGAGCTATTCAGCTGTTGCGGGATGCCAACCGGTACCCGGCCGACAAAGTCGAGCCAATGAGCGACACCTACGATGCCTTGAGAGCCTCGGCCGACGATTTCGCGGAAACGGGGGAAGCGATGAAGGCGGTCGAGGCTTATCAGCGGCTGTTGGACAAGCTCATGGCCGGGAAGCTCGATGTTCAAAACGATCTCCGCGATGCGACCTGTATTTCGCGCACCTGGATGGCGCTTGCCGAGCTACTCCGCCGAGCCGGACGGACAGGCGAAGCCGGGAGGCTTGAAGCACAGAAAACAGAGCTCTGGAACCACTGGAAGGGTAAGCTTCCCAATGCTCAATTTCTGCTTCGCCAATCGTCAGTCCAAATCGCTCCTCGCGCAGCCTACCACTCCGTAGCCAAGCGCTAGGGATCGTCATCGCTTTCTGGAGTGCGCCTACGATGACCGCCGGGCACGGTATCGCTCTCCGTGGAACGTCCTGAGGTCGCGCTCTTCTAAATTGAATCGCCACTAGAATAACCAGAAAAGCGTCTCTATGCTCACTCCCTGGCCACGCAGGAAGCCGTCCTGAGCAAACAATTAGTTCATTCCAGGCTGTGCCTTCGCCTCGGATGGCTAGACTCAACTCTCAATCCCCGCGCAGGGTCGGAAGAACTATGCCAAATCACAACCGACCTGAAAATAAAGGACTTGGCGATGCGACTGGGCCATTGCAAGAATAATTCCGCCTGTCTGTCGTGATTTGCCTGCCATTTCCGATTTACTCAGTAGAAGCCCAGGAGCGTTCGCCACTCCTGCGCACTGTCTCGACGCCGAGACTGATCGTCTGCGAATTGCCGCTTGTCCGATTTGTCTGGCGTCGGTGTGTGCGATGGGGAAGAGGTGTGATGGCACCACCGACCTTTCACAGATTAGACAAAGAGGTGCTCCTAAGAATGCTCTCGGAGCTTGCCTTGTCATCGAAGAGCAAACGCACGGCCGCTGAGGTTGAAGAATCAGAAAAGAAAGACCGAGTAGTGCTGCAAGAAAAGTGCCCTTCCGAAACCCAGGAATAGCTGTTAGAGCATCGAAACGCGCAAACTGGCTTGTAGCTCCCTAGCACAAGGCTTGCAGGACGCTACCGGATGGGCTGCCGCTTGCAGCCAGTGAGTTAGGTGCTGGGCTCAGTTTTGCGGATTTTGCGGATTGCGAGTGGGGCACTATTCAAATGGCTGAACGGGCCGTTGCACAAAGAGTGTGCGGTCCTTGTTTTCTGCCCACCAATCTTTCCACTTCTGGATGTTTTCGGGAGTGGCGGGGGCGGTGGAGGGCAACGGAGGATTTTTCACCATCAGGGCGAGGATGCCGATGAGACAAGCGTGATAGCGCTCTGCGAGGCAAGTCTCCCGGTCAATTTCGGCTGCCATTGGTGTTACGGTCCAAATGGCTTTCCAGGGTATCTGACCGCTCCCGTAGCAATAGACGGAAGGTCCGCATGCTTTGGATCGCGCTTTTTCCACGACGTCTTCGGGAACACTTAAGGCGTTGACGAGAGCATCGACGGCGGGCTTGCCGCCGAGGAATTCGAGTTTGCGGACGGATTCATAAGCGAAGGCACTGCCGAGTTCGGATACGATGCCCTCGAACATCTTGCGGTCACCCAGTTGCGCCAGAGCGACCTGAACGTTTCCCGAAATGAGCGACCAATGCGCGTTGAATGGTACGGAGCGCTCAAATCCCATGAGAGCGTTCCGCGCCGGCGACGGAAACTGGCGAAGGACGGATGCGGCTGAGTTGTTGCCCGACGCAGCGATGGCCAAGATTGCGTCGGGATAGCCCCACTCGACTCTGCGGGCCAAGCACTTGAGGTACGGATCGGAAACAGTGGGATAGACGGGAAAGGTGAGTTGACGGCCTTCGTGTGTTGCCAGATATTCTTTCCATTGTGCGATGCCGGTAGGGGAGTAATCGCCTGCGGGAAGTCCAGGAACGCGACGGCGCTGGCGAATGGAGTCGATCGCTTGAAGAAACCAAGCGCGTTCGTCTACCTGGTAATCGCCGAAATCTTGGAGCATCGCCGGATCCTGGGCGTGGTCGACGAGGTAATGGATGAGAGCGAGAAGAGCGCGATCGTCTCCGATGAAGGCTAGGGAGGGGAATGCGTTTTGACCAGTTTGCGGGTGGCTCAATTGAGAGTCGAGCCTACTCCGGGATGATTCATCGCCCAACTTGGCGAGAGCGTCCCTCGAGGCGACCACCCATTGAGGGCAACGACTCCCCGGCACGGTGTCGAGGGGCCAGGCAGCAATCCTGCGGAGCGCCGGAATGGCATCTTCACCGGCTACGGATGCCAAGGCGTAGAGGTCAAACGACCAGGGAACTTCGTTCCTTTCGCAATAGCCTTGAAGCCGGTCGAGCAAAGCAGCGGCATGTGGAGGATTATCGTCTTCACAAGTTTGGGCGAACGCCGGTGCGGATACGAGCGGCGTAATTGCGAAAGCCAGAATAGCGATGCATATCCAAGCACAAGTAACTGTTGAGCTAATAAATCGCAAGCTGTACCTTCCGTTGGTGGTCCAAACTGTCATGACTCAGTGTAGTTAGAACGGATGCGGTGGAGATTTCTTGCAACCTCCGATTGCGCAAAGAATCATGCGAGCAAGAGTGCCGGAAAGCTCGAACGGTTAGTCGTCATCGGGATCGGTGGCGGGGAAGGGCTCCTTGCCACTGTTGGATGGGCTTCTAAGAAGGCCACGAACTATCGTGCCGTTTACACGCTTGTTGGTGAATGGAAGGGGAGGAACTTATGGCAGTCGAGAATGGCTTGAAGCGTTTATTGGCGGGAGCGCTGATTGCCTGCGCGACGTCTGTGGCCCTTGCCGGGCAGGCGAATACAACTTTATCGAAAAAGACCGCAGCAGCCGCGACTGCGAGCGAGGGTGCATCTGGGTACAACAAACCACCGAAAAACATTCTGGATGTGATGCATGCGCCATCTCCGCCAATGCCGGAGGTGAGCCCGACACAGGACACGATTCTGCTGGTGTCGTGGCAGGATTACCCACCGATTTCGCGTGTGGCGACACCGTTCTTGCGGCTTGCCGGGGTACGAGTAGAACCGAAGAATCACAGCAAACACGACACGCCGGGAGGTTACGGAATCACACCGTGCGCCAGGGACTTCGAGCTAGTGCACGTCGCCGATCGCGCGCAGATTCATATCGCGCTTCCCGGGGGCGCGTGCCGGGGCGAACCAACCTGGGCCGCGGATGGAAAGCGATTCTCGTTCGTGAATCTCGCTCCCGATGCGGTCGAACTGTGGATCGGCGACGCAAAGACCGGCAAGGTTCGGCAAGTGCCTGGAGCGCGCCTGAACCCAATGTTCAATGACGAGATGCAATGGCTGCCTGACCAGAAAACGCTATTGGTAAAGCTGGTGCCGAAGGGGATGGGCGCACCGCCGCCCGAACCAATCGTGCCGAGTGGGCCGAGCATCCAGGAGAGTGAAGGAGAAAAAGGACAGAGCAGCACGTATGAAAACCGCGACACCCTAGGGAGCAAGCACGACGAGGATGTGTTCGATTACTACGCGGCCACGCAACTGGCATTGGTAGATGCGGCCACGGGGACAATCACGCCGGTGGGGAAAGTGGCAAATTACGAATCGCTGGATCCTGCCCCCGATGGGAAGCACATCCTGGTGACCAGGATCCACAAGCCTTATTCGTACGTTACGACTTACGATCGGTTTCCGCAGGAAGTGGAAGTGTGGGACGTGACGGATCGCGCACACGTGCGAGCGCATACGATCGCGTCGCTGCCGCTGACGGACCGCGTTCCCATCGGAGGCGTTCCGGTGGGTCCACGGGATTTTTCCTGGCGTGCCACGGAACAGGCGACGCTGGTCTGGGCAGAAGCGCTGGATGGGGGCGATTGGAATGTGAATGTTCCGGCGCGGGACAAGATTCTGGTGCAGAAAGCGCCGTTCGACTCACCTGCGGTGGAAATCACTCGGACGGATCAGCGTTATATTGGATTCTCGTGGGGCGAAAATCCGAGCGTAGCTCTATTGAACGAGTACGATCACAACCGGCACTGGAGAAAGAGCTACGTCATCGACGTGGATGAGCAACAAGCAAAGCCACGTTTGCTTTGGGATCTCTCGACTGACGAGAGGTATGCAAACCCCGGCTTTCCCGTGAAACGGCAACTCGCAAACGGATACTGGGTGCTTCGCCAGGAAGGTGATTGGATTTATCTTGCCGGAGTGGGCGCTTCGCCGGATGGTGACCGGCCTTTTCTGGACCGACTCGATCTGAAAACGCTGAAATCCGAGCGTCTGTTTCGTAGCGACAAGAGTTCTTACGAACAGTTCCTTTCGTTCACCGGGTCGGACACGCGGACGTTTCTGACGTGGCATCAATCACCGATTGACCCGCCGAATGCGTTTGAGCGAACGCTGGGACAGGCCATTGCTGCGCCGGCGGGAGAAGCGGTATTTGGTTCGACGAGCGTGGAGATAACGCATATTCCAGATCCGACGCCGGAAGTGCGAGCGATTAAGAAGCGGCTGGTCACGTACAAGAGAGCCGACGGGCTAGACTTGTCGTTCACGTTGTACACGCCGCCCGGGTACAAAGAGGGGACGCGCGTCCCCACGATACTTTACGCCTATCCTCTGGACTATGCGGACGCATCGAAAGCGGGGCAAGTGGCAGGCTCGCAGGAAACCTTCACGCGGCTGCGACAATATAGACTTTTGCTGCTGGCGGGGTATGCGATCATCGACAATGCGTCGTTCCCAATCGTGGGTGATCCGAAGAAAGCTTACGACACTTATCTGGAACAGTTGGTCGCAGATGCGAAGGCCGCAGTGGATGAGGCGGTGCGACTAGGCGTTGCCGATCCCGAGAGAATAGGAGTCACGGGGCACAGCCACGGGGCATTAATGACGGTAAATCTGGTCGCGCATTCCGACTTGTTCCGGGCGGGAGTGGCGACGAGCGGCTCGTACAACAAGACGCTGACGCCATTTGGGTTCCAGAACGAGCGGCGCTCGGTATGGGAGGCGACGGACGTGTATTTGAAAGTTTCGCCATTTTTCTCGGCGGACAAATTGAAGACGCCGCTGCTGATCGTGCACGGAGCGGAGGATGCAAATCCTGGAACAACGCCATTGCAAGCGAGCAAACTCTACGAAGCCATTCGAGGCAATGGCGGTAGGACACGTTTGGTGCTGCTGCCGCATGAACCGCATTGGTATACGGCGATGGAGTCGAATGAGCAGCTTATCTACGAGATGCTGCGGTGGTTTGACAAGTACGTGAAAAACGCGCCGTCGAGGTGAGCACGCCGCGCAGAGTCTCCGCACGCTTGACCGAGGGGCTGGGGGCGTCATCTAACCGACGGGGACAAATCACGTGAGAGCGATCATCCACGCCCTAGGCAGGGCATTATTTCATGCGGGGGGATTCGGATTGCTGACGCTGGGGACGTTGGATTCCTCGCCGCTTGTAGTGCCGGTGGGCAACGACCTGCTTATGTTGGCACTGAGTGCGCGCTATCACGAGCGGATGCTGTACTACGCGGCGATGGCAACAGTGGGCTCGCTCATCGGGTGCCTTGCGACGGACTGGATCAGCCGAAAGAGCGAAGGCGGGCAGAAGAAGCTCGTATCGGGAAAGCACCTTCAGTACATCCGGAAGCAGGTGAAAAAGCGGGCAGGGTGGGCACTTGTGGTGGCGTCGCTGATGCCGCCGCCGTTCCCATTCACGGCCATTGTGGCGGCCGCAGCAGCATTCCGGTATCCGCGAATTAAACTCTTGAGTTTTGTAGGAGTTGCCAGATTTGTGCGGTTTGTGATCGAGGGGACGCTTGCGATTCATTACGGGCGGTGGATCATCAAGCAGGCGGAATCGCCGATGCTCGAGCACGTGATGATCGGACTGATTGTGATTTCGATCGTCGGGAGCGTGTTTACCATTTACCGGTGGAAGTACAAATGAGCAGCGCGGTGAAAGGCCCGGAAACGTTTGGGGGTGAGGAAAGGATGGTTGGACCTGTTCCCGGGCCCTTTGATCAGCCATTGCCTTATGCTGAACCGAGGTACGGCCATTTGGTATTGTCAAAACTGACAGGTCTCAGTAAGTTTTCCGCCGGTCTGGCAAGGGCGTTCCTTGTTGATGGGATCAGTATGTTTAGCGTGACCAACGATAGACGATGCCAGCCCCTACCAAGAAGTTGTTCTGATGGTTGTTCGTGGAGTTAGCGAAAGTGGTGAGGTAGTAATCGATCTGAATGACGCGTACCGCAAAACGAGAATTAACCGGCACGTCGATGCCCCCGCCAATCCGAGTAGCAAACTCAAAAGAGCCATCGGCGACACCGGCAACTCCGCCGCCAGCATGAGTAGACCCTAAGAGGATTTGGGCGAAGGGTTGCGGCTGGTGGCTACCTTCCAGCCAGGGTTGCGGGATCTGGTAGCGCGCACCTGCCAAAAAGGAAGTGAGAGTGAGTGAGTTGCCGAGTGGGGCGGCACTACTGGTGTGTTCGGCACTGAAATCGGCAACGACGGACCAAGGGCCACGAAAGAGCCACGAGCCGGAAAGTCCTCCGCCATTTAATCCAAAGCACCCACATGCTCCCGGGCCCGCATTGGCGCGGACCCAGTGATAGGTGGCAGCGACATCACCGGAATAGGAGTCTTGGGCTCGAACAGCGGAAGAGCCCGCCAGGAATAAGAGAACGGAGAGCAGGAATGATCGCATGGCGAATTCTCCTTGAGCTCGCATCAATTTGCCGGCACCGAAATAGTGGCTGAAACATTGCTGATGACGGTGTCTTCGTAGGAGCCACCAGTAGAAGAGGTGATAAAGAGATAAGCCACAGGAGGAGGGGTAACCAAGCCGGAGAAGATCTGGTTGCCGTCCATGGTTACGGTCATCTGGCCTTGAACAAGAGAATAGGTGTAACTGTGCGTGATGGGGATACTGCTCGAGACAACAGCGGGGATGTTGGTGTTGACGTTGAAATAGGGATGTTCGAAAAGTGCGGTTTCGCCGCGGGTGACGGCGATGTAGGGCACCGGCGGTTCTCCGGCATTGTGATACGTGTCGAGTTCGAAAAGTAAGCCGGGAATGCCTTCCGCGCCTAAACCCATTCCGATCGCTCCCAAACTGGTGGTTGTGGCGCCCAAGGATGGATCGGCCAAGAGGACAGTAAAGCCATCGGCTGGAAGAGCGCTCGGATTGCTGAAAGTAACACTGAAGCTGATTTGAATGTCACTCGTGGAGATAAGGGTGGGCCAGACCATCTCGCCGTGCCTATCATTGGTGGCGGTGGTCAGTTGAAAACTGCAGGACGGTGCAGGAACGGCATCACCCAGGGCAGACCAATTGGTGTTGCAAAGATTGGGAACGCCTGAGAGGGGGCCGACGAAGAGGCCCGCTGAGCTGCTGTTGACGGAAGACGTGACGCCGTTGCTCACCACTACATAAAAAACAGCGCCATTGTCCGCACTGGTGGCGGAAGGCACCGTGTAGCTCGAACCAGTTGCGCCCGGAATCGCCGTGAATGTGGAAGTGCCCGGGGTGGCCTCGTACCATTGATAGGTCAAGGGTAGAGAGGAGGTGGCCGTGACTTGATAGGTGGCGGATGCACCGACGTCGACATATTGCGTTATGGGTTGCCCGGTGATCTGAAGCGAGATGCCATTGCCGACGGCGAGTGTGGCGGGTTGAGAGGTGGCTTGGCCGTAGCTATTAGTTACGATGACATAGTAAGAGTCCTGATCGTTGGCGGTGGCCGTTGCCGAGGAAGGAACGGTATAGGTGGAGGAGGTAGCTCCGGCAATCGCAGTTCCCGCGATCTGACCAGCAGGAACCCTGTACCACTGATACGAAAGGGTTGGAGTACCGGAAGCCATGACCGTAAAGGACGGGGTGCCGCCAGGAGCGACGGTCTGGCCAACTGGCTGCGTGAGAATGGTGGGAGGTACGTTGCCCGCGGTGACGGTGAGGGAAGCATCCGTGCTGGTCAGCGTGCCGCAGGAGTCGGTGACAGTGGCGTAATACTGATCCCCGTTGTAGGTAGTGTCCACGGGGGGAGTGGTGTAGTTGCTGATGGTTGCGCCGGAAATGGCTACACCCGTCGTTCCACCGGATGGAATCTGATACCACTGATACGAGATCTGTCCTATGCCTTGGCCCGAAACGGAGAATAGAGCTGTTTGGGTGGGCGCCAGGGAAAGACTAGATGGATTCGAAAGAATGGAGGTTGCTCCCACCACAACGGCGACAACGCTGGAGTTCACACTCTTCAAGCCGTTGGTTACAGTCACCGAATAGTTGCCAGCATTGGCGGATTGGGCCGAGGAAACTGTGTAGGTGGAATTTGTGGCACCTGGAATTGCGGTTCCGTTGAGATTCCACTGATAGCTCGAAGCATAAGAGGCAGTCACGGAGAGGGTCAGAGTGCTACCGGTGCAAATGTGCTGGCTGGCGGGTGGCGTCAGGATCATGGGAGGGCTCAGCGTAATCGCAGTGGTGACATAAACAGAGGGCTCATCGGCGCTGGTTGCCGTGATGGTGTAAGTGCCTGCAATCAGGGGAGGAGTCCAGACGTTTCCGCTGAAAGTTCCCGCACTGGCGGTCCAGGTAACGGCGTCGGTGGCGCCACCGCTGGCAGTAGAGGTAAAGGGAGTCTGTGCCGGGGCGATCGTCTGGTTGGCTGGTGAAATCGGAGTCAACGTAACTGGAGTTGGAGTGATCACGCATGTGGTTGAAACTACATCGCCCTTGGAGTTCGTGACAGTCAACGTGTACGTTGTGGTTGACGTCAACAGTGGCGTTGGATAGGAAGCTCCGCTAACGGCTGACGAGGTGATGTCGGAACTCCCCACTCCATGCGAACCGATAACTGCGGTCCCGCCGGAAAAACTGGGGAACAACTGCACTGAAGAATCATACGGAGGCGCTGTGGAACTCGGAACCAGACTCTTGGCGAGCGGGGGAGGAAGCAGAACCGTGAGAGTTGCCGGCCCGCTGGTGGCGGAGCCAGCTGAGTTCGACACCGTGACTGTAAAGACTGAGCCGCTGTCGCCCGCGACAGTGGCGGGAGTGCTGTAGGTGCTGGAAGTAGCGCCGCTAATCGGAACTCCATTCTTATACCACTGGTAGGTCATGGTGCCGGTGCCAGTGGCGGTAACGCTGAATGTGGCGGTCTGGCCAACCGGAACAGTGACGTTGGCGGGCTGCGAGATGGTTGGAACCACAGGCCTGTAGCCTTGAAATCCTCCCGCACATCCCGAGAGACTGAAAATGGCGATAGCGACAGCGAGAGCGGTAAGGAGATGACGCTCGGCCGTTCGTTCGGAGGAGGGCCAACGGGAGAACCAGCCATGAAGGCAAGCACAAAAACTACGATCAACAGACCTGGGCGCAGGTAGCATGGGGAGGAAACTCCTAATCTCACTGTATCGAGATCAGGAGCACTCGCCATGAGAACGAGAGAAGTGATTGTGCAAAAGGCTGATAGCAGTTTCGCGACAGATGTTCTAAGTGTATTGATATGAATAAGGTACCGCTCGTTGACGATAAATCAAGCACTCTCAGGAGAGTTTTCTTTTGGCGACACAGTTTGGGCGGTGCTCGCGCCGTGGTGGAGCACGGCGCGAGCCGCGCAAAGAGAGGTGAGATTAGAAGAAGAACTTGAGGCCGAGGCGAATGTTGCGGTCGCCGCCACTTTGGACGAGCGGATTGGCGAAACCGACACCTTCACTGACGAGGCCGGCATCGTCGACGAAGGGATCAATGCCAGCGCCGACGATCGAGCCAAAGTTCGGATGGTTAAAGGCATTGGTAAAGTCCGCATGGAATTGCAGGCGGTAGTGTTCCGAGAAGTTGAGGGTTTTGAAGACAGCGAGGTTGAGGACGTTAGTGTGGAAGTCGCGTAGGATGTTTCGGCCGGCGTTGCCGAAGGGAGTGCCGAAGATCTGATCGGCCATGGCGGTGTTGGCGATGAAGCGGACGTCGGCTTTAGAGACAGGCGTTCCGGCCATGTCACCCTTATTGATGGAATTGAGACTGACGAGCTGAGTTGATGAAAGAGAGCAAGCCGCGCCGAAAATGTTGCAGGCATCACCTGCGTATATTCCGACAGAGTCAACTGCAGCGAGGGGACTGCCTACGAAAGGACGCAAGGCGCCATCGGGAAGACCAAAGGCGGCGTTGAAATTGGAATCGTATGGGTTATCGGGAGTGGGCGGAGCGGAGCAGGCGCCGCTGCCACTGGCGCAGTTGAGCTGGAATTGCGAAGGAGTGAAGGGCTGTCCGGAAGAAAGCGTGTAAACGCTGGAAACCGCCCAACCGCCGAGGGTGTGACCGAGCCAGCCATGCTGGGAACGAAAGAAAGGGATTTCCTCAATGACGGTGAGAACCCAGTTGTTGGGGAAATCGAGACCGGAGAGACCATACTCCTGATTGGTGTAGTTGACCTGGCTCTGGGAAGTGGAATTCGTAGAACCGGCGGCAAAAGTACCGAAGATTTCGCTGGCGTTGTCCATGGTCTTGCTGAAGGTGAAGGCGGATTTGAGAGTGAGTTGGTTCCAGACGCGATTCAAGCGGAGTTCGGTCTGAAGGGCGTTGTAGTTGGAATAGGCGGAATTGGTGCGACTGAGAAGGACGCCCTGGTTGCAATTGAGTGTACCGACGGCCTCGGGAACAGCAGCGTCCGCAGCCGGGCAGGGAGTGTAACCGGCGGGGAGGAGGCTGGGATACAAGTTGGAGAGGCCGAGGATATAGGGATTGGCATCGATGGTCTGGAAGAGATTGCGCGCGGCGTTACCGACATAGCGAACTTCGAAGACTGAATTCTTAGCGACTTGTTGCTGGACGCCAAGAGACCAGGAATAAACCTTATCGGGACTAAAAGTGGGAGAGATCGTGGTGTTGTCAAAGGTGCGAGGATCGAAGACACCGGTCTGCAAGAAGGGAGCGAGAGCGGTGCGAACCTGCGGGCCGAAGGGGTTGAGAGGGATAGG
>Ga0181523_10004950_pt1 | contig 11246 bp, 11 predicted proteins | sample PEATcosm2014_Bin_43_FD_119752 | JGI IMG/M metagenome (GOLD analysis project Ga0181523, IMG submission 119752) | Peatland microbial communities from MTU Mesocosm Facility, Houghton, MI, USA - PEATcosm2014_Bin05_30_metaG | ecosystem: Environmental > Terrestrial > Soil > Wetlands > Peat | place... | reverse complement strand
CCGTAGCGGTCGGCGAGCAACAGATTCTGCCGCCACGGCGCGCAGGACAACATTTCGTATTTCACCGGAACTCCGACGACGCGCTCGAACGCCGCCTTCATCTCTTCGTCGGTGTCGACGACCGAATGCAACGTCCAGTGCTTGGTCGAATCCTGCATGATCAGGAACGTCGATTTGGCGTCGGCGACGTGATAGTGCCGGCCGTGTCCCGGACCGTTCCCGAGCGGCAAACGGCCGAACAGCTCGTCGCAGCGGTATAGCGCCTGGCGCAGCGCCAACAGATTGCCTTCGCCCGAGAGCGCGATATCGAGCTCCCTGCGCACCACGCTCGCGCCGCCGTCGCAGCCGACGAGATAAGCGGCGCGAATTTCCTGCGTGCCGCCACCGGACGCCTGGACGCGCGCAGTCACGCCTCCGGCGTCCTGCCGCAGCGACAGAAATTCGCAACCGTAGCGCACCGTCACGGCGGGCAGCGTCTCGGCCACCGATTTGAGAAGCGGCTCGAGCGTGTATTGCGAGATGAGCTGATAGGGCTCGAGCGGCAGCGTGCCGTCGTTGGTGGCGCGCGTATTCGCCAGCGCCTGCTCGACGGAAGGGTAAGTCAAATGCAGAAGCGGCGGCTCGGTCAGCGTCAGGATGATATAGACATCCATCGGACAATCCGGCCGCAAGCCGGCGGTGCGGATTTTCTGCGCAAGCCCCATGCGGCGGTATATTTCCATGGAGCGCGCATTGATGCGTTCCATCTTCGGCAGAAATGCCGGGCGCTCTTTCTGCTCGATCAGCGTACATCGCACCCCGCGCCTGCCGAGGTCGATGGCGAGCGTGAGTCCGGTCGGCCCGGCGCCTACGATCAGAACGTCGCTATCCACGTGAGTCATTTAGGGATTGCCGCCTGCCGCACCGATTACCCCGGCGGCAGAGCCGCGGCAAGCTCGGTGAACGGCGTATAGGCCGCGCTGCCGCATTGCGCCGGCGTCGAATCGATAAATTGGGCGATCATGCCGGCGAAATAGATCGCCACCTTGTCCTTGACCTGGCCGTTGCCGTGAAATTGCACACAGACGATGTAGCGCTGATTGTCGCCGACCGGCATGAGCATCGGCGGCGAGATCAAGGCGCCGCGGAAGTCCGCCCGACTAGTCAGCGATTGCCGCAGAAACGTCGCGATCTGGGTGCGATAGGTTGCCGGATAGGCATTTGGATCGGTGGGAGCCGCGTCCTTCTTCGGTCCGCCGAATCCGCCGCAGCCGGCAAGCGCAGTTGCGATCAGCGCCGCCGCCACACCCGCGCAGAACTTTATCCCGACCGTACGCACTGGCACCCACCCATCCCTCGTTGTCGCGCTTAATATAGCAGAGACTTTTCCCCGGTTCACGGGCACTTCACCGCAGCTTTGCGGCGATCGGCCGACCGCGCGATCGCGGCCATCAATTCTCCGGCGACGGTCCGCACCAGCCGGGGAGATATTCGGCATCCTCGCTCTTGGCCAATTGCATCGCCCGCTCGACAGCGCGCTCAAAGTCGCGCTCGACCGGCTTGCGCTTCATGCGCCGGCGCAGGAAATCGGCCCAGAGGAATTCCGAAAACAGCGTGATGTCCTTGGCGAAACCGCCGGCCCGGCGCAATTCGCCGGCGAGCGAGCGGAACGGGTCGTCGATCAGCTCGGTCACGGATTTGGGTATGTCACTGTAATGCCGGCGTTCGCCCTTGGCATCGAACGGATGCATCCAGCACCGATTGTCCATGACGGTCCAAAACGCGTCGGTCTCGAGTTTGCTCAGGTTTGCAATGACGGTCACGGCGACGTCCTTGACGCCCTCGTCGTGCAATGCCCGTGCGAGGTGATGATGATCGATGATGTAGTTGCGCTGTTTCGGGCCGAGGATCACCGGAATCATATGTTTGCCCAGGAATTTTTCGCCCTTTTTGGTGCGGATTTCGCGCCAGCGCTTGCGCTTAGCCATGACCTCGCGCATGCCGATGGTGATCTGGGTCGGGCGTAGATCGGTAATTTCGACTGTGGTCAGGGTGGGCTCGCGAACCATCTTCGGCTCCTCAAACAAATGTCCCGACCCCGACAATAGCGGCATGCGGCGGCTTGCAAAAGTAAGCCGCCCGGCGCTGCGTAACGCTGGGCGGTCGTGTTTCGACGGCTTGGCCGAAGCGCTCAATCCGCGAGCGGATCGGGCCGGATTTGGATGTGAACGGCCATCGGCGTCATGCCTTTGCCGCCCTCTTTAAGCCACGGCGTACGGTCGCCCTCGGAACCCCAAAGGCCCCTCCCCGTCCGGCCCGCTTTCGGATCGTCGATGCGCGCGTCCAGCCCTTTGCCATAATAGCTGAGCGGGCAAGGCGCCCGCAGCATCACCATCTTGCCGTCAACCAGCGCCGCGTAACCATCGTTCTCGTCCGCCGTCGAGATCGGCAGGTCTTTGCCGAGCCCAACCGCGTTATGCCGATCGACCCAACTGTAGTAGCTCGCCTCGGCGCTGTTGTCGCCGATGCCCTGGAGGATCAGTTCGACGACGTATCGGCCGCATTCGATAATTTATCGAACAGGCCGGCGATGTCGTTGCGGATCGTCGCCAGCTTGGAAAAATGTTCGGTGACGGTCGAAACGCGGTTCTCGAGTTCCTGCTTCGCCTCGATGAACATTTTCACCCGCGCGGCAAGGTCGCCGTTGTCGTCGGCTTCGATGCTTTCGATCTTGGCGACGAGGCGGTCGCGATTGTCCGCGACCTGGGCGATCAGATCCGCCACGCCGCCATCCTTGGCCTCGAGCGGAACGAGCCGGGATTGCAGGTCGCCGAGCTTCCCTTGCAGCTGAGCGAAAGCCGCCATGCTGCGTTCGATCTCGTCGAGCCGCGCTTGCGTCGCTTTGGCGAATTGCGACAGCTCGGCGAGACGGCCATCGGCATCGCCCGCGCCGGGCGCGGATATCAGATCAAGCGCACGATTGAAATTCGCGGATACCCCCTCGATGTCCTTACGCAGCGTCACCAGCCGGGAAAATTGCGTTTCAAGGTTTGCTATACCGTCGTCGAGCTTTTTCTTTTCGTCGGCAAAGGCCTGGACGCGTGCCGCAAGACCGCCTTGCGGCGTCTGCTGCAGACCGGCGATATCCGCCGCCAGCCGGTCTTGAACCTCGCCGAGATCCTTGACCCGGCGCTTGATTCCGTCTTGCGCCGCTGCGTACGGCTCAAGCCGCGCCCGCAAACCGCTGAAATCTTCCTTCAAGCTTTCAACCGTTTTCGCGGCGCGCTCGATTTCATCGCAGCGCTCGTGGCCGTGGCGAACAAATTCCACGAGGCTATTCAGACGCACATCGATCGCGGTCGCGTCGTCGCCGCTGGCAATTTCGGCGAGCGACCGCTCGATGTCGTTCTCGCGACTGTCCAGCTCGGCGAAAAGCTGCTCGATGGTTCGTCTTTTCTCCAGCACGGGCATGAGCCGTTCCCGCAAGCCCTGCTGCTGGGCGCGCAGTTCGTCGACGCGCGACTGCAGATCGCCGGGCGCGTTGCGCGTTTCTTGGACCTGCAACACGCGCTCCGCCTCGGCGAGCCGCTGCGTCACCGCGCCGATGGCGCCTTCCGGATCGGTGCGGGCGAGGTGATGCACCGCCGCATCGGCGTCGACCTGGGTCCGCGCCAGTTCTTTCACGCCCTGGCGCACGCCGCCGAGCCGCAGTTCGAGCGCGGCGTTCGCCTTGCGCTGGCGCAACAGCGCGTCGCAGAGCCACAGTGCCGAAGGAACGAGCGCGAGGGTGATCAGGATGACCAGGAACCAGGCGAGCTTCTGCGTCAGCGGTTCGGAGCGGAACGCCTCGAACAATGCGGCCATGTCCTGCGGTCGGCTCACGACAATGAGTCCGACCGCAAGGACAAAAAGGACGACGCAAATACCGACGAACTTGGCCATTAAATACCCAGCCCACCCAACAAAAGCTCGGTTCGTTTGGTACGACAGGACCGCGCCCCGCACAAGCGTCAGAGTTGCCGGGAAACCGGCTTCCGCGATATGTCAGCGAACCGGCACCGTGGTAACGGCGGAGGGAGGACACCCGGAATGATCGGCCTGCGGCAGGCGGGACTGACGATTTGCGCGCTGTTGTCGATCTCGCTTGTTTTTGCCGCCCGGCAAACGGCGCGAGGCGAAGAACCCGCGGCTGTCGGGGCCAAGCCTGACGCTTGCCGGCGGGCGAGCTTCCGCGTTGTCGTCGACGTCGGTCATACCATCGATGTGCCGGGCGCCATCAGCGCGCGCGGGATTCCCGAATATGCGTTCAATCTTCAGCTTGCCCAACAGGTCAAACAAGCGCTCGCCGACGCCGGCTTCAGCGAAGCCACTCTCCTCATCACCGCGACGCCGCCATGGCGCGGACTTTTCGAGCGGGCGGCGCGCGCGAACGCCATGCATGCCGATCTCTTTATCGCCATTCATCACGATTCTGTTCCGGACGGTCTGTTGCAGACGTGGCAATACGCGGGCCAGGACCAGCATTACAACGACGACTACCCGGGCTACGCCATTTTCATCTCGAACGATAATGCCGATCGCGCCGGCAGCCTGATGTTCGGCAGATTTTTGGGCGGCGAACTGCAAGCGCGCGGCTTGCAGTACACGCCGCATTACACGCTGCCGCTGATGGGACACCGCCGCCGCGAACTCGTCGACGCCAAGGCCGGGGTTTATCGCTACGATCAGCTGATCGTCTTGCGCGCGACCCATATGCCGGCGGTGCTGCTCGAAGCCGGCTCGATCGTCAATCGCCAGGAGGAATTGCAACTGGCGAGCCCCGAGCGCCGTGCGCTCACCAGTGCTGCGATCGTCGCCGCCGTCGACGATTTCTGCGCGGCGCGCGCGCCACCTGTTGAGGCGAAGACCGCGGCGCCCATCAAGCGCGTCAATTTGCAGCCGCCTCAGCGCTAGTATTCACGCCGGCGCGGTCTGGCTCTTGCGCAACGCCAGCGCACTGATGATCATGAAATTGAGAACATTGACGCCGAGCCCGGTGGCGAAGGCCGGCGCGTAAAAGCCGAAATGGTCGTAGATGACGCCGGCGATCCAGCCGCCCGCCGCCATGCCGAAACCGCTGCACAGAAGAAGCGTCGGCATGCGCCAATAGGCGTCACCGACCGGGAAGAGTTCGCGCGAGGCCAGCACGTTCGCCGGAACAAGACCGCTAAATCCCATCCCGAACAGGGCCGCAACGGTAAACAAGCCGACTTCGTTTTGCGTCAGCAGAAATCCGACCATGCCGAGCGCCTGGCAGGCCGATCCGGCAAGCATCGTGTAGAGGCCGCCGATCCGATCGGAGATCGCACCCCAAACCTGCCGGCTGAAAAATGCCGCGCCGAGGAGAACCGACACCATTGCGGCGCCGCTCGCGGCGCTGATGCCGTGATCGGTGCAAAACGCCACGAGATGGCCTTGCGGCATCGACATCGGAATACAGCAGGTGAAGATCGCGCACATCTGCAGCGCAAAAACAAAATTCGGCCGCCAGCCCATCACGGCTTTTTGCGCGATCGGTTCAGCGCTACGCACAGCGTGATGCGGCGTGTCCGGCGGCTGCTCCAAGAATATCGCGGCGGCCGGCGCGATAATGAGCAGCTCGAAGGCGGCGTAATACAGCATCGTATGCCGCCAGCCGGCATAGGCGATCGCGCGCGCGAAAATCGGGGGCCAGATCGTGCCGGCGAGATAGGCGCCGCTCGAAATCAAGGCCAGCGCCGAGCCGCGCCGGCGATCGAACCAGCGGCTGACATACACGTAGCACGGCGCGTTGATGCCGCCGATGCCGATCAAGCCGATGAACAGCCCGTGCCCGATATAAAGCGGCCAGGACGGACCCATACTGGACAGCGCGAGCCCGACCGCGATCATCATCGCGCCGAAGATGACGGTAAAGCGTACGCCTATCCGCTCGGCGATCCGTCCCATCAAGATGCCGCCGATACCGGAGCCGATCCACATCAGTGCGCTGGCAAAGGCCGGGATCGAACGCTCGCCATTCACCTCGGCGGCGATGTCTTTGAGCGCCACCACGGTGATCCACGGCGCCCCGAAGGCGACTGCCATGACCACAAGAATGATGCTGGCGACGAGCCATGAGGTTCGCGTCTCAACCGATGAGACTGTCGATTGCAGCATGAAATCCGCGTTGCTGGCGCGCCCGGCGCAGTTCGTTGGCCGCGAGGATATAGCAGTGCGCCCGTTCGGCCGCCCACAAATTTTCCGCGGTTCCGGGAATAAACCGCGCCGCCCCTCAATCACGTCCTCGGAAGCCGCAAAGCCGCCAAAACCATCGTGGTCGCGTGGCCATCGGCCCTCAGAGGAGAAATGCAATGAGCGAATCCGACCGCGACGACGGCGTCAGCCGGCGCAAAGTGCTGGAATGCATGACCTGGGTCGGCACCGGCGTATTGTGGACCGTGTCCGGCGGCGTTCCCCACTCGCTCGGCATCATGGGTGAAGCGGCAGCGGCGGAGGCAAACGGACTCACCTTCCTGCAGATCAGCGACAGCCATATCGGTTTTCACCTGCCGCCCAATTCGAACGCGCTCGGCACGCTCCAGGAGGCCATCACCAAGGTCAATGCGCTGACACTGCCGCAGAAGCCGGCCTTCATGATCCATACCGGCGACATCAGCCATTTGTCGCTGGAAGCGCAGTTCGACGACGCCGACAAGGTCATCTCGCAGGCGCGGCTCGACGTGCATTACGTCCCGGGCGAGCACGATTTCCTCGATCCCGATCGAAAATTTTATCTCGATCGCTATGGGCGCGGCACCAAGGGCGCCGGCTGGTACTCATTCGACGCCAACGGCGTTCACTTCATCGGCCTCGTCAATGTTTTCAATCTCAAGGGCGGCGGCATGGGCGATCTCGGCGCCGAGCAGCTCGAATGGCTCGAAGCCGACCTGAAAGGCCGTTCCGCGTCGACCCCGATCGTCGTGTTCGCGCACATTCCGTTGTGGACCATCTATCCGGAATGGGGGTGGGGTACCGACGACTCGGCCCAGGCGCTGTCCTATCTCAAGCGCTTCGGCTCCGTGACCGTGCTCAACGGCCATATCCACCAAATCATGCAGAAGGTCGAAGGCAGCGTCACGTTCCACACCGCCCGCTCGACGGCGTTCCCGCAGCCGGCGCCGGGCGCCGGTCCCTCTCCAGGGCCGATTAAGGACTTCCCGGTCGACAAGCTGGGCACCGTGCTCGGCATTGCCAACATCACGTTCAAGCAGAACGAGCAGCGGCTCGCGATCGTCGACTCGCCGCTTCAAGGCTGAAGGAGTTCCCCAATGTCCGCTTCAAAGTCTCTGTCGAACACAATGCGCAGCGCGCTCGTCGCGGCCGCGCTCGGCGCCGCGACCGCAACCATGCTGGCCGCCGTCGTGCTGCCCGGCTGGGCACAAAGCACGCCGCAGGCCAGCGCCGGCGCCATATCGATCGACAACTTCACCTTCACGCCGCAAACGCTGACGGTGAAGGCCGGCACCACGGTGACCTGGACCAACAGAGACGACATCCCGCATGGGATCGCCTCGCAAGACAGCGCTTTCGCTAAATCGAAGGCGCTGGATACCGACGACAGCTATTCGTTCACATTTACCGCGCCCGGCACGTACAAATATTTCTGCTACGTTCATCCGCACATGACCGGTACGATCGTGGTAGAAGCAAACAACGGCTAGCGATGCGGCGCAGCGATGCTCGATCGGCTGCGGAGCGAAGCGCCAAGGGTATTTTGGACGGCCGAGCGCGACACGATGACTGGCGACGCGAATGCCGAACACGACAAGGCGCGGCGTTTTCGAGACGCCGCGCTGCCTTATCTCGACGACGTCTTCGCGCTGGCGCGGTATCTCATGCGCAACGCCGCGGATGCCGAGGACGCGGTGCAGGAGTGTTATCTACGGGCGTTGCGCCATTTCGACAGCTATCGCGGTCCGGCGATGAAACCGTGGCTGTTGGCGATATTGCGGAACGTCTGCAACGCCGAATTCTCGCGGCGCGGCAGGCAAGACCTGGCGTCCGATTACGCCGCGGATGAGCCCGCGGCGGAGCAGCCGCCGCTATGGCAGGAGCCTCTCGCCTCGCCCGAAACGGCGTTGCTGCGCCAGCATGACAACGACACGATCCGCCGCCTGGTCGCCGCGCTGCCGCAGCCGTTCCGCGAAGCCATCGTGCTGCGGGAAGTGAACGACTTGTCTTATCAGGAGATCGCCGAAGTCGCCGGCGTGCCGGTGGGAACGGTGATGTCGCGGCTGGCGCGCGCGCGTTCGATGTTGCGTTCGGCGTGGAACGCCGCCGAAGGCTCCACGGCAGGAACGGTGCCAGGAGGCGTGTCATGAATTGCGCCGAATGCGAAGTTCTGCTCCATGCGCTTATCGACGGCGAGCTCGATGCCGGGCATGCCCGCGAGGTCGAAGCGCACGCGGCCACTTGTCCCGGTTGCGCCGCGAAGCTTTCGGCGTTCCGCGCCATGCGTGAGGCGATGGCGAGAACCGACCTTAAGGGGACGGCGCCGGCGCATTTACGCAACCGTATCGCGGCGGCGCTGCCCTTATCCGCGGCGCAAGTTTCGGCGGAAATCATCACCCCGCGTAAATTCCTGCAGCCGTCCCGGCGCATGTTCTTCGGCGGCTTCGCCGCCGGCACGGCGCTGTCCGCCGCGCTGGCCGCCACTCTCGTGTTCACCGTGTTCCCTCGCGACCAGGAGCAGACGGTCGCCGACGAGGTGGTCTCGGCGCACATCCGCTCGCTGCAACCCGGTCACCTGATGGACGTGGAAACCAGCGACCAGCACACCGTCAAGCCGTGGTTCGACGGCAAGGTGGACGTCGCACCGCCGGTGATCGACCTGACGGCCGAAGGCTTTACGCTTCTCGGCGGCCGTCTCGATTACATCGATGGCGAGCCGGTCGCCTCGGTCGTCTACAAACGCCGCAAGCACGTCATCAATCTGTTTGTCGCGCAGCGATTGGGCGCCGCGCACGCCAATGTGACCGACCGGACGGTCCAAGGGTACAATGTGCGGCATTGGTCGGCCGGAGGCCTCGACTTCTGGGCTGTTAGCGACCTCGATCCGGCCGAACTCAACGAGTTCGTGCAGAAAATCTCCGCGGCGTTCCGTGGCAGTCCGTCCTGACTGGCCTGCGTCGCCATTACCGGGTAAAAGCCGATCTGGCATACGAGCGTTTGAAAAAGCGCCGCCGGCAACCCATTTGATATGTCAAACGTTTAAGCATCGGCCATGGATCAACGTGTCGATAACGAGCGCCGCGCCGATTCGGCGCCCGGCCAGGAAGCGAAACCCGCTTCCGAGCGGGCGAAAACGAAGCGTTCGTTGCTCGACACTTTGCGCAAGCGGCGCGGCCTGGCGATCGCCGTTGCCCTCGTTGGCGCCGGACTGATCCTCGCGATCGTCATGTGGTGGCTGCATGCCAGGAATTACGAATCCACCGACGATGCCTTTATCGATACCCGGACGGTCCAGATCAGCGCCCAGGTCGCCGCCGCCATCGTCGACGTGCCGGTGACGGACAATCAGCTGGTCGGCGCCGGCACCGAGCTGGTTCGCCTCGACGATCGCGACTATATCGCGCAGCACGACCAGGCAAAGGCGAGCGTCGACAATCTCTTCGCGCAAATCACGGCGCAGCAGGCAAAGATCGATCAAGCCGACAAGCAGGTGGCGCAGGCGCAAGCCACGCTGATCTTCGCGCAACAGGAAGCCGATCGCTATGAGCGGCTGCAGAAGCAGGACGCCGCCACCGTCGAGCAGGCGCAGCAGTATTCCTCCAACCTCTTGCAAGCCAAGGCGTCATTGGCGGCCGCGCAGGCCAATGCCGTCGCGACTGAAAAACAGGATCCCGTGCTCAGAGCGCAGCTGGAAACCGCCCAAGCGCAGCTGGCGCAGGCCGACGCCAATCTTTCGCGCACCATCATAACCGCGCCGGTTGCCGGCCGCGTAACCCAGCTTACCGCCGCCAAAGGCGTCTATGCCGCCGTCGGCCAGGCGCTGATGATGTTCGTGCCGCGCGACGTGTGGATCACGGCCAATTTCAAAGAGACGCAGCTCGATCTGATGCACCCCGGTCAACCGGTCGACATCGAGATCGACGCCTATCCCGACCGAACCTTCGAAGGCCACGTCGATAGCGTTCAAGCCGGCAGCGGCACGGCGTTCAGCCTTCTGCCCGCCGAGAATGCGACCGGCAATTACGTCAAGATCGTTCAGCGCGTACCGGTCAAGATCGTGTTCAACAAACCGCCGGACGTACTGTTGGGCCCCGGCATGTCGGTCGTTCCGACGGTGAAAGTGCGATGAGCGACCCGTCGCTGCCGGCAGGCTGGAATCCTAGCCGTTCGGCCGCCGGCGATCGCAACCCTTGGCTCGTCGCGGTCATCGTCTCACTTGCCACCTTCATGGTCGTGCTTGACACCGCCATCGCCAACGTGTCGCTGCGCTACATTGCCGGGAGCCTCGCCGCCAGCGTCGACGAGAGCACCTGGGTGGTCACGACTTATCTCATCGCCAATGCCGTGGTGCTGCCGGCGAGCGGCTGGCTGTCGAACGTCGTCGGCCGCAAGCGCTTCTACATGGTGTGCGTGGCGCTGTTCACGATCAGCTCTTTATTCTGCGGACTGGCGACTAATCTGCCCATGCTGATCATCTGCCGCATTCTGCAGGGACTCGGCGGCGGCGGCATGCCGACCAGCGAACAGGCCATCCTTGCCGATACCTTTCCGCCGCAACAACGCGGTCAGGCGTTTGCGCTGTACGGCGTCGCCGTGATCGTCGCGCCGACCGTCGGACCGACGATCGGCGGCTGGATCACCGACAACTTTTCCTGGCATTGGATCTTCTTCATCAATGTGCCGATCGGGCTCGCCTCGCTCGCGCTGGTGCATTGGTTCGTCGACGAGCCCGAAGTGCTCGAGCGCGAACGTGCGGAGCGACTTGCCGGCGGCCTGAAGGTCGATTGGGTGGGCTTCGCGCTGATCGCGGCGACGCTGGCCTGTCTCGAAGTCGTGCTCGACCGCGGTCAGATCGACGATTGGTTCAGATCCGGCACGATCGTCACGTTCACGATCCTCGCCGCCGTCGCATTTCTCGCGTTCATTCCATGGGAACTCAGTCAGGACGACCCGATCATCGAAATCCGGCTGTTGTTTCATCGCCAATTCGGCATGGCATTCTTCGTAATGCTGATGATCGGCGCGATCCTGTTCGG
>Ga0181523_10004947_pt1 | contig 11248 bp, 10 predicted proteins | sample PEATcosm2014_Bin_43_FD_119752 | JGI IMG/M metagenome (GOLD analysis project Ga0181523, IMG submission 119752) | Peatland microbial communities from MTU Mesocosm Facility, Houghton, MI, USA - PEATcosm2014_Bin05_30_metaG | ecosystem: Environmental > Terrestrial > Soil > Wetlands > Peat | place... | reverse complement strand
CTGCCCGGGACTCGGGCAGGCCACGACATCGAAGTGATCCGACGGCAGGGCCCTTTCCAACAGCGCCGCGGCCCAGACGTCGACCGACCAGACGCCTGGATAGCCGCCGCCACGTGGTGGGGTCCAGAAGCTGGCCGGCAGCCCGGCGCCGGCGAGGGCGGCATTGAGGTCGCTCATCTCCGTCCCGACGTCCTGCCAGACACAGAGGGCGGCGCCCCCGGCGGCACCCCCGGTGTAGGGTCCCGGGCCGAGCGGAGTGCCGAGCCACCAGACAAGTGTCCAGATGGACGTCCCCGTCGAGCCGGCGCCGCCTCCGTTGCCGGCACCCTCGCCGCTGCGCCCGGCGATCGAGGTGGCCGCGCTGGCGTGGGCTGCCAGGAGACGGGACACGAGCTGGCTGCAGGCACCTGGTGGCCCGGCACCGGCCAGGTCGGCGGTCATGGTCCGCTCGAGCATCCACGAGCCCCTCACCTCGGCCATGTCCGACAGGTACGCCGTGAGTGCAGGTCGGCCACCGAGGTCTCCCGGCGCGGCCAGGCCGTCGGAGCGGAGGTGACTGCCGGGGTCGTGGGAGCACCCCGACACGACGGCCCCCGAGCCAGTGAGCGACACGAGGCGCGCAGCTGCGATGTGCCACCTCGAAGGCCCGACGACACCGGAGGCAACCTGGGCCGAGAGGTAGGCGGTCATCGCCTCGTCTTGCGGGCTGCCCGGCACGACCCCGCGCTCGAGGCGGCGAGAAGAGACGGCGCCGAGCGCGCTGGCGCGGTAGAACGCCTCCATCTCGGCTCTCCACGCCTCGAGCACGGCGGTGACGACCACCGGGCTGGTCTTGAGGCTGCGCGCGACGGACGAGCGCGGATCTTGTCGGATCAGCGCGCTCGTCTTCGCGCGCACCGGTCGGACCGCGCTGAGGACAGTCCTGGCGCCTTTGCCCGTCCAGCCCGCCGCGGGCGTGCACGAGCCGAGCGCGAGCACGACGGCTGCCGCTGTCGCGCAACGACCTGCCCGGCCAAGCCGTCCGCGTGCGCCGCTCGCCAGGAGGCTCCCCGAATGGCGGCGGCTGGGACTCGGTCGTAGCAAAGGGATGGCCATGGCGGCCAGCGTCCCCCGAAGGGCTACCGCTCGGGCTACCGGGGACGGCTAGATCTCGAGCATCGGTCCGGGCTCATCCGGACGCGACGGGCGCTGCGCGCCCGTCACGGTGAGCTACGAGGTCTCCTCTGTGTCGGACGAGTACGTGCCGGTCGGGATGCCGCCGCTCGACTGGGGGATGCCGCCGCCGCCGGCCACTGTGGTAGCTGCCGGGGTCGAGGGCTGCTCGGGGGTGTCGGTCGCCTGCGTCGGCGTGGGGACGAACGATCCCCCGTCGGGTGCTGCCGGCGCCAGCAGCGTCGCGGACGTCACCGAGATCGGGCCGTGCTCGGCCTCGTGCTGGTGGAGCTGAGTGATCAGGTCCGAAACCTTTGCGTCGGCGTCCGCGGGCGCGCGCCCGGCTTGCTGGCAGTAGACGATGCCGCCCAGCTCGAGCAACAGCGCGTCCGCGTGCTTCTTCGCCTGCATGTCCGAGAGCTTGGCTTGACCGGCCTTGGCTCCCTCCTGGGCCTTCTCGGCCAGAACCGTCGCCTGTGCCTTTACTTTGTCCATGAAACCCATGGCCTGCCTCCGATGACGTCGTGGCCGCTTACGGCCAAACCCGGCCTGTCAGGACGTGACGCTATCGTGTCGAGGTCACTGCCACCACGCGCGGCGGGCCGATCGGCAACGATATAGGCGTGGATCGATGCGATGAGTGCCAATTCGACTACGACGCGCTGGGCCCCGGTGCTTTGCCCGGCACGTTGCGATCGTTGGGGGGTCGTTTTGCCATGCGGGTCTCCAACGAGCGGGCCGACCCGGCGCTCGGGATCACGATACGCACCCGACCGGGACCGAGGATCTGGTCCGCCCTGGAATACGCATGCCATGTCCGCGACGTGTTCCTCGTCGTCCGCGAACGGCTTTACCTCACCTTGGTGGAGGACTGCCCGAGCTTCGCGCCGATGTACCGCGACGAGCGGGCGAGCCTGGCGCGCTATGCCGCAGAGGAGCCCGCCGATGTGGGCCGTGAGCTCAAGGTCGCTGCCGAGATGCTCGCCTGGGCCTTCGAGGGCCTCGACGACGCACAGTGGCAGCGCCACTGCATATACAACTCGACCGAGCGAAATGTGATCTGGCTCGGCCGCCACGCCGTCCACGAGGGCGAGCACCACCTGCGTGACGTCGACGCGGCATTGCGATCGGCTGCCGCGACGTCGCGCTCGGCGCTGGCGTCTCAAGACGTTCGCCCCCACCCGGCGCTTTGAGCACACCGGGGCACGGGGGCCTTGTGCGTCGGTGCCGGCCCGTCTTCGCGCCGGCGAGTGCTCCGCCGGACGGCTCTCTCAGGCGCCGACCAGCTCCCGCCAAGAAGAGGGCTCGTTCTCGAGACGCTTGGAGACCCTCTCGGGGCTGAGCCGCAGCGTCTCCTCGGAGATGGCGTCGACGAGGGCCCTGCGACGCCAGTAGTCGTGCGCCGCGGCGTCGAAACGTTCGCGACGCAGTGCCACGAGGTCGCTCGACGGCCAGGTCCCCTCGTCGCCCACGAGATACTTGAAAAGCCTGAGAGCAAGCTCGATGTCGGCAGCTATCGGAGCGCGGCCGAATACCGCGGCCCGGCGCAGCGCAATCGCGACGGCACCCGCGAGCACGTCCTCGGCCCGTTCACCGGGCTCGAGCAGGACGCGGTCTTCGAACCTGGAGGCGAGGGCGAGGGCGTAGCCCTGGTCGGGGCCCGGAACACCGAGGCCCTGTTTGCCTGGTGCCTGGGGCCTGGGCCGGCTCTCTCCCGGGCGATGGGTACTCCACGGCTCAGGCGGGCCGATTCGCTGAATTTCGCGGACCTCGTGCTGCTCCATGATCGGAGCGAACTTGGGCTGGGTCACGGCACATCCTCCGCCGTCGGCGCCTCGGCCATGGTCGAAGCGGCGCGTATGAGACCGAAGACGACCGAGTCCACGAGCGCCTCCCAGGAGGCCTCGATGATGTTCTCGGAAACCCCTATCGTCGACCAGCTACCCTCGGCATCGGCGGTGTCGAGCAGCACCCGCGTGACCGCCCCGGTGCCCTTGGAGGTGTCGAGGACGCGTACGCGGTAGTCGGTCAGGTGCACGTTGCGCAGCTGTTCGAAGTGAGGCTCGATCGCAAGGCGCAGCGCCGCATCGAGCGCATTCACCGGGCCGTTCCCCTCCGCCGTCGCCACGACGCGCTCGTCGCCGACATGGGCCTTGACGGTCGCCTCGGTCATGAGCTCACCGGGTGAGGACCATGGATGGACGAGAACCGGGCCAGCTCCGTCGGCGGTCTCGCCGGACGCGGCGCCGTCTGTCGCGCGCCAGTCCGTGATGACCCTGAACGACTCGATCCGGAAAAGGTCCCCGAGCCGCCCGCCGAGCGCGCCGGCGGCGGCCCGCATCAACAGCTCCAGGGACCCGTCGGCCGCCTCGAAGTGGTAGCCGTTGTGCTCGAGGTGCTTGAGGGACTCGAGGACCCGCCCCAAAGCCGGCGAGTCGAGCTCGAGACCGAGCTCCGCGGCCTTGAGCTGCAGCGTCGAACGCCCCGCCAGCTCGCTCACGACGACGCGGGTGCCGTTGCCCACTGTGTCGGGCGTTATGTGCTCGTAGGCGTCGGACCTGCGGATGAGGGCACTCGTGTGCAGACCCGCCTTGTGGGCGAAGGCTGCGGTCCCGACATAGGGCCGTTGGGGATCAAGGGTGAGATTGACGATCTCGGCGATGTGGTGGGCAACCGGGGTGAGGCGCTCCAACCTCTCGGGCGGGATCGTCCTGATGCCCATCTTGAGGCTCAAGTTGGCGATGATCGCGGAAAGGTCGGCGTTGCCCGTGCGTTCGCCGTAGCCGTTGATGCACCCCTGGACGTGGGTGGCGCCTTGTTCCACCGCCGCCAGCGAGTTGGCCACCGAGCACCCGCCGTCGTTGTGGAAGTGACCACCGATCACCGCCGACGAGCGGCTCTTCACGTCGGCCACCACCTGGGCGACCACATGGGGCAGCGTGCCGCCATTGGTGTCGCAGAGCACGAGCACCTCGGCGCCGGCCTCTTCGGCCGCCTGGAGGACCCGCAGGGCGAAGCTCGCGTCACGGCTGTAGCCGTCGAAGAAGTGCTCGGCGTCGAAAAAGACGCGAAGACCAGCTTGGCGTAGGTACGCCACCGAGTCGGCCGCCATGGCGACGGCCTCGTCGAGGGTCGTGCGCAGCGCCTCGGTGACGTGCAAGTCGGACGACTTCGCGACGATGCAGACCACTTCGGTGCCCGCCTCGACGAGATGGCGGAGAGTCTCGTCGGTGACGGCCTTGCCACCGGGACGGCGCGTCGAGCCGAAGGCGACGAGCGTCGCGGTCTTGAGCCGCAGCTCTTTGCCGGCCCTCGTGAAGAACTCCTCGTCCTTCGGGTTGGCACCCGGCCAGCCGCCCTCGATGTAGGAGACGCCCAGATGGTCGAGCTGCTCGGCCACGCGTAGCTTGTCGTCCACGGTCAAAGAGATGCCCTCTTGCTGCGAGCCGTCCCGAAGCGTGGTGTCGTAGATGTCGACGGCGGCAGGCAGGCCGGGTTCAGGTGACATATTCGAGCCAATCCTTGTACCGGTCCACCTCGCCCCTGACCGTGGCGTTGTAGAGGTCCTGCAGCTCGCGCGTGATCGGCCCAGGCTGCCCCGTTCCGACCAGGCGGTCGTCGACCGAACTGATGTGGACGACCTCGGCGGCCGTGCCCGTGAGGAAGGCCTCGTCGGCCATGTAGAGGTCCGTCCGGCGCATCTCACGCTCGGTGAGGCCGTGGCCGAGGTCACGCGCGAAGGTGGCGATGGTGTCCGCCGTGATGCCCTCGAGCGAGCCGGCGCCCGACGGCGGCGGGGTGTAGAGCTTGCCCCCGCGGACGACAAAGACGTTCTCACCCGTGCCTTCGGAGATCAGCCCGCTCGTCGTGCACAAGAGTGCTTCGTCATAGCCGGCCCGAGCCGCCTCCAGCTTCGCGAGCGAGGAGTTGACGTACAGCCCCGAGCACTTGGCCGCGGTGGGCACCGAACGCGGGTCGTTGCGGGCCCAGGAGCTGACCTTCAAGCGGATGCCCTTTTGCATGCCCTCGTCGCCGAGGTACGCGCCCCAGGGCCACACGGCGATCGTGAGGCTCACCTTGCAGGCGATGGGGTTCATGCCCATCTCGCCGTAGCCGAGGTAGGCGAGCGGCCTTATGTAGCAGCTGTCGAGCCCGTTCACCGCGACGGTCGTTCTTATGGCCTCGAAGACCTCGTCCTCGGAATAGGGGAGATCCATCTGCAAGATGCGCGTCCCCCTGAACATCCGCTTTACATGGTCCCGCAGGCGGAATATGGCAGGCCCGTTGGCGGTCGGGTAGGCGCGGATGCCTTCGAACACGCCCATCCCGTAGTGCAGGCTGTGCGTCAGCACGTGCACGGTCGCCTTGTCCCAGTCGACGAGCTCGCCGTCCATCCAGATCTTCGTTGTCGGGGTGATGGGCACCGTCACAACCTCCTTATGACTGCATCGCCAACGCCGGAAGTGCTCCAGGGCTCGGAGGAACCGGCCATCTCAGTCTGTAGCTCGAGCACCGCCTTGGTTACGCGCTCTGATGCGGAGACCTCGCCGAGATGCTCGAGCATCATGGCCGCGGAGCGGATCGCGGCCAGAGGATTCGCCTTGCCTGTGCCGACGATGTCGTAGGCGGCCCCGTGCACCGGCTCGAAGACGGACGGGCCCGTGCGCGCCGGGTTGAGGTTGGCGGAGGCCGCCAGCCCTATGCCGCCGGCGACGGCGCCGGCAAGGTCGGCGAGGATGTCGCCGAACAGGTTGTCGGTGACCACGACGTCGTAGCGGCCGGGATTCTCGACAAGGACTATGCAGGCGGCGTCGACGTGGTTGTACCCGGTGGAGACGCCTGGATGCTCGAGCGCCACCATTTCGAAGGTCCGCTGCCAGAGATCGCCCGCATAGGTCAGCACATTGGTCTTGTGCACGAGGGTTACGTGGTGAGCCGTGCGACGCTCTGCCAGCCCGAAGGCGTAGCGGACACAGCGCTCGACCCCGTGACGGGTGTTGACCGACCCCTGGGTCGCGACCTCGAACGCCGTGCCGCGCCGCAGCGCCCCGCCCTCGCCCACATAGGGGCCCTCGGTGTTCTCGCGCACGAGGACCAGGTCCGCGTGAGGGGCGATCGCACCCGGGACCCCGTTGAACGGTCGAAGGTTGATGTACAGGTCAAGCTCGAAACGCAGCTTCAAAAGAAGGCCACGCTCGATGACTCCCGGCGGCACGGCCGTCGAGCCGATGGGCGGTCCGACAGCGCCAAGGAGGATGGCGTCGGCTTCCCGCAGCTCGTCGAGGACCGAGTCGGGCAGCACCTCGCCGGTACGCACGTAGCGCCCGGCGCCCAGGTCGTAGTCGATGGTCTCGATCTCGACCCCGGCGGCCTCTACGACCTTCAGCGCCTCCGCGACGACCTCGGGGCCGATCCCGTCGCCCCCGATGACTGCGACCCTGTGCGCGCCGACCCGCGGTTCCATTTCCCGGTCACACTAGCCGGGGTGCCCGCGCAGGCGTAAGAGCCCAGGTCCGAGGCACAAGGCCAGCTCCTCCCGGCGTCCTCGGTCACCGCAGACCGATGGCGGCCTGTGCCTCGGTCCAGGTGTAGACCTCACCGGAGGGCTGCGGCCCACAGGCGGCCACGAAGATCTCGGCGAACGACGTGGCCCATCTGGACGACTTTGCGTAGGCGGTCCCCATGACGAGCTGGGAGTCGGCCGGGCTGCAGCCGGTGAGATCGCCCTGCCACTGGCCGAGCACGTTGTCGCGGTGCCCCCAGCAGCCTGCGGCCTTCGGGGAGGTGCAGTTTCCGTTGTGGCCCCCGAAACCGTCGTCGTACATCCAGCCGTCGTCGGCCCCGAGCGCGCTCTCGCTGCCGCCCGCCCAGTTCGACCCCCAGGCGAGCACGTGCGTTCCCCCCGACAGGGGTGTCGCCGACCAGCTGGGGTCGTTGTCGCTCTCGGCCCCTGCCCGCGCCGCCTTGTCCAGCTGGGCGGTGAGGGCGGTCATGGGCGGCTCCCCCCGCGACACCCGTTCCAGATCCGCTATGACGAACAGCTGATCGCTCACGCTCAGCTTGAGGAACTTCGCCAGGTCGAAGCGGAGCGGACCGACCGGCTCGGTACCCCGGGCCCTGTCGATGGCCTGCAACACCTTGGAGTTGCAGGCCGGCGTGTCATCGAGAGCTCCGACCGCGCACGAGGAGTAGAAGTTCGGGTCCGGGGGAAGGTTCTTCGGGGGGTTGCGCGGCGGCACGATCCCGGCACTCGGCGCAGCCCGACCGTTCACCACGGCGCCCCTGTTGAGAGCGCCACCGGCCAGTGCAGGCCCGCCCAGGGTGGCAACCGCCACCAGCGCCGCCACGCCAAGGGTCATCGCACCGGCGCGCCGGACGACTGTTGCGACCATGACCCGAGGGTACTCGGCCCCCGTACCTGTCCAAGACCTCTCGTCGCCCCGGCGAGAAGTTACTCCGTCTTCTTGAACTCGCCTATGGCGACGATCCCCATCACGAGGCCCATCGCCGCCACGAGCCCGAGCGAGACCCCCACCGGCACCACCCAGCCGCCCCACGTGATGCCCGGCGCCAGCCGCTGGATCGAGGCGGCGGGAAGCGTGAGGTGGTCGAAGACGGCGTGGCGCATGGGCCCGACTATGTAGGTGAGCGGGTCGATCCTCGTGAGCACGCCCAGCCAGGTGGGCAGGCCGTTCAGCGGGTAGAGGGCACCCGAGAGGAAGAAAAGGGGCATGACCAGCATCTGGGTCAGGGCCATGAACGACTGGAACTGCTTGATCCTCGCGGCCATCATCAACCCGAACGCCGTCAGGGTGAACGACAGCAGGAGCAGCTCGCCGATCAGTGTCACGAACAGCACCGGGTCGTAGGGCACATGTGCGAAACCCGCCAGGACGAGGAACACGAGACCCTGGAAGGTCGCGATCGTCGTGCCCCCCAGGCACTTGCCGATCACGAGCGAGGCGCGGCTGACCGGCGCGACGAGCATCTCGCGCAGGAAGCCGAACTCCCGGTCCCACACGATCGAGCCCGCGGAGAACACGGCCGTGAAGAGCACCGACATCGCCAGCACGCCCGGGTAGATGAAGGTCTTGAAATCCACGCCCGGTGGCATGCCAGCCTTGGCGAGGGTGGACAGACCTGTTCCCAGCACGAAGAGGAACAGGAACGGCTGTATGAGCGAGGTGATGGCGCGCAGCCGGTCGGTGCGGAACCGGATCAGCTCGCGCCGCCAGACGATGTTGACAGCCCGGACGTTGTGCCACAGGCTGTGCTCGGGCACGGCGACCCTGATCTCGTCCACGAGCGCAGCCTCGGCTCTGGCATCGGCCGTGGTCTTTGCCATCTGTGTGACCATCTCAGCGCCTCCCCCCTCTCCAGTGCGCAGCCCGTTGGCGCATCACGTCGATGCCCGAAGCCTCGGCGTCGCGGATCGTGCTGCCTGTGTAGGACATGAAAACGTCGTCGAGCGAAGGCCTTGAGACGCTCACCGAGCCGATCGCCACCGGCACCTCGGAGAACAGCCTCGGCACGAACTCCTCACCCGAGGCGACCGAGAAGGTGACGGCACCTTCATGGACCGCCGCCTCGATGCCGAAACGGTCATTCAAAAAGGCGATGGCGGCCGGGTCGTCGGCCGTGTGGATCTGCACCCGGTCCTTGCCGACGCTCGCCTTGAGCGCCTCGGGGGTGTCGATGGCGACGATCCTGCCGTGGTCGATGATGGCTATCCGGTCGCAGTTCTCGGCCTCGTCCATGTAGTGCGTCGTAAGGAAGATCGTGATGTCCTCGCGCTTTTTGAGATCGTTGATGTAGTTCCAGATCGAAGAACGGGTCTGCGGGTCGAGCCCCACGGTCGGCTCGTCCAAGAACAGCACACGGGGCGCATGGAGAAGGCCGCGGGCGATCTCGAGCCGGCGTTGCATGCCCCCCGAGAAAGTGCTGACCAGGCCGTTCCTTCGTTCGAAGAGGCCGACCATGTCGAGCACCTGGCGCATGCGCGGCGCCACCGCCTCCTTGGGCACGCCATAAAGGGCCGCATGGAAGCGGAGGTTCTGCTCGGCGGTCAGGTAATTGTCCAAGGTGGTGTCCTGGAAGACCAGGCCTATGTTGCGTCTCACCTCGCCCTGGGCGGTGCTCGTGTCGTGGCCGGCGACCCTGGCCGAGCCCGTGGTGGCGGTGGCGAGCGTGCAGAGGATCTTGATTGTCGTCGTCTTGCCGGCCCCGTTCGGACCGAGGAACCCGAACGTCTCGCCTCGCGATACCTCGAAGTCGATCCCGCGTACCGCCTCGAGGTCCCCGTAGCGCTTGGTCAGGCCGCGGACCGATATCACCGCCTGCCCGTCGCCCGGTCCCATGGCGGACGGGAGCTCGCCCACCGGGGCAGCCATACCGGCCTTGCCCGATGACGTGCCAGCGCGCATTGCCATTCCGGAGCCTCCCTTGCTCCCGAGCCTAGGGCGCGAAGTGTGGCGCGGATCCCGCCGGTGACTCGGCGCGGACAAGATTCCGTCTGCGAACCAGTAGCCTCGTGTGGGTGACAGAAGTGACCGGAACTGTTCTTACACCCGAAACCCATGCTCGCCTTGTGGCCGAGCTCGAGGACCTGAAGACGCGGGGCCGCGTCGAGATCGCGCGCCAGATCGAAGCCGCGAGAGCGCTCGGTGACCTGTCGGAGAACGGCGACTACCACGCGGCAAAAGATGCCCAGGGAAAGATGGAGTCCCGGGTCCGCCAGCTGCAACGGATGCTGGAGAACGCCGTGATCGTCGACACCTCGGCGCACGAGGCCGGCGTCGTGACCACCGGTGTCGTGGTGGAGCTGCGCTACGAGGGGGACGAGGGCACCGAGAGGTTCCTGGTGGGCTCAATAGAGGAGAAGGGCGAAGACGTGTCGGTCATCTCGCCCGCTTCGCCGCTCGGCCAGGCGCTCGTCGGGCACAACGTCGGCGAGACGGTCGAGTACAAGGCTCCAAACGACCGCGTCTTCACTGTGGAGATCGTCTCGGTAGGCCACGGATGACCCGTGGCTGAGACGCTCGCCGAGAAGGTCTGGAACCGCCACGTCGTTCGCCCCGGCGACGGCGCCGCTGAGCCCGATCTGCTCTACATCGACCTGCACCTCGTCCACGAGGTGACCTCGCCCCAGGCATTCGAAGGCCTGCGGCTGGCAGGCCGACGCGTGAGGCGACCGACCCTTACGATCGCGACTGCCGACCACAACGTGCCCACCACGACTGCGAACGGCCGTGTGGAGGACCCGATCTCGCGCAGACAGCTCGAGGCGCTCGACGCGAACTGCTCGGAGTTCGGCGTGACCTGTTACCCCATGGGGGACGAGAACCAGGGGATCGTGCACGTGATCGGGCCAGAGCAAGGCCTCACCCAGCCCGGCATGACGATCGTCTGCGGAGACAGCCACACCTCTACCCACGGTGCCTTCGGGGCACTGGCCTTCGGCATCGGGACTTCGGAGGTCGAGCATGTCCTCGCCACCCAGACCCTCCCCCAGCGCCGACCTCGCACGATGGCCGTCACAGTCGAGGGCGATCTCGCGATCGGTGTGAGCGCGAAAGACGTCGTGCTCGCGATCGTCGGCCGGCTCGGCACGACGGGGGGAGTTGGTCACATCGTCGAGTACCGGGGCTCGGCGATCCGCTCGTTGTCGATGGAGGGCCGCATGACGGTCTGCAACATGTCCATCGAGGCCGGCGCCCGCGCGGGGATGATCGCTCCGGACGAGGTGACCTTCGCCTACCTCGAGGGGCGGCGCTACGCACCCAAAGGTGCCGACTGGGAGCGGGCGGTCGAGACCTGGCGCGCCCTTGCCAGCGACGAGGGCGCCCTTTTCGACGCCGAGGTGACCCTCGAGGCAGCCTCGATCCGCCCGCACGTCTCCTGGGGCACGAACCCCGCCCAGGTGGTCGCCATCGACGCTTGCGTACCGGCCCCGGACGACATGGCGAGCCCGGCAGAGCGGGAGGCCGCCGCCCGGGCGCTGGCCTACATGGGCCTCGAGGCCGGTACGCCGATGACCTCGATCGAGGTGGACACGGTGTTCATCGGTTCCTGCACGAACTCGCGGATCGAGGACCTG
>Ga0181523_10004946_pt1 | contig 11251 bp, 11 predicted proteins | sample PEATcosm2014_Bin_43_FD_119752 | JGI IMG/M metagenome (GOLD analysis project Ga0181523, IMG submission 119752) | Peatland microbial communities from MTU Mesocosm Facility, Houghton, MI, USA - PEATcosm2014_Bin05_30_metaG | ecosystem: Environmental > Terrestrial > Soil > Wetlands > Peat | place... | reverse complement strand
GTGGAGGCCGGGGATTGTGCCTTCTTTGAGAACACGGTCGCCGTAATTGGATCGCGCGACGACGATTTCGGGCCGTTCCTGCCCCCAGACCTGTCGCGCCGTCTGAGATGCATTCGGACCAAGTTGCCCGGCGAGAATGTCGAAGCGAACGCCGTGCTGAAGTCCGATCAACTGAACGCGCTCTTCCTCAGCGCCAGCCATAGCCTGCTTGCGGGCGATCTTGGCTTCCTGCGCTAAAGCATCTTCTTCGCGGATGCGATAAAGCACGGTGTCCGCCCATCCGCGCGTGGTCGTTCCGCTCGCGCAATCGTTACCGATCAGCTCTTGCGCTTCGGGCATGTCGCCTTCGACGATGTGCCATCCAGCGACGCGCCCGGTATTGTGCATGTTGCGGATATTGGCCTTCGCCGGACCGCCATAGCCGTCCGCATGAGTGAAAAACGAATAGCGATAGCCGGGTTGGAGACCCGACAGGTGGAGTTGGCCATCACGACCAATCAGCCGTCCAACTTCATTGTCGACGGGCCGATTCAACTTGGCGGGATCGATGCTCTCAACCGCATCGGGGTCTTCACTCTCGCGGTCGATTTGCTCTTGAAGATTGTCTTTCCGCGCTGCCAATTCCTCATTACGTGAGTAACCGGGATCGATCTGGCCTATGTGTTCGACAGGGAGGGTGGGGTCTTTGCGAGGACGGCCGGGTCCGCGCTTGATTTCTTCGTCAGCCATTAAAACTCCTAGATCGGCAACCGCCGCGACTCATCGGGCGTCAGATAGCGCTTTTCCTTGGCATCCCATTCCAGGTCGAGCCCGAGACTGTCGCCATCGAGGGTAGTTTCGAGTTCTGTCAGCATCTTGCGGGTTTGGAGAAAGCCTTTGACATCGCGGAAACCGGCCTTCCGCATCTCCTCGTCGTCACCTCGACCACCGACCGCTTTGGCCTTTTTGCCAAACTCGGCTTTCCAGTCGCCGGTGAGAGCCTCGCTCAAGGTTGTCGGTTCCTTGGGCTGATCGTTCAGGTGACGCTCATTGCCGGGAACCAGTGCCGGATCGGGTTCGTTCGCCTTGCGGATGGCCTCTTCCCGACTTTCCTTCATCATTTCGTCGACGTGTTCGCCGACGATCATCTTGTGCGCCCAATCATAATGGTCGAAGGTCACGACCACGTTGGGATTGGCGGCCTGAAACTGCTCGATCTTGGCGTCGATCTCTTTCTTGAAGCGTTTGTAGTGGGGCAGATTTTGCGCTGCGAGCTGCTTGGCGACTGAAGCCAACGCCGCCCCCCCGTTGGTCAGGATCGGGCTCAGTTCCTCGCGGCGGATGCGCTCCCGATCGGCGGCTCGCTGCCTGCGGCGAATGTCGGCGGCCTTGCTCTTGTCTCCTGCGCTGACAGCTTCGACGTAATCTTCGTCGGAGGGATCGTCGATGGCTGGTAGAACTTGGCGGGCGGGCGCTTCACGAGTTGCCGGTTGCGCCGCGCGAATCGCCTCGGGAAGCGATTTGGCGATACCGGATGCGATCTGCTCGGCAAGTGTCGCAGTTTCTACTTTCGGCTGTTCGGTCGTCGTCTCTTCGGCCATGATCCCTATTTAGACCGAATAGAACGGCGTTTGTCAATTGCTAGAACGGCGTTTTAAAAGCAGATCGAGGGCGGTATTGAGATGATCCATCTGTTTTTCGCGTCCCTGATGCTGAATTAGGGCTTCGCCAACTTGATTTTTGTACTTTCGGCGAAGGATGTCCGTCTCGTCCTCCAGCCAGGCCTTGAGACTGGCAAGGAGGCTTGGGTCTTCGAGGAGCGCGAGACGAAGGCGGTCGGTTTTCACTGAATGATGGTGTTAGCGGGCGGTCCCTGTGGTGACGGAGCCTGTGTCTGCGGGGGCCCGCCGTTCTGCGACTGCTGGGGTTGTCCGCCACCGGCTAGTTGCGCCATCGCCTGATCGACGCCTTGCGCCATCGGCTGCAATTCCTGCAAGGAAATCGTCACAGTACGCGGATCGGAAATCTGGTCGAAAGTCTTCATCACCTTGGTGAACAGCTTGTCGAGCACTACGTCTGCTTCCTTGGCGATCTTGTCGGCGCCGGGAAACGGCGGAGTCGCGATGAACTGCGCCAGTTCTTTCTTGGCGCCCCAGTAGAGCGGCAAAACCTGCGTGATGAGGGCGAGCATCGATTGCCGATCGGTCTCGCGATTCACGCTGACGCTGGCGGCCTTGAGTTCCACGTCGATAGCGTCGGTCAGTTCGACTTCATCGCTCTTGAACAGCTTGATGACGAGCTGAGCCTTTTCCTCACCGAGAATCTGTTCGAGCTTTTCGATGACCTGCGTATCCCCCGTCCGCACCCGTTCCTGATAGCGGTAGAGGCATTGTTCCGTCGCGCCGGCCGAGGCGTTCCGCATGTTGTTGAACGGATGCGTGAAACGCCGGTTGGCCTGCTGGAGTAAGGAAAGCATGGATGTCGCCGGGGTCCGGTTACCGGCCTTCAAGGGAGCATTGAGACTCTGGATGCCGATGCGGGCCTGCATCTTGGCCGCGATCATCTGCGAGGCTTGGAAGGCAGACGGATTTACCTCGCCCATGTCGATAGGCTTGATCTCGCCATCGTCGTTCGCCCACCGCTTGCCGGGGTAAATCTCCTCTGACTCGTTCATCAGCGCTTCCGGCATCTGATACATTTTCGTATTGGAGATTTCGAGGTTCCAGACCGCATTATTCCAGATTTCCGACTCGACTTGCTGGTAGGGCAGGCCCATCTCCATGCAGCCCACGCCATAGGCCAGATGCGCGCGGTCCTGGTAGCACTCAAGGATAAACGGGCGGCGGTCGTAGCGGTTGTACATGATCTTGAAAATGCCGTTGCTGGTCATGTTCCAGATCACTTCGAGGTCTTCTTCGATCCCGTCCCCGTCGATATCGAAATAGATGAAGGTATCTCCGATCATCAGGGGCGGATTCTCGGTTGGCTGTTCCTGCCAGAGACCGCCCGCCCGCATCCGGTCGCGCCGTACTGTGCTCTGATAGTCGGCTGCCGCGGCATCGTCGATATGCCAGTTATTGAGGCGCGCGCGAAGGTTGAGTTCGTCGCGACTCAGATAGAGCCGCATGGTACAAAACTCGGCGGCTTGCATATCCTTGGTGGCGTTAGCCGGGATGATGAAGTCTTCTGGCGCGATGCAGTAGATTTTCGGCCCAAAGGTCTCGACCTTCTGCACGTTGGTCTTGCGGATGGTCTTGGTCCACGGCACGTAAAGAATCTGCGTGCCGAGCTGAACGCAATCGATCAGTCCTTCCTTGATGCCCGCTTCCCAGTTCCACGAATTGGATTCGATGCCGTAGTCGACGAGTTCCTGAATGGCGTCGCCCACATCGTCGAATTTGGCCTTACGACTGCGGGCAAGGACGGGCGGCTTGAGCTGAAAAATCAGGTCTTCGGCTTGAGAAAGGACAGTATCGCAAGCACTCGCAGCCTCAGTAATTTCGAGTACCGGAGCGGCCTCGAAGGGCTTCCAACGCTCACCTTCGGGCTGCTGGCCTTGATAACCACGCAGGGCGCCACGCCAGATGTTTTCCGTGACGAAACGATTATCGAAGGCGCGTTTGTGCTTGAGTTCGAGGGTGGATTTGAGCGCGGCGCGGCGCTCGGGATCGACGCGGAGCGCTTTCCCGTCGCCGATCGTGATGGTCCGCATTTAGGTTCCCCCGGCGAGCAGAACCAGATTGGCAGCGGTCGAGGCGGATGGGTTGTTGTACTCAATATTCTGCGAGGCGGTTGCCTGCGTCAGATTGGCTCCAAGGATCAGAATCATGCCGCCCGCCATCATCGGCAGCGCCGTAAGCTGGTTGATGTTCAGGTTGATTGCCTGATCCATCGTCAGCATGAAGACTTGGAGCGGGTTCTCGTCGATGGCCGCGATGGGATGATACGTCGAGGTGTTGTTGTCGGCCGCGGCTACGATGGTCGTGTTCGTGGCCTGCGGGACGACGAAGCGGTAGATCAGCGGCACATCCTGAATCGGGTTGCCGTCCTGCGTGATGGTCAGGGTGAACAGAAGCTCAGGCATCTAAATATATATCTGCAACGTGCCGCTATCAAATTCCGTGATCACCAGTCCCACGAATCCAGCTTCATGACCTGCCGGCTTCCATTCCTGCGGAGGCATATAATCGGCGCCGCTGGCAACGAAATTCAGGATGTTACGCGGAGTGGCCGTGCCCCCAACACCAGGCAAGTCCTGAAGGATCACCTGATCGCCGGCGCCTGCATTCGGACTGGTCCAGACGATGCGGGTGGGCCGAAAGACCATCGCGATATTGGTGGTCGCCTGCACACCGAGGACCGTATAAGGCAGGGCACTGCCACCCCCGGAATCGAAGGTGATCACCCACGGGCTGGCCGCCATGTTGATGGTGATGCCGTTAGCCACGGATTACCCCATAGGCGTCTTGCGGTTCGAGTCCTTGTTCTTCTGCATCGAGGTCCGGCCAAAGCCGATCTTCTCGTGCGGATGAACGCCGGTGCCGCTCTTGATGCTGCGCTCCGGGGCGTCTTCGCGGGACATCACCCGGCTCTTTTCTGCTTCTGTGTTGCTGCCGCGCGGCATGGTGTAATCTCCAAACGAGGTTTTAAAGTGAAACCTATCCCATTAATCCTTGATAACGGCCTCTTTGTCAACGTCGCGGCGCGCATGGCGCAAGACACCGAAGTCGCCTATTTCAGCACTTGGGCGAAGGCATTTCCGAACAGCCGGGAGGTGGCGCCCGGCTCTGGCATCAAGAATGTCGAGCGGGTCAACGATCCAGTAGCTTTCATGCTGGATGGCCGCGCATCCCACGTGATCATCACCGACCTGTATCTCAACGACTACGCTAGACTCGCAACGGCTCTCGAATTACCCTGCTTCGCTACTCATGACGGTAGCGATCTCGAAACCGATCGCTGGAAACTCAAGGAATATCTGGCTTCCAAGGGCCTCGCCGTCAGCGAGAGCACTGAGGTCGAAGGACTGGACGAACTGCGCAAGATTCTGGAGAAAGAAAAAGACCTGTACGTCAAGGTGAGCGTCTTTCGCGGCGATCTGGAGACCTACCATCATGTCGACTGGGAGAGCACCGAGCCGGAGTTCTATCGCTGGAAGGTGCGCTTCGGCCCCTTCGGGGAAAAGGTCCGATTCATCCTCGAGCAGCCGATTCCCGATGCCACCGAAGTCGGTTTCGACACGTTCTACCGGGGGGGTTGGGTTTTCCCGATGTTCTTCGGCCCCGAGATCAAAGACGGCGGCTACGTGGGCGTTCAGTGCCACCATATTCCCGACCGCTATCTCCCGATCATGGACGCACTTGCTGAGCACTTCGAGAAGACTGGCTACAACTGCTTCTTCTCCAACGAAATGCGGGAGACGAAGGACGAGATTTACATGACCGACGCGACTTGCCGCGTGCCGTCACCGCCTGGCGGCGCGCTGATGGCATCCATGTCCAATTTCACCGATTTTGTGTTGAATGGCGCTAAGCCTGACTTCGCGGGCAAGGTGATTTGCGAGATCGTGATGAAGTCGCCCACTGTCCGCGATACCTGGATGCGGGTCAAGGTGCCCAAGGAACTGAAAGGCCGTGTCGGTCTACACAATTATTGCGAAATCGATGGCCAAATCTGGATTATCCCCCATGAATCGAAGTATGAGGAGTTTGGCTCAGCCTGCGGCTGGGGCGACACGATCGACGAAGCGCGAGAGATGGCACTGGAAGTCGCCAAACATATTGCTGGCGAAGGTATATACTACGACGAGAACGTGCTCGATAAAGCCGAAGAGGAGCTGGGGAAGGTTTTATGATCGGAATGCTGATTCTGCTCTATATGACCGAAGACGATGACGCCGACATCATGTCCGTGACGATGACTTGATGCTGTGATTGGTCCGGCGTGGCGTATGATCGTTCCGCAGGTTCGTGAGTCCCTGCCAAAGCGCTGGGTTCTGCTGCATCCACTTGATGGCCATATCCTGCTCCGCGCGTGTGAGCTTATCGAAACCGGGCTCTTTTTCGATCCAAAGCTTATCGTCCATCGTTGATGATCGCGGTGTTAGCCGCGCCCATCGCTTCGCCGAACGTCTTGAGATTGGTCGCGTTCGGGTTTATGACGAAGTTCACGTAGGCATTTTGCAGGCCGGTTTCGCCATAAGTCAGGATGCGTCCGCCGAAAGCTGTTCCCATAATCATGCCGGTCATGCCGACCGCGAAGCGCGCGGGATTCTTGTGCATGTCCGTCCAAGGGCCGGTTGGACTGCCGGTCAAAGCGGAGTAGAGACTATAGGCTACACCTAATCGAACCAGCCATGCGGGTGGCTTGATGTTAGCAAAGACCCCGCCCATCTTGGCTTTGGCGATATCGGGATTGCTGAGCGAACCGACCACCGCACGCATGGTGTCGGGGTTGGACATCGGCGAATCGCCGAACAGGCTCTTGAGTACGACGCGCGTATTCTTGTCGCCGCCCCACTTACGCGCGAGATCGCCGATGGCCTTCGCTTCCTTGAGCGGGTCGCCCTTACTCACGGTTTTGACATCCTGAATCGCGCGATCAAGAAATGCCGATTTGAATTGCGGCATTACCTCGCCGGGCCGCATATCTTCGGCTTTCTGTGCGTACTTGATGAGTTCGACCGCTTGGTCCGGCTTGCGGAACATCGGGCTGAAAAGCTTGTCGGCGGCTTCGTCGCCAAAGCGGGTTGAACGCGGATCGAGGGTTTTGACTGCTCTACTCCACCGCGCGTAGTCCTCGTCGATAGCGCGGATAGCCCCCACCTGTTCGCTGCTTGTGCCTGCCTTCCGCAGTTCGTCTTCGTAGAGGGTTGTGATTTGCTGATTGAGTTGCGCCGCAGCCTGCTTGTCGAGATTGGTTGCGCCTGTCGGCACATTCTCGCGAAGCTCGGTGCGAAGATCGCGTAAGTCCTCGATATTGAGTTGACTGGTATCCGGTGCCCCGCCCTGTGCTCGAATTTGCTCGCGCAGTTTTTCGGGGAGTTGCTTCCACGGCACGCCACCGACTGATGGACCGCCCGATTCGCCCGCTTGGGTGAGTTCCAAGCCTTTGCGCTGGAGAAAGCCGCGAAACGAAGGGGTTAGTTCATGCTGGCCTTCGCCGCCTTGGCCGAACTTCTCGAAGGATTCTCCGATCGGTCGAGCATCCACCGGAGTCTGCCAGACATTTTTACCCTCGACCGTGCCCGCTGCGGTATAACGTGTATTGAAGTCTTCCCGGTTAGCATCGAGCATCGTCTGAAAGGCTTGCTTGGTCCGGTTAGCCTTGAGCAGATCGTCTGCCGCCTGTTGGAGCGCTCCTGGCGTGCTGAGCGTTTCCGTGATCTGCTGATCGTCCAGACCCATCCGCTGCCAGAAATCGCGGTTCTGCATGGCCTGCGTGACTGCCGCATGAGTTTTCATCTCAGCGGGTAGACTTTCGATTTCAGGCGCGACTTCTTTCGCTGAACCAGCAAGGTAGGAGTTCAGTCCAGCGAATACGCCGGTCCATGCTGCGTTTGTGACGGCGCTCTTGACGACTTCACGCGTCGAGGGGCCTTGGTAGGGTTCGCCGGTGACGAGTGCTTGTGTACCGCGTGCCGCGAACGGGGCAGCCGCACCACCCACAGCAGCTCCGGCAACCGCGCCGACAGGGCCGCCAAGTGCGCCACCCACTTCGCTGCCAGTGATCGCGCTGCCCATCGCTGCTGCGGACGGCGCGATAGCCTTGCCGATGCGCTTGAGTTTCTGGCCGGTGGTCTCGAAAATCGATGGGCCAGTCGGCGGATCGGCTTTAAAGTCCTCCGGCTTGGCACCATCAGGAATAAAATCAGCCGGAGCGGCCATTTACTTGCCTATCGTCTTGTCAGGAATGAACTCGCCGGATTCAGTCACCCAGCCGTCACCTTGGCTCTTCGATGAACCATGCGTCCAGCCAATGAGCGCCGGATCGGCGCCAGCTCGGATGAGCGCCTTGGCGCGATTGGTTTGCCATGCAAGGTGTCGTCCTGATGCTAGACCGCCAAAGTCCGATGGCGCACTTCCCGCGTTCGACTGATAGAGTTTATCGGTAGCCGCGGCGAGGTCTACCGCACGCTTATGCTGAACATCGGGAGCTTCGGGCTTTGGTGCAGCAGCAGCACGGTCTTTTCGAGTTTCCGCAATGTCTTGCTCGTGCTCGGCGTGCTCGCTTGCTCGCTCAGAGCGCGACTCCGCGCGATCAGCTTCCGTGTCGGCATGTTCGCTCGTCCGTTCTGTAAGAGCGTCCTGCCGTTCCTGCTGCTGCCGAAGCTGCTGAACTTGGGTTTCTGCTCGTTTAATTTCAGAATCGAGTTGCGGCTTGATCTGCGCAAAATTCGGCTCGTTCATGTGCAGGCTCTCGAACTTCGCCAACTTGTTCGCGTGATCCTGCCACTCCTCCAAAGTCTGCGGGTCCTTGGTGCCAAAAGCTTGCTGAGCCTGCTGCTGACTTGCCTGCATCGCCTTGCTGTGAAGGTCGAGGAAGCCGGTAAAGGCATCGGTATTCTCGCCGAACAGCTTCTTGCCGATCTTGGAGCCTTCGGGCGTTTTCAGGAATTGCGCCGCGGCAGCCGGATCGCGCTCAAAGTTTGACAGCATGAACTGATTGAACGCCATGTTCTGCTGGCTCTTCTGCGCCTCTTTCTGCATCGAGGAATGAGCTAGCGTTCCGAGAACCGCGCCGCTGAGAAGTCCAAGTGCTCCGGCCATAATTACCCCGCCGCGAAGATATCCCACCAGGGCGTACTGCTACCACCAGCAAACGTAGACCCCGCGAATGCCTCCGAGCCCATGCCGGTAGTTGAACCCGCGATACCCTGTTCCTCGCTGGTCGTCGGTGTGCCCCCTGGTGGTGTCGCTCCCGCTGTGTTGCTGCTGTTCGGGAATGCGTTGTTCAATGGGCCGGGACCAACAAAGAGTCCTTCAGTATTGGAAAGAGTGCTGATGAAATCAGACCACGAACTCGGTGTTGCGGTCGTTGTCGTATCAAGTCCGGCCGCACTGGCCGCTGTGCTCAGACCCGAGGCATTCAGGCCGATATTTGGAGCGCCGGCGATAAATGAACTGGCCACATTCGGACCGATATTGGCGATATTTCCCGCGTTGGACTGATTTTGCGTGCCGAGAATGGCTTGGGCAAAGGATGTGCCGCTAAGGCCCGCCCGCGCGAGGTTCTGCCGCGTGGTCTCCATTCCTTGGCTTGAGGCTTCTCTTGCGGCGTCGGTCTGGCGGTTGATGAGGGGTTCGCCCGAGTTTACGCCGCCCGTTTGCAGGGCGTTTTGCGTTTCGGCTGACAACTCGTTCAGGACCGGCATCGTCGCCCGATTGCGTTGGCTAGCCATAGCCCAAAGAGCGGGAGCATACGGCGAGGTAGTGGTAGTCGAGCTAGATTTTCCCGATCCTCCGCCCATCACTGCACCTCGAAATTACAGCGCGCAAATTCACCGAATGCTGTTCGCGCTCCTCGATCATAGGCTAATGCTGCACTTATTGGATTGTCGAAAAATCCTAAATCGCAATGTTTATCGCCGATTTTGATGCGTGCTCGATACTTTTGCCGCTTTTTACAAAAATAAATGCCTTTATAAGGCAGGCGACCGGATCGATGTCGCCGGGAGTTTCTGCCGTTTTCCTGATGTGTCGCGTACCTTAGGTTGCTTCGGCGATTGTCCAGACTGTTTCCGCTTTTGTGATCGATGGCTCGATTCGTCGCCATTATCGTGCTGTGCATCCGCTCTAACGCCGTCTGTCCTTTTCGACGAGAGACTGCGTAGGGATTTCCTGCTGGATTTCGTGACACGCACCATGGACGTCCCGCTACCAGATGCCAATCTGCCGTGTCGATCAGTGCCATCATCCCCTGCGATAAGGGGATTTTCAGCACGTTCGATTCTCTCATCAAATCTTCGGTTTCTACGCTCATTGATCGTCTCTTGGCTTAGCTTATAAACCCAAGCGTCGTCTCCATCAAACACCTTTTCCAGCTTTCCTACAAGTTCATAGCCCAAGGCGAGGTGGACCTTGTGTAAGGCTGGTTGCTTGGTCACTCCGATCAGGATGGGGAAGACTTTGAGTGCGTCCCGCTGGGCGTGGCGGACCAAGGCATAGGCGCCGATGGTCCCGCGCCGGTCCTTGCGCATCCACGTCCCGAAATAGGCCCCCGAGAGAAACGGGTCCACCCATGCCGCGCCCCAGATGCCGCGCTCGTCTACTGACAGCATGAGATGGACGGTATGCGCCGCCCAATTCAGCAGTGCGGTTAGCGAGCGAAGCGGCTTCATGAAGAGCTTGGCGAACTCTTCCGGCTCGGCACGAAGCTGGGCGTAGTACCACGCGATCAGCAGGTCTTCGTGCTTCTCTTTGTCGTAGTCGATCAAGTAGCCGTGATGTCCAAGGCGACGCGGAATACTTCGATGATCCCCGTCGACGGGTTAGCGGTCAAATTCACGCTGTACAGAAAGCCCGGCACCTGAATCGGCAACTCGATGGTCTGGCGTGTCGTGTTCTGAATTGCAGGCAGCACATACGATGAATTGTCGACCAGCAGGGTCGGTGTAACAAGCTGATTCCCGGTATTGATGTCCAGATAGACCCGTTGGCTCTGCGGCTGCACGGCGGGATTGATTTCCACGCCCCCGGTCTGCACCTCCCAAGCGAAAGCCAAAGGCGACCCCACTAAAGTCGGATGTTCCCATAGATAGACGTTGCCCCCATAGCTGGTCAGGATTTCGTTAACGTCATCATCGTAATAAATCGCGCTGAAGCCGATATTCCAGGTTCGCCAGAACTGCCGGACGTAGCCAAGACCCATCGCCAGCGTGTTCGTGTCCGAGAAGATGATCTCGTCGCGACCCATGCCGCAAATGATCGGCGCGAAAGGCGGAATATCCTCGACCTGATAACCGCGAAAGACGGGAGCTACCGGATCAAAGGCCATCAGCCGGTCCTGCGCCCAATTGAAGGCCCGCATTCCTTCCGAACTGCGGTAGAACACGTCCACCTCGGTCGCGCCCACCGTGAAAGGGTAATTCGTACCGCACTCGGTATAGACTTGCGTAACGGTGAACCCCGATCCTGCCGTACCATCGGGATAGGTGCCGTTGATTTGGAGAATCCGCGTTTGCGTCAGAATCCAGAGCTGCTGCTGAAAGACGATGGCCTTCTGGCAGGCATCGTCGTCGGTTGAGGCGAATACAACCGTGCCAATGGCCTCG
>Ga0181523_10004941_pt1 | contig 11259 bp, 7 predicted proteins | sample PEATcosm2014_Bin_43_FD_119752 | JGI IMG/M metagenome (GOLD analysis project Ga0181523, IMG submission 119752) | Peatland microbial communities from MTU Mesocosm Facility, Houghton, MI, USA - PEATcosm2014_Bin05_30_metaG | ecosystem: Environmental > Terrestrial > Soil > Wetlands > Peat | place... | reverse complement strand
ATTTGCGGATTTCCGGCGTGCCAACGAAGAAGGCGGACTGAGCATCAACGAGTTCGATTCTTTTCCCGCGACCCGGCGTACACTGAGGCAGTTTATTGCCGCCTGTGGCGAACTCGACGGCGTCATTCGCGACGTGATGCTTCCTAACCCTGACGCCGCCTGACCCTCGCCGCGCGCGTCAGCGTGTAGCGATGAACACTTCGCGTATGACCCCGGCATCCCCGCGCTCCCGCGCCAGATATTGGTCATAAATCCAACGGTACGTCTTCTCCAGCCCCACACGGAGCGAAGTATTGGGCTCCCAGTGAAGCAGTTTCAGAATCAGCGTATTGTCGCTATTGCGGCCATTTACGCCCTTGGGGGCGTTCAGGTCGTAATTTCGCTTCAATTTGACACCAGCAATCTCTTCCGCTATGTCCACCAGTTGGTTGATCGTGACCGCTTCACTGGATCCGAGATTGATTGCGTCCACAACTTCGGACTCCATGATGAGATCGACCCCCTTCAGGCAGTCATCGATGTACATGAAGCTCCGCGTCTGCTCACCGCTGCCCCAGATTTCAATTTCGTGCTTCCCTTTGATTTTCGCTTCGATCACTTTGCGGCAAATGGCCGCCGGAGCCTTCTCGCGGCCTCCATACCAGGTGCCCCAGGGGCCGTAAACGTTGTGGAACCGCGCCACCCGCGTCTGCAATCCATAATCCTCGCGGAAATGACGGCACATCCGTTCCGAGAACAGCTTTTCCCAGCCATAACCGTCTTCCGCCATGGCCGGATAGGCGTCCTCTTCCTTCAGCGATGGTGCCTCAAATGCTTTCTGTTTGTCGGCGTTATAGATACAGGCCGAGGACGAATAGAAAAAACGCGGCACCCCATGCTTCACGGCGGCCTGCAGCATGTGCGTATTGATGAGCACGGAGAGCATGCAAAGCGCTTTGTTATTCTCGATAAACCCCATTCCGCCCATATTGGCAGCTAGGTTGTAAATCGAATGGGCGCCCCGCGCCGCATTCTCGCAGTTATCCTTCAGATTCAGATCGAGTGATAAGTTCTCGACTTCGTCGAACCTCTGATACCAATCTTCAAATGGCTTGATGTCGATGGCTCGAATGGCCTGGTGTCCGCTAGCGCGAAATGCAGAAACAAGATGCCCGCCAATGAAGCCGCCCGCTCCTGTGACCACGATTAATTTATCTTTATCTTCAACCACTCGAGCCTCCTCAATACTTTTCAGGATCTGGGGGGCGACAGGTAGCTATTCCGCCCAAGATTTGGCGAAAGGCTGGACGTACCTGTTAACTGACAATTAGGATAACCCGGGGCAATCACCGGGCCAAGCCATTCATACACTAAGTCCCGGCGAACCACGGCCCCCGATTCACCCCCATCGCGACGCCCTCCTCACGCCGTGTTGTCGAGGATTTAAATTCTTTTCCGCTACAGATTTGCCTCGAAAGCAAATCACATGCTTGGCTACAATGCTTGAAGCAAACTTGCAACTCGAAGGATTGCCATTTATCTTCCACCTGCCTTGAGGAGAGTCCCATGCGCCTTGTCCGTTACACCCAAAAAGAGGAAGCCACGCGTCTGGGGGCTCTCACGGACCATGGGGTGCTCGGGTTGCAGGATGCCGCGTGGACCGGTGGAATTCCAGCAGAAATTTTTATCAATGTAATGTCATTCCTAGCAGCGGGTGAGTCTGGCCTGCAAACAGCGCAAAAGTTGCTGCAGTCTGCACCGCAATCTGCCTTTGTTCCTCTCACCGCGGTTCGTTTGCGTCCTCCCGTTCCCCACCCGGGCAAAATCATTGCCGTGGGCTTGAATTACCTCGATCATTTCATCGAGTCAGGTGCAAAGGAATTGCCCAAGTCCCCCATTATCTTTGCCAAATTCCCCACAAGCCTGGTGGGACCAGAGGATGCCATCGTCATACCTGAAGGCGAGCCGAATGTCGATTATGAGGCCGAGTTGGCTGTGGTGATCGGACGCAAGGGGAAAGCCATCGCCGCAGCAACGGCGTTTGAATACGTAGCAGGCTATATGCCGCTGAACGACGTCTCCGCGCGCGCTTGGCAGTTTGCCGACAAACAATGGGTGCGGGCAAAATCCTGTGATAGCTTCTGTCCAACCGGACCATATCTGACCACGCGCGATCAGATTCCCGATCCCCACGCGCTCTCCATTTTTGCGCGAGTAAACGGCGTCACCCTGCAGGACTCCAGCACTTCGAAAATGATATTCCAGCTTCCACAGTTAATTGAGTTTATTTCGGCAAGCATCACGCTCGAACCCGGCGATATCATCGCTACGGGGACTCCCGATGGAGTTGGCGTGTTCCGCAAGCCGCCGCTTTTTCTCAAGCCGGGCGACGTGGTTGAGATAGAGATTGAAAACCTTGGGGTGCTGCGCAATCCCGTAGTCGGTGCAAAAATATGACACCTTACGGAATCTTCTTATCCAGGTTCTCCAGCAAGCTCCTTCAGGTCACGTCACTGCTCGCGGTTCTTATCGCCTTCTTGCTCCCGTTCGCGACTTCCGCGAAGCCGATGCCTCAATCTGGCAGCGATTCCCTGCACCTCTCTCGACCGGTCCGCACTTGGGAATTCCTTCCCGTCACTGGCCAGCGCGCCGCCTTTTTCGGCAACGAAGCGGGTCATATGGAGGCTTGGGTCTATCCTCTGAAACTGCTTCGCGATTTGCATCTCATCTTCCATGTGGATAACAAGGCGATTCCAGCCGATTCACTGGTGCGCACCCTCACGGTTCGCCCGGAGTCCGCTACCTTGCTCTACGCTGGCGACAACTTTAGTATCCGCGAGACTTTTTTGGTGCCTGTTCAGGAGTGTGGCGCGCTCATTCTGCTTGAAATCGATACGGAACAACCGATAGAAATTGAGGTGGCCTTCCGAAGCGATTTTCAGCTCGAATGGCCCGGAGCGATTGGCGGCGCCTACATGGAAACGGCCCCTGACGACCGCGCCTTCGTTTTCGGGGAGGAGACTAAGCACTTTGCAGGCTTAATTGGCTCGCCGACTGCCAGAGAACTCCAAGCTGCTTATCAAACGAATTACTCAGAATCTGCGGAATCCTCCTTCCGCCTCGGCACAACAGTAAAGGGAAAGGAGACCAAGTTTGTCGTTCTTGCAGGGTCAACCTTGGGGGATGAAGACGCGGAGAAGGCCTATCGCAAACTCAGCTCTTCCTGGCAAGACTTGGAGCGGGATTCCGCCGATTATTATCGCAACTATCTCATTCGAACCGTGAACCTGGAACTCCCGGACAGCCAACTGCAGGCGGCTTATGACTGGTCACGCATCAGCGTGTTGCAGGGCCTGGTCACGAATCCGAAACTGGGGACTGGGCTTATCGCCGGCTATAGGACTTCCGGCGACAGTCAGCGCCCGGGTTTCGCCTGGTTTTTTGGCCGCGACGCCCTTTGGACAACCCTCGCACTGAACTCTTCCGGCGATACCACCACGGTTCGTACCGCACTTTCTTTTCTCGGCAGGGTACAAAGAGACGACGGCAAGATTCCCCACGAAATTTCCCAAGCCGCTGGTTATGTCGACTGGTTCAAGGATTTCCCGTACGGATTTGCTTCCGCCGACGCCACACCACTCTACATTATCGCCATGGACGATTATATGCGGCAGAGCGGCGATGCCGCATTTATTAGGGAAAAGTGGGAGAGCATCTGGAAGGCTTACCAATTTCTGCGATCCACTTATGACGCGCAAGGGTTCCCAAAAAATGAAACCATCGGCCACGGCTGGGTGGAAGGCGGCCCACTTCTACCGGTAAAAACGGAGTTGTATCAAACCGGACTTGGCACGGAAGCGCTCCGATCGTTGGCAAACATGGCGCGCGCCACTGGGCAAAAAGAGTCCAGCGAGGAACTGGACAAACTCTTTGCGCAACAACAGTCCAGATTGAACGAAGTCTTTTGGTTGAACGAAAAGGGCCGCTTCGCTTTCGCGCTGGACCATGACAATCGCCCTGTGGATGAACTGAGCGTCCTGGCCACGGTGCCAATGTGGTTTGGGGTTCTGGATGAAAACAAGGCGAATCAGACCATCACTCAACTGTCCGGCCTGGATCACCAGACCGATTGGGGGATGCGCATCCTCTCCGACTCTTCCCCGAAATTCAGTGCACAGGGCTATCACTTCGGATCCGTTTGGCCGTTATTTACCGGATGGGCCTCGGTCGGCGAATACCGCTACCACCGCACCCAGCCTGCCTACGCAAACCTGCGCTCCAATGCTTTGCTCGCATTCGATGGATCGCTAGGCCACGTGACCGAAGTGCTTTCCGGATCCAACTTCGAATCTCTGTCCACCAGTTCGCCCCATCAAATCTGGTCTGCCGCTATGGTCGTCAGTCCCATTTTGCGCGGCTTGCTTGGAATCCAGCAAGACGCTCTTACGCGCACGCTGACGTTCGCTCCCCATCCACCGGCAGACTGGTCCTCTTTTGCGATCCGCAATATCTCTGTCGCCTCGTCGCAAGTGGATCTTCGCTATCGGAAAACTTTGAGCGATCTCATCGTCGAGGTATCCCAGAGTAGCGCAGAGAATTTTGTTTTGGATTTTGAACCTGCCCTCAGCCTTCGCGCGAAAGTCCTTGGCGTTGAAGTCAACGGTCATCCGGCGGAATTCCATGTTGCCGTCAATGTAATTGACCAGCATGTGCTCGTCCATGTCGCCATCAGCGCAAAATCCAGTACCATCCGCATCCGCCTGAAAAACGATTTTGGTATCTCTTACCACTCGACCCTACCGCCGCTCGGCGATGCCAGCAAAGGTCTGAGAATCTTGTCAGAGTCGTGGTCCCCGGCTCGAGACACTCTCACTGTCGGGATTGCCGGAACCCCCGGGGCGGTCTACGATCTTTCGATTTGGGATGCGCAGCAGATTCACTCCGTCGATGGTGCGAAGGTTCTGGAAACTCCCGACCACTACTCCATTGCCCGGGTTCAGCTTCCTTCGGCCAATGGGGCTTCCTCCACGCACACAACCATCGTGTTCCACTTCTAAAGGACAACAGCCAGCCCGGTTTGGAAGCCGCCAAATCTCTGAGTGGCAGGAACCCAAATTGGACTCAAACACCACCTGTGTGGAGTGGCATGAGTTCGCAAGTTATTGTAAATTAGAAGTCTACCTGCTCAGTTCCCCGGTAGCTCAATGGTAGAGCATTCGGCTGTTAACCGAAGGGTTGCTAGTTCGAATCTAGCCCGGGGAGCCAACTTCTCCTTTGTTCTTAAATTCGTTCCAGACGGCGGTTTTTGCCTCCTCCTTTCTTGGGGTCCGACTGTTTCGAAAATGTGACGCAAATCGTGAGAAGCAGCGCAAAAATTCGGCAAATTACAACGAGAGAAGAAAACAGGTTGCCGGGATTTGCAACAACTTGCTGATTTCGTCCGTATAGCCACCACTTTGGCAAGAATTGCAAAGTAGACCGAACGGATTCGAGGCAAAGTGTCGCGGGTCCGAACCCTCGAGGTATGTCACCAGGTTCGCACAACCTCAGAAACCGAATAGCCGAGTGCAGCATACCCTGCAAGCCGCTTCTTGTACATGCGAGCTAACATTGGCACCATCACGTCCGCATAATCGTAAACGTGGACTTCGCTCTTGTTGTCGTGGAGACGATGCAGGCGGCCCACGTACTGCTGCAAAGTACCTTTCCACGAAATCGGCATTGCTAGGAGAAGTGTATCAAGTCGTGAGTCGTCAAATCCCTCGCCGAGGTAACTCCCGGTCGCCAAAATCACACGCGGTTCATTGTGAGGAACGGCCGCTAGAGAATCAGCTAATTGCTTTCTTTTCTTGGCACCCATTCCACCCCTCAAAATGAAAATATGGGGACAAAGTGCACGTATGTGTCCAGCCAGGTATTCGAGATGTTCCGTCCGGCTTGTCAGAACAAGTGGTGATCGTCCGTTGGACAAAGCCTGCTGAAGGTCTTGGACGATCAGGTCGTTTCTCTCCTGGCTAACGATGAGGGCAGCATAAATATCTTGGATGGTCGTCTCATTTTCAGGCCGATTCCAGACGAAATCAGTAATCCTTGGGAAAACCTTATGTTGGAATGGTGAAGACTCGGCAGCCTTCTTCGCGCTGAGATGAAAACGAATCGGACCGCATTGCATGTAGATGATGGGTTGATGCCCATCTTTTCGAGTTGGTGTTGCCGTCAATCCCAGAACGTATTTTGCTTTGACCTCGCGAAGAACTCGCTCAAATGTGACTGCTGACAGATGATGACATTCGTCCACAATCACGTGGCCGTAGTCCGCGACGAAATCTTCAACTGTCCCTTTGCGCTGTAAGCTTTGGATTACAGCAACATCAATCATGCCGGTTTTCTTGACTTTTCCTCCCCCGAATTGTCCGATGTGCTCAATCGGCAAAGCTAGAAACGCTGCTAATCGCTCACGCCACTGGTCCATCAATTGACGCCGATGAACGAGGATCAGGGCGCTAGCCGCGCGTTTGGCGATAAGGCAAGCCCCCACCACTGTCTTCCCGAAAGCTGTTGCCGCACATAGTATGCCTTGGTCATGAGCTAACACCCTCTCGATGGCGTCTCGTTGTTCGGGCCGCAATTCACCTTGGAAAGAAACGTCGATATGCTGCCCGGCGGTTCGTTCATCATGAACTTCTACATTGATGCGATGTGATTTTAGAACACGGAGTACCTCTTCCAGACACCCCCTTGGAAGCCCAATGTGCTCGGGAAAGATTTCACTGCACGATATGATCCGCGGCTTACCGTAGGTCGAGAGCCGCATCGATTGAGCTTTGTAAAATTCCGGGTTTTGAAAAGCAGCAATGCGAATTAGGCGATCTATCATCCCGGACGGCAGGCCCACCTTCTCGATATAGATAAGATTACTCGCCACTACGCGAACATTCGCAGGCAGCGGACCGGTGATTTGTCTTTCCTTTCGTTTCCGAGACGGGTGCCAGAGCCATGGGGCTTCGCCATCGTTCTCTTCGGGCAAATGGAGGTGCACTCCGATGGGATTCCCCTCGGGAGCTATCGCATCAGTTATTCGAGCGAGCTGATCGATTGGCATTCTCTCAACGGACTTTAAGAACTTCCACTGATCAGGATGGGGTTGAAACATTTCATCCAGGAACACGCTATTGCCTTGTTCTCGGGGACGCTTTTGCAATGGCAACGCAATCAAATTTCCGAAACCGCCTTTGGGTATTATGTCCTGGTTGGGGAAAAGGCGGTCGTATGAATCAAGGCCGATCTCATGTCTATCTTCCATAGTGCGTGTCAACAAGGCACAACCCAGTCTTCTCGCATCGGCAGCAGATACTGGACGATCAAAGAATATCCATACATGCGCGCCATTTCCTGATCGCGAGCGCTCGACAGCCAAGGGGACCTGGAATCGCCTGCATGTTGCAACAAACGCAGCTGCATCGGCTACCCAGGACTTTTTGTCGAAATCCACGGCGAGAAACCAGCAAGTGTCGTCAGGCAGGAGTGGATAAATGCCAACAGTGTGCTTTCCAGTTAGATGATCACGAATCGTGCCAACCGTCAGAGGTAGGAGCATCCTGGTTTTGCGGACAACCTTCTTTCGCTCTTCTGGCCTCGCGGCATGGATGGCGCGCCAATCCATGTGGCCTGCAGGCGAATAGCCAGATTTGCCGCTTCTTCCTTCCCACCGAAGGGCGAATACGTCTTCGCGCCCACGAAAAAGATTTCGAAATAACGCAATCTTTTCTTCTGGCGTGGAGACCGCGCTTGCCCCGGTGTACGAAAGCTTTGAGACCTGGACCGCTTTAGAAAAGAGTTTGTCAGTGGGGGAACAATCAATCCCGAGCATCGCACGGAGATGCGTATTCTCTTCACGAAGCCGTTGGCATTCTTCTTGCATTTTTTTTAGGCGCTCTTGAATATCGCCCTGACCAGGCATGTGGCTGTCCATTGCCATGAGCTCCGAGGAAGATCTTATCCGAGGAACAAAGCGATCAAACAACCAATCTTGCCGTCCACCAATGTCAGCCGGATGGCCACCAATACTGGCTCATGTCGACGGGGTTGACGGAGAAGAAAGTTAAGTGGGTCAATAAGACAGTGTTGCTGTTGTTTGTTCAGAACCATCAGGTACATTCGATCGTAACGGCGGATTCCGACGGTCAGTCTTATGAATTCTGCTGACATGTTCGAGGAAAATTGGGGACTGCAGAGACACGCTGCAATAAACCTTTCTGAATTCGCACGAAAGCGAGTTCGAGGGAGGGCTCATCGCTTGAGGCCAGGATGATTATTCTCAATCCAAGCATCGAAGTCCTCTTTTAGCTTTCCGGCAAGCAATCGCATCTCTTTGACATCCTGTTCGGGGACACTGTCCGCTCGTTCATAGTCCGAAATATTCCGCTTTTTTCGGAAAATATTGAACTTTTTGATCGTTTCGGCATCCGTACCCAGGGTCAGGCTCAGTGAGTCGATTACACGGTAGTGATGATTCGCGCGCTCCGCCTCGTAGCCGCTGGCAGCGAGTGCGGCTGTTGCGAGCTGCAGGGCAGCATTGTAGGCGATGTTAAAGCTCCAATCATTGTGGAGGCCCGGAGTCTTCGATGCCGCGAGGTCGCGATCGACCACGGCCATGAGTTCTGCGATTTCGTTGCGGTTGGTCTTGTGCGTCTTCAGCCAACCGAACTTGTGCCACTCTTCCAAGCTCATGCTCATCTCCAATAAGGAACAGCTTAGGGCCTTCAATGACGTTGCTCAAGAAATTTTGGCGCTCCGCAAGCCTGCGGGAGAGCTCTTTCGGCGTATACAAAGAGGGATTGACCTCACGCCCCAGTTCCCGTTCCGCTTCCTTTAAGGCAGGAATCAAATCAGAAAGAGTCATATCGTTCGTGACAACCATGAGGTCAAGATCGCTTTCCGATCTTTCTGTGCCGCTCGCCACGGAACCAAAAATGAACGCAACGTCGATCCGGTTCGCAATGGGCTCGAGGGCTTGCTGCAAAACCTGAGTGGCCCCGAATGTCTTGCGCACGAGTCCGCGAAGCTCTTCAAAGACAGTACCGCGATGATTGGCCTGGTAATAGGTTTGTCGGCCCTCCGTAGTTCGGACCAATATTTCGGCTCGCCATAGCCTTTTGAGCTCGCGCTGCACAGTCCCCGAACCCAACCTAATGCGCTTGATGACCTCTTTTTGTAGGAACCGCTGGTCCGGCTGGCCAAAGAACAGGCTCAAGACGGCCTGCCGGGTTTGTCCGTAGAGTGCTTCGCCGATGGCGCTAATGAGTTTCCTATTACCCATTGTGGGTTTTATAGTACCCATTATGGGTATTTAATTCAAGGGGGTCGTTCTTAATCTTGCGATGCAGCGACGTCGTGGGGGGAGGGGGGAACTGCTGTCACGGTAATCTCATCGTTGCGGTTCCCGCGAATCCGCCAACGATCTTTTATCCCGAGGGTTCATACCCCTCAGCGCAGACTCTGAGCGCCAAACGGCAGTTTTCCAGCTACCTGAACTTTGATCGCTAAGTAACCTCAGGATTGGTCCTTGCTGGTAACTCTCGCGGACAGTTCTTACCTTTCCCCTTCAGGAGTGCTGTCCGCCGGACCGTCCCGTAGATATTGCTGAAGGTCAGTTGAAAATGCATCTTGGAACAACTTCGGAACATTTGAGGGAGACGATTGGCTTCCCGATAATCCTAAGCGACGATTGAACAACGACTTATGGATTTGAAATCGAACCTGTTAACCGAAGGGTTGCTAGTTCGAATCGAATATAGTTGACTCTCCCAAAGGGTCTCGCATCGCATTTTACTGCGAACGGAATGAGCTGTTCTTTGTGTTCGTGATACGGCCCGATGGCACGGGGGTGCGACAAGTAACGAATGAGGATGCAGGACCACAAGATCTCGCATGGTCGGCGGACGGCAAACGGGTTCTCTTTACGAATAGTTATACGAGCCAGTTGGTGGAAGTCGATGTGGAGAGCAGGAAGTCCTCTACCCTAATGCTCACCAACGACGCCCATCAACCTGCGGTTGCGCTTCGTGGCGAGCGCCTAGCCTACGCCCGCAGCTTTCAAAACGTAAATATCTGGGGCACGAGCCTCGACCCCTCAAATCAGAACTCCATCGGTTACTCGTCTCATCCACTCGTGTGCAAAGGGCGCCTGATATATCTCCGGACGGAAAGAGAATTGTCTTTGAATCCGATCGCAGCGGTGTACAGGAAATCTGGATCTCCGGCATCGACGGCAGCAACCCTGTGCAGCTGAGCCATTTCAATGATCCTTTGACAGGGTCTCCGCGATGGTCGCCAACAGGACATCTGATTGCCTTCGATTCCCGAGCCGGTGGACAGGCGTCCGTCTATGTGGTTGATCCAGATGGTGGAATTCCGAAACGACTTTCCGCATCATTAAACGGTGTTTCAATTCCCACATGGTCGTGTGACGGGAATGCGATATACCTCACCTCTACTGACGTCGGAAAGGGTGAAATTTACAAAGTGCAATTGAAGGGCGCAGACGCAACGCTCATACTTAAGAGCTCAGACTTTCTTGCTAATGTGAAGGAGTCCCGAGATAGGAAATGGCTATACTTTGCAAAGGGTGATGCCAATGCCGAAATTCGCGTTGTTTCCAGTAGCGGCGGCGAAGACCGGCCGGTGGAAGGAATGCCGCAAGTGCAGAACACAACGGACTGGGCGTTGGCCGATGATGGCATCTATTTTATCGATCGGCGGGCGCAACCCATTGCGATCAGTTTTTTTGAGCTTGCGACAAAAAAGATCCGCCAAATTGTCACGTTGAATAAACCACCTTTCATCTGGGGAGGTCTGTCTCTTTCGCCTGACGGAAAATGGCTCGCCTACACGCAATTGGATGACACCCCAAGTGACATCATGCTAGTGGACCACTTCCGCTAGATGGTTAGAAGTTCATGCCGGTATCCGTAATCGACTTTCGCGCTCTTCCCGAACTGGGTCTCAAGCGTTGACGCTGTGGTTCTGCTTCGTTTGGCTCTCTCGCCCAGGCATGAATCCACTCAATCGCAAGTGAGGATTCCCACAAAGGATTGAGAGATTTATGTCGACTCTGCCGTCCGGAAGTGGTCAAGTCCCGGTAAGGCGAGTTACCGTACATCTCTAACAATGCCGGCTCGTGTCAAGAACTTTTTTTGAATCTTTTGTACTCTCTTCTCTTTTTTCGGGCACACAACTCCGTTCACTCCGAAGAGTGGTCTTATTTGTTCCATCCTTGCT
>Ga0181523_10004940_pt1 | contig 11260 bp, 6 predicted proteins | sample PEATcosm2014_Bin_43_FD_119752 | JGI IMG/M metagenome (GOLD analysis project Ga0181523, IMG submission 119752) | Peatland microbial communities from MTU Mesocosm Facility, Houghton, MI, USA - PEATcosm2014_Bin05_30_metaG | ecosystem: Environmental > Terrestrial > Soil > Wetlands > Peat | place... | reverse complement strand
TCATCCCCAAAATGCCCAATAGCAAAGCTCTCGCTTCCGAGAGATCGAGCCGCAAGCGCGAGAGCCTGCCAGGCATGTCCGATGTCGTGTAAGCAATACCGATAGGCCCGGTTCCCGTATTTCCAGGCTTCGCGCCAAGCAATGCTGGTCAGAACAAAAATGAGTGGTGCAGAGTTGTTGACAAGTTTCGCGCCAAAATCTCCGATGGCACGCCGTTCTGCCATGTGGCATGAGGGGAGGTAATGATAGAGGCCATCGGGCCAATCGACCAATCTTTGCGTGCAGAAGTGAAATTCTGTCGGATGGAGATTACCGGAAGAAGGATTGATGCGCAGAGAGTAGATAGCTCCGGTGGAGGGGACTCGCTTGAACGCGCTAATCGAGGCTGAATAGAACATCAACTGCGAAAGGAATTCCGCACCGTCCCCCGCCAGAGTATTTCCTGTTTTACCCTGGAGTACTTCGAGAGCTGAAATCTGTGGAGCCGGAGGGTCGGCCGACAAATCCACGACCGGAACGCCTTCATAATGCCGAAACGGATTGGGCATATTCGCCCAATCGAGGTAGTGCGGAGTTCGTCGCAGCGACTCTGCACTGTGCTTCGTCAATTCATGATATTCGAGCCAGGTCATGTAGCGTGAATCCTGAGATCACCATACGGGCAAACCAGACACTTAGGTAATCGTTGATCGCAACTGTCGGCTAAAAGAGCGTATCAAAGGATGGTTGCCGATCATCCCCGACGATACCGTTGATCAGGAGTTAGTGTAATTCGAGAAGGGCTCACTTACCTGCTTGAATCCGGTGAAACGAGCCCCAAGTCCGGTTGGGGAAAATGGGGTGCTTCCGACCGCAGTTCACGCTGCGATCCCCTCGAACGCCGTTTCTGGTCCGTGAACGGCACTTTTCCGCGTACTCGAACACGGGACTTAGCAGCTTTGTCGCGCGGTTCGTTGATCAGTGAACGTTCAGACATCAAAGGTCATATCTAGTCGGGCATGCGAAATTAATGTATCGTTCTGACCGATGCTTTTAAACGCGGGATTCCATGCGACGCACCCTCGTCCACGTGCTGATACCGCTGATGATGTTGTTTGGATTAAACCTGGTTTTCAACGGTAACCAAGTGCGAGCCGATCAAGCCGCGTGTTACCAGATCAAAGCCGCATGCAAGAATGCAGGTTTCGTTCAAGGCGGCGGAGTTCGTAACGGGCTGTTGCTGGGTTGCTTCCAGCCTATCGTCCAAGGGACCGTGCAGCCGAGGTCTGCATCGAGACCTCTGCCGAGGATAAACCCACAATTGGTGGACGCATGCCGTGAAGGGAGCGACTCAGCCTCCGTCGAGGCGCCTGCGAGCGCACCGCTGGCGCCCGCCGCCGACGGTCGGACCGTCTATGATCCTAATCTGAAAGTGACCTGGCTCGCCGACGGCAATCTGGCCGGCAAGCAATCGTTCGGAGTTTCCAATATCAACAAAAGTGGCTCGATGGACTATGCGACGGCGGTCCGATGGGTCGAGGCGATGAACTAAGCCGATGGAGGCCGCGGATACCTCGGTCACAATAATTGGCAGCTTCCGACCGTACCAGTCAAAGACGAGAGCTGCGCACGTACTGGACGGAACGGCGAATCGTTCGGGTTCCATTGTTGGGGCAGCGCGCTGGGATCTTTGTATTATCGATCGCTGGGTTTTCGCGAGCCGAACACAGTCGTTCGCATACCCGCCAATACGGTGGGCCCATTCAAGGATTTTCAGCCCTATTTATATTGGTCCGGGTCTCCGGCCGCCGATCCGAAGCAAGGATTTGTAAGCTTTTCGTTCAACAGCGGATTTCAAGGAGCCAACGTATGGCGAAATTATCTCTACGTGCTGCCGATGGTCAAAGGCAAACTGCCGGGCTCGCCGCCCGCTGCTGGCAAAGGACTGCAAGCCAACCCCGGCGGACAAACCGTCTATGATCCAATTGCACAAATGACCTGGCTCGCGGACGCCAATTTGGCGGCCAAACAAACATTCGGAGTTGCAAACATCAACCCAGATGGTGCGATGGAGCACACGGCAGCGGTAGAGTGGGTCGCTGCGATGAACAATGCCGATGGAGGCTGCGGATACCTCGGTCAAAGGGACTGGCAATTGCCAGAGACTGGGCCGCCCAATACATCCTGCAGCATGAAAGGGACGACCGGCTTTGACTGCACGGGCAGCGCAATGGGGGAATTGTTTTATAAACAATTGGGACTGCACCGGGGCGAGTCCGTGGTCACGGCTCCGGACGTTAAGGTCGGTCCGTTCCACGGCATTCAGCCTTATTTTTACTGGGCGTGCGAAGGGGAATTGGCCGTATCCCCTTGTCAGACCTCTGGGCCCGCCGAAGGGTTTGAATGGAATTTTTCCTTTGGGAACGGCTTCCAAGGGACGAATCTCTTGGTAAACAATTTGTACGTGATTGTCTATTACCCCGGTGCCAGGTAGCGTACCGTCGTCCCCGCCATAGAATGTTTGGCACCACGCCGCCCGTGGGACCTGTCCGGTTTGCGGGGCGCGGTTTCCATGGGTCGACGCAACACTGAGCACGAAGTCTACTTGCAAGAGTCGCAAGAGCTAAAATCCTTCGCGAGAGCGTTGAATCAAACGGGAACACCACCTTGGCTAGGTTCTGATTGAGTGCATCCCGACAGATCGGTCCTCTTGTGGAAGTATTGCCGGATCAGCTGATTAGACGATGTTGCAACTACTTGTTGAGCTCGCGGGACTTAACGGGACTGGTCGGGGCTATGTGAAGAGTCTTTGTCTTCCTGATATTCACTTGCATTAATGTTTCCTATTAACTATGATTAATTACCCTCCAATTGGAGTGGTTCTGACCATGTTGCGTACTTCGCTCACACTTATGGTCTCCATGGGTTGTTTCCTTCTTTTTGCGCCTGCAGTTCTTTTTTCTCAGGGAGAAACCACCAGTGCAATTGTTGGACAGGTGACCGACTCCACCTATGCCGCCGTACCAGGCGCTCTCATCACCATCTCCAATCGCGATACCGGTCTCCACCGCAGCGCCGTAACCGACCAGCAAGGCCGCTTCGATTTCCCTCAACTTAGGCCCGGCACGTATTCGGTCAACGCAAAAGCCAATGGCTTCGATCCTCAGCAAAATGACAACGTGGTCTCAGGGCTGGGACAGACGCAGACCGTCAATTTCACTTTGAAGATAAGTTCCTCCAACCTTTCCGTTGAGGTTTCCGGCGAGCCTCTCCTCATTAATCCTGGCAATGCCAACACTTCCACAAATCTGAGCGCCTCCGCTCTCGAAAACCTTCCTAATCCGGGCGGCGATCTCACATATCCCCTTCAATTTGCAGCCGGCGCGCTGATTAACACCGCTGGAAGTGGCAACGATTTCGTCGGTAGCACAAATGGCTACGGCAACGTGGAATTCAATGGCCTCCCCGCCCTCTCAAACGGCTATATCGTTGATGGTTTGGAAACCAATGACCCCCTGACCAATCTGAACAGCGGCCTCTCAACAAACCTCGTTCTGGGCCTGAACTCCATTTCCGAGGTCACCGTCAACACGCTCTCTTACGCCGTCGATCAAGGCCGGTATGGCGCCTCGCAAGTCAACTACGTCACCAAATCCGGCTCGAACCAATTTCACGGCAATCTCTACGAGCTCTGGAATGGCTCGCGTTTTAACGCCGCCGACTTCTTCACCAATTCCACTCCCGGAAATCACAAGCCCCGCTCGACCGTCAACCACTTCGGCGGCAGCTTGGGCGGCCCCATTCTCCACGACAAACTGTTTTTCTTTTTCGACAGCGAGTGGGTTCGCATCGCGCTCCCCATCGTCACGGCCACCACAGTCCCCACTCCAGCGTTCCAGAAGTATGTTCTCCAACAACTCCCGTTGGGCGGCACCGATTCCATCACTGGCTCCGTCTATCAACCCTCTCCACAGTCCGTGCCCTTTTATCAGAAACTGTTTTCGCTTTACGAGAATACCAGCGGTACGCCTCTCACTATCCTTGGTTGCCCATTCGATGTGAGCGGTGTTACTCCTTCGATCCCCAGTGACGGAAACGGATGCGCCAATCGCAAGAGCATTTCCCATTCGAGCGATGATCATGAGCAGGTCCAGACGGCACGCATCGATTACAACATCGACGAAAACAACACCACGTGGTTCCGCTTGCAGGCCGACACCGGAGTGCAGGCCGCCTACACGGATCCCATCAACCCATTGTTCAACGCCATTTCCTCGCAGCCTCTCTACTCCTTTGCCGCGGGCTACACTCATGTTTTTTCGCAGAACCTGGTCAACTATTTCAATCCCGCATTTTCGTGGTACGAGAGCCTCTTCGGCCCCGCTGATTTGCAAGAAACCCTCGCCGCCTTTCCTATCGTCTTGCAAGGCATGGGTGCGAACGCCCCCTTCACCACCATCGGTGGCCTGGACAACACCTGGGTCCAGGGCCGACGCGCCTCTCGCTTTTTCATCAATGACAATCTCGCTTGGAGCCATGGCGCGCACGAGTTCCGTTTCGGTACCAACACGCGCATTTTTCGCCTGAACGACTACGACTTCGGCGAAGGTTCCGTCCCCACGGTGACCTACATCACGCTCCCGCAATTCATCTATGGAGTCGCCTCTACGGCCACGCAGACTTTTTCCACTTCCGCAAACGAACCCTTCAACTTCCTCAATCTCGATCTCTACGCTCAGGACACCTGGAAGGTAACCAAAAAGTTCACCTGGACTATTGGCCTGCGCGATACATTGAATTCCAATCCCCTCAATCCTCACGAACAGATCGCGCGCCTCACCGGCGCCTTCGTTTCCATCTCCCATGACGTCAACGAACCCTTGAACGCCACCATTCACACGGGCTTGGGAAACGTCTTTTCCTCGACTCCTCTCGCCATCCTTCAGCCCAGGACAGCTATCGCCTGGCAGTTTGAATCGAACTCACTCCTTCGCGCGGGCTTCGGTCTTTTCAGCGATATTCTGCCTGGCACAATCGCCGATGTAGTCGGCGTCAATCCGCCTTACGTCCAAACGTTTCAAGGCGGCCTTCTCGGTACCGTCGGTGGCTCCGCGCTAGCTCCTGGCGTGCCCAACAGCGCCATCGCCGCCGCCGTCGCCGCGCACCAGACATTCACTTCGGGCTTTCCCCAGGACCATCTCTCCTGCGCATCGGCTCTCTCCAATCCTGCATCTTGTCTTCCACCGGTCAACATCACCGCGGTTCCCGACGGTGAACTTCACGCGCCTTATTTCATGGAATGGAGCCTCGGCTTCGAGCATCAATTCGGCGAGTCTGCAAGCCTCCATGTGCAATATGCTGGCACCCGCGCCGTAAATCAGCCCTATCTCACGCAAGTGAACGGCTACCAAACCGTCTGCGACGGCTGCTTCGCTCCCTTTCCTTATGAGCAATCAACTGATCGCCGCTTTGCCGCAGTTACCCAATTTTCCACCGGCGCGAACAGCCATTATGATGGTTTGCAACTCACCGCAATCAAGCGCCTCGGCCATGGCTTGATGGGTCAACTCAACTACACCTGGAGCCGCTGCATGGACACCGTTTCCAACGGCGGTTTCCTGCAGTTCTCCGCCGGGGGCATTCTTTCTCCACTCCCCGGAGACCTATCGCGCGACTACGGCCCGTGTGACTACGACATCCGAAACAATCTCAATGCCCAATACGTCTACCAACTCCCGCTCAAACTCAAAAATCGCGCTTTGGGCTATGTGCTCAACGGTTGGCAAGTTTCGGGAACTTTCTTTTGGCACAGTGGCAACCCTTTCTCTGTCCTGAGCACACCCTATTCTGCAAATGGCAATGGGATCGTCAACGGCAGCGGTCCGCAGTTCGCCAGTGTGGTCCCCGGAGTGCCTCTCTACGAACACAAACCGATTCCCGGCATCACCCAACCGGGCACAGTGCAATGGCTCAATCCAAATGCCTTTGTCTCCGCGGTGGATCCGAGCACGGGCGCCTGCTATCGAAGCGATAGTCCACAGAATTGCCAGTTCGGTAATCTCGGCCGCAACTCTCTGCGCGGTCCCGATTTTGTCTGGGGCGATTTCTATTTGACGAGATGGTTCTCGTTATCGGAGCGCGTGAGGCTTCGCTTTGACACTCAGTTTTTCAATGTCTTCAATCACCCCAATTTTGCGCTTCCCAGCATGGTCCTCGCCGGAATTCCCGGTAAGCCTTCCACCCAAACGGGCTTCGGTGCATTGACCTATACGACTTCGCCCCCCACAGGCCTGCTCGGCGTCGGCCTTGGAGGCGACAGCACTCCGCGTATGATTGCGTTTCAGCTGCGCTTGGAGTTCTAAACTTGCAGGCTTCATTGTGGCAGACCTGTCGACGTGACGATCCTTCAGCTAAGTGTGCCTGGTAAAACGCGATTCTAGTCAATGTGAATTCGGCGAAACGAGAGAGAAGTCCGGACGTGGGAAGCGAGGTCTCGGCAGATGTCGCTTACGTTCCAGTCTCCTCGAGGGCCGTTTCTGGCCAACATCCGTTTTGCCGACAATGCTGCCTTCGCAACGGATCCCTTTGTAGCTCATTCTCTGGTCCCCTTCACCAAATCCAGAAGTGCCAGCAAACCCATTTGAAAGCGGTCCGGCATGGCGGGCGGGCGTCCTTTGCCAAAGGCCTCTTTGAGCCGGGGAAAGGCCCCCGTCGAGAGTTGCGCCTTAGCGAATTTCAGATCGACCTTCGGGTCGCTTCCCGCTTCGCGAAGGGTATATCCGAATACGAAGTCATCGATGAGTGCAAGCAACGCGAGCTTTTCTCTCGTGGTCATGGTTGTCCCAGCAAGCGCCTGCAGGCATTGTTCCATATGGCGCATCGCATTGACGCCGGGGGGAGCCGACAACATGGAGGAGGGCACCCAGGGGTGCCGCAAGAAGACATCTCGTGTGCGGAATGCGATCAATGTCAGTGCCTCGCGCCAGTTGCCGGGCAGAGACGGTAACAACACTTCACCCATAAGTGCGTCGTCCATTGCGGCAATCAGGTCGGCCTTGGTCTTGACGTAGTAGTAGAGGCTCATCGTACCGACGCCCATTTCCTCGGCGACCCGCCGCATGGAAACCGATTCGAAGCCCTCGGCGTCGGCAATCGCAAGGGCCGTGGCGGCGATCTTGTATCGGCTGAGTTGGGAGGGTCTTGACATTCGTACACTGTACCATTAATCTGTTCGTACAATGTACGAAACACAGGTAATCATCGTCGGGGCTGGACCTACCGGTTTAACACTCGGCATCGAACTTGCCCGGCGTTCCATCGCTTTTCGTCTGATTGACGCGGCTGAAGAACCCTTCCGCGGCTCACGAGCAAAAGGGATTCAACCGCGCACGCTCGAGATCTTCGAAGATCTCGGGATCATCGGAACGGGCCTCCAAGCGGGCATCCCGTATCCGGGATTCCGCGTGCATGTAGGCCATCTTTCGCTGCGGCTTGGACCCTTGGGAGGACGCAAGCAAGCGACAGAGGGCGTGCCCTATCCAAACCTCTGGCTGATTCCGCAAAGTCGCACAGAGGAGATCTTGCGAGAGCGCCTGGCACAGCTAGGTGGTCAGGTTGAGTTTGGCACGGCATTCGAGGAGGTGTCGCTAAAAATGCGTGGAGTACAGGTCCGTCTCTCCACCGGGGAGTTGGTGACAGCGGAATATCTTATTGGTTGCGATGGCGGTCACAGCGCGGTCAGGAAGGCGCTCGGATTGGTCCTGCGCGGAGAGACTCTTGGCACAGAGGCCGCGTTCGTTGCCGATGTCAGCGTCGAAGGACTCGACCACACAGATTGGCATGTATGGCCCTTCGCAAAAGGAGGTCCCATCGGCCTTTGTCCGCTGCCCGACGCTGACCCTTCGCTTTTTCAAATGATGTCGCGCAGAGAACCCGTCGAAGGCATTGAGTCGGCGATCGAAAGAACTTCTGGGTGCCATGTCTCGCGGATCGCGTGGAGTTCGATGTACCGGCCTGCGGTCCGAATGGTCGATCGCTTGAAAGTGGGCCGCGTCTTCCTTGCAGGTGATGCGGCGCATTTACACCCGCCCACTGGCGGCCAAGGATTGAACACCGGAGTTCAGGACGCTTACAACCTTGGTTGGAAGCTTGCGCACGTTCTGCGCGGCGGTCCTGAGTCACTGCTTGACACCTACGAGGCTGAGCGCCTTCCTGTTGCAGCTGCCGTGCTGGGGCTCAGCAAGCAGATCTACCGCACGCGCTCGCTCAAGCGCGGTGGAGCGACAAATCAGCTCAGGCTCCATTACCGGACGAGTGCCTTGTCCTCGGGTAAACCCTTTGGACGGCTGCACCCTGGAGACCGGATGCCGGATGTGAGACTCGTAGACGGCACCAGGCTTTTCGAACAGATGCGAGGCACCCACGCCACGGAATTCGTGATGCGAGAGGGGACACGAATCCTGATCCGTCCTGACGGTTATATCGCCTCAATCGGGATGCAACCTGTTACAGCATTCGCAGGCGAACCTACACATCCTGTTGATGCCTCTGGAACTGAGATTTCGAGCCCTCATAGACGCACAGAGCCCGTAGCAGCGAATGTTGCTCCCTAAACTTCGCTTGCATCTGCGGAGTCAGTGAGTGACAGCAATGGTCACTAACTCCGTGCCTGGGTCCGCAATCTGTACCGTTCCTCCTAGGCGGTGAGGTTTGCGATTTCGCCGCGCAGAACGGTGACGGAAGCTTTGGGGAGGGTGAACACAGTTTGTGCAGAGGCGTCGATGGACGAAATCACAGGCGGCAGGCTTGGATCAGCGTGAGCGGTCGCGTCCGCGCCGTGCCAAACGTATTGTTCGCTGCCAAACGTGACCATCCGAATGGCGCCCGAAAAATGTCCGGTTCCGCCGCTGCTTTCAAAGACGATCCGAATGGGATGCGCATTCTCTCTATCTTTGTTGATGAGAAGCAAGGCCCAATGGCCGTCTGGGCGCCGAATGGCATAGCTCGTGACGAGAGCATTCCCCGCGGGATCTTCGATTCCCACATTGACGGAATAGAGGTGATGAGTGCCGCTGCGATGCGTCACCCACTCGTCATTGATCATCCGGCTGGCGTGGTAGAAAGCGGTATAACCAATAATCTTGGCGTCGCGGTCCCAAAGGGCGTTACCCCAGATTGCCCAGCCTTGGCAACCGTGCTCGATGACGCTCGGTTCGATGGGCGAATGAATGTAAAGCGCGCCGCCCTCGGCGAAGAAGCTGCCGACATTGTCGGCAAGCCATAGGGCCGAAAAAATATCGGACATGTAGACGGAAAGCGAACCGCAGAGATTGCTTTCGGTGTTCATGAGCGGAATTGCGGCGGGCAACCCATCATCGCGGAAGGCCTGCAACGTCTTGTGCGTCAGCTCGCGGCAACGGTACAAATCTTCCCATTTCATGGTGCAGGCTTCGTAGGGATAAATTTCAAAAGAAGCGAATGACAAGTCCCCTTGACGATTGTGCGATTTCAGATAATCGTAAAAGCGGCCGAACCAGGATTTGTTTCCCCGCGCATCGGGCCAGACCGAGGCGTCCTGGTTAATGCCCTGGAACACCGGGCCACCCAACTTGAGGGTGGGATCGACCTTGTGAATTGCGTCCGCAAATTGAATATAGAGTGCGGCGTAGTCTTCCGGCATGTAGTATTGCCCATCGGCTTCTTCGTCCATCTCGACCCAGCTGATGGGATATCCCCTCTTTTTCAGATAGGCGACCATGGCAGTGGCGTCGTCCGGAATGCTGTAAATCAGAGGAACGGTTATCAGCGCGGGTAAACCGTTGGTGATGCCGCTGGTGAAGAAGAGGTCCCAGCCGGTCTGGTCTCCGTACGGACTCAGGTTTTCGGCGGTGTGCCATGGGTCAGTGGATGAGCAATACGTAGCGGTCTGTTGGTCACCGTCCGGCGCGTGATTCACAAAATCCGCAAACTTCCCATCGGCCTCCAATCTGCCCAGGTAAACCTCATAAATTGCGAAACCCACTTGGTGCCGCACGTCATCGTTCCCGTGCGGCCCCGGCTGATTGGACGATTGGGTCATCACGACGCGAACCCAACGCGTGGAAATCAGATTGTCCGCAAGTTTTAGGGTTACGCTTCCCCCTTTACCCTCGTGAACTGCACCATCGGGAAAACGAAGCCAGTCACCCATGGCCTGATTCGCGACGGGAAGGTATTCGCCGCCCTGGTGCGTAGAGTCCATGGCCGGCTCTTCCCAGTTCATGGGATTGGCTCCCACCCAATACTGCACTTCATACTCGCGGGCGCTTGGTTCGCACCAGTCGATGCGGATCGCGTTCACGTCATAGTATTCGCCCAGGTCAACGATGATCCATTGCGGATGCAAGGAGTCGTCCTCGTGAGTGAACGCTTTGGTCAAGTAAGGGTTGCTCTTCCAAAAAGTGTTGGGATCACCATCCGTGAGGCGCGAATAGCCGCGGTCGGTGCCGCCATTGTGCGTGCAGCCGCGGTGCGGCAGAATGTAGCCGAATGAATCGCGAATGGGTTCGCCCAATTCCGAGCTGCCTACGAAGTATCCGCGTTGGTTTGTTTCGTCGCTCCAACGGCCGTTGGAATTCCAGTGCCAATAGTCGATGGTCTCCGGAGTATGCAGGCGATAGCTGATCGGTCCCCATCCCGCCGACAAGCATACGTTTATGGTTTCGGGCGTGTAGATCTTATTGATCGACTCGCGTGACTGAATGTCCATCGATGTCGCGAGGCTATGATCGGGATCGAAGGAGTTGACGAATTGGGAGGGCGCCGCGTGTACCCGGACGAGCGCAGGAGCCGCTGGAGACGAAGCTGCATTTTGATCAGGCAAAACGACAGCGTCTGCCAGAGGGCGAACCATCGTCAACGCGGCAGCGCCGACGGTTACTCCCAAAAAAGTACGTCGCGAACTAGCCATAGGATTGCCTCTATCGCCAACGCGCCGAATCCGAACCGAGATAGCCCTTGGTTGAAAGCGCTCTGAAGTTTGACACAGTTTGCTGCCGATTCGAGCAGGATACAATCCAGCGCGAACCACGGCTGATTCCGGCTGGTTAACAGCCTAGGCCTAGGGTAGTTGCATTGCACCCTGCTGCGCGGTTTGGTTCTAGTGGCGAACTTATTCCGGGCTAGAAGTCCTAGTGTTGTATCGGAAGCGTGATCAACGAAGGGCGTGCGCGAGCTTGGCGTGATTGCGCGCTTTCGATACAACGACTTGAAGGGAGCCGCCGTGATTGCGGCGGATGCGGGC
>Ga0181523_10004936_pt1 | contig 11264 bp, 7 predicted proteins | sample PEATcosm2014_Bin_43_FD_119752 | JGI IMG/M metagenome (GOLD analysis project Ga0181523, IMG submission 119752) | Peatland microbial communities from MTU Mesocosm Facility, Houghton, MI, USA - PEATcosm2014_Bin05_30_metaG | ecosystem: Environmental > Terrestrial > Soil > Wetlands > Peat | place... | reverse complement strand
GCGGCCGGGATCAAATTCCGCGTCGGCGCGGACGACGAGGCCGCCGAGCGTCGCGTCCTCGAAGTCCTCAAGCTGCACGACCCGGGCGGCAATCCGATCGAGATTTTCCACGGCCCCGAGATTCAGTTCGTCAAGCCGTTCCATCCGGGGCGCCGGATGCACGGGCGGTTCAAGACCGGCAGCGGCGGGATGGGCCATTGTATCGTGCGGCAGGACGACGTCGCCGCGGCGAAACGCTTCTACGTTGCGCTCGGGATGCGCGGTGGAGTCGAGTACAAGATTCGTCTCGGCGGCGACCGCGTGGTCGCGCCGGTCTTCATGCACTGCAACGATCGCGACCATACGATCGCCTTCGGCGTCGGCCCGCAGAAGCGGCATATCAATCACCTGATGCTCGAGGTCGAGAATTTCGACGACGTCGGCCTCACCTACGACCTCGTGCGCAAGCACAAGGTGCCGGTGACTATCACCCCCGGCAAACATTCCAACGACCATATGTTCTCGTTCTATATGCGTAATCCGTCGGGCTGGATGTTCGAGTACGGCTGGGGTGGCCGCCCGGCGACCCATCAGTCGGAATACTACGTCGAGGATATTTATGGTCATCAGCCGGAGGGCAGCGGGTTCAATGTCGATGCCGAATCCTGAGTAAGACCGTTGCCCTCGACCAACGATTCCGGCGACCAGGTCGACTATAAAGCGATTGCGCTGCTTTCGGCGGCCCATCTGTCGGACGACGTCAATCAGGGCGTCGTTCCGGCGATGCTGCCGTTCTTCATCGCGACGAACCACCTCACCTATGCGGCGGCGGCCGGCCTGGTCCTGGCGCAAACGCTGGCGTCGTCGGTGGTGCAACCGCTGTTCGGGATGCTCGCCGACCGGCGCTCCTCACCGTGGCTGATTCCGGCCGGTCTGAGCCTCGCCGGAATCGGCGTGGCGCTCGCGGGGATCGCGCCGACCTACGGCCTCATCTTCGCGGCAATCGCCCTGAGCGGTCTCGGCATTTCGGCTTTCCATCCCGAAGCCGCCCGCCGGGTCAGATATCTGAGCGGAGCGCGGCAGGCGACCACGATGAGTCTCTTCACCGTGGGCGGGATGGTCGGATTCGCGATCGGCCCCCTGATGATCACGCCGACCCTGATCGCGTTCGGCACGCGCGGCGCGACCCTTCTCGCGATCCCCGTCTTGCTCATGGGCGCGATCGTGACGTGGCAGTTGCCGCGGGTCACCGCCGTACATATCACGCATCAGGTCCGAGGCGGCGGTCACGTCGTCGTCGACGCGCCTGAACGATGGAACGACTTCGTCCGCCTCACCGCGGTGGTAATCACTCGTTCGATCGTTTTCTTCGGTCTGAATACATTTGTCCCGCTCTACTGGACCCGCGCCATGCACGGTTCGAAAGCGGGTGGTGGCTATGCGTTGACGACATTTCTCTTCGCCGTCGCGGCCGGCACGCTGATCGGTGGCCGGCTCGCGGACCGCTACGGACGGCGGATCGTAATCGTCGTCTCGCTGATCGCCGTGGTGCCGATGCTGCTCCTGATGCTCAGTACGCGCAGCCTGATCGCGGGGGCGTTGCTCCTGATTCCGGTGGGGCTCACGCTAGCGGCGTCGAACAGCGTGGTCGTCGTGATGGCGCAGGAATACCTGCCGAATCGCGTCGGACTGGCGGCGGGCGTGACTTTGGGCCTTTCGATGACGATCGGCGGTCTGCTGATGCCGCTCTTCGGCTCGATCGCCGATCATCATGGCTTGCCCACGGCACTGCTGATCCTGTCGTTCCTGCCGGCCCTGGGTTTCGCGCTCAGCCTCGGGCTGCATGAAAGCAGCGGCGGCTCGACCGACGAGCATCTGGTGCCGTCTCCGGAAGCGGTCGCCGCCGACTGATTGAGGCCGATCGGAGCTAAAGGCTTTTGCTAGGGGGGTCATCCGGGTAATACTTGCCGTGCGCGGACGTGCAGCGGCCAACCGACTGACTTCCCACCGCCAGCAGATGAACGTAGACCGAATTTCCGCTACCACCGCTAATATAGTTGTTCCCACTATCGTCGGTTGCGCGCTCTTCATGCAGACGCTCGACTCGACGGTTATCGCGACCGCGTTGCCGGTAATCGCGCATTCGATGAACGAGGATCCGATCCGGCTCAACCTCGCGATTACTTCGTATCTGCTGAGCCTCGCGGTTTTCATCCCGTTGAGCGGATGGGTCGCGGACCGTTTCGGCGCGCGCTCGGTGTTTCGAGCCGCGATCGCGGTCTTCACCCTGGGCTCGGTCTTCTGCGGACTATCCTCCTCGCTGCTGGAGCTGGTGCTCGCCCGCGTCCTCCAAGGGCTGGGCGGCGCGATGATGGTCCCGGTCGGACGGCTGGTGGTTTTGCGGATCGTGCCCAAGTCCGGCCTGGTCGACGCGATGTCCTATCTCACGATTCCGGCGGTACTCGGCCCGGTGCTCGGCCCCCCGCTGGGCGGCTTTATCGTCACCTACGGCTCGTGGCGCTGGATCTTCTTCATGAACGTGCCGATTGCGATTCTCGGGCTCGTCCTGGTGACGCTCTACATCCCCAATATTCGCGAGGACGTAAGCCCGCCGCTCGACATGCGCGGGTTTATTCTGACCGGGCTGGGCCTCGCCGGATTGGTCTTCGGCTTCGAGACGATTGGCCGCAACATGGTCCCGGCCAGCGTCATGATGACCGTGCTGGTTGGCGGTGGGCTGTGCACGGGGCTTTACGTGTTCCATTCACGGCGCGTCAGGTATCCAATCGTCGACCTCGAGTTGATGAGAATCCCGACTTTCGCGGCGTCGGTGCTCGGGGGTGGACTCGCCCGGATGGGGATCGGGGCGCTGCCGTTTCTGCTCGCGATGCTGCTGCAGCTGGTCTTTGGCCTGACCCCTTTCGCCTCGGGTCTGATCACTTTCACCAGCGCCGTCGGCGCGCTGACGATGAAGTTCACGGTCAGCCCGATTGTGCGCCGTTTCGGTTTCCGTTCGGTACTGATCGGCAATGGTGTCATCAGCGCGCTTATCCTGATGAGCTACGCTTCGTTTCGTCCCGGCGCGCCCAAAACGCTGATCATCGGCACGCTGCTCGCCGGCGGTTTCTTCCGCTCGCTGCAGTTCACCAGCCTCAATACCGTCGCCTACGCCGATATCTCGCCGCCGCTGATGAGCGGGGCGAGCACCCTGTCGAGCATGGCCCAGCAGCTTTTTCTGAGCCTGGGCGTGAGCGTCGCGGCGCTGACCCTGCATGTCAGTCTCAAGCTGCGCGGCACGGAAACGCTTGCGGCCAACGACTTCGCGGCCGCCTTCATCGTAATCGGGTTGCTGTCATTGATCTCGACGCTTTTCTTTCTCTCACTCGAGCATCACGCGGGCGCCGAAGTCAGCGGCCATCGGCCTGCGGAGACTTTGGCGGCCGTGGAAGTCGCGGATTGAAAGGGATCGTGGGCGGCCGCGCCTGTTTTCGGTAATATACCGCTACTTTTTCCCAAGATTCTGGATTTGGTTGAAGGAGTTCGTGATGGATAACGGCAGCGCCCTTTCCGGGATTCGAGTGATCGATTGTGGCACCTATGTCGCGGGACCCGCCGCGGCGACCGTGATGTCGGATTTCGGCGCCGACGTGATCAAGATCGAGCGCCCCGGCGGCGGCGACCTTTGGCGGCTCTTCTCGCAATTGCCGGGCAGCGCCAAATCCGAGATGGACTGGTGCTGGGTCCTGACCAGTCGCAACAAGCGCAGCGTCGCGCTCGATCTCGGCAAGCCTGCGGGACGCACCGCACTGCTCCGGCTGGTTAAAACAGCGGACGTTTTCGTCACCAACTATCAGCGCCACCTGCTGGAGCGATTCAGCCTCAACTACGAGGACCTCAACGCGGTCAATCCGCGGCTGATCTATGCCCATCTGACCGGCTACGGCGATGCGGGCGAGGACTGCGACGACCCCGCCTTCGACGCCCTCGCCTACTGGGCGCGTTCCGGCCTGATGACGAGTGTGACGGGCACCGACGGCTCGCCGGGGGCGCCGCGGCCCGGGATCGGCGACCATCCTACCTCGATGTCGCTGTTCGCGTCGATCATGCTTGGGCTCTATCGCCGCGAGCGCACGGGCAAGGGTTCGCGCGTCACGACCTCGCTGATGGCGAGTGGGGCGTGGGCCAACGCGTGCGATATCCAGGCGAAATTGTGCAAGGCGGTCTTTCCGCAACGCGGCGCCGGCAAGCATCCGCCGAACCCGCTCACTGCGGTCTATCTGAGCCGTGATCAGAAGATGTTCCTGTTAGTACTGATCGATCCCGACAACGAGTTCCCGCGGTTGTGCGCCGCCTTCGGACAGCCCGAGCTCGCCGACGGCGAACTGTTCGCGACCAACGCCGCGCGTGGCGAAAATGGGGCCGCCCTCTATGCGATCCTGCAATCGCAATTCGAGACCCGCGACCTCGCCGGATGGCGCGCCGTCTTCAAGGAGAACGATATCAAGTGGGCGCCGCTGCCCAAGCTCGACGACGTCGTCACCGATGAGCAGATGCGCGCGTCGGGCGCGATCGTGAAATTCGAGGGCGGCCAGCTCGAGACGGTGAACAGCCCCGTCTTTCTCTCCGGCGTCACGAAGCGGACGCCGCACCCAGCGCCGGAAATCGGAGCGCATACGCGCGAGGTGCTCCACGAACTCGGCTACGGGGATGGCGAGATCGAGTCGATGATCAAGGACGGCGCCGTCAAGGCGCTCGTCTAGAGAGACCGTCGTAGCGCGGTCACCGCGGAATCACCGGCAGCAGGACGTGCGAGGCCATCGCGTCCTGATGAAATACGGTCTGCTTCGCGGGTATCCCCTTCGTCCCCTCGCCGAAGGCCTCGCCCGTATTGAGGTTCGGATCGAAGTGCGGGAAGTTGCTCGAACTGATTTCGAGCCGTAGCCGATGACCCGGCAGAAAGACGTTGCTCGTCGCCCACAAATCGATCGTGAACCGATACGGCTTACCGGCTTCCATCAGCCGTGGCGCGCTTGACGATTCGCGATAGCGGGCGCGAATCATCCCGTCGGCCAGATTCTGCGCGTAACCGTCGGGACGCACGTCGACCAGCTTGGCGGTGAAATCCGTATCGACCGCCGAAGACGACGCCCACAGGATGACACTGACGGGCCCCGTAATTTCGAGCGGCTGATCGAGCGGCTCCGAGGTGTAGACCAGGACGTCCTTCCGCTCTTCGACCGGCCGCTGATCCTGCACGCCCATATCGATCGCCAGGTTGTTGCCACCCAGGGACGGCACCGGATCCTTCGGATCGTAGACGTATTCGTCCGCCGGTTCCCCGCTGGGCGGCACGGTGGAGAGCGAGCCGTCGCCGCGCAGACTGTTGGCGCCCTTCGCGCTGTGGAGGAAATATGGCACCTGCCGCATATTGGGCGGCGGCCAGTCGGCGAGGTTTTGCCAACGATTCGCGCCGAGGGTAAAGACGGTGACCGGCGGCTCCTCCGTGATCCCGCTTGCGATATCCTTCAGCCAGTAATCGAACCAGCGCAGCAGCGTTTCGTTCAGATCGATCAGCGCGGACGGCCCGAAGTCGATATCGCCGGTACCGCGCGAGCTCGGCACGTTGTAGGGCAGCAGATGGCCCCACGGTCCGATGATCAGCCGCTGCCCGTTGCGCGCCTTCGCAAACCGGCTGTGCGTCTTGATACTTTGATACGCACTGGGCGCGCCCTCGCCGAAAATGTCGTACCACGAACTCACGTGCAGCATCGGCACGCTGACACTCGCCGCATGGCGGTTGACGTTGGCGCGATACCAGTATTCGCCGTCGTCGGCATGTTTGATGTGATCGGCGAAGTACGGGGCGACCTCCTTCAGCAGCGCGCCCCAGTCCTTGATCGGCAGATGACGATACCATTCGTCGGTGAGCGGCGTGAAAGCGTTCAGGCCCCAGCGCGTTTGCCGCATGATCGGAAACTCGCCGCCCTCGACGTACTCCTTGACCTTTTCGCGCAGATCCGCCCGGCCCACGCGCTTAAGTGTGTTGAGCCCTTTGAAGATGGCGTAGGGCACGATCCATCCCCACATCGACGCGCCGCCGGTGTGATAGATCCAGCTCGCGTGATAGTCCGACGACGCCGACACCGGCGCCATCACCTGGAGCGACGGTGGCATCGGATCGTTGCAGGCGATCATGTACTGCGTGAGACCGAGATACGACTGGCCGGTGGTGCCGACCCGGCCATTCGACCACGGTAGGCGCGCCGCCCACTCGACGGCGTCGTAGCCGTCGGCGACCTCCTGAAAGATCGTGTCGTATTCGCCCTCCGACTGAAAACGGCCGCGACAGTCCTGCATGATCGAGATATAGCCATAGCGGGCGAAGAGGTAACCGGCGCCGTTCGGATCGTCCGAGCCCTTCTTGTTATACGGCGTCCGGCTGAGCAGGACCGGAAAGCGCCCGGGACTGTCGGGGCGGATCACGTCCGCAAAGAGCGTGACGCCGTCCCGCGTCTTCATCGGCACGTTGGTTTCGGTTACGACTCGGTACGATTTGCGCGCCTGAACGATCACGGGCGTCTCCCCTCTTATCACGTGTGGTTGATGTGAACCCGGGTCCAGGGCTACCGGACCCGGGCTTTGGCGCATCTCAGGCGGACATCGCGGCGAGTGCCTCCGTATCGCTCACCGGCTCGGGCGCGACCCCGGAGCGCAGCAGGCGCGAGCCCGGCGTGCGGTGGAAGGGATCGACCAGTCCGATCTTTTTCCCATGGTCACGCATCGCCGGAATCACGTCGCGGTTGAGCAGTTCGAGGCAGCGCAGCCGGTCCTTGGCGGGCACTGGCCCGTCGAGCCAGAACGAAAAGATGCCCGGCCGCAGGACGTCGAGCACTTTGTTGAGCTTCGGAATGACGTTGTCGGGCGTCCCCGCGATCATGACGTAATCCTTGAGCACAGTCGGGTAACCGTCGTAGATCGTCTGCTTGACCGCTTCGATTTCGGCTTCGGTCTCGTTGCCACCCTCGCCGTACAAAGGTTTGGTCGCCGCATTGGCGCCGAAGTTTGCCTGCGCCAGACGGCGGGTCGCCGCCTTGGAATTGTATCCGGGCGGGAACATCCATTCGGGCCGCGCGAAGTGCGCGAACGCGCCGCCAAAGAGGATCCGCTTACCCAGCTCCTCCGCGCGTTCCTGCGTATCGGCCACCACCACCGGCTGCAGATAGCCGAAATTCTCCGGTCCGGCCTGATAGCCCTCCTGCGCCGCCGCCTTCGCGTAAAAGTCCCACAGCTCGACCGTCGGTTCGAGCCGGGTCGCCAACGCGATATACGGATAGCGTTTGCGGGCGCACCAGTACGCGGTATCGGGGCTCACCAGGCCGGGAATCCAGAACGGCGGATGGGGCTGCTGGAGCGGCAGCACCCACGGGTTCACGTTGCGGAAATGATAGTGCTTGCCCTCGTAACGGAAGGGCCCCGGCGTCGTCCACGCCTTGACGATAAACTCCACGCCTTCCTCGAACAGTTCGCGGTTCTGCGCGGGATTGGCATTGTTGGCGAGCTGCTCCGAGCCGGCGCCGCGCACCCATCCGGAGACCAGCCGGCCACCCGAGATCAGGTCGATCATCGCGAGTTCCTCGGCCAGACGCAGCGGATTCGCGACCGTGGCCACCGGATTACCCAGCAGCACGAGCTTCAACCGCTTGGTCGCCTTGGCCAGGACGGAAGCTTCGACATCCATCACGGCGCCGAGACAAAACGGCGTACCGTGATGCTCGTTGAGCATCACGCCGTCGAAGTTCATCAGTTCGGCGTCGGTGTAAATCTTCTCGTCGAGGTACTGATTGAGCAGCTTCGCCCCGTGCTCACGCTCGAAAAAGCGGTTGGGGGTGTTGTAGAAGCTGCGCAAGCCAATGATCTGATTTTCGAGCGCGCGATACCGGGCCGGGTCGACTTCGGGGTCGTAGTGATAGGCGCGTTCCGTGAACCACATGAAATGCATCGGGTATTTTTACTCCTCTGGCCGGGGATCTCCCGGTTTTTCTCCCAGTTGTAACACACCCTTTAAACCGAACGCCCACCCTCCGCAAGGTTTCACGATTGGCGGCGGCCAGATTTGCAAGCGACCCGGCCGCCTTAAGCCGAATTGCGCTTCAGCTATCGCGCTGGGACGATCTGGACGCATCCTCACAGGAACAGGTCGAGTGCCGGGGTTCCCAACAGCGCAGTTCCGTAGAGCTTCGCGGCCGGGTTCGGATTGGTCGCCGCGTGCGCCATCATCCCCTTGATATCCTGGTAGCGCCGCTGCAACGGATGGTCGAGGAAGATCGCGTGCCCACCGCCGCCCTCGAACAGATGATCGACAGCGTAGGCCGCAAGTTGTGCCGCGCGCGCGACGTTGTAGCGTATCTCCGCCCGCCGCGCGAGCGTGAAAGGCTCCCCCGCCCGCGCGGTCTCGATCATCTCGTCGCAGTCATGCAGAAATTTCACGGTCGCGCTCTTGATCGTATAGCTGGATTCGGCGGCGAGCTTCTGGCTATAGGGATCTTCCGCGACCGTCAGCCCCAGGCCACCCTTGCGTGTCCGGCCGATTTCGATGCAGGCGTCCAGGAAGCCAGCCGCGGCGCCGAGGATGGTGGCGCCCAGTGCGCTGAGGAAGACGCCCATGAAGGGCAGCCGGTAAAGCGGCGCGGGATTGATCTCCCATCCGGCGAGCGGGCGCCCGAAGGTGTAGTCCCAATGCGACATGCTTCGATGTTCCGGGACGAAGGCGCCGTCGACGACGATATCCTTGCTGCCGGTGCCGGCAAGACCGGCGACGTGCCAGTTGTCGTCGATGCGATAGTCCTTGCGGGGCAAAAGAAAAGAGCGGAAGTTCGCCAACTGGCGCCCCTCGACCTCGATACCGCCGGCCACCGCGCCCAGGTTGACCCAGGTGCAATGGTCGCAGCCGCTGGAAAACGACCAGCGGCCACTGACCCGATAGCCGCCGGCGACGCGCTCGGCCTTCCCGGTCGGCGCATAGGACGACGAATTCATCACGGCGGGATCGTCGCCCCATACCTCCTGCTGGGTCTCCTTGGGGTAGAGGGCGGTTTGCCACGGATGGACGCCGATGATTCCCGCGACCCACCCGGCGCATCCCTCGGCGCGCGCGACTTCCATGATCGCGCTGTAGAATTCCCGCGGATGGACCTCGCCGCCGCCCCATCGAGCGGGCTGCAGGCCGCGCACGATGCCGGTTTCGACCAGGTCCTTCCAGGTCTCGTCGGGCAAGCGGCGCAGTTTCGTGGTTGCGGCGGCGCGTTCGCGCAGTGCGGGCGCCAGCGCTTTCGCGCGTTCGACCAGGCTCAGATCGGAACCAGCGGGCGGCGCGGCTTTCGCGTGAACATCGGAATTGCTGCTGCTCATGGGCTTCTCCTTCCGGACTCGCGGCGCCGGCGAGACGCCGGCGGGCTCGCGCGCCGGATCGGCAAAATCGTCAGCGGAGACTACTCCCAAAGGCGCGCGCAGAGCTAACGGCGCCGGTGTGGGCGCGATCGTCACCACCAGCTTGCGAGGGCGGGGCTAAACGAGGTAAGAGCAGGCGGTTAGCAACTTGGACGACCCCTTACATAGTCAACCTGCCGAGCTGTTGCGGGATTCGCCGCGCGCGTGGCTGATGGCCGGGGTCGGGTTCTTTACCTGCTTCACCGTCTTCGGCGTATTCTTCAGCTTCGGCGCCTTTTTCAAGCCCATGGCGGGAGAGTTCGGGGCGAGCCACGCCGGGGCTTCGGCGGTCTTCGCGATCACGGCCTGCCTGTCGAACCTGCTCGGCGTCGTCGGTGGCCATCTGAGCGATCGCTATGGGCCACGCCGCGTGATGATCGTCGGTGCGGCCACGATTGGTGTCGGGCTGGTCGCCACCGCGCGGATCGACCATCTGTGGATCGGCTATTTTACCTACGGCGTCGGTGTGGGCGTGGGGATCGCGTTTACCTACGTCCCGGTGCTCGCGATGGTCGCGGGATGGTTCCTCAAACGGCGCACCGCCGCGTTGGGAATAACGGTTGCGGGCATTGGCTGCGGAACGCTGGTTTTTGCCCCGCTCGCCGCCGCCGCGATTCAGCGGTTCGGCTGGCGCGAAGCGTACCTGCTGATGGGGCTCGTGGCCGCGACCGTCCTCGTCGTTTGTGCGCTGCTGGCACAGGCTCCGCCGGTGACCAGTCAGGCCGGCGGCGTTCGACTGACAGCGGTGATTCGCACGCGTCCGTTTATCCTCCTTTATCTCAGTTCGCTGCTGACCTCGCTCGCCGTGTTTGTTCCTTTTGTCTATCTGCCGGCGTTTGCGCAGCTCCACGGCACGAGCGACGTGCGCGCCGCCACGCTGGTGGGGTTCATCGGCGCGGCCAGCGTCGGCGGACGCCTGGGCCTGGGCGCGCTTGCCAGCCGCTTCGAGCCGTTGAAGCTGTACAAGGTCTGCGCGCTGACCATGGGACTCAGCTTCGCGGCCTGGGCCTGTCACGGCGCGTACGCATGGCTGGTCTTGTTCACCGTCGTGATGGGCTCGGCGTATGGCGGATGGGTCGTGCTCCTGCCCGCGGTCGTGGCGGAGATCTTCGGCGTCGAAGGGATGGGCGCGACCCTCGGGGCCCTCTACAGCGGCTCCGCGCTCAGCGCGATAATGGGAACGCCGCTGGCCGGGTTTATCATCGACCGGACGGGCGATTACCTCGGCGCGGCCGCCCTTGCCGGCACGGCCGCGGTGACGGGCTTTCTCGTGGTGCTACCGCTCGGGCATAAGACCGTCGTCGCCGCCCGTGCTAATTTTGCCGCATGAAACGGTGAAGCCAATGAACGACGCTACGCGAGTACTCGACCCTGTCGAGACCCATCTCATCTATGCCGCCCCGGGCGCCGGCTTCTGCCGGAAATCGACGCTGATTCACGACGCCCGCGCCGCCCTCGATCCGCCGTCGTTGAACCGGGAGGGCTTTGTCCTGCGGCGTCACGCCACCGGGGTGGCAAATTTCTTCGATCCGGCCGAGGTGCGCTCGACCTACTACCCGGAGGTCGAACAGCTCCTCCAGGAGACCACCGGGGCGGCACGCGCGTTCGCCTTCGAGCACGACGTGCGCTGTGTCGCGACGCCCGAGCGCCGCGAGCGGGAGGCGCGCGAGGCCGTCAAAGTGGTCCACGACGATTACACGGCGAAGTCGGCGCCGGAGCGGGCGCGCTTGTACCTCCCCGACGAGGCCGAAGTGCTGCTGGAAGGGCCTTACGCGGTGATCAACGTGTGGCGGCCGATC
>Ga0181523_10004934_pt1 | contig 11265 bp, 10 predicted proteins | sample PEATcosm2014_Bin_43_FD_119752 | JGI IMG/M metagenome (GOLD analysis project Ga0181523, IMG submission 119752) | Peatland microbial communities from MTU Mesocosm Facility, Houghton, MI, USA - PEATcosm2014_Bin05_30_metaG | ecosystem: Environmental > Terrestrial > Soil > Wetlands > Peat | place... | reverse complement strand
CGTCGCGCCGATGATCACGAGCAGGCACTGCGCGTCATCCTCAAGTCGGGCCTGCACGTGGATACCGTCGACCCAGAAGTAAACGTAACGCTTGGCGGACAGGTCGCGATCAAGCCAGCGGGCAGTAGGTGATCGGTATCGAAGCGCACCAGCCAAACGCTACTCGGGTACTTGGTAGCGTAGGCATCAATGATGCCTTGGGTGGATTGGTCTTCGAGGCGCTGCACCATGATATTTCCTGTACTCAGATGAAGATCAAAGCGTGGCCAGCTACGCTTTGAAACTTTCCCTAGTCGCCGGGTTTGCTGGGTGCGGTTAGCGGATTGTCTGCCGAGTTTGCTGATATCTACGGTAGCCATGAGCAGGCGCTGCTTCCAGAAAGCATAATGATCGAATGCTGGCAGCTCGGCCAAGGTGATGCCAGCGCGCTTCATGGCAGCGGTACCATTGATACGCCATTCGACATGCAGGCAATCCACTTCGCCGCTGATCCTACAGTACTTGTCGGCGTAGTCGGTTGGTACATTGCGTGCGCCCTCTCGCTCAGGGTAGCGGGAAGCTTCATAGTAGGTGATACCGTGCTTCTTGTTATGCCAGCGCTTCACTACGTGCTGGCGAAAGAACTTGTGGGCGCTGCGCAGCTCGATAGCGCTATCGAAGGTCCAGTCTAGTGCCACTTCTACGGCGTTGAACTTGACATCGCCGAGCGTGTCCAGCCAGCGCAGTACTTCTGGTGGCGGCTGTCTGATCTGCAGCCGCTGCCGGAAGGATGGGTCCCACTCTGCCGGTTGGTCTAGGACGTGGAGGTCGCATCGGCTATCCAGCCATCTACGCTTCGCTGGTGCCAAGGGTTGGCGCAGCCAGACCTGCACTTTGTCGATGAAAGGATAAATGTCGGACGGGTAGATCGGCGCGCGGCGCGGCAGTTGGCGTGCAGGTCTGACGCGGGTTTTGCCACGCTTGCGCGCGGCGCGGCTCTCGACTAAACTCCACATAGGTAAAACCTCGCTCAAGGTTTGCCGGTTCAATGAAGCCCGCCGCTTTATCCTCCAAGATCAGCGGCGGGTTTCACATTTTTCAGGCTCATGGTTTCTTCCAGATCATGGTCGCTCCCGGTGCAAAGATCAGCTGCGTTGGTCGGTGAGCGTGGCGGTCCCGCTAATGCGTTGCAGCGCCGCTGTGTCTCCTACGGCTAGCCGCGCCACGGCATCGAGCTGCGCGGAGAGCTGTTCGACCGCCCTCGACTTAGCCGGGTAGGCGGAACGCTTTGCGGGCAGCAGCGTCCCGACCCTCCTGAAAGAGGAAGATCGGGACGCCAGCCGCTCCAAGCTTGATCGCCTTCGCGGCCAGCTCATCAAGCTCTTCTTCCATAGCGTCGCCGATGAAAGTCACGGCTTGGACTGGAGCCGTCGTATGCTCGCGTAGAACGTGATCGAGCACCCGACCGATCTGTGTCCCACCAGCATCGCAGGCGATCTTGCCCATGCGCTGCGCGAGTTCGTCACCGCTCGACAGCCACTTTGTATGGCGACAACTGTCGCCGCCGTAGAACACCAACTGCACGTCGAGCCGACCGATGGGTGCCGCCTCGCGGAACATCTTGGCTTGCAGTTCGCGCGCGATAGCCCAGGTCGGCTCGCGGCTGGCCGTAGCGTCGAGGCCGAATATGAGGCGGCCACGCGGCAGTGCCGGGCTTTGACCGTGATGCGTATGGATTACAGGTTGGGTCATAGTGGTCATGGTCTCCGGTAGCGGCTTGGCCGACGGTCGCCATTTCTGGCGCGGTACTTCGTGAAACCAAGCTCGGTCAGAATGTCCACGACCCGGTTTTGTGCACGTTGGTCCTGATCGAGTAGCGCGATCCTCAACGCGCCTTTCATTACCTCGGAAAGGCTTACGTCCTTCCGCCGCCCAAGCCATCTCTTGACCGGCTCGCGCCACACGTCAGACTTGAAGCGCAGCCGCTGTTCGGCGGTGGCGAGAGCCTCCAGCTCCGGTGTCTCCAACCACCACTTTTTGCCCGCATGATACTGGGCGACGGCTTCGGCCCAGAGCTGATCACGGCTGCGTTCGAGCGCCTCGACGTCGATCATACCGTGGCATTCGACTGGCCAGAACCGCCGCGCTCCGGTTGGGTCCTTGAGATAACCGCCAACGGGTGGATTGATCGTGCCAGTGAACACGCATTGGCGCGGCAACTTGATAGGGTGTTTGCCCCAACGCGGGACGAAGTTATCGTAGCGTCGGGTGATGAACGCCTTCATGGCGGATGCGGAAGCCCGCGCCTGCGCGTCCATCTCCGCCATCTCGAACAGCCAAACGCCCGCCGTTTCCAAGATTGAGTCCTTGGTGTGGACGTTACTGATACGGTCGCTGAACCAGTCGTCGCGGACAGTCAAAACGCGCAGTGCTTTGGACTTCTGCTCGCCCTGCGGCCCCTCAAGGATGAGCATGTGATCGACTTGGCACCCCGGTTTGTAGATGCGCGCCACCGCCGAGATGAGAAAGCGCGGACCGACCGCGCGTATATACGCCGTATCGTCGGCGTGGAAATGCTTCATCAGCCATGTATCGAGCCGTGGCGTTTCGTCCCAAACCAGTGCATTGAGATATTCGCGCACTGTGTGAAAGACGTTAGCGCGGGCCGCCGTCTGCACCGCACGCCCGACATCGCCAAGCACAGGGTTGATGTCCTGGTGCTCTTGGAACCACCGCCGCGTCAGCACCTCGTGGTGGTCGGTCCAAACGGTATCCGTCCACGATGCATTAGGTGGCCACGGTGGTGGCTTGCGGACGACCACGCGCGCTTTGAACTCGTCATAGCCGAGTACACCATTCCATTGCGGATCCCCGCACAAGAACACGATTAGATTGTGCACGAACGGACGGATGTTGCCTTTGTCATCGAACTTGAGATCGTCGCTCCAACGGGCGGACTGCCCGGTTGCATTTCCACCGCTGCCAGCGCCGTTGCGTAGCTGGTTCATGCGCACTCTCTTCATCTCACTGAAGCGCGCCTTCAACACACGCTTAAGCCCTTTCTTGTCGAGAAAGGCAAAATGCTTCGCCTTGGTTCCTCCGCTTGCAGGATGCAGCGCCTCGCGAATGGCGAGTTCTACCTCGGCGACGTTCTCGTCGAATACGACGCGGTGCAGTTCGGCTTGCGTGTTCGCCTGCGATATTCTGGCTGCGAGGCCCGGTGGCGGCGGCAGCTCCCGGAGTACGTCATCACCCCATTCGTACAGCCGCGTCCTTAGCTGGGTCTCGGTTTGATCTTCAGCTCCCCCAGGGAATGGGATTAAGTTTGTCGGTGTCGGCATAATAAATAACTCCTTTCAGCAAAAAGCTTGGCGACGAGAGTGTGACCAGTGTGACCTAGCCGAGCTGAGCAATGCGCGGCCTCGCCGCGTCACGCTTCGCGATGCGTTGGTCGATCCACGCGTCGATCTCACTTTCCAACCAGCCGACCGCCCGTTCGCCGAGCGGAATAGAGTCAGGGAAGTCGCCCTTCTCCATGCTTTCGTAAATAAGGGAGCGACCTAAGCCGGTCTTCGCCACGACAGCGGGCAAACGCAACACGCGGCGGCCCTGGCGTTCCTCGCGTTTGTTGGCTTTGCGCTCGCGCTCGCGCCGTAACATTTCACTGGCTGGCATGTTTGACTCCGTCCACAGCTTTCCATTGCTGCTTGCAAACATAGGGCGGCGTCCGCGCACCGTCATCTGACAACGGGTCGGGACCAAACTTCAGGTATTCTCGGGAAGGATTACAGACGCGTCGGTCGTGACGGCAGGGTGCGCAAACTACTCACGACCACTCACGATCCGAGGTCGGCGGCCAGCGGCGGCGTGCATGTGCCGCTTAATGGTATTTACTGAGAGATCGATATTGTAACGTTCGTCGCCCCACAGGCGGGCTTCTTCTGCTGCTTCATCTTTGGCTTGATCGGGCAGTACGCCGCGCGCTCGAAGTTCTTGGTAGTTCATTCTCGCCCGGTTATAAATATTGCCCCGACGGAACTGCTTGTCGCGAGAATGCGGTATGCCGCCTTTGCCTTCGCCTTTGTGCAGGCCCTTGCGGGCGCAGTCGAGCAGTAAGCGGGCGACCGGCAAGGTTAGGCTGACCTCGTCGTCAGTTCGCCGTGCCGCTTCGGCTATTTTGCCTGCAAGCTCGTCGACGGCGTTTTGCCGCTCGGTGCTGGCGGTCATGACCGACCCCGCAGCGGGGTGACGGTCGCGCCGGTCGCCACCGGAGCGCTGGTGCAATAGCGCCCCCAGTCCGCCGCCAGCCGCTTGCGCTTCTCCAACAGTGCGCCGCGCCGATAGGCCGCCTCGACTTTGTCGCTGACGACGTGCGCCAGCGCCATGTCGGCGACTTCGGACGGATAGGCGGTTTGCTCGGCAACCCAGTCTGTGAAAGTCGACCTGAAGCCGTGTACGGTAATATCGCCCCGCGCCATACGCTTGAGCACTGCGGTCATGCTCGCGGTGCTCAAGCCAGCGCCGCCGCCCTGCGCGCCGATGAAGACATGGTCGTTGTTAGCTTCGGTGTGCAACGACCGCAGTAGTTTGACGGTGTGGTCGGATAGCGGAACGCGATGCGCCTTGCCAGCCTTCATGCGGCTGCCCGGAATGACCCAGATGGCCGCATCAAGGTCGATCTCGTCCCACGTCGCGCCGATGGTCTCGCCGGTGCGCGCGGCGGTGAGGATGGTGAACTCAAGGGCGCGTGCGGCAACACCCTCACGCTCACGCAGCGCCTCCATGAATGTCGGTAGCTCGGCGTAGGCCAGCGCCGCGTGATGCTCGACCTCGACCTTGGCTTTTTTGGCCACGGCGGCTTCGATGTGGTCTGACCAGCGTGCCGGGTTGTCGCCCGACCTATAGCCGCGCACAGTGGCCCAGCCCAAGATGGACTCGATCCGACCGCGCAAGCGGCTGGCGGTCTCGCGCCGCGCCGTCCATAACGTACCGGCGGGATAGCCGCGCTCGGCCTTGACCGGCTGTTCCAGTACTTTGAGCACTCGCCCGGTGTCGATGTCGGCTACGGACAGCTTGCCGAGCAGCGGGAAGGCATAGGTGGCCAGCGTCGCGGTCCATTGTGCGCCGTGCTTAGGGTTGCGCCACTGGTCGCGGTTGGCGGCGATGAACTCTTCAGCGCATTCGCGGAAGGTCTTGATCTTGGCCTCGGCCAGCGCATTGGCGGCTCGCTCAGCGCGCCTCGCCGAGATCGGGTCTAGCTTATCGGCCAGCTTCTCGTGCGCCTCCTTGGCGCGCTGCCGCGCTTTGCTGAGGCTGAAAACTCGCGCCGAGCCGAGTCCCATCCACCTGCTTTTTCCGTTCAGTTGGAACCTAAGTTCCCAATGGGCCGCGCGGCGGCCCTGAATGATCAAATACAAACCGCGCTCGCCAGTGTTGCCGCCGTCGAGGTAGCGACCGGGCAGGCCGCGCCGCCGCAACGCCGCCACCTTCTTCACCGTCAAACTCATTGCCGCCTCCGCCTAACCGAACCGGCCTACGGAAAAACCTACGGCCAGGCTCTCGGTTCTTAGCGGATAATATAGGACGCCTGCGGACGAGTTTAAAGAGGCCGAGCGGCAAACTGCCAAAAATATCCGGGACTTAGGCGGTGCTTGTCGGAAACTGGCGGACGCTACAAAGGGAGATGCTACCTCCGCCATCACCCCGGTGATACTAACCGCGTTCGGCCCGAACTTCGTTAAAGCCTGATCATAACATTTGACTTGGATCATGGCGCCAGCGGGCCCAAGGGAGAAGGATTCCTTTTGAAATTGTTCGCCGAATAGGGTTTGATGCCATGGTCGCTACGCGGCAGGAGGTGCGAAAAATCGCAGCTTTGACAGCGGTTTCGGCAACCGATGCCGGCGCGCCGGCGCAGCGGATGCAGCCGCCGGACCGCCCGGTGCGCGTCGGCGGCGGAGCGGCCGTCGGGGTCCGCGCGAGCCAGCCTGCAGATCGCGACCCCTACAGTGTGACGGCCATCGCCGACATCACCGATCGCTCGCTCCACGCCGCCCTCGCGCGCTTCACCGGCGGCGTTTCCCCGGCAGCGCTCGTTGAAGCCTATTTGGACTGGGCGACACATCTTGCCTACGCGCCGGGGAAGCGCGCGCTGCTCATCGACAAAGCGATCCGCAAGGCGGCCCGGTTCGGAAATTACGCGGGCCGCTACGCGATCGAAGGTGGCAAGACGGAGTGCTGTATCGAACCCTTGCCGCAGGACCTGCGATTCATCGACGAAGGTTGGCGGCAATGGCCCTTCAACTGCATCTACCAGGCCTTTCTGCTGCAGCAGCAATGGTGGCACAACGCCACCACCGGCGTGCGCGGCGTGTCGAAAAAACATGAGGCTATGGTTGCATTCGGCTCACGCCAGATCCTCGACATGGTTGCACCGTCGAACTTCCCCCTGACGAATCCGGAGTTCTTTCGGCAAACGATCGGAACCGGCGGCCTCGATCTCCTGAAGGGCTGGCAGAACTTGATCGAGGATTGGGAACGCGCCATCAGCGGCAAGCGGCCGATCGGCGCCGACAATTTTGCCGTCGGCCGCGACGTCGCGAAAACTCCCGGCAAGATCGTCTATCGCAACCGCCTCATCGAGTTGATCCAATACGCGCCGGCGACCGCCGCGGTACGCCCAGAGCCGATCCTCATCGTTCCCGCCTGGATCATGAAATATTACATTCTCGATCTGTCGCCGGAAAATTCATTGGTCAAGTACCTCACCGAACGGGGCTTCACGGTATTCACGATCTCCTGGAAGAACCCCGGGCCGGACGATCGGGATCTGGGAATAGAGGATTATCGAACGCTCGGCGTGATGAGCGCGCTCGATGTCGTCAACGCCATCGTGCCGAACCAGAAGGTGCACGCGGCAGGCTATTGTCTTGGCGGAACGCTGTTGTCGATCGCGGCGGCAGCGATGGCGCGCGACGACGATGACCGACTGGCGACAAAGACGCTTTTTGCCGCGCAAGCCGACTTCACCGAGGCCGGTGAGCTCATGCTGTTCATCGATGAGAGCCAAATCGCCTTCCTCGAAGACATGATGTGGGAACAGGGATTCCTCGATGGCCAGCAGATGGCCGGCGCGTTCCAGATGTTGCGCTCGAACGATCTGATCTGGTCGCACATGATCCACGATTATATGCTCGGCAACCGCCAGCAAATAACCGACCTCATGGCCTGGAACGCCGACGCAACGCGCCTGCCCTATCGCATGCACTCCGAATATTTACGTAGTCTGTTTCTCAATAACGATCTGGCGGAAGGCCGTTTCCTGGTTGGCGGAAAGCCGATCACACTCACCGATATTCGCACGCCGGTGTTCGCCGTCGGCACGGAGCGCGATCATGTGGCGCCGTGGCGGTCGACCTACAAGGTCAACCTGCAGCTCGACACCGAAGTGACGTATTTGCTCACCACCGGCGGTCATAACGCCGGCATCGTATCGGAACCCGGTCACCCCGGCCGCAGCTTCCGGTTTCGCACCAAGAGGCCGAGCGATCACTACCTCGATCCTGATGGATTCTATGCCGAGGCACCGCGCAAAGAGGGTTCGTGGTGGCCGGAATGGGTCGCCTGGCTTGCAGATCGGTCCGGTGCGTTGACGGCGGTGCCGGCGATGGGAGCGCCTCAGGCTGGTTACCCGCTGCTGGGCGACGCGCCGGGCGCCTACGTGCTTGAGCAATGAGGACTCCATCGTGATCGAGTGCGGAATTAGGATACGACAGGTCCATGCGGCGATGATCGTCGGTGCACTAGCGACGGTCATGGTGTGGAATGCCGCAGCGGCCGCCGCGCCGCAGCAGCTCGATTGCGTCTTGACCGACACGGAGGGCAAACGCGGATCCGAAAACCGACCGATCGTCGTCGTATTCGACGAAGACGCAAAGACCGTGACGGCCAAAGGGGGCGGTAATAATTACAGCTTCAGCAAGGTATCCATTAGCAACGTGTCCATAAACGGCGCGGCTGACAGCGTCAGCCTCGGCCTCGACCGATCCTCCTTGGGCATCGTGTGGCAGCAATATGAGGCGGACAAGGTCAGCACCGAATTTGGGCAATGCGATACGGCGCAGTCGCCTGCGTAATTACGGGGTGCGTGCGCGGAGCGCTAACGCTTCGCCGATGAAGGGTTGCCGTTCAGTGAACCGCGAGCTGGCAAAGGAACTGAAAATCGCCGGCTTTCCAATGCCGCCCTACCGGGCTGGGCATCGATTCTATCCGCATGAGAATGATACCGGATGGACGGATGCCGCACGACGGCATGGAGTGACGATCACGCATTACGACCTGGAAGATCGATTGCAGGATCTCAGGAACGGCTACTATGTTGCGCCCGATCGCCTGAGCCGCGGCCGTGAGGATCATGAGCGCGAAGGCCAGGAAGCCGCTGGTCGGAAGCATGGAGGCGCGCGGCTCGGCCAGATGGAAGAAGGCCGAGCGTTCGATCTCGGCAGCGGCTGCCGGCGCTGTCGGCACTGTCGGCGCTGCCGACTTGGCCACCCGTTCGTCGGAGATGATGACGCCGTCGCGCATGGTTACGATGCGGTCGGCATAGGCGGCGATGTCGGCCTCGTGGGTAACGAGGACGATGGTCACTCCTTGCTCGCGATTGAGCGAGCGGAGCGTTTCCATGATCTCGTGCGAGGTTCGCGTATCGAGATTGCCGGTGGGCTCATCGGCGAGAAGAAGGCTCGGTGCATTGATCAACGCGCGGGCAATCGCGACGCGCTGCTGCTGGCCGCCGGAGAGCTGGCCGGGCGTATTGCGCTCGCGCTCCCCCAGGCCGAGAAGGTGCAGCGCCGCGCTCGCTCGCTCGATGCGCACGGCGCGGCGCTTCGGCCCCGACGCGGCGTAGTAGAGCGGCAGGCCGACATTCTCGATGGCGCTAGTGCGGGCCAAGAGATTGAAGCTCTGGAAAACAAAGCCGAGCCGTTCGCTGCGGATGCGGGCGAGGTCCGGTTCGCGCAGCGCCGCGACATCGACGCCCTCTAGGAAATAATGGCCGCTGGTCGGCAGGTCGAGGCAGCCGAGAATATTCATGAGCGTCGACTTGCCCGAGCCCGACGAGCCCATGATGGCGACGAACTCGCCGGACTGGACGGTCAGGCTGACGCCGCGGAGCGCTTTGACCTCGACATCGCCGACGACGAAAGTGCGGATTACATTCTCGACCTGAATGACCGGGTGCGTCGCCTTGAGCGTGTTGCGCGGCATCGGGGCACCCACCTTAGAGGCGCGGCGGCGGCAAACCCGATTGGGCGCTAACGTTACCGCGGCTTTCGGCGCTAATAACCTGATCGCCCGGATTGAGATCACCCTTAACGATCTCTGTAAAGTTATCGTCGCTGAGACCGGTAACGACGGTGACCGCAACAGGCTGACCATCGCGCAGCACCCAGACTTCCGGCGGTTTGTTCGTCGGCGTGCGAGCGCCGGCGGCTCCAACTGCTGAAAGGCCGCCTGGCACATATCGCAGTGCCTGGTTCGGCACGCGGAGCACATCGTTTCTTTGATCGATGATGATCTGTGTGGACGCGGTCATGCCCGGTATCAACGCTAGATCGCTGTTATCGATGCTAACAACGACATCGTAGGTGACGACGTTCTGCACCGTCTGTGGCGATTGACGGACCTGGCTCACTGCGCCCTGAAAGACCCGCTGGGGAAAGGCATCGACGGTAAAAGTGGCCTTGTCGCCTTCCTTGACCCCGCCCATGTCGCCTTCGCTGGTGTTGGTATCCACCTCCATCTGTTTGAGGTCCGTGGCGATGAGAAACAGCGTCGGCGTCTGGAAGCTCGCGGCGACCGTTTGCCCGCCGGTTACGCTGCGTGAGACAACGGTACCGTTTACTGGCGAAATGATGTCGGTATAGTCGAGATTGAGCTTGGCACCGTCCACAAGCGCCTGATCCAGCTTTACTGTCGCCGCGTCCTGGTTGACGACGTAACCTTGGTCCTCGGCCTGCTGACGCGCGATCGAGTTCTGAGCGGCGAGCTGCTGATAGCGCACGAGATCCGTACGGTCCCTGTCGAGCACAGCCTGATCGCGCAGAAGCTGGCCTGAATATTGATCGAATATCGCCTGATACGGGCGTGGATCGATCTTGGCGCAGACCTGATACGCTCTTACCTGCGTGTTGTAGTCGCAGTAAAGGTTCTGAATTACGCCAGAGACGTAGGTCCCGACAATGATCGTGAGTACGGGGTTGACGGTTCCCGTTGCGGTTACGGCGCGAGTAATCGCGCCACGCCCCGCCGGAGCGCTTACGTACTGTACCGGCGCGGTACGATGCATGCTCCACCATGCCAGCCCCGCGGCTGCGGCAAGAACAAGCAAAGCAACCACAACCCAGCGGTTACGGATTCGGATCCGGTGCCACCGGGACTTTACTGCTGTTGGTGGCGATGAAACCTGCAGCAAAATGGCCTCGTTTCAACGTCTTCGTTTCCGCTCGCACGATGCAAGCGTGGCGCGAAACGTAGCGGGCCGTGTTGATGTAGCTCAAAAGCCCGGACAGGCTCGGATTATCGGCCGTCGGGCGTGCGCAAACCGACCCATGCGTCGCGCACCTGCTGGTAATGCACCATGGGATCGTAGATCGAGACCGGCAGTCGGAGCTCGTGAGCCGATAGCCGGCCGACGGCCGACAACAGACTATAGGAGGCGACAACGCGATCGTGCTGGGCAACGATCAGGCTGACGCGTGCATTCACTAAGGCCTGCTCGGCGTTGAGCACGTCGAGCGTCGTGCGTTGTCCGGCCTGGGCCTCATTGCGAACGCCTTCCAGCGCCCGCTCGGCGGCGTCGTTCTGCCGCCGCGCGGCTTCAATCTGCGCCTTAGCCGCTACCAGTTGGCCCCAGGCCTGAACGACGTTCGCGCGGGTCTGGTCGCGCACCTGATCCGCGTTCAGCCGTTGCTGGCCGACCGTCTCCTTATCCAGGCGAATGGCTGAATATTCCGCGCCGCCCTGATAGATCGGAACCGTCAGGCTGAGCATCGCCGTGCCGAGGAACAGATTGGGCGTGAGGATATTGGGGTAGTTTTGCTGCTGGACGCTGCCCTGGAGCGCCAGCGTCGGCCACAGCGCGCCTTCCGCGATCTTCACTTGCAGCTGCGCGACATCGACGCCATAGAGCGCCGCGGTCACGGACGGATTCTCCACCGTGCCGACTGCGATCGCGGCGTTCAAGGTGGTTGGCGACAGCCGATCCACCGGCGAGGCGGCAGCGAGATT
>Ga0181523_10004933_pt1 | contig 11267 bp, 12 predicted proteins | sample PEATcosm2014_Bin_43_FD_119752 | JGI IMG/M metagenome (GOLD analysis project Ga0181523, IMG submission 119752) | Peatland microbial communities from MTU Mesocosm Facility, Houghton, MI, USA - PEATcosm2014_Bin05_30_metaG | ecosystem: Environmental > Terrestrial > Soil > Wetlands > Peat | place... | reverse complement strand
CTACCGCTTTGCGCTGATGCGCCAGGCACGCGGCGCTCCAGGCGACCTGGACGCCGCGCGCGCGCTGCTCGATCAGGCAGGTGCCGATGCCGAGCGCCTGGGCATGCGAGCCCTGGTTGAACGTATCGGCAACGCACAACGCGAGTTAGACTCGAAGCAGCCATTGCAAGTTTATCCCGCTGGATTGAGCGCACGCGAGGCGCAGGTGTTGCGACTGGTTGCGAGCGGTCTGAGCAACCGCGAAATTGCAGAGCGCTTGTTTGTGAGCCCGAACACAGTCGCCAACCACGTACGGGCCATCCTGGCAAAGACCGACGCTGTAAACCGCACCGAGGCCGCGGCCTTCGCGATCCGAAGTGGCATGACGGGGGGATGAGGGCAGGAGAGCGGCGGTTGCGAAGCGCTGCGGCAAGCGCTGCCACACCTGTCGCAGCGTTAGTACGGAATGCCCAAGGCCACGATCGGTTCGGAATTGCGTCGCGTTCCTACACCGTAATGGCCGCTGTCCATCCGGCAGCAGTCGGTCGCCGCCAACGAGACCGGACGCACGGAAATTCACGGTCGGCCCAGGGGCGGTAATACGAGAATCGCGCGGAAGATTCCCAAACACGGACAGCGGCGGTTGCTGCAAGCTTGTGGCGAGGAAGAGCCACAGGTAGTGTCCTACCGTCTGGTGGTTGAGGATCAATCGCGCACGAGCACGGGATTCTTCGGTCGGACCTGGGTCAACAAGGAGTAACTGTCACACCTAATCATGGACCATCAATAGATCATCGATTTCTGGTTTGTCGAAATTGAGCCAGCAAAATGGAGGCGTCACAATGACGATTTCGCTCACCTCATCGCCGAGAAATATGACGCTTTGCATGCGCGCCCTGCAATGCGAGCTATATAAGTGGCGCGTGCATCGGCTCGGCAGGCTGGCCGAGATCATCGTTCTGGACCAGTTTTCGCGCAACATCTACCGAGGTACGGCACGAGCATTTGCGGCCGACCCGCTGGCCCTAGCGTTGGCACAGGAGGCCATTGCCACAAAAGCCGCAGCTGCCCTTGCACCACGCCACAGGGCATTTTTGTACATGCCCTACATCAGTAGCGTCCGACAGTTTTCAGAACAAATTCAACTGACTACGTGAGAGCAGCATTTCTTCGTCCAGCACCGTATCGGTAAGTATCTGAATCAGTGGAATTTTCTCGAACGGCGTGACGCTGAGAATCTGTAGCATCGAATGCAACGACAAATCCAAGCCGAGTCGCTTTTTGACGATCGCCACCAGCACGTATGTGGCGACGGCAATCCATACCTGACTCTTGACGGCGTTCTCCGAGGTTCCGAAGAAGCGCTTGATGCGCAGATTTTGTTTTATCCAACGAAAAAACAATTCGACCTGCCAGCGCGATTTGTACAAGGCGCACACGCTCAGCGCCTCGATGCCGAAATGGTTGGTCAAGAACACCAGGCGTTTGCCGGTCTTGGGATCTTTGTAGCGAACTCGCCGCAGGCGCCCAGGGTAACCCTGCTTCGAGTAGAACCCCGTCAGCTCGATGTGCTGGTCGCACATCAAACCGGTGCTGCGGTCGACAGGCATCGAGTACACGCGCCGGCATTTGAAATTGGACTTGGCGCGTGTGACGAAGAACGCACCGGCATCGTCCATGGCAAACAGGCGCTCGAAGTCCACGTAGGCGCGGTCCATCACATAGATGGCGCCTGGCTCGGGCAACAACACGTCCAGGACGTTGACGTCGTGCACCTTGCCATCCGAGATGAAGATAAACGTCGGGATGGCCCCGCGCAGATCCAGCAGCGTGTGAAGTTTGATCGCGGCCTTGGTAGATCGAAACGGCGCCCAGGGAAACAACGACAGGCACAGATCGATGGTCGTCGAATCCAGGGCGTAGACCGTCTCTTCCAGATCGACCGCCAAAGGCTCCGTGGCATAGAGCCGTCGTGCGATCCCAATCAACGACTGCGCAAAGTCCGCATAGATGCGCCAGTCCCGCGATTCGTTGGCGTCGGCCAGGTTGCTGCGCGTTACCTTGCCGCGGATGCCCAGGTGATACAGCTTCGAGGGTTGCGCGCCAAGGCAGGCTTCGATGTCGCGCAGACTCTCGCGGTACGTGAGCTGCGCAAAGGACATGCACAGAAACTGGTCGAGGCAGTGAAACGAACGCACGTTGGCGTCGCCGCCGTACTTGGACACCAGTCTGCCGAAGGTCTTCCACGGCGCGAACTCCATGACCTGCGCGAAGACGAGCTTGCCTGCGTACATCGCCGACCCCCGGCAAAAAGCCGGAAGCCTGCCGCAGAAGCACTTCGATGTTCAAGTCGTGGACACCCAGAACACGCATGTTTTGCTTGGCCGATCAGAGAGTTACGCAAGTCTCATCGGAAAACTGTCGGACACTACTGGCCCTACATGTATAGCGAATCGCGTCAGATTCACGAGATTGCGGTCGGCAAGTCTGGATTCTGAGGTCAAGCACAAGGCCATTATCGACCGTTTCGGATGGTACCCGCACCGCAACGCGATACTGGGACGGATTTCGAACGCGGAAGAGAGAGAATTTCTAAAAACCCGAGATCCTCGTCCAGCCGCTGTCGGCAAACGTCGGCCATACGTGGCCTTGGAACGTAACCGGCCATCGAACCCATCCTGACGATGGCGCGCCGGCCGGTTACGAGATGATTCCCGTCATGGGGCACGACCAGCCGCTAAGACTGCTGCCGCGCATTGCCGCGTCGATCGCGACTAGTGCCGAGCACAATTCAGATCAGCGCACGGGCTGCGGCGTCGCGAATGAATTGTGCGGCGAGCTCCGGTGCCGTAATGGGCAGCATGTGGCCGCCGTCGATCAACGTGAGCTGTGCGCCGGTTAGCTTGGCGGCCAGCGCCTCGCCCTGGTCATGCGGCTTTAGGATACGATCGCTTCGACCATATAGGATGCTCACCGGCAGCTGCATCGTGCCATAACGCTGCATCATCCCGGGCAGGTCCTCAGGCATCGCGGCCAGATCCGTGGAGGCCGCGATGAAATGGCTGGGCCGCAGGGCTAGCAGACCGCCGCCGCGGGTGTCATAGTCGCGTGGCACGACCTCGGGGTCGAACACCAGGCCTAGCACTTTGTCGCGCATGACGATGGTCAGCGGCACCGCCAGCGTCCAGGCCACGAGCGTGCGCAACCAGGGCTTGGCGATCACCGGGCCCCTGAACGCCGCGGGAACGCCTTGCACCAGGTGCGTGAGCGGCGCAATCAGCGCCAGGCCGGCCACGCGCTGGGGGTGCCGCTGCGCCAGTGCCAGCGCCACCGCGCCGCCGAGCGAATGGCCCACCACCACCGGGCGGCCGAGCTGAAGCCTGTCGATCAGCGCCGCTAGTGCGTCGGCCTGTGCGCCCAGCGCCGCCGACGCGCCTGGCGCCCGCACCGAATAGCCCGAGCCGGGCCGGTCCACCGCCACCACGCGGTACTGCGTGGCCAACTGGTCGACGATGCCGTAGGTGAAGTGGCCGAGCTGGCCGCCCAGCCCATGCACCATCAGCAGGGCCGGGCCCTGGCCGCGCTCCACAACGTGCAGCCGCGCGCCAGGCACGTCGACAAAGCGGCCAACTGGTGGCAATGCCACCTGCACCTTGCGCGCCATGCGGACTGTCAAGAATACTAGGCTGCCACCGATGGCGGCCACGACGAACAGGACAACGAGAAGGGCAGTCATGTTTGAATGCTGCGTGCCAGCACGCCCCAGTATTTCACGGGGCCAGGTGCTCGACCAGCGAGCCGATCACGGCGTCCAACTCCACGAGAATGCGCGCACGCCATGTCTCCAAACCCCGCACGATGATCTCGCCGATGAGCGATACAGACCCACTTTACCAAAGGCGTAGTTGCCCATATCGGGCCGTCGCACCGCCTGCACATACTCACGCGTTAATCCCGGAAAGATCGCAATGACGCGGCCGCCGTCGATCTGATACCAACTGCGGCAAGTCTGCTATCGCTATGCCGCACCTTAGATAAGGCTACTCATACGCGCACGCGACCCGGCGCACGCGCACATTAACCTCGCTGCCTGAAGCATATGGAATGCGTGGTCATGCGCGCCAAACCGCATTAATCATGCCAGAGTAGACTTCTGACCTGAATCCTCCCACTCGTTAGCGGCTTCTCTCAACCGCCTGACCAGTACGTCTAGAAATTCCTGAACCTGGTAAAAACGCCTCCAAATCAATGCGATCTCATGGCCGGTCTTAAATTAACAGGGAGTCACAATGTCTGACGATGATGTGAAGAAGGAGCTGGAGCGCCTGCGCAACGAGAACGCTGCGCTTAAAAAGGGGGCTGCTACCGGTATCACAATGAAAGTCAGCGAGAAGGGCGGGCTCTCAATCTATGGAATGGGTCGTTTCCCGATAACGTTGTACAAGGAACAGTGGCTGAAGCTGCTCGATATGTCTGACGTTATCCGGGCGTTCATTGCGGCGAACGAAGGGACGTTGAAGGTGAAGGAGTAACGTCTTGTGGCGGACTAAGCATCATGCATCTTGATCAAACTGTCGCAGTTCGCCGCCACGAAACCTGAGCGTATGAAGAAAAGTAACACACGATCCGGAAGGGAACCGGACCGGAATTAGCGGTCCTCAACTTGTCGACGTCAGCTTCGCAGGCGGTCAATTCACGAACTCAATCGGATTTTCGCCCGAACTGACATGCTTCACTTCATCTCCGTCCACTGTCCCGAGTAATCGGGCGGATAGCCGCTGGCCGAACCGGGAACGACGTTGCCGCTGTTATCCCGCCAAGCGTGTGACCAGGAGTTGTCGATGGTCTTGCAGGTCCCGAGATCGTCGCACACTTGGCGGGTCCCCCGGTTAGCGATGTCGCGCTGTTTTTCCACTCCCGGATCCTGGGTTACCTTTGGAAGGTTTCCGGTATTTGGATGGTTCCAGCCGCCGGCGGTGCCCTGGGCGGCCTGCTGCCTCGCATGCTGAATCGTCGTCTGGGTGATGGCGTTGCTCATCTGCATCGTTGCGTTCGCGTACGTACCGGCTGCCTGAGCGGAACGCGCCTCCCATTCGTGATTCATCTTCATGCTCCCCAGCATCGTCGAAAGGATGTACTTAGCAAAATAAGCTCCCTGCGGGTCACGACTGATGAAGCCGGACAGCTGGTAGATGAACCACAACGAGACACCGCGGTGCTGGGCCGGCCGCGTCAGCAAAGTCGTGGCCATCACAAAGCCCTCGCCCTCCGGGCAATGGAAGATCGCCTCTCCCACCGACGCGCTCGCCGCCGTCGCCATGCCTTGCCCGTATCGCGCAACCTCAGCGTTGAGCGTCTGCGTTTCCCGCTGTAATACCCCCGACTGAGTGATTCGGGGTTGCCGGCAAAGCTTCCAAGCGGGATAGTGCTCTGCGACTTGGACTCCGTTCAAGTAGTGGGCGATCAGAGTCCCGCCGAATACCTGCCCTTCGCGCAACCGAGCCATCTGCGTGGCAGGGTCAGGCTCGCGGCGAGGCATCAGATCATAGTCGCCGACGAAAATGCGAATCGCCCCGTCCGGGGAAATCGCGCTTATGGCCGAACGCACATCGACTGGGCTAAGCCGCCGGATCCCCCCGCTGACCTTCCAGCCACGGGGCACATCGATCGTGTAGGCACCCTCGTTCGGCTCCCGCCACGTTTCGAAAGTCACTGTCTCGGCGCTACGCTCCAAGGTGGACGAAACCCTGAAGGGAAGCAGCACACCAAGCGCAAAGATGACAACCAAACTCCAACGACATTGAATCACGATCAGTCGGCAACGCCGAGAATGACCGAAGACGCCTTGATCACCGCGGTTGCTGGCATTCCCTTCTTCAATCCCAATGCCGCAACGGAATCGTGCGTTATCGTGGCGTGTATCGCGGCGCCTGCGGACAGGCCAATCGTCACCTCTGCCTCGACTGTTCCGTCTATGACATTCGTGATAGTGCCGGAAAGGGAGTTCCGTGCGGAAAGTCGGACACCGGCGCTGTCCGTCAAAACCAGTACTGATGATGCCTTCACAAGGACAAAGACCTCCTTGCCGACCGCCAGCCCAAGGCTCTTCACGCTGCTGCTGGTGACAATCGCGGTAATCTTGTCGCCGCCGCCGATTGTTACGGTAACCTCGTCGTTTACTGCCCCATGCTGCAGGTGGCTAATGGCGCCCTTGAGTATGTTGCGAGCGCTGATTTTCACGTTGCATCCTTTCGCGTTACCCGAACCGGAATGTTCCATCATACGGCGCCATTTGGAACCGCGGATCCAGCGGCTCTTACCGGCATGCTGGCGTGACGCAATGGCGGCAAATACTTTAATGTCTTGGCCCGCAGATAGGAATCCTGAGAATGGCTCGTCGTACCCCACACCATAAACTCGTTGGTAAGCTCGTTCTGGAGACGGAACTCGGCGCCTTTCTCGGTGATACCCGCATCCGCCTGCTCGAAGCGATCGACCAGTACGGTTCCATTTCCCATGCCGCCAAGACGGTTCCGCTGTCCTACAAGGCAGCCTGGGATGCCGTCGATACCATGAACAACCTGGCCGATGAAGCGCTGGTGGAACGATCCGTCGGTGGCCAGCATGGAGGTGGAACCAAGCTCACGGACTACGGCCGGCGCATGGTGGCGTTCTACCGCGCGATGGAGGAGGACTATCAGGGGATTCTCGACCGTGTCGCGAAAAAACTCGGCAAAGACGGCGCCGGTGATATACGCCAATATCGCAACCGGATTCGCCGAATGGCGATGAACACTAGTGCTCGCAACCAGTTCGCTGGACCTATTACGGCATTACGCGAGGGCGCGGTGAACTTTGAAGTGTGCCTGCGCCTTGATGAAGAGAACGAACTAACTGCGATCATCACCCGGGAAAGCGCGGAACGGCTGGGTCTCGCCATTGGCAAGGAGGTTTACGCCTTCGTCAAGGCCTCGTCGGTGATTCTTATGACGGGCCGGGCGATTCGTACAACAGCGCGCAATCAGCTTTGGGGAACCGTGTCCGACCTGCATCGTGGCTCCGTCAACGACGAAATTGTGCTTACGCTGCCGGGCGGCCGCAAAATCATCGCAGTCATAACCCACGACAGCGTTCAGAGGCTCGGACTGGTCGAGGGCGCATCGGCCTGCGCGCTGTTCAGGGCTTCGAGCGTAATCCTCGCTACTTTCGATTAGCCCCCAGGCGGTACGCGAGCGCTCCGCTCCACCGTACCGTGTTCACGGAGCTTGTCGCATTGCCGACAAAGCCACCTTTCGTTGTATACATGGTTACATACCATGCTTTTGGCAACGCCGTCTCCCGTGCACTTATCGTTGGGAAACCCCTTCGTTTAATAGCAGATTTGCGGTCTGTCGCAATTTAGGCGTCCGCTGGCATATCCTTTGCTTTTCTCGATTCATTATGTAGTCGGAGTTATTGCGGCCTTTTGTTGTGCCATTTGTTGTCTGCCGAAAAGACCACCGGCGGACGAGAAAAGCAGAAAAGCTGCCCTCAGGAGATAGCAATGAAGGCTCCCACCAATCTTGCCCGCCGTCGCCTGCTCGGTGCCGTCGCCGCAGGCGCCGCGTCGATGGCAACGGCACCCTTGCGCGCGGAGCCAAGACCAGTTGTCGTATTGACCTCCTACCCCGATGAAGTCGCCTCTCGCTTCAAAGCGGCCTTCGAAAAGACCCATCCAGAATTCCACCTCAATGTGCTCTGGCGAAAATCCGTCGATGCCTTGGCCTACCTGCGCGGGCCCCAGCAAAGCCAGGTTGATGTCTACTGGTCGGCCTCGCCGCGAACGTTTGCCACGCTGGCCAAAGAAGGCGCATTGCGCAGGCTCGATGTCGATCGCACGGGCTTACCCGACCGTTTGGGCAGCACGGCCTTGGCTGACCCGGACGGCTACTACGTTGCCACGGAAGTGGGAACTACCACCGAGTCAATTCGATCCGTTCGCCGCCGCAGCCATGGGCGACTTTGCCTACAACGCTGAAATGGCTCGACCGCGAATGGGACTGACGACCGAGATTTTCGAGCAGTTTCTAGCAACCCCACATGATGACATGGCGCGGATCTTCGGGCGCGTGTGCACCGTGCCGAGGCTGCCGCCAAGCCCGTCGCGGCGGCGCGCCGTTTGTTGTCACAGCCACCAATCAGCGAATCGGATGCCGCCGATAACGCGCTGCTGCTAATCTTCCAAAATCACCTCGAGAGCCCAGGCGACACATCCGCCGCACAGGCCGCAGCCGCTTGGCGAGCCACCAGCGAGCGTAATCGTCAGGAGGCAAAAGCCGTGCTCGATCAAACCGGGGCGTGAGAAAGTCGGTCAACATAAGACGCCTACCCATGCCGTAGGCATATGGTGTGATCTGGGTCGTCATCCTCCGTGCCGGGGCCAGGCCCGATTGAACACGCAGCAGCGAAACTGGCAACGCTCGCGCAGCGCAGCGCGAGAAATGGCACGCTTTGCCGTGTGCACAAGCGTTTTAGATTGCGCGCGGAGTCATGATCAATGCAGTCGACCGGGAACACGACCATTTCCGCCCAAGCGACGGCGGAGGCAAGCATCCCCTTGCGATCTTCGAGCCCGCCGTCGTGCCGTTGAAATTCGCCTCCATGTCTGAGCACGAGGTCCCGGATAGCGGGGGTCGAACTGGGGCGGCCGCCGACATAAAGCACGCGGCGCCCGCGCAGTCGTTCGTCGAGGCGCCGACCCGGCGTCGACCCCTCATCGCTCAAGTCGCGCAGCTCGGTCTCCGCGGCCGCCATTTCGTGGCGTAGCGTCGACACATACCGCTGCAGATGCTCAAGGCCGTCTCCCAATCGAGTCACCTCGGCTTGGGCCGCGGCCGCCGCCTGTTCAGCCCGTTCGCGTCGCTCGGTATGCAGCGCAACGAGCGCTGTACCCGCCTCGATGCCCTCACGTCGCGCCCGCTCTATCAAATTGCTGTCCTGCGGGATGACCGAACTCTCCACCCGATGCAGGCCATCAAGCTCCTGCTGCAAGCGCTCGATCATGCGGTCGCGCTCCGAGACCAAATCCTGCGATCGCAGCACCTGTTGGTCGAGCCGCTCGCGCAATTCGGCGTTTTCCGTCTCTAGCGCTACGAGCCTGCGAAGATCTGCCCGATTGGCCGCTCCCACAAGGTGCGAGAGCATATGTACCTCGCCAAAAACCTTCTGACGCAGTTCGTGGGTGGCATCGCGGTGTGTCAACACCGCCCAGTAGGCCCCAGGAATCTCGACCTTTTTACACGACTCCTCCCAAAGAGCACCAAGCGCCACTGGGTCGCGCACCCGGGCAAAGTGCTGGACACTCGCTTCATGGCGACGATCAAGGGCCTTGTTCAGCGCCTTGGTCTCCGCGCCACCCTGAGCAGCCAGACGCACCGCCTCATGGTGAACGTCCAGGTCGCTGGCTCCAACGACATTGATAAAGCGCGCCATTAGCTTGCGCAGCTCCAACGTGCTCAAGCAAGTCCCGATCACCGAAAAAAGCAGATTCGTGTTCAGCTGTGCCAGCCGGGCGCGGCCGTTCGAAGGCCTGTCGTCACTACCGTCGACTTGCGCCCCGACATCTGCAGACGCGATTTGCCCGGCGTGCGTCAAACCAACCGCCGCAGCGATTGGGGATTTGTCGAGTCGAAATGGTGGATTCATTGTCTGGCCAAACACGAGCGTCATACCCGGTTGAAGCCCTCACTAAATTCGCTACTGCACAAACGGCCAATAGCGAAAAGTAGGGCTTACCCACCTGCGATTAGAGCGCGCGTCACAATCGGTGGTGGCACGTGCCTTGCATACTCGTCCCTGGCTGCGGATCGAAGAGATTCGCTGGAAACCACAAAAAAATGCCCTCCAAGAACTTCCCCCTCGGGGCCTTAGCCAAATTCCTCCAAGCGGCCATACACGTATCGCACTCGTCAACGGGTCCGAGCAATGGGTCACCAAATGGAACGCCAGACAGGTGTCGAGATAGTCGGCACCCTAGAGCACAGACTCAAACCCTTCGAAATGCGGTGGCCCAAGGTAAAGCCCACGCTGCTGGCCCGCAGTGGCATGGGCCGCGCGAAAGGCCTCGGAGCGCGTCCATGCCTCGAATGCCGCCGCACTTTCCCAGGTGGAATGAGAAACAAACACCGTCGCCTGCGTATCGCCGGGTCCTTGCAGGAGATGGAAACTTTGAAAACCCGGCACGCCAGCCAAGTGGCTGTCGCGCTGGCGCCAGACCTCGATGAATTCGGACTCGCGGCCGGGAGCAATGCGAAATCGATTCATGGCGATGAACATGGTGTCTGGTTCCTTCAAGAGGTAATTGTGCGAGAAACGAGTACAACTTCAACCGGCTCGAGGGCTGCCCACGTCAGGCCCGATTTGCAGCATCTGCGGCTCTTCATCCGGCATGAAGATGGACGCGCGGCCCAGCATGCCGTCATTGCCCTAGAGGTACTCGTGCCGCAGTTCCACCTCGCCATAGACAAGCTTCTCGACCTGGACCATGCGGCCGGCCGCGTCGTAGGCTGCGCGAAAGTAGGTATTAAGCCTCGCGGGCCAGTTTCTCGACGAGATTGCGCGGCAAGCTCACGCCCCGATACGTAAGAAAGTAGCGCAGGGACCGGCAAAGTCTCGATGTTCGACATGTATCTTGCGGGCCGCAGTGATGGACAAGAGCAATACGCTATGACGGCGAGAGAGCGGATTTCTTCTGTGCATGGTACCGGAGATGCAGCAGCTTGCGCCGGCGTTGCGCGGTCCCTGCACTCTGGGATGGGAGGCGATCCTTGAGGCGCAGCGGCGATAAAAATGATTAGCGGACGCGTGGTCGGTATTTCGTACCCGGGCAAGATCGCTTACGCGACGGGCGACTTCAAGGCGCGCAATATGGGTACCCTCGTGAAATACCTGCTACATATGCGGTTCAATGACGCAATTCACCTGAACAACAACACCGGTATCGGTTTGGGCTCCGGCGTTCATACCGACGACCATCAATTCGTGCGCTGGAGAGCGATGCGTACAGCGAATTTCTGGTGGTCGCCAGCTGGGCAACGGCTCACAGGTCGTACCCAAAAGCCAAAATCACAGCTTTCGCCTTGTCCGACGTCAGGTACTTGATAAGCGCAATGGCGGCGATATTGTCCCTGCCCTTTTTGAGGATCACCGCGTCCTGACGAATTTGTGAATAGAGGTTCGCAGGCAACACCCAGGCCGAGCCTTCGGGGATCCTTCCATCCTTAAATACCTGCGAAAGCGCTACGAAGCCG
>Ga0181523_10004931_pt1 | contig 11272 bp, 10 predicted proteins | sample PEATcosm2014_Bin_43_FD_119752 | JGI IMG/M metagenome (GOLD analysis project Ga0181523, IMG submission 119752) | Peatland microbial communities from MTU Mesocosm Facility, Houghton, MI, USA - PEATcosm2014_Bin05_30_metaG | ecosystem: Environmental > Terrestrial > Soil > Wetlands > Peat | place... | reverse complement strand
CAGCAAAGCGCCACACTCGATCTGCGGCTGCCGAGCCTCTCGCCGTTCGCCGCGCTCGCCGGGCAACAGATGCACGGGGATGCGACGATCAAGGGGCAGCTCGTGCGCCGCCCCAGCGATGTGAGCCTCAAAATGGATGCCAGCGTCGCACTGTCCGGCAATGAGCCGGCGTGGGCGGCACCGCTCGGCGAGCGCGTGGCGCTGCAGTTGTCGGGCGCGCTTTCCGGCGAGGCCGTCAGCATCGAGCGGCTGCGGTTGGACGCCCGTGCGCTGACGCTGTCCTTGAGCGGCAGCGCGGCTCGGCAGGGCGGCAATATTCAGGCTCGCTGGGAGCTGAACGTCGCCGACCTGAATCGGGTGGCCCCCGAATTGAAGGGCGCGCTGCAGGCAGCGGGACGCTTGAGCGGGACGCCGGCCTCGCTCACGGCAGATGCCAATCTGACCAGCACGCTGTCGATCCGCGACTCGCCGAGCGGCACGGTGTCGGCCGAGCTGCATGCGAGGGGTCTGCCGTCGGCTCTGAACGGCACCGTACAGGCGCGTGGAAACATCGATGGAGCGCCGCTCGAGCTCTCGGTGGCAATGGCGCACGAGCCGCGCGGCGGGATGCGCGCAACCATCCAACACGCGGATTGGAAAAGCGCCCATCTCGAGGGCGAGATCGACCTCGAACCCGTCATCAGCAATTCTCGAGGCCAGGTGCGCATGCGGCTGGGTCAACTTGGCGATCTTGACCGGATTCTTGGCGTGAACCTCAAGGGCAGCCTCGAGGGCAGCGCCGGATTCACACCGGTCGGCGGCCGCGCGCATGCGCAATTCGAATTGGATGGGCGCGACCTTGAGGCAGGCCAATTCTCGGGGGCTCTGCACATGAACGGCGAGGGCGACCCGAACGCAGTGGCCGTGCAGCTCAGCGCGCAGACGCCCGACCTGTATGGCGCCCCCGCAAACCTGTCCTCGGGCGCGGTGCTGAACCTCGACGCGCGCGAAATACGCTTGGCGAGCGCGGCTGTGGATTATCGCGGCCAGACGCTCAAGCTGCTTTCACCGGCCGTGCTCTCCGTGGCAAACGGCTGGTCGATCGGGCCGCTGAAGCTCGGTGCCCAAGACGCAGTACTGCAAATCGAGGGGCAACTGACGCCGGCGCTCGACCTGCACGCCGCGCTGCGCCAGGTCAAGCCCGCGCTCGTGGATGCGTTCGTGCCCGACCTGCTCGCCGCAGGAACCATCGAGGGGCAGCTGCGGCTGCAGGGAAGTCTCACGGCGCCCACCGGCGAGCTGACCGTCACCGCCCGCGGCCTGCGCTCGGTGAGCGGCGAGGCCGCCGGCCTGCCGGCAATCGACGTGCACTCGAGCGCAACGCTTGAGGGCGCGGCGGCGGCGATCGAGATGCGCGTCGATTCGAATGGCGTCTCCCTGCTCTCGGTCTCGGGCAGCGTTCCGCTGCGCGAAGAAGGCGCCGTGGACTTGAAGATTCTCGGCAAACTCGATATCGGCCGGGCCAACCCGCTGTTCGAAGCGCGCGGTATGCACGTGACGGGGCAACTCACCGTGGACGCCGCCGTGACCGGCAGCACGGCCGCGCCGCAAATCCACGGCACGATCGCGCTCGCAGGCGGCAGTTGGCGCGATTACGCACACGGAATGAGCCTCTCACGCATCAGTGCGGAGGTCACCGGCAGCGAGGGGATGCTGCAAATCAAGAGCTTCAAGGCGACCGCGGCGTCGGGCACGGTCACGATGACGGGCAGCATCGGCGCGTTGCAGCCGGGCGTACCGGTGGACCTCAAAATCGTCGCGACCAGGGCGCAGCCGATTGCAAGCAGCATCGTCACCGCCAATCTCAACGCGGATATTCACGTCAGCGGCACCGCGCTGGAACGCATCAACGTCGCGGGCACGATACACGTGAATCGCGCCACCATCGGCATCCCCGACTCGCTGCCGCCGGACGTGGCCGTGCTCGACGTGCGCCGCCGCGGGCAGAAGGCCGCGGCACCCGTTGCAAAGCAGCAGCTGCTCGTCGGACTCGATGTCGCCATCCAGGCGCCGCAGGAAATTCTCGTGCAGGGACGCGGCCTGGACGCCGAGTTGGGGGGCGCGGTCAACATACGCGGTACCTGGGATGCGCCGCAGGTCACCGGCGGCTTCGATCTGCAGCGGGGCAGCTTTACCATCGCCGGCAGCAAGCTCACCTTGACGCCGCCTGGCCGAGTGAGCTTCGACGGCGCCGGGCTCACGCGGAAGATCGATCCGACCTTGGATTTCACGACCGCGCAAATCACCGTGGCGGATGCGACGGTGTATCTGCACATCTTCGGCTATGCAGACGCGCCGCAATTCGACTTCATCAGCAACCCGCCCGGCCTGCCGCAGGACACCATCATGGCCTACCTGCTGTTCGGCGTAAGTCCATCGCAGTTGAGCGCGCTGCAGCTGGCGCAGATCGGCGCGGCAATCGCGACGCTCAGCGGCGTCGGCGGAAGCGGTTACAACCCGCTGGTCGCGCTACAGAAAACCTTGGGGCTCGACCGGCTGTCGGTGGCCACAGCCACCACCACCACGGCCACCGGTGCAACCGAGAACACGGGCGCGGCCATAGAGGCCGGGCGCTACGTCACCAAGCGGGTGTACGTGGAGGCCAGGCAGAGCACCACGGGCACCAGCCAGGTGCAGGTCGACATCGATCTTACCAAGCACTTGAAGCTGCAGACGCGACTGGGCAACGGAACGGCCATCACTCAAGGCACGACGCCGGAAAACGATCCCGGGAGCAGCATCGGGCTCTCTTATCAATTTGAGTATTGAGCGAGGCAACATGAGACCGTTAGTGTTGAAGATGTCCATATCCCTGGACGGTTTCGTTGGCGGGCCGAACGGCGAGGTCGACTGGATCTTCCGGACAATGGGCGATTCGACGGAGTGGGTCATCGACACGCTACGAAATGCCGGCACGCACGTAATGGGGAGCCGTACCTATTACGATATGGCAGCGTTCTGGCCCTATTCGGACACGCCGTTCGCAGCGCCGATGAACGACATTCCCAAGATCATCTTTTCGAGGAATGGAATCAAGAGCGGTACACAGGTCGATAGGACGACGCGTGCGCTCGCCGATGCGAGAAAGGATCGCATTGGGGACCGGCCGCGCGTCACGCCGACGGCGGCGGTCCTGCATTCCTGGGCTGAACCGACGGTGGCGCGCGGCGATCTCGCGGAGGAAGTCGCCCGCCTGAAGAATCAGCCGGGCAATTTCATCCTTGCACATGGAGGCGCGCGGTTCGCCCAGAGTCTCGTTGCCTCCGGTGTCATCGACGAATATCGGCTGGTCATTCATCCGGTTGCGCTGGGCCGGGGCCAACCGCTTTTCTCCGGACTGCGCAGCCCAGTAGATCTGCGATTGATCAGTGCGACCCCGTTCGGCTCAGGCGTCGTGGGAGCCGTCTACAAGGCGGCATGAATCTTCACAAGATCCGCGAACACTGTCGGCACGTCGAAACATTGCGCCGCACGGTGCGGCCGGGTGATAGTATTTTGCAATGCAAACGCAGTTCACCGAGGGCTTGATCGAGAAGCGATCGATTGACTACGTGCCGATCGCCGAGCGCCACGGCAAGGTGTGGCATCTGTGGCCGGTGTGGTTTTCGGGGGACGCGCACCTCGCCACGGTCGCCACCGGCGTCGTCGGCGTCGCTCTCGGAGGGAACCTCATCTGGATGAGCGTCGCAGTGGTGCTCGGCTCGGCCTTGGGCACTTTCTTCATGGCCTTTCATTCCACCCAAGGCCCGCAGCTCGGGCTGCCGCAGATGATCCAATCTCGGCCGCAATTCGGATATGTGGGGGCGCTGCTCGTGTGGGGCGTCGCCCTGATCGCCTACATCGGATTCAATGCGTTCAATCAGATCCTCGCCGCACAAACCCTTCATTCGCTCTATGGCGTCGATCAAGGGCCGACCGAGCTGATTTTCGCGCTGCTGTCGGTGTCTCTCGCGGTGGTCGGGTACGATGTGATCCACATCGCGCAACGCTGGATTGCTTATGTATTGATCGGCGCGCTGCTGGTCTTCACGGCGGCCGTGCTGATGAGGACGCATCTGTCGGCGCAGCAGCTCGCCTGGCGGGACTTCCCCGTCGTGCCTTTCCTGGCGCAATTCTTCGCGGCCGCCGCCTATCAGGTGTCCTGGTCGATTTATGTATCGGATTACTCGCGCTATCTGCCGCGCGACGTGGGCGTGAGCGCCTCGTTCTGGTGGACCTACCTCGGTGCGTTCATCGGCGGTTCGTGGACCATGCTGGTCGGAACGGTGTCCGCGGCGCTGTATCCGAAGTTGGAGTTCGCCACCGCGGTGCGCGCGGCGGCGGACGCGGTGATACCCGGGTTCGGTAAGCCGCTCCTGCTCTGCTCGCTGCTCGGACTGGTGACGATCACCACCCTGAATTTCTACGGTGCGTCCCTGACGCTGTTGAGCGTCGCCGATTCGCTGAAGCCGAGCCGCCCCACGCTTGCCAAGCGGATGCTCACCTTGATCATATCAACCGTGGCGGCCAGCAGCCTTGCGCTCGCCTCGACTGAGAATTTCGTCGCGAAGTTCGGCGAATTTCTCGCCATCCTTTTGTACCTTTTCACGCCGTGGACGGCGATCAACCTGGTGGATTTTTACTGGGTGCGCAAAGGACACTATTCGGTGCGGGAAATTTTCAACCCGCACGGCATGTACGGCCGCTGGAATTGGCGGGGTCTGCTGGCCTACGGTGTGGGATTCGCCGCGATGGTGCCGTTCTTCAGCGTCGAAGGGCTCTACGTCGGCCCGGTCGCGGCGGCGCTCGGCGGCGCGGACATCGCGATGCTGATCGGACTGCCGGTATCCACGGTGGTCTATCTGTGGGCCTGCCGTTCGCTCGATGTCGAGGCCGACCGGCGCCGCGCGGAGGCGGCCGACGTCGGACTCGATCCCGCGGTCCCGTAGGCTTTCGGCGCGTGCGTAGATTACCATGCGGGAATGGAACACGACGATGAGCACGGGCCGCACAGCGACCTGAGTGACATTGAACGGCGCGTCCGCGCGCTCGAAACTCTGCTGACCGAGAAGGGCTATATCGATCCGGCGGCGCTCGATGTACTGATCGACACCTACCAGACGAAGGTCGGCCCGCGCAACGGCGCCCGGGTGGTCGCGCGGGCCTGGATCGATGCCGAGTTTCGCGAGCGGCTGCTGCGCGATGCGACCTCCGCGGTGGCCGAGCTTGAGTATTCAGGGCGGCAGGGCGAGCATATCGTGGCGGTGGAGAATACCGCGGACCGGCACAACCTCGTGGTGTGTACTCTCTGCAGCTGCTACCCGTGGCCGCTGCTCGGTGTGCCGCCCGTCTGGTACAAGAGTGCGCCGTACCGCTCGCGGGCCGTGCGCGACCCTCGAGGCGTACTGGCCGAATTCGGCGTGACACTGCCGGCGAGCACTCAAATTCACGTCTGGGACTCCACTGCCGAGGTGCGCTATCTCGTGATTCCGCGGCGCCCGCCGGGCACCGAAGCGTGGGGCGAGGAGGCGCTCGCGGCGTTGGTCACGCGCGATTCGATGATCGGCACCGGCCTCGCGCGCAGCACGGCGGGGGTCTGACCGTGCATTACCTGAGCCACGCGGATCTCGGCGGGCAGAGCGGCTTCGGGCCGATCGTGCCGCAACCGCAGGGCGAGGTGTTCCACGCCGCGTGGGAAGCGCGGGTGTTTGCGCTCACGCTCGCCATGGGCGCGACCGGAAGCTGGAATCTCGACATGGCGCGCTCGGCGCGCGAGACTCTGCCGAATTACCTCGAGCTGAGCTATTACGAGATCTGGCTTGGCGGACTCGAGCGCCTGCTGAGCGCGAGCGGTCTGGTCGGTCCGGACGAACTGGCCGCCGGGCAAGCGCTGCGGCCCGCGGCGCCGATCCCAAGGGTGCTCGCGGCCGAGCAGGTGCCGAGCCTGCTCGCGCGCGGCTCTCCCGCGGCGCGGCCGCCGCCGGGCCCGGCTCGGTTCGCGCTGGGACAGCGCGTCCGGGCGCGCTCGCTCGAGGCGCCGTACCATACGCGCCTGCCGGGGTATTTGCGGGGCCGAATCGGGGTGATCGAACGCGTGCACGGCGCCCATGTGTTCGCGGATTCGCATGCGCGGGGCCTCGGCGAGGATCCGCAATGGCTGTACACGGTCGTGTTCGATTCCCGCGACCTGTGGGAAGCTGCCGCCGGTCCCGGCCACTGCGTATCCTTCGATGCGTGGCAGCCGTATCTCGAGAACCCTTGAGCGAGCTCGATGCACTGACCGGACTGCCCCGCGATGCCGGCGGGCCGGTGTTCGCGGCGCCGTGGCAGGCGCAAGCCTTCGCGATGGCGCTCGCGCTGCACGAGCGGGGAGTGTTCGCGTGGAGCGAGTGGGCCGCGGCGCTGTCGTCCGAGATTCAAGCTGCTCAACGGGCCGGCGACCCCGACCTCGGGGATACCTACTACGATCACTGGCTGAAGGCGCTCGAGTCTCTGGTCGCCGCCAAGGGTATCGCCTCGGCTGCCGAACTCGGACGTTATGCGCGCGCCTGGCAACGCGCCGCGCAACGCACGGCGCACGGAGCGCCGATCGTTCTCGGAGCGGCGGACCTTCAGGACTGAGGAAGATCGGGGCGCCTAGTTTTTCAGGCGGTATCCGGTCTTGAACACCCAGGCGACGACCGCGAGACATATCGCGAAGAAGCCGATGGTCATGCCGAAGCTCATGGCGACGTTCACATCCGCCATCCCGTAGAAGCACCAGCGAAAGCCGCTGATCAAATACACGACCGGATTGAACAGGCTGAATGCGCGCCACGCCGGCGGCAGCATGCTGATGGAGTAAAACGCGCCACCCAGGAAGGTGAGCGGTGTCACCACCAGCATGGGAATGAACTGCAGCTGTTCCCAGCCGCGCGCCCAGATGCCGAGTATGAAGCCGAACAGGCTGAACGTGACCGCGGTCATGACCAGGAAAGCGATCATCAGACCGGGATGCAGTATTTTGATCGGCACGAACAGCGAGGCCGTGGCGAGAATCACCAGGCCGAGGACGACCGACTTCGAGGCCGCCGCACCGACATAAGCGATGACGATTTCGACATAGGAGATCGGCGCGGACAGCAGCTCGTAGATCGTGCCGATGAATTTCGGAAAGAAGATTCCGTACGAGGCGTTGGCCAGGCTCTCGGTGAACAGCGCCAGCATCATCAGACCCGGAACGATGAATGCGCCGTAGCGCACGCCGTCCACGGCGCTCATGCGCGATCCGATGGCCGCGCCGAACACCACGAAATACAGAGACGTGGTGATGACCGGCGTGACCAGACTCTGGACCAGCGTGCGCAGTGCGCGGGCGATCTCGAATTTGTAGATGGCCCACACGCCATGGCCGTTGAATTCGATGCGTGCCATCGCGCGGTTCACCTGCGCTCGCTCACCAGCTTGACGAAAATATCCTCCAGCGAGCTTTGCTGCGTCTGCAGGTCCTTGATGTCGATCTTGAGATCACCCATGCGCAGCAGCAGCGCGGGAATATCCATTGCACGGGACCCCTCGTCGGTGAGCACCAGTTCCCGGCCGCCGTCCTTGAGCTCCAGACCCCACGGCTCGAGCTCGGTGGGGATACGCGCCATCGGCTGCTCGAGGTGCAGCGTGAGCTGCTTGCTGCCGAATTTCTTCATCAGCGCCTCCTTGGTCTCTACCAGGACCAGCGCGCCCTTGTTGATGACTCCCACCCGGTCGGCCATCTCTTCGGCCTCCTCGATGTAATGCGTCGTCAAAATGATGGTCACCCCCCGGGCGCGCAGACCGCGCACCAGATTCCACATGTCGCGCCGCAGTTCGACGTCCACACCTGCGGTCGGCTCATCGAGAAACAGGATATCCGGCTCGTGCGACAACGCTTTGGCGATCATCACGCGCCGCTTCATGCCGCCCGACAGCTCCATGATCTTGCTGCCGCGCTTGTCCGACAGCGACAGGTCGCGCAGCAGTCGCGCCACGTAGTCCGGATTCGGAGCACGGCCGAAAAGCCCCCGACTGAACGTCACGGTGGCCCAAACCGTCTCGAAGGCGTCGGTGGTCAGCTCCTGGGGTACCAGTCCGATCTTCGCGCGCGCCGCACGGTAATCGCTCACCACATCGTGGCCGTCGGCGGTGACGCGGCCGCTGGTCAGGGTGACGATTCCGCAGATGATGTTGATGAGCGTCGTTTTGCCGGCGCCGTTCGGGCCGAGCAGCGCGAATATCTCGCCCTTCTCGATCTCGAGATTGATGGGCTTCAACGCCTGGAGGCCCGACGCGTACGACTTGGTGACGTTCTCAATCGAGATGATCGGGGGCATTCGCGATCCGCTTGATCAGGGCCCGGGTGAATTCCGCGGTGCTCGCCTTGCCGCCGAGATCGCCGGTGCGCACCTTGTCCACGTTGAGCGTCTCGCCGATCGCCGTGCGCAATCGCCGGGCCAGGCGCGGCAGCCGGCAATGATCGAGCATCATCGCCGCAGCGAGCAGCAGCGCGGTCGGATTGGCGATGCCCTTTCCGGCGATATCGGGGGCGGAACCGTGCACCGCTTCGAATATCGCCGCATCGGCGCCGATGTTCGCGCCGGGAGTCATGCCCAGCCCGCCCACCAATCCGGCGACCAGATCGGAGAGAATGTCGCCGAACAGATTGGTGGTCACCAGCACGTCGAACTGCCAGGGATTGAGCACCAGCTTCATGGCGCAGGCGTCGATGATCACCGTCTCCAGGATGAAGCGGCCCCTGTATTTGCGCTCGTACAGCTCCAGCCCGGTCTCGAGAAAGATGCCGGTGAGCGCCTTCATGATATTGGCCTTGTGAACGATGGTGACTTTCTTGCGCCCGCAGGCGAGCGCATGCTCGAACGCGAATTCCAGAAGACGCCGGCTCCCCTGGCGGGTATTGACGCCGGTGGCCATCGCGACCGCGTGCGGATCGTCGTCGATCTGGATGTAGTGTTCATGGCCGATGTACAGTCCCTCGAGGTTCTCGCGTACCACGACGAGGTCGATGTCGTCGAAGCGTCCGCCCGGGATGAGCGTGCGGGCGGGGCGCAGATTGGCGTACAGCTTGAATTCCTCGCGCAGGCGGACGTTCGAAGATCGGTAGCCGCCGCCCGACGGCGTCTCGAGCGGCCCCTTCAGGGCCAGACGCGTGCGTCGAATGCTGTCGATGGCCGCCTGCGGCAGCGGATCCTGCGCCGCCTTCGCGCCCTCCATACCGGCGGCCTGCCGATCCCAGTGGAACGGCGCCCCCAGCGCATCGAGCGCGGCAAGCGTGGCGTCGACGATCTCGGGTCCGATCCCGTCTCCGGGGATCAGCGTGGCGGGAATGGGTTGCGACATCGGCGAGCTCATGGGGTCGGCGTAAAGGTTTAGCATACTAGAACTTAAGTTCAGGAGCTGCCGATGGGCAACCAAGAGATCATCGGCGCGACGCGCCGCTGGCTGCAAAAGGCCGTCATAGGGCTCGAGCTGTGCCCGTTCGCCGAGCGTGCGCACGACAGCGGCCGCGTGCGCTACCGTGTGAGCGAGCAGCGCTCGGCGGCGGCCTTATTGGAGGAGCTGCGCGCGGAATTGCGCCATCTGCATGCCGAGGACCCGCGGCGCTGCGAAACGACGCTGCTGATCCACCCGTGGACGCTCACGGATTTCTTCGAGTACAACGATTTTCTCGAGGTGTGCGAGGCGGCGGTGGCCGATCTTGGCTTCGAAGGAGAGCTGCAGATCGCGAGCTTTCACCCCGAATACCAGTTCGCCGGCACCCGATCCGGCGACATCGAGAACTTCACCAACCGCTCGCCCTATCCGATGCTTCATTTGCTGCGTGAAGCGAGCATCGAGCGCGCGCTCAGATCGGTGCCGGACCCCGGCGAGATCTACCGGCGCAACATCCGCACGCTGCGCGCGCTGGGGTACGAGGGCTGGAGGAAAATGTGGGCCGACTAGCCACCTTCCGGCGCAAAAATGAGCTCCTTGCGCATCGGCACGAACTCGATGCTCTCGCCGCAACCCAGGTCATAGCGCACCGGCGCCGACCCGACGTAGCCGCGCGCGGAGTAGAGCCTGACGCCGGGCAGGGTCGCCATGAGCTCAGCCCGCGAAAATCCCCATGCACGCGCCTCGCGCTCGCACCGATCGAGGAGCAAGGAGCCGATGCCGCGCCGCGCCTTGGCCGGATCGACGAAGAAGGCGCGAATTTTTGCCGCTTGAGTGCGAGGATCGAGCAGCGTGGAGTCGCGCCCCGCGCGCGCATCGCCGCCGAACAAGGTGGCGCGAAAGCTCCAGCCGCCGCAGCCCGCCGGCAGCCCGTCGTCCTCGGCCACGAAATACGTCTGATCGTCCAGCAGCTGGGTGTCGACCCCGAATGCCCCGCGCAATGCGCCCTCGATCTGGCTCCTACGGTAATCGGCGCTGCTCAAGCCGCGGGCCGAGCGCGCGATCAGTTCCTCGAGCATCGGGATATCGGCACGCGCCGCGGTGCGCAGCACCACGGTCATAAAATAATGAGTGCGGAATTCATCGGCTGAATATACCCGTTGTCGCGCCGGAGTATTCAGCCAGCAGCGGTTGACGTAGACTCTAGGGCTGGCGCGGCGGCTGTCGCTGAGCGGAAAAAGCGCTATAGAGGCCCACCTAAAATGACAATGAGTATCATCGTTCGCGCGACGCCAATGCTGATCTGCGGCGCGTTGGCCGCCGCCGCCGCCGGGGCGTCCGAGTTCCCCACGCCCTTGCCGGCGGACCCGCCGCTCAAGGTCGAGACGCTGCCCTCGAAGTACCCGACGAGCTGGGCGTTTCTCAACTACGCCGGCGATTGGATCGAGCTGCGCAATGTGGGCGGCGACAGCCGCGAGGTCCGGGGCCTGCTGCCGGTGCGCGATTCGGCGACGCTGCTGGTCGCGGACAAGCGGCCCGAGGTGTATGTGGCCGACACGGTGTGGTCGCGCGGCGTGCGGGGGACGCGCACCGACTTCATCACCATCTACGACAAGCAGACGCTCAATGCCGTGGGTGAAATCGTGCTGCCCGGCACCAAGCGCGCGCTGATCACGGCGATGGAAGGCATGTTCGCCTTCACCGACGATCAGCGCATGGCGCTGGTTTTTAATTTCACGCCCGCTTCCTCCGTGACGGTCGTCGATCTGGTGAAGCGCCAGCCGGTGGGCGAGATCGAAATCCCCGGCTGCTCGCTCGTGTATCCCGCCGGTAATCGCGGCTTTTCGACCCT
>Ga0181523_10004930_pt1 | contig 11274 bp, 9 predicted proteins | sample PEATcosm2014_Bin_43_FD_119752 | JGI IMG/M metagenome (GOLD analysis project Ga0181523, IMG submission 119752) | Peatland microbial communities from MTU Mesocosm Facility, Houghton, MI, USA - PEATcosm2014_Bin05_30_metaG | ecosystem: Environmental > Terrestrial > Soil > Wetlands > Peat | place... | reverse complement strand
CTGGCTAGGAACAGCTCGATTACCGCAAGTCTTTGCCTAGGGAAGGGATACGGCGGGCTTCCATGCAGCAGGCATCTCCAAGACCCCTTCTAGGAAGGGAACAACGTGTTGAAAGATCACAGGGCCCCACTCGCCCTCTCGGCTCTTTCGACGCAGGGTGCCCCAGGTCAGATTTTCTACCTGGGTCTTGGGGTTCTCCCTTCCTCTCTGTGAACTTTGTGTCTTCTGTGCTCTCTGTGTAATCTTCCTCTTTCTTCAACTTCTCTCTGTGACCTCCGTGTTCCGATCTCTGTGAACTCTGTGTTACCGTCCCTCTTCGCTTCTATCTTCTCTTCTACCGAAACCGTCAACTGAAAACTGTCAACTGAAAACTTGCTCCCGGCCACCGTCCCTCTTTTCATCCCTCCAATGTCCGCGCGAACACCACCCTGTGACCCATGCCACAATTCGTTTTCGCCCCAGGAAACCATCGTTGCCTGTCCTTACGTACATACCTATGCCCAACCCACTCATTCCCATCAACTTATTCGCAATTCCACCACCCGTTGCCATCCCAGCTTTCCTCCCCTCCTATAATGCCATTCTAGCCAACTGTTCACTTTTAGACAGACGCCTCCTCGCCTTCCCCCTACCATTTCTAGTGGGGTTGGCGCTCCCTGACTCCTACGTTCTTTCCTTATCCAGAGAGCACCGCCAACCCTGAGTGAGGCGTTTATGTCCCACGCCGCTGACAGCGATGCCCAATCCTACTTGGCCAGTGTGCGCCCACTTGGCACTTCCTCTTCTCACAGGTGCCGCCCCCTCCACGTCCTCTTCATTCATCGCGATTCCGCCACAATTGATTCCTGCCTCCACGCGCTCAAGAAGGGCCAATTCATCGTCACCTCCGATTCCGTTTCCAGCCTCGCCCTCTGCGCTCGCCACCGTGGGTCCCCCGCCCACGACGTCATCATCGTCGAGTACCCCAGCCCCAGCATCAAAGGCCCCCAGGCCCTGCAACTCTTTCTGCAAACCGTCCAGCAGAGTGCTCTGGTTTTCATAACCGCCGGCCCCGCCGCGCAATTCCTCGCCGAACTCTCCGCACACGGCCCCTTCGAGTACGTCGAGCGTCAAAATATTTCTCAATTGCCCATGGTCGTTCGCCGCGCCCTCAAGGAAAAGAAGCTCCGTTCCGAACTCGAAGAGGTGGAAAAAGCGTTACGCCATTCGCAAGCCGTCTTCCGCGCACTCGTCGAAAATCCTACCTACGGCGTCTGCCACTGCGATGCCCAGGGCAATTTTCTCGATGTCAATCAGGCCTTCGCCTCCATGCTCGGCTACGCCTCCCGGGACGAACTTCTCGCCGCCAATCGCGATTCCCACATCATTCTCGGCCTTGGCCACTCCCGATCCTTGGCCGAAGTCTTCCACGGCTCGGCAACCTTCCAACCCGTTGAACGCGAATGGAAACGCAAGGATGGCACCATCCTCAAAGCCAGCCTCAGCGGCCGCGATGTCCTGGACGAACAAGGCAATTTCAACGGCTGCGAAATCATCATTGTGGATACTACCAAGCAGCGTTCCCTCGAAGAGCATCTTCGCCATCAGGCCCTCAGCGATTCCCTCACCGGGCTCGCCAACCATCGCCGTCTCTTCGACGTCTTGCACTCGGAAATCGCCCGCTCCCAGCGCTCCGGCCGCGAATTCTCTCTCATTCTTCTGGACCTGGATGGACTAAAACAGATCAACGATCATCTCGGTCACCTCGCAGGCAACCGCGCACTTTGCAGGATCGCTCAAGTCCTCAATGACGCCTGCCGCGATACGGACACCGCCGCTCGTCATGGCGGCGACGAATTCGCCGTCGTCCTTCCGGAAACGGGCGTGGCTTCCGCTTCCCTGGTCACTCGCCGTATTTGCGAACTTCTTGAAAATGAATCCGAAGAGCCACATCTCTCCGTCAGTGTGGGCATTGCCAGTTATCCCCGTGAAGCCGATTCCATCGGCGGCCTTCTCTACGCCGCGGATCGCGCTCTCTACGCCATGAAGTCCCAAAAACCCCGCGCCTTCCGTGCCGCCGCCGGCGTCGCCTCGCACCGCGACGCTCCTCCCGAGTTTCGCCAATCGTCCGTGGATAACACCGATATCCGGAGAAGGGAAGCAGCCCAGGAATGAAACCCCACATGAGAGCGCGCCTTCGTCCGCACCTGACTGGCCAGGCACGCCCCTGGGTCTCTTCCGCTCCGTAGTAGCCGCAGGGCGCGTCCCCGCGCCCTGCGGCTTTTCTCCTGGCCGTCTCCGTTAATCCACCCACACCAGTAGCTGAGGGTGCCCCATCCTTCGCCCGCCTCTGGCGGGAAGGGTGGGCTCCGACGCTCTAAAGCCACCTACTTCTTTTTCCTCTCTTAGGTTTGCCGTCCTCTTGGGTTGCCGAAATCTGGTGTTCCCGTTCTAACTCCATCCACTCGCGAGCGTCTCCGCCCTTTTGGAGTGCGGCGGCAAGCCGCCGCTTTCACGGCCCCAACCCCACGAAAAAACACCAATCCCCCGCACCGAACCTCCCGGCGCTGCACCACCCTTCGATTTCTTGGGTTTTATTACCTTCCGAAAACTTTCAACTTTCCCCGTGTTCGCCGGGTTCTTGAATCCTCTTCTCTGTGACCTCTGTGTTCCTATCTCTGTGAACTCTGTGTTACCGTCCCTCTTTCTTCTCCCCCTCCGAAAACTGCCAACTGAAAACTGTCAACTGAAAACTCTTCCTACTCGTGCAACACCACGCTCAACAGCGACGTATTGATCTGCAATCCCCCGTTGTACTTGATGAACCCCAACTTCCGGAATTTGTTCATGAAAAAATTCACCCGCGACCGCGTCGCTCCGATCATCTCCGCCAGCATTTCCTGCGAAACCTTCGGCAGCGTTCCGTGCGGCGTATCTTCCTTCCCGTACCGTGCCAGCAACAGCAGCGCCCGCGCCAGCCGCTTCTCGCTCGAGTTAAACAACTGGTCCACCAGGTCCTCTTCCACCCGGATGTTCCGCGTCAGCATGTGCGCGATGAACAAGTCGGAGAATTCGTGCTCCGTCTTCAGCACCCGCATCATCTCCTGCTTTTCGATGAACAATACGGACGTGGGCACGATCGCCGTTGCCGTCGCCATGGAGACCGACTGACCCGCCAGGCACCCTTCTCCAAAGAACTCCCCCGGCCCCAGCACCGCCACCACCGCCTCTTTACCGCCCTCGTTCGTAACCGAGAGCTTCACCCCGCCCTTCTGGATGTACTTCACACCCAGGGCGCGGTCTCCCTGCGAATAGATTCTTTCGGATCGGCGATACTTTACGATTTGCCGCGCGATCCCGGACGAATCTAAAAAGGCGCGCAAATCAAATGAGGGCGTTCGTAACGCTCTGCGGTTGGCCTTCTTGCCGTTCACTTTGGGCATGTTTAAATAGGGCCCTGCCCAATCCATCTCGCTCTAGTCTGAATTTATTTGATTCCTAATATATACCGCAACTTTCTTGCCTCCGCAAGATGCTCTTTTCGTCAACGGAACGCATATCTTCGCGCCTTCTGCCTCACTCGCAACCCCGCTCGCCCAGCGAACAGAATTCGAAGTTGTATAGAACTGTACAGACGCCATTTTCCATCCGCGTTAGTATGGCCTTGCCGTAATGGACTGGTTCGCTGGTCAGTCCTTCCCCAGAGTTCGTTCCCCACGGCTTTCTGATCGTCAAGGACATCGATCGGTTTTTGAAGTTTACCCTGGAGCTCCCCAGCCTCTCTCCAGACTGCGTCTTCTGGCTAAGGCCTTCGTGGCCCGAAGCCTTCCGTTGTAGCGCAGGGCCAGTCCGCGCTCTATTCAGCCCGCCGCTTTCTGGCGGGAGCCCTGCGGTTTTTCGCTCCTGGCTTCTCCACCATCCGCCCATGCCAGTGGCCTTTTTCGGCAACAAAACTGCGCCGTGCCCCCAGCGCACCGATCTCGAGCAGCACCGTTAGAAAGGAATAAAGTCCATGCCACTCATTCAAATCCTCCTGGCCCTGATCGTCGTCGGCGTCCTCCTGTGGTTGGTGAATCGCTTCATCCCGATGGCCGGAAGCATCAAATCCATTTTGAATGCCGTCGTCGTTATCGCCGTGGTCTTGTGGCTACTCAACGTCTTCGGCTTGTTCCATTCTCTCTCCCGCATTCACCTAGGCACCTAGAGAATGTGCGATGAGCGGCGCAATCCCGCGCTGCCATTCGCGTCCCGGAATTCCAGCTTCAAAAGAAACACCGCGTCCCAGCTTCACACTGACGCGCGCACGGATTCGCACTAAGGAAGGCAACATCATGAATCGTCTTAACACTCTTTCGGCAACAGCACTGTTCCTGCTTCTCGGACTTGCTGTTCCCGCCATCGCACTTCAGGAGAAGCCAGAAGAAAACGCCAAGCCTCCGAAACAGGAGCAGCCGGCTAAGCCGGAAAAGCAGGAACAGGCCAAGCCGGAGAAGCAAGCCCCGGCCAAGTCCCAGCAGCAAACCAAGGCCCCGAAACAAGAAGAGCAAGCCAAGCCCGTGAAACAGGCGCAAGCTACGCCCGAAAAGCAGGAACAAGCCAAGCCCGCGAAACAGGCGCAAGCCAAGACCCAAACGCAACCAAAGCAACAGCAGCCGAAAGCCCAGCAACAAGCTAAGGCTCAGCCGCAGACCAAGCAGCAGCCTAAGCTGCAGACTGCCTCTTCACACGGCGCTCCACAGCGCTCGCAGCAAGCCATGGCCACACAACGCTCTCAGCCAGCTCTCCACCTCAGTGCTCGCGGCAGCGCCCGCATTCCCGACGATCGTTTCCGTGCCAGCTTTGGCAGTGGACACAACTTCCACATGGGCAACCCCGTGATCGTCGGCGGTTTCTCTCGCTTCCAGCAGGGCGGCTTCTGGTTCGGCTTCGTGGACCCTTGGCCCGTCGGCTGGTACTACACCGATGACTTCTACATTGATTACGTGGATGGGGGCTATTACATGTACAACCCCTACTATCCCGGCGCTCGTTTTGCTCTCACCGTCGTGATCTAGGAGCTCTGGTCCGTCACGTCTTTGTTCTGCTTCTTCGTCCCGGCGCGAGAATCGCTCTATCAGCAGCAATCGCGCCGGGGCAGGGAACTCAATCGCAACTGCTTGCAGTCGTTCATAAGGAGCAACTCATGCTTGGAACTGTCTTGATCGTCATCTTGGTTTTGGCGCTTTTCGGAGCACTCCCCCGCTGGTCCTTCAGCCGCAATTGGGGCTATGCCCCAACCGGTGGCATCAGCGTGGTGCTTCTCGTTGTCGCCATTCTCGTTCTTCTCGGTCGCCTTTAGACTTCGTTCCGCCCATTGGTGCACCGCATCGTGCTCCTTCTTGGCGTCGCCGATTGTCTTTCGCCCGAACCACCCTTCGTACCCCGCCGGAGAGACGGGTCACACATAACCCTCTCCTGACCTGAACGTGTTGAAAGTTCTTCAGCCAGCACTTCGTAGCGCATGGAAACGTCTAGAACTGCAGTCTGACCCTGGAGGTCATTAATGAAAAACTATCTCGTAGTTGCAGCATGTCTCTCTCTCGCAGCCGGTGTTGTGTACGCCCAGGATTTGAACAAGGAGCAAAAACGCCTGGAAGAAAGTGGCACCGTCATGCAGGAAGTCCTCAATATTCCCGACAACATTCCTCATGATCTTTTGGAGAAGGCGGAATGCGTTATCGTGTTCCCGTCCGTCAAGAAACTCGCGTTCGGCGTTGGCGCCGAATACGGCCGTGGCGCCATGGTTTGCCGCACTGGAGGACATTTCCGTGGTCCGTGGGGCGCTCCCGCGATGTACGCTCTGGAAGGCGGCAGTTTCGGTTTCCAGATCGGCGGCGAAGCTACCGACCTAATCCTGCTGGTCATGAATGACAGCGGCATGAATTCCATCCTCAGCAGCAAGGTCAAACTCGGCGGCGATGCTTCCGTAGCCGCTGGTCCCGTCGGCCGCGACGCTTCCGCTGATACGGATGCGTGGATGCGCGCCGAAATCCTCAGCTACTCGCGTTCTCGCGGTCTCTTCGCCGGCGTTTCTCTCGAAGGCACCACGCTTCGTCCCGACGATGATGCCAGCGCGCTCGTCTATGGTCACTCCATCAAGGCTAGTGAAATCGTAAGAGGCGAAAGGACTCACGTCCCGGAAACGGGCCGCCACCTAGTCAACGTCCTCGAGAAGAGCGCACCCCGCAACGATTCCAAGGAAGCCGCCTCGAACCGCTAGTTCCGGCGAGCAACCTCTAACAATTAGTTGCCTCACAAGCTGGCCGGGATCTTTAATCCCGGCCAGCAACTTTTTAATTAAGTTGTCATCCCGACCGCAGAGCCACGCTTGTGGATCTGCCCTCATTAGTCATGTCATCCCGACGGCAGTGCCTCGCTCTAGCGACCCCACCCAAACTGTCATCCCGACCGGAGCAACGGCGTCTTCTGCCATTGCGGAGTGGAGGGATCGTGGCACCACCACTGCATCTTGGCTCCCAACATCCTCCGCTTTTCGAGTTTCGCCTTTCCCCCCGCCACCCGCATCCCCTCCAACCGTCACTCTAAAAAGTGTGCAAAACAGAACAGCGCCCCCACCTGATTCCGCATAGCATCGCCCTCCAATCGGCGAGGGAGAACGATATTGGCCACGGGGCTGGGCGGCCGCATGGACCATTTCAACTCTCTCGCCGTTCTTATTTGAGACCCTCTCCCCCCAACCTTCCCCATATCGCAAATCCTACCTGCCGGTGTATGATGATATGGTTCCGTAGCTCAAAGGGCGAATCCCGGCAAAATGCCCGGCAAAACACGGTCTGTCTACTTTCTGGCCCTCCTCCTAGCGGGCATCTTTCTCGCGGCGCAATTGCATTATTGTATGGACTTGAACTCCTGCGCTTTGGATTCCCACGCCTGCCCCATCTGCTCCACCGCGGGCATCGCCGTCGCCACTCCTTCTCTGGTCCTGGCTTTGGTCCCGGCCGTGAATCGGCTTGAAGTTCCTCCCGTGATCGCCGCGGTCTCCATCGTCGTTTTCCGCAATGTAGCGCCGCGCGCGCCTCCCGCCAACTAGCCGTCCGTTCATTTCCCTCGCATTCCCGATTGCCAAAACTGTGCGCCGCTGTCCCATGGGCGCACGAGGAGTTATCACTTGAAGAAAGGTTCTCTATTCGTTGTCGCGCTTCTGCTATTGCCCATCCTTTCACCGGGCCAGCAGACGCCTGCTCCCGCTCCCGCCGCACCAGCCACGCAATCCCCGGCGTCACAACCCGCCTCCACCAATGTCTCTCTCGACGACGCCATCCGCCTCGCACTCCTCCACAACCACGCCTTGCTGGCCATGCGCTCCACCATCCTCCAGAACCAGGCCGAAGAGATCACCGCCAATCTTCGCCCCAATCCCACTCTCGGCCTCGACGCCCAATTCCTCCCCATCTTCCAACCCAACCAGTTCAGCTCCGACTACATCGACCAGCAAGCCCAGTTCGATGCCGGCGTCGGCTACCTCTTCGAGCGGGGCAAGAAGCGCCAGCACCGCCTCAAGGCCGCACAGGATCAAACCACCGTCGTCCGCTCACAGGTTACCGACACCGAGCGCCAGCTCATCTTCAACGTCGGCCAGCAATTCATTGATGTCCTCCTCGCCGAATCCACCCTCGATTTCGCCATCCAGGACCTCAATAGCTTCCAGAAAACCGTGGACATCAGCAACGAGCGCCTCCGCGCCGGTGACATGAGCGAAGGCGATTTCCTCAAAATCAAACTCCAACTCCTGCAATTCCAGACCGACGTTTCCGCCGCCAGGCTCGCCAAGCTGCAAAGCCTCGCCGCTCTTCGCCAACTCCTCGGTTTTGAATCCGTCCCCGATGATTACGACGTTCAGGGCACGCTCGATTACCAGCCCGTCCACGCCGATCTCACTGCCCTGAAAACGCTCGCCGCCATGAATCGCCCCGACCTCCGCGCCGCTCAGCAATCCGTCACTGCCGCGGAAAGCCAGCTCGCTCTCCAGAAAGCCAACGGCAAAATGGACATTACCGGCACGTTCGATTACACCCACACGGCCGGCGTAAATACCGGCGCCTTCTTCTACAACATGCCTCTCCCCATCTTTAATCGCAATCAGGGCGAAATCGCTCGCGCGCGCTTCGCCATCACTCAGGCTCAGGAACAGGCCAGCGAAACGGCTCAACAGGTTTCCACCGATGTCATCACCGCCTTCGGCAATCTCCACAGCAATGATGAAATCATTCTTCTCTATCAGGGCGGCTACGTTGATCAGGCCAAGCAATCCCGCGACATCAGCGAATATGCCTATCAAAAAGGCGCTGCCAGCCTGCTCGATTTCCTCGACGCCGAACGCACCTATCGCGCCAACCAACTCGCCTATCGCCAGGCTCTTGCCAGTTACATGCTGGCCCTGGAACAAATGCGCCAAGCCGTGGGCACAAGGAATCTCCAATGAAACATAACCACACTCAAATGTCCCCTAATTCCGAACAAACCTGTAGCGCAGGGAGAGTCCTCGCTTGCCCGCCGGCTTCTTGGCGGGAGCCCTGCGGCTTTTCTCTTGGGTCTCCCTCCGTCAAGCCAACCGCACAACTGAACTTGAGGGTGCCCCATCCTTTGCGCTTTTTGCAAAGGGTGGGTTCTTACGATCAAGCACCCCGCCCCCTCTTCTCTTGGGTTTTCCTTCCAGCCCTAGCCCTCCTCCTCTCTCTCTCCGGCTGCGGTGGCCCCGGCGAATCCGAATCCCAAATGACCTCCTTCACCTCCACGGAATCCAAGTCCGACACCGCCGAACTCTTCTCCGTCCCCAAGGAACAGATGTCCCACATCCAGGTCGTCTCCGCGGAAAAAGCCCCTCTCGCCCGCAACCTCCGCCTCACCGGCGCTGTTGCCTACGACGCTTTCGCCACCACTCCCGTTTTCGCCGCCATCGGCGGTCCGGTCCATGAAATCCTCGTGGCTCCCGGCGAATCCGTGCAAGCTGGCCAGCCGCTCCTCACCGTCACCAGCCCCGATTATTCCGCCGCGCGTTCCGCCTACATCAAGGCCAAGGATGCGTATCTCCTCGCCGACAAGTTCTATATCCGCGCCCAGGATCTCTTCGCTCACGGCGCTAACGCCCAGGCCGATCTCGAGCAGGCCGAATCCACGCGCACACAGGCCCATGCGGACATGGAATCCTCCGCCGACGCTCTCCGGGCTCTCGGCATCAAGGATCCCGAATCCGTCATCAAGCCCGCCGTGCAATCTACCGCGCAAATTCCCGTCCCCGCTCCCGTCTCCGGTGAAATTGTCGAGCGCCTCGTCGGTCCCGGCCAGCTTCTCGTCGGTGGCACCACGCAGTGCTTCACCATTTCCAACACCAATTCCGTCTGGGTCCTCGTCAACGTCTACCAGAGCGATCTCCCTTTCGTGCACATCGGCGACTCCGTCGAAATCAATACCGAAGCCTATCCCGAACTCTTCCACGGAAAAATTTCTTACATCGCCCCCGCTCTCGATCCCACGACGCGCACCCTGCAAGCCCGCATCGTCACGCAGAATCCCGGCAAAAAATTGAAGCGCGACATGTTCGTCACCGCTCTCGTCAACGCCGGTTCCATCCCCGACGCCATCACCGTTCCCGATGCCGCCGTCCTTCGCGACACCGAAAACCAGCCCTTCGTCTATGTGCAAACCGACACCAACAAGTTCGCTCGCCGCCTCGTCACTCTCGGCAGCAGCAGCAACGGCCGCACGCAAATCGCCACCGGCCTCAAAGAGGGCGAACATCTCGTGGGCGATGGCAGCCTTTTCCTGCAGTTCAAGAATTCCTTGCAGCACTAAGAGGAGCGCTTCGCACCCAACCCCATGATCCATCGCATCGTCCAACTAGCTCTTCAGCAGCGCTTCCTCGTGCTCATGCTCACGATTTTAATCATCGTCGTGGGAGCTTGGTCCTTCCAGCAGATGCCCGTGGACGCCTACCCCGATCTCTCCCCGCCCTTGGTTGAGCTGATCACGCAATGGCCCGGCCACGCCGCCGAAGAAGTCGAGCGCCTCACCACCCTGCCACTCGAACTCGCCATGAACGGCTCGCCTCAACTCCACGTCATGCGTTCCATTTCTCTCTACGGCCTGTCGGACATCATCCTCACCTTTAATGATGGTACCGACCCGTACTTTGCCCGCCAGGTCGTCTTCCAACGCATCAGCGATGCCACCCTCCCCGTGGGCGTCACTCCCAGCATGGCCCCGCTCTTCAGCCCCAGTGGCCTCGTCTATCGCTACGTGATCGAGAGCCCCGATCGCTCTCCAATGGAACTCCACACCTACGAAATCTGGAACATCGAACGCGCTTACAAAAGCGTTCCCGGCGTTGCCGATGACTCCGGTTTCGGCGGACCCACCATGGAGTATCACGTCCTCCTGGACCCCGTAAAACTCAACAACTATCACCTTCCCGTCGTGCAAATTGTTGCCGCGCTAAACGCCAACAATGCCAATACCGGCGGCGGCTTCTATACGCAAGGCGGACAGTTTTATTACGTGCGCGGTCTCGGCCTCGTGCAAACGACCGAGGACATTGGCGAAATCGTCGTCGCCAGCTTGAATGGCGTTCCCGTCCGCATCAAGGACATTGGCCGCGTCGAGATTGGCCACGCCCCGCGCCTCGGTATCTTTGGTTTTCAGACCAAGCAGAAGAACGATGACGACGCTGTCGAAGGCGTCATCCTGATGCGCACCGGCGAGCAAACCCAAAAAGTCCTCGAAGGCGTCGAGAAGAAAACCGAAGAGATCAACAAAACTCTTCTCCCGCCCGACGTCAAGGTTCGTCCCTACTACGACCGCAGCGACCTCGTCCGCGTCACCACCGATACCGTCGAAAACAATCTTCTTCGCGGCATGATTCTCGTCTTTATCGTCCTCATCTTTTTCCTGGTCAGTTTCCGTGCTGCGGTCATCACCGCCCTCACCATTCCGCTCGCTCTCCTCTTCGCCTTCATCTTTCTCCATTTGACCGGCGAAGCCGCCAATCTCCTCTCCATCGGCGCCATCGATTTCGGCATCATCATTGACGGCACCGTCGTCATGGTCGAGAACATCTATCGCGAACTCGGCCTGCGTAAGGGCCAGGACTACAAGCTCAACGAAGTCATCCAGGCTGCCGCTCGCGACGTGGACCGCCCCATCTTCTATTCCGTCGCGGTCATCATTGCCGGATACCTTCCGATTTATGCCCTCTCGGGTCCTGCCGGAAAACTCTTTCATCCCATGGCGGACACCATG
>Ga0181523_10004926_pt1 | contig 11280 bp, 7 predicted proteins | sample PEATcosm2014_Bin_43_FD_119752 | JGI IMG/M metagenome (GOLD analysis project Ga0181523, IMG submission 119752) | Peatland microbial communities from MTU Mesocosm Facility, Houghton, MI, USA - PEATcosm2014_Bin05_30_metaG | ecosystem: Environmental > Terrestrial > Soil > Wetlands > Peat | place... | reverse complement strand
GAATCGTATGCCTTAACTGCTGCTTCATAGCGAAACTTGTTGCGCTCTCCCTGATAGGCTATAAGACCGTCTACGGCAGTGATCCACGCCCGGGTTAGAGGGCGCGCCTCGCGATTCATCAAATCGATAGCTTCGGCGTCTTTGCCGGACTTTGCCAGATCCAGAACTTTATTATTCAGCAATCTGGCCGCATCCTGACTCGATTTGACAGTGGCGATAACCTCAATTCCTTTTGTGTCAGTCGATGGCGTCATCTCTTCCACTTTTTTGAGCGCCGTATCATACTTGCCCCGTTCGGTGGCGATTTCGCGGATCTGTTCCTCACGCTTCGAGCTTTCCTTAACAAGCAACGTGTTTCTTATTTTATTAGCTACTTCCCTTATAGCATCTCCCATCTCGTTGGCTGCCGCGGAACGTACATTGTTCAACTTGACGATCTTGTCCATGTGCTCCTGGATGGTCGCCATATTCTCGATACTTAAAGCTACGATTACAACCATGAATAAGAGAATAATGCCGAAACTTATACCCAGCCGCTTACCGATTTTCATGTTCTTCAAAAGATTCATCTCTCCTCCAGTGTTTGTTGCAGCATAAAAGCTGTTTTTATATTGATCGACTCGATTGAAGCCGCCGATATTCTATCGCCGTCTAAAACAAAATCTAAATATCCATATGTTCAAGTACCCCCTCCTCGTCCTTTTCTGCCCTCTGCACCAGCTTCGGCAGATCGAGAATGAGCGCTACGGTCCCATCCCCGAGGATCGTAGCCCCCGATATTCCCTCCACATCCCGGTAATACTTCCCGAGAGACTTTATCACTGTCTGATGCTTACCGATGACACTATCGACCGCGAAGCCAACTCTCATATCCCCGGCTTCGGTAATCACTATCTGCTCGATATTGGGCAATTCGCCGCCGATATCGAATTGCTCCCTGAGACGTATGAACGGAACTATCCGGTTGCGAACATTTGCAATGTTCCTCCCGGAACTCCTCTCCCTGGCGCCTTCCGTCAGCTCTATGCATTCATTAACCGACGAAAGTGGAAATACATAGTGATCTTCAGCAATCCTCACAAGCAAGCCGTCAATGATGGCCAGAGTTAGCGGGAGCCTAAGAGTGATGGTCGTGCCCTTTCCTCTGCTGCTTTCTATATCGATGCTTCCCCGCAGCGACTCTATCGCTTTCTTTACGACATCCATGCCAACCCCTCTTCCGGAAACGCTTGTGACATTTTCAGCGGTTGAGAATCCGGGCTCGAAAATAAGCAGATAAATCTCTTTTTCGGTCATTTCGGCATCTGCAGCTATCAGGCCTTTCTGGATAGCCTTTACCCTTATCGCGGCTGCATCCAGTCCTGCACCGTCGTCAGCGACCTTTATCAGTACATTAGCTCCAGAGTGCAGGGCAGAAAGTTGGACGGTGCCCTTTCGCGGCTTGCCCTTGTTCGCTCTCGCATCGGGCATCTCTATACCGTGGTCGATGCTGTTCCTTATCAAATGCACGAGAGGATCGTTGAGCTTGTCTATGACGGTCTTGTCGAGTTCGGTTGCGGCTCCTTCGGTGACTATCTCGATCTCTTTCCCAAGTTCCTTAGACAGGTCTCTGACGAGTCTCTTAAATTTGCTGAAGGTGCTGCCGATAGGCAGCATCCTGATATTCATGGTGTTGTCTCTTAGCTCAGCGGTCAGCCTCTCTACTTCCTCGGCAATGGCCGCTAGCCGCGGCTCTTTGATACTGAGGGCCGTCTGACTGAGGAGTGCTTGCACCGTAACCAGTTCCCCGACGAGGTTTACAAGAACATCGAGCTTCTCAGGTGCGACCTTAATAGCTGCTCCCTCTGCGCCTTTTTTCTTGTCCTGCAACTCTCTGATGATTTTCTGTTCGCACAGAGCGGATTCGAGCTTATCAGGCTGCACGATGCCTGATTCTATAAGCATCTCGCCGAGTAGCTTCTTCTGCGCGAGAACCTTGGCAAGTTCCTCCGGAGTGATATCGCCACGCTCAATAAGGATTTCTCCGATTTTTTTGTGCCCCCACTCAATGTCGCTGACGCTCTCATCATAAATGCACTCGATCCTGATCTCAGAATCGTCTTCTATGAAAATAAACACATCTTTGATGGAGTTAATGCCCCTGTCGGTCGTAAGCAATATGTCCCAGTAGGTGTAGCAATATTCGGGGTTGCACACTTTGAGCGAAGGAATATCATCGGTCTGCACGATGACCTTGCAATCACCCAAAGCGCCTAGATCCACTATAAGATTGACCGGATCTATCCCTCTCATGAAGATATCTTGTGGAGGCTTGAAACGGATTCGATAAGTCACTTTCGGCGAATTGACATCCTTTGTCACATCGTCCGTCTTAATCGCTGCAGGGACAACGGTTTCAATTCCCTGAGCCCTGGGGAGAAATTTATTAAACAAAAGTACTATTTCTTCTCTCTTCTCGATATTAGCGGCACTATCTGACCCTTCAACATTGAGCATTTCACGAATTACGTCCTTTGCGCCGAGTGTAAGATCGATCAATTCGCTTGTTACCTCCAGCTCGCCGTTTCTGATCAGGTCGTAGACGGTCTCAATCTGGTGAGTGAATGATGCGATGTCCTCAAACCCGAACATGGCACCTGAGCCTTTAATCGTATGCATGGCCCTGAAGACTCTGCCGATAAGTTCTGCATCGTCGGGTTTTTCTTCCAGTTCCAGCAAAGAATATTCGAGCTCGCCAAGCAGTTCATACGCCTCATGCTTGAATGTTTCCTGGTGAATGTCAGCCATCGTCTTTTTAAAAGCCCCCTGCCTGGTAAATTGCGATGTTCATGATAATATCGCCGGCCGATTGAAGAGATCGACCCATATACATGTCTTTGTGATGTCTAGTCTGCAGCCCGTGTGCCTCGTAAACCCGGCAGCCTCTGCCAAACACCTAAATTGGCCAGGGACGGGCTCTACAAGCTGAAAACTCTTTTCCATGGTCGTCGCTTCCCGGTGAGCGGCACATAGAAGTTGCAGACATGACAGGTCTATGCACGACGCCTTTGAAGAATCCACATAAACCTTGGCGACACTACCCAGCACCTGCATCAGGCATTCCTTGAGCTCTGCAGCCTGCTGCACCGTAATGTCCCCCTCAAGTTTCAACACTCCGACTTCACCTCCCTCTTTCTCAATGAAGTTGATCATCGGTCCCTCCTATTGGTGATACGAGCCTGCAAGCTGTTTGTCTGGCCTTGCAAGCTGCGCTGGTAGTCATTTGACAAACTTCTTGACGACACCCACAAGTTCTTCTGGCTTAAAGGGCTTGACGAGCCAGCCGCTCACTCCAGCAATCTTCCCTTCCTGTTTCCGCGTCTCCTGAGACTCGGTAGTTAGCATAACTATCGGGGTGAACTTCGAAGCCGGATTGCTGCGCACGCTTTTTATAAGCTCGATGCCGTCCATCTCCGGCATATTGAGGTCTGTCACGATCATGTCCACTTTGCATGCCTTCAGTTTTTCAAGACCGTCCTTTCCGTGGATCGCCGAGATCACGTCATAGCCGGCGCTCTTAAGTGAAAACGTCACCAACTGCCTCATAGAGGCTGAGTCATCAACGATAAGTATCGTCTTTCCCATACTAATCTCCTTTGTATTACTAGTTCTTAGAGATGGCTTCTCTCATGATTTTCCTCTCCGATTCCATTGTGTACATTTCCTCCAGCCACCTCGACTTTCCGTTGCTACCCCACTCATTTATCTTGGTCTTCATGTCCTCGGCCTTGCCGATCATCGTTGCATATTCGCTCATGAATTTTTCCAGCGGAGTGATAACATGTTCGATCCTCTGTCTGGTTATATCTTGGAACTGCATGGATACAACGATGTTGCCGATGTCGTTCGCCAATGCCCCGGTCTCTCTAGTTAGTTCATTTAATTGTTCCTTCGCACGGGTCATCACCTCGTCCAGCTTCATGAGCGTTTTATCTACGACCTCCCCGGATTTGGCGCACCTGAGATCGTTCTCGGCAGTACTGCTCTGGGTCCGGCCATAAATAGCCTTGATTTCGGATTCGATCTTTGCAATATGCCTCCTGGCTTCTTCAGCGGCAATATTTGATCGGTCGGCAAGCCTCCTCACCTCATCGGCAACTACCGCGAAGCCCCTGCCGTGTTCTCCTGCCCGCGCCGCTTCGATTGCCGCGTTAAGCGCAAGGAGATTCGTCTGGTCTGCTATGTATTCGATCTCGTTCAGCGTCTTATTAATGTTGCCAGCTTCGACCATCACCGCCTCGATGTCCCTCAGGGTATGTCTCTCGGCGACAGCTGTTTCGCCCAGCTTTCCAACTACCCCGGTAAGCGCCTCCTTGCTAATGCCTATGAGATCTTCGCCGGTAGCTTCCTCACCGCCAGCAAAGCTACTGACCGCCAGAGAGGCCCGAGAGGACTGATTCTGTGCCCTCTCGACGATGCTCATAAAGCGCTCCACAATGTCGAGGGCCGCTTTTTCGGTCTCGTCGGTGACTTCCTTCAGCTGACAAATCAGCACTGGGATGATTTCACTTCGCTCACTGAAGAGCGTCCGGACAGGCTCGAGCATCTGCTCGAACTCGTTGGTATGCCTTTTCTCCATTTCAGCATGAGCTTCGGTCATTTGCCCTATCCTCCGTTTCGCTGACATGCACGCGAATGTCATAGCCCCGCCACTGAATACGCTGACTGCGATTGTACGAACGAGCGTCGTTTCAAGCAGTGAAAGCAAGGTGATTACCGATACTGTCAATACAAGGTACACTGTCATTCTGTTATCTGTTTTCATGTTATGCCCTCTTGCCTGTATACTTGCTAATGTCCCAAATGCGCATGGCAGCTTCGCCTTTACCACAAATGTTTTCGATAAACTCATTATGTCCGTGGCTGACCAGATCGATGAAAAATGCTTTGTCCGAAAAGTTCGATACCATCAGCGATGGTATTTTTGGAACACTATGCTTCAGTGCGTCAGCCAACCTTCTGCCAAATGCGCCGGGCATTTCGGTGTCTATAATGACAAGATTGAACCCAGGACGCTCTCCATTAGAAGAATCAATCAGCGACAGGGCTTCTTCTTCATCGAAAACCGAACTGACTTTATACCCGGCATGCCGCAAGGCTATCGACATCGCCAGCCTAGCATTCGGGTCGCGGTCTATTATCAGTATTTGTCTAGACAACTTTCAGCACCTCGATAACCCTTTAATATTTCAGGGTGTTAAAGCAAAAAACATGCCTCGGAAACATCTATTGATTTTCAAGATAATTAACTGCATGAATGGGATTCTGGGTTATCGCAAGTTGCAATAGTAGCGCAATTTGCGATAGTTGGAGTTTTTATTAGGAGGTGGATATCCTGAGGCTAAGGTCCAATGTTGATGTAATCAGAAGTTACCTGGGAACTAAGCGTCCATTTGCTTGATTTTTCTGTGGAGTGTCGAGTAATCAATCTGAAGAAGAGAGGCTGCTTCGGTCTTGTTGCCCGATGCGAGTTCCAGCGCCCTTTTTATTGCAATCTGTTCAAGCTCCCTTAGGTTCAGCGTCGGAAGCTCGCGCTGTAGGAGCGGCGAGTAGATTTTGCTTCCGTATCCGCCCCCTATAAGAAATTCAAGGTGGGCCGCCGTAATGACGTCGCTTTCCGCTATAAGGACCGCTCGGCGCATGACATTCTTGAGTTCCCGGACATTGCCCGGCCAGGCGTATCTCTTAAGCCGGCCGATCGCATCACCCGATATCTCCCGCATCGGCTTGTTGAGTTCAGCAGCCACTTCGAGCATGAAGTTACGGCCAAGATACGGTATATCGTCAACCCTTTCCCTAAGCGGCGGTATGTCTATAATGAACTCACTGAGCCGGAAAAAAAGGTCAGACTTCAACTTATTTTCCTGCATTGCCTTGTGGGCATCGATATTGGTCGCAACAATAATTCGGACATCGATTTCAACCGGCATCGCTGTCCCTATCGGGAAAATTTTCCTGTCCTCGACAGTCCGCAGTAGCTTGCTCTGGGTATGAAGAGGCACATTCTGGAGATCGTCTATCAATATGGTCCCTCCGGCGGCAACTTCGAAAAATCCCTTCTTTTTCTGGTCTGCCCCCGTAAAGGCCCCCTTTTCGTGGCCGAAAAGCTCGCTTTCGACGAGCGTTTCAGGCATGCTGCCTACATCCACCGAGACGAAGGGGTTTCGCGAACGTTTGCTCATGTTGTGGATCATCCGGGAAACCGTCGTCTTTCCTGTTCCTGTCTCGCCCTGCATAATTATCGAAAAGTCCGTAGACGCGACCTGCCTGATTTGCTCAATTACCTTTTTCATGCCGTTGCTACTTCCGAGAAAGCTCTCAAGGGAGTTGTCGATAGCTGCATCCAGCTTTTTGAATCCCCTCGTAAGCTCGTACTTTTCCATCGCCCTGCTGATGAGAAGAGTGAGCCTCTCGAAATCAGGCGGTTTGACGATGAAATCATATGCGCCGAGCTTGATTGCATTCACGGCATCCTGAACATCGGCATGAGCGGTGATGATTATGACAGGCATGTCACTGTCGAGCCTTTTCAGTTCCCGTAAGGTCTCTATCCCATTCATTTTCGGCATGCGCATATCGAGAAGCACCACCGAAGGCCTCTCCTTCCTGCACATTTCAATTGCCTGTACTCCGTCACTTGCCTCTATCGAAGTCAAACCCCTCGATTCAAGGACTGCCCTCATGAGGACCCTCATTTTCCGGTCATCGTCTACGATAAGTATCGGGTTTGGAGATGAATACATACAGTTAAAATATATCATACGGTTTTTATGAATACTACATTTTTATTGTGTTCATTTTTTTTATATGCCGTTTAAGGGTGCCACACCCATTTATTCGACGGCACCGAATTCCATTTTTGCCACTTGTAACGTTGCCCTTATGGGGCATATAATTTACTTATGACATCATCGTGTTATTTAATAACCGACAGCAGGGTTTGCCGGTATCCCTCATTAAGGAAGTTAGACAATAAAGGATGGACATGCTATGAAGGATGAAACTGCAGTTCAAATAAAGAAGGATACCGGCAGTGCTACGCAGACCCCGCCCTACCAGGATCCTTATCCAATAGGTCCCGACAAAACGAAATATCGCCTGCTGACCAAAGACTTTATTTCGGTCGCTAAGTTTGAAGAAAATGAGATCTTGAAGGTCGACCCCGAAGGACTCGCCTTTCTCGCCAACCAGGCGATGCGCGACGTTTCCTTCCTGCTCAGGCCGGCCCATCTGGAACAAGTAGCGGCAATACTCTCCGACCCTGACGCCTCCCCGAATGACCGCGGAGTGGCTATCGCTATGCTTCGCAACGCCGAAGTCGCCTCACAGTTCGTACTCCCGCTCTGCCAGGACACTGGGACGGCAACTGTCATCGGAAAAAAGGGGCAGAAGGTCTGGACCGGCGTTTATGATGAGGAATACATCACCAAAGGACTGTGGAAGACTTATACGGAGGAAAGCCTTCGGTACTCCCAGACTGCCGGTCTGAACATGTATACCGAGGTAAATACGGGAAACAATATGCCGCCTCAGATCGACCTGTATGCGACCGATGGCATGGCTTACAAGTTCCTGTTTGTCGCCAAGGGGGGAGGGTCGGCCAACAAAACATCCCTTTACCAGGAAACCAAGGCCCTTTTGAATCCCGCTGCCCTGGAAAAGTACCTTGTAGAAAAGATGAAATCTCTGGGTACGGCTGCGTGCCCGCCATACCACATTGCCTTTGTGATTGGCGGGACCTCCGCTGAGGCATGTCTAAAGGTCGTAAAACTCGCATCTGCAAAATACTTCGACGAACTGCCGACTGAGGGCAATAAAGCAGGCCAGGCCTTCCGCGATGTGGAACTCGAAAAGAAACTCCTTGAAGCCGCTTACAAACTCGGCTACGGCGCGCAGTTCGGCGGCAAGTACTTTGCGCTCGACATTCGGATCATCCGCCTGCCACGGCATGGCGCATCCTGCCCTGTCGGTATGGGAGTGTCATGCGCTGCAGACCGCAATATCAAGGCAAAAATCGACAGAGATGGAATCTGGGTCGAACAGCTTGAGCGCAACCCCGGCCGCTTCATCCCGGAGCAATACCGCACCAAACATGACCATGGGGTAAAGATAGACCTGACCCGGCCAATGAAGGATATACTGGCCGACCTCACCAAATATGAAGTTGGCACACAGCTGTCACTGACCGGCACCGTCATTGTGAGTCGCGACATTGCTCATGCCAAGTTCAAGGAGCGGATCGACAAGGGAGAGGGAATCGCCGATTATCTAAAGAACCATCCGGTATACTATGCCGGTCCTGCAAAGACGCCCCCCGGCAAAGCGTCCGGATCTTTCGGTCCGACTACAGCGGGCCGTATGGATTCGTACGTCGGCCTCCTTCAGTCTCTTGGCGGATCGTTGATCATGATCGCCAAGGGCAACCGCAGCAAGCAGGTGACCGATGCCTGCAAGAAATACGGCGGCTTTTATCTGGGATCGATAGGAGGCCCTGCAGCACTGCTTGCAGAAGAGAATATCAAGAAAGTAGAATGCATAGATTATCCTGAACTCGGCATGGAGGCTGTCTGGAAGATCGAGGTCGTCGACTTCCCCGCCTTTATTCTCGTAGACGACAAGGGAAACGATCTTTATCAGAAAATAGCATGCTGATGAGAGTTATCATTCTAATGATTGTACTATTCATACCTGCGGCTGCCCTTGGGCAACCGCAGATCACCTTCGATGACGAGATCTATGATTTCGGAATAGTTGGCGGGAGCCTTCTTCTCGAACATTCGTTTGAGGTACGCAATGAAGGGACCGAGGACCTGATAATCCGAAAGCTCGATGCCCCATGAGGCTGCACCGCTGCGCTGGCTAGTTCAAGCCAGATTAAGCCCGGCGAAAAGAGCCGCATAACAGCCAAGATGGATGCCCGTAATTACAGAGGCAATATAGTCAAGAATGTTCATGTTTACAGCAACGACCCGGCAAGACCCGAAGTGAATCTTATACTCAAGGCCGAGATCAGACCCAGTTCAAACCCCTAACCCATTCTTCTGTGAGGATGCACTAACAAACATACAGAGGGGCGGCAATATGCCGCCCCTCTCTTTAGAAACTATGACTCTCTCGATCCGGCAGAATATTCAACTCTTATCTGCAGGATCTTGTATTGTGATCATCTCGTAACTCGAACCGTAGCGCTGACACTCTTTGATACATTGCCCGCGGCATCCTTGGCCCATGCATATAAGGAATATGTGCCTTTGCTGGAGACCTGATAAGAGGTTGGAGGCGTTGCAGTCCAACCTGTTACCGAGGCTGAAGGCACAGTTGAAGTTCTGGTTACCATGTAACCTGTCACTTTCACATTATCCGTGGCGGTAAAGCTGTTGATCGCAACGGTCCGCGACGTAGTCGAAGACGGAACAGTGAAAGAAGTCACTGTCGGGGCAATAGTATCCGGCGCGATCGTAAGCGTGATCGTAACAGTCGCACTCTTGCTTGCCGATACGTTGCCTGCCGCGTCCTTGGCCCACCCATAGAGGGTCTTGCTTCCAGCGGTTGTGAATGTATAAGAAGAGGGAGCGGTGGATGTCCAACCACTTGCTGTTGCAGACGGTTTCGTGGAAGATTCATTGACCAGATAGCCGGTAACGCCTACATTGTCCGAAGCAGTGAACAGAGTGATCGGCACTTCGAGTTGTGCCGCAGTAGCAGGCACAGTAAATCCTGTCACGACCGGGGCGCTGGTGTCGGCAGTGATTCCGCCTGCATAGGTATAAGTAACTGTCATATATGGCTGCATACCCACCGTAGAATTATTAACGCTGGCAAAGTTCCGATACGTATCTGCAGGTGCTGCTGGGTCGGAATTGATCATTAGCCCGTAATTTGCCGACGGTGCAGAAAGCCAATCTTTTACCATCTGGGTCGCATTCCAAACCTTGAACCCTGCTGTCTTATTAATGGCTTCGGTGTCATAGGCAGTGGAGATATCAGCCTGTGCCAAGGGGATGCCACCATATGCGAGGGTGTTGGGCGTCCATGGATTTGTTCCGTCATAAGTATATCCAGTCGCCAACGAAAGGTCCGGGTTGTGGTTGATGATTCGATTAAGGCTCAGATTATAAGCAGGATATGAAGCGTTAGTGTCTGAATCAATAAGGTAGAGGTTTAAGGCAGCGCTCTGAATTGTAGCACCCGCTGGTATCCCTGACAGGTCAAATTTCATCAGTATTGCATTAGCAACCGAACCCGCAGGCCATGTGTAGGTCATCAGCTCTGTAGAAGTCGAATTATTGCTGGCGTCAATATTAATGAATGAGTCAGACGTCGGCGCTAATGTTACGGTCGTAATGCCGGAATTGCTGACATTCACGCTGACTGCGCCTGATGTCGTAGTGTTTCCGGCTGAATCCCTTGCAACCGCGGTCAGGGTATGCAAGCCATTCGAAGCAGTCGTGGTATCCCATGAAATGGAATAAGGAGATGAATTATCCTCTGCTCCCAAATTGGCACCGTCAAGTTTGAACTGAACCCCGGCAACTCCGATATTGTCCGAAGCAGTCGCGGTAATCGCGACAGTTCCTGAGATGGACAATCCATTGGCCGGAGCAGTAATGGACACCACCGGGGCAGTATTATCCGCAAGAGTAACTTCCACTGATGCGCTCATGCTTGCAGATACGTTGCCTGCCGCGTCCTTGGCCCACGCATAGAGGGTCTTGCTTCCAGCGGTTGTGAATGTATAAGAAGAGGGAGCGGTGGATGTCCAACCACTTGCTGTTGCAGACGGGGTGGCTGCAGACTCATTAATCAGGTAGCCGGTAACGCCTACATTGTCAATGGCGGCCAAGCCAGTGATCGACACAGTCAAAGACGTCGACGCTGAGGGCACTGCGAATGAGGTCACTGTAGGAGCAGTGGTATCCGCTACAGCCAGGGTGGTGGCCGTTGCAGCAGCTGACTGTGCAGAGCTATTTCCAGCTGTATCATATGCTGAAACGGTAAATGAATAAGCAGTGGAAGCAGTCAGGCCCGCAGCTGAATAGTTCGTACCTGTTGTAGTGGCGACCTGTGTCCCATTACTGTAGACTTTATATCCCGCCACTCCCGAAGTGGTCTGTCCTGTTACAACCGGATCGGAAGAGGCCGCCCACGTAAGATTAATCTGTGTTGACGAAGCAGCCGTTGCTGTCACGCCCGCAGGGACCGTCGGAGCAGTGGTATCCAGCAGAGCGACCGTAACTGATG
>Ga0181523_10004924_pt1 | contig 11282 bp, 9 predicted proteins | sample PEATcosm2014_Bin_43_FD_119752 | JGI IMG/M metagenome (GOLD analysis project Ga0181523, IMG submission 119752) | Peatland microbial communities from MTU Mesocosm Facility, Houghton, MI, USA - PEATcosm2014_Bin05_30_metaG | ecosystem: Environmental > Terrestrial > Soil > Wetlands > Peat | place... | reverse complement strand
TGTTCAGCCCCTTCAGGTAGATGAACCCGAGCAGCAGCGCCATCACGAACACGATGTCCGAGATGACCAGCCACACCGTCCCGACGCGGACGGCCATGGCGTGGTCGTGCGCGTGGTGATGGGTCGGCGAGTGTCCCTCCGGCAGAGCGTCAACGGAGGCGCCGGCCATCGCCGGTGCCGCCATCATCCGGGCGCCGCCCATGCCGTAGTCATACGGACCCGAGGTCACGACGGGGATCTGCGCGAAGTTGATCAGCGGCGGCGGGCTCGGCGTGAGCCATTCCAGCGTCCGCGCGCCCCACGGGTTGTTGCCGGCGCGGCGGCCGCTGCGCAGCGACTCCCAGGCCGCGTTGGCCAGCAGCAGCGCGCAGCGTCCGTCCTCGAAGCCCACGCTCGGCTGCCGCTGTCCTTCCACCGCCTCGATGAATGCGTTCAACTCATCCAGATAGGCCTGTGCATAGCGCTCGATGAAGAAATTCAGCAGCGGTTCCCGGGCATCGGTCATCGAGGCGCCGGAGCGCGTGAGCGTATTGGCGCGCAGGTTGTCGGATTGCACCATGCCCCGCTCGCCGAAGGCCTCGACCCGCTGATCGTAGCCATAGACCGCGCGCCGCGAATTGTTGATGTGCACCAGCGCGCCGGAGGCCGCCGTCATGACCACCATGGCGGTATCGACGTCGCCGAGCTCCTGCAACTGCCGCTCCACCAGCGTGCTGCCGGTGGCATAGACGTCCTTGACCGGGTCATCGCCGAGAATGAAGCGCGCCAGATCGAAGTCGTGGATGGTCATGTCGCGAAAGATCCCGCCCGACCCCGCAAGATACGCCAGCGAGGGCAAGCCGGGATCGCGGCTCGTGATCAGCAGCAGTTCCAGAGCGCCGATCTGCCCGGCGCGTACCGCTTCGCGCACGGCGCGGTGGCTGCGATCGAAACGACGGTTGAAGCCGAGCTGCAACGGCACGCCGGTCTCGGCGATGGCGCTCCTGCAGCGATCGACACGCGCGATGTCCAGATCGATGGGCTTCTCGCACAAAATCGCCTTGCCGGCGCGCGCGGCGGCGGTGATCAGATCGACGTGCGTATCCGTCGAGGAGGCGATCACCACGGCATCGATGCTCGAATCGCCCAGCGCCGCCTCGATGCTGGGTGCGACCCTGGCGCCGTAGCGGTCCGCGGTCGCCTGGGCGGCCGGGAGATGGGTGTCGTAGACACAGGCCAGACTCGCGCGCGACGGGCTGGCGGCGATGTTGGCGGCATGCACAGTCCCGATGCGGCCCGCGCCGAACAGTGCGAATCGGATCATCCGAGCTTCAGCGTTCCGCGCTCGATGACGCTGCATTCGAACAGGCGCACATCGCTCGTCTGTGCGGTTCGATCGATCATTCCGAGCACCAGTTCTACGGCAGTGATGATGATGTCGGCGACCGGCTGATGAATGGTGGTCAGGTTGTACGCCGGCCAGGCGGCCATCGCCATGTTGTTGAAGCCGATCACGCCGATATCGCGTGGCACCTGCACCCCGGCGTCGCGGCAGGCATCGATGGCGCCCATCGCCAGTACGTCGTCGCCGCAGAAAACCGCATCGACGCCGCCGTTTCGCAGCAGCTGCTTCATGAGCGTTCCGCCGGCTTCGTGACAGTAGGAGTGCCCATACACGACCGCGCACGGGGCGATGCCGCCGATCGACAGACTCTCCCGCAGACCTCGCAGGCGATCCTCGGTGGACGTCGCGCCCTGCGGGCCCCCCAGAAAGGCGACGTTGCGGTAGCCTCGCTGGCGAAGGATCTCGCCGGCGAGCCGTCCACCCTGCAGGTTATCGCAGCCGACGATATTGCCCGTTGCCGGATCCAGCGGTCGCCCAAAGGCCTGAACCACGGGCATGCCCGCTTCAGCGCATTGCTCGGTGAAGCGCAGCGGCAGGGTCGAGGAAGCAACGATCACGCCGTCAACGCTGTACTTGAGCAGCATTTCGAGCGCGACATCCATTCGGGCGCCGCCTGACAGGTTGGCGAGCAACGGGCGACGGCCACGCTGCTGCAGTCGACGCGTGAACAGATCGAAAATCTCCATGAACAGCGGGTTGTCGAAATTGTTGGAGATCAGCGCAATCAACTCGGTGCGGCCTGTCATGAGACTGCGCGCCAGCGCATTGGGCTGATAGCCGAGGGACTGCTTGGCGGCGAGCACCTTCTCGCGGGTTTCAGGGGATACCGATGCCCCGGCGGTGAAAGTGCGCGATACCGCGGACACGGAAACGCCCGCCAGTTCCGCGACCTCCCGGGCCGTTACCCTGCGATCGGCACTCGGCGCGCTGCGCTTTGATTTAGTGGATGCAACCATGGCCGCGTTCGTCGCCAGGCATTGTAACCGATGCCGCTGCGGCGCTTGCAAGCGCTTGCTGCCCCGGTTGCAAGCGTTTGCACCTGGCCAATCGCGGTGCTATAAGATGGCCGAAATGGCGCTCGACGCGCGTGCAACCTCAAGTCTCCAACGGGGAGGACACCATGTATATCATCGGTCAAGAAGAAATCGACGCCGTGGCGCGCGTCATCAACACCAAGGCGTTGTTCCGCTACGGCCTCGGTCATGAGTGCGAGCGGTTCGAGCAGCGCTACGCCGCCTACCTGGGGTGCAAGCATTTCTCGCTCGCGGCCAGCGGCTCCTATGCATTGACGGCGGCCATGAACGGACTGGGGATCGGGCCCGGCGATGAGGTGCTCGTTCCGGCGCACACCTACATGGCCTCGGCCACCTCCGTGCTCGCGGCCGGCGCCATTCCGGTGATCGTCGACATCGACGAGTCGATCACCATCGATCCGGCGGCGGTCGAGGCCGCCATCGGTCCGCGCACGCGCGCGGTGATCCCGGTTCACATGTGGGGCACCACCTGCAACATGGACGCGATCATGGAGATCGCGCGACGACGCAAACTGTTCGTCATCGAGGATTGCTGCCAGGGCGTGGGCGGCAGCTACAAGGGTCGCAAGCTCGGCTCGATCGGCGACATCGGCGCGTACAGCTTCAATTTCTACAAGAACATGACCTGCGGTGAAGGCGGTGGCGTCGTCACCAACGACGATGCGCTCGCCAAACGTGTGAACTGCGCCATCGATCCGTGCCATGCGTTCTGGACGGGACGGGACGAGGATTCCCAGCCCTTCGCCGGCAACGGTGCGCGCGCCTCGGAGTTCATGGGCGCGGTCCTCAACGTCCAGCTCGATCGCCTCGATGGCATCATCCAGGCGCTGCGGCGCGAGCGCGACACGATCCTCAACGGGATCCGGGAACTGGAGAGCCTCGGGCTGCGCGCGGCGCCGCTCAACAGCCGCGAATACGATTGCGGTGCCAACGTGTTTCTGACTCTGCCCACATCCGATGCCGCCGATGTGTTCGTGAAGACCTTTCCGAGCGTGATCGCGGGCAGGACCGGGCGCCACACCTACACGGAGTGGGACCAGGTGTTGATGGGCGCAGGCGCCGCGCATCCGCTCATGAACCCGTACAACATGCCGGCGAATGCCGAATGCCGACGCAGCTACTCGCGCGACATGTGTGCGCGTTCGCTGGCGATCCTGTACCGGACGGTGCTCGTGCCGACGCATCCTTCGCACACGGCGCAGGAAACCGCGGACATCATCCACAACATCAAGGCCGCGACGCGCGTGGCGCTCGGCCACGTCAAGAGCGCGGCGGCGGACGTGCGCAATGCGGCGGCCGTCGATGCCACCAAGTACGACTTGAAGGTAGTCGCCTGACGGCAAAGCCCGCGCGGTCGGATTGCGGCGGGAACAGATCATCGTAACGGCGCCCCAAGGCGGTACGGCGGAGGGCTCGCGACTACGGCGCGCCCTCTCCCTTCGCGACCTGATCATCTACGGCGTCATCGTCATCTCGCCGACGGCGCCAATGACTTTCTTCGGCATCCTGAGCCAGCGCGGGCACGGCCACGCGGCCAGCACCATCCTGATCGCGATGTTCGCGATGCTGCTCACGGCCATCAGCTACGGACGCATGGCGCGCGCCTATCCGAGCGCGGGTTCCGGATTCACCTACGTCGGCCGCGAGATCGGACCGTCCTGGGGGTATGTCACGGGCTGGAGCATGGTGCTCGACTATCTGATGCAGCCGATCATCAACGTGATCTTCTGCAGCCAGCAAAGCCACGTGCTGTTCCCCGCGGCGCCGTACTGGGCATGGGCCATCTTCTTCACGCTACTGTTCACGGGATTGAATGTTCAGGGCATCAAGATGTCCGCACGGTTCAACGCCGTGCTCGCCGTTGCCATGGGCGTCGTGGTCGCGATCTTCTTCGTGGCCGCATCGCTCTATGTGGCCCACCATTCGCATGCCGGCAGCGCATTTTTTACGCACCCGTTCTACAACCCGCAGACCTGGACCACTCAGGGCATATTGAGCGGCACATCGCTGGCGGTACTCGCGTACCTCGGTTTCGATGGCATCTCGACACTCTCGGAGGAAGCGAAGAATCCTCCGGATGTGCTGCCGGCCACCGTGCTGACCTGCATCGCGATCGGCTTGCTGTCAGTGCTCGAGGTGTACGCGGCGCAACTGGTGTGGCCCGCCAGCGAGCACTTCCCGGATATCGATACCGCCTTCACCTCCGTGGCCGGGCGCGCCTGGCCGCCACTGTACGGCGTTCTGGGATTCACGCTGATCGTCGCCTGCGTCGGATCCGGGACCGGGATGCAGCTCGGCGCGGCGCGGCTGCTCTATGGCATGGGCCGCGGCGGTGCGATCCCGAAGCGATTCTTCGGCGCACTGGAAGCCAAGCGGCGGATTCCGCGCAACAGCGTGCTGTTCGTCGGCCTGATAGCGTTCCTGGGAGCCCTGATCCTGCCGGCGATTGCCGGCGCCGCAACCGGCTTCGATCTGGGCGCCAGCATGCTCAACTTCGGCGCGCTGATCTCCTTCATGGGCGTGAACGCCGCCGCGTTCGTACGCTTCTACTGGCGCGCCGAAAACAGGCGATTGCTGAATTTCGCACCGCCGATCCTCGGGTTCATCGTCTGCCTGCTGCTGTGGTGGAACCTGAGCTCGCAGGCCTGGATCCTCGGTGCCGTCTGGATGGTGATCGGCGTCGCCGCCGCCGCCTGGCAAACGCGGGGCTTCCGCCAGAACCTCGTGAGCTTCGAGCTACCCACCGATGTAGCGCCGGAGCCACTGATCGTCAAAAGCGCCTGAGCCGTCTTGACTACATGGCGCCGTTGAGCGAAAGTCGGGTTGCAAGCGCTTGCAGTCCGAGCGGGAGGGGACGGGGTGACGACAATCGGAATCGGACTGGTGGGGACCGGCTACATGGGCAAGGCCCACGCGGTTGCCCTGAAGTCCGTGGGCGCGGTGTTCAACACCACGCTGCGACCGGTGTGCGAAGTCATCTGCAGCACCACGGCGGCGGGCGCCGCGCGCAAGGCGGCCGAATACGGATTCAATGCCTCGACCCCTCACTGGCAGGAGCTCATCGCGAACCCGCGTGTCGAGGCGATCGTGATCGCCTCGCCACAAACCACGCACCGGCAGATCGCGCTCGAGGCCATCGCCGCGGGCAAGCCGGTGTTTTGCGAGAAGCCCCTCGGCGCCTCGCTCGAAGACGCGCGCGCGATGACGGCGGCGGCCGAAGCGTCCGGGGTGCCGAACATGGTGGGGTTCAACTACATCCGGGCGCCCGCCATGCAGCTCGCGCACCAGATGATCGCCGGCGGCGAGATCGGCGACATCGTGCATGTGCGCGCGGAACACACCGAGGACTTTCTTGCCGATCCGGAGGAGTCCGCCAGCTGGCGCACACGCGATGCATGCGCCGGAAATCTCGGGGATCTTGCACCCCACATCATCAATGCGGTGTTGCGCCTGATCGGCCCCATCGAGCGCCTGGTCGCGGATCTGCAGACGGTCTACGCCGATCGCCCGGGCGCGAGCGGGCGCGAGGCGGTCACCAACGATGACCAGGTCAACATGCTGTGCCGGTTCGAGCGCGGCTCGATGGGCTCGATCCACGTGAGCCGCGTGGCGACGGGCAGAAAGATGGGCTACGGCTTCGACATCACCGGCACGCGGGGCGCGCTGCGCTTCGATGCCGAGGACCAGAATGCACTCTGGTACTACGACGCCCGGCAGCGCCGCGGCCGACGGGGCTTCGCGAAGCTGCTGACCGCGCCTGAGCATCCCGATTTCGGCGCCTTCTGCGAAGGCGCCGGCCATGGCACGGGCTATGCGGCGCAGATCATCATCGAGGCGCGCGATTTCCTGAATGCGATCGAGACCCGCGAGTCGGTCTTTCCCACCTTTCACGACGGCCTTCAGGTCAGCCGCGTGATCGCAGCCGCGACTCGCTCGCACGCGCTCGGTGGCTGGGTTTCAATCGCAGAGCTTTGATTTTTCGGTAATCAACGGAGTCATTGATGCAGCTTTCGATCGGGAACGCGCCATGCTCGTGGGGCGTCGAGTTTGCCGACGATCCGCGCAACCCCCCGTGGACGCACGTGCTCGATGAGGCCAGGGCCGCGGGCTACACCGGCATCGAGCTCGGACCGCTCGGATACATGCCGGAAAACCCGGCGATCCTCGGCCCCGCTCTCGCGCAGCGGCAGCTGACGCTGATCGGCGGTGTGCTGTTCCGCGCTTTTCACGATCCGGATCAATGGCCGAAAGTGCAGGATGCGGCGCTGCGGACCTGCCGCGCGCTGACGGCACATCGAGCAAAGCGGCTCGTGCTCATCGACTCGATATCGCCGCGGCGCGCGCCCACCGCCGGCCGCAGCGATGAGGCGGAGCGTCTGCGCGGCGCGGAGCTCGCCGGATTTCTCGATCGCATCAGGTCCGTGGCCAGGATCGGCGTGGAGGATTTCGGGCTCGAGGTGACGATGCACGCGCATGCGGCCGGATTCGTCGAGTTCGAGGACGAGCTCGAGGCCGTTCTCGATGCCATCCCGCCCACGCTGCTGGGCGTTTGCCTGGACACCGGGCACTGCGAATACGCGGGTTTCGATCCCGTGGCGTTCTATCGCCGCCACAGTCAGCGCGTCTCGTATCTGCATTTCAAGGACATCGATCCGCTGATCCGCCGTCGCGCCATCGATGAGCGCATCGGCTTCTACGATGCCTGCGCCGCGGGCCTGTTCTGCAATCTGGGCGACGGGATCGTCGACTTTCGTGCCCTCAAAGGCGCCCTCGATGCGGCCGGCTTCTCAGGTTGGGCGACCGTCGAGCAGGACCGCGACCCGACGGGGGCGCGATCGACGCTCGCCGATGCCAGGGCCAACCTCGCGTATCTGAAATCGAGCGGACTGGCCTGACGACGACACGATGGCTGCCGGCATGAAAATGAACTGGGGATTGATCGGCGGTGGCGAGGGCAGCCAGATCGGCGCCACGCACCGCATCGCCGCCGGCCTCGACGGCGCCTTTCAACTGGCGGCCGGCGCGCTCGATATCGATGCCGCGCGCGCCCGCGACTACGCGATCCGTCTCGGGATTGCCAGGGACCGCGCCTATGGCGACTGGCGCGAGATGCTGGAGGGCGAGCGATCGCGTCCCGATCGCGTGGCGCTGGTCACGGTCGCAACACCCAACAGCTCGCATTTTGAGATCACCCGGGCCTTTCTGCGCGCCGGCTTCGACGTGCTGTGCGAGAAGCCGCTCACCACGACGCTCGAGGAGGCCGAAGAGATTGTGCGCACCGCGCGCGCCAACGGCCGCATCTGCGCGGTCAACTACGGCTACTCCGGCTACGCGCTGGTGCGCCACGCCCGGGCGATGGTCGCGCGCGGTGATCTGGGCAGGATCCGCGTGGTGGTGGCCGAGTTTGCTCACGGGCATCACGCCAACGCCGCCGATGCAAACAATCCGCGCGTTCGCTGGCGCTACGATCCGAAGCTTGCCGGCATCTCCTCGATCCTCGCCGACTGCGGCATCCATGCGCTGCACCTGGCATCGTTCATCACCGGACAAGAGATCCAGTCGCTCTCCGCCGACTTCGCCTCGACGATCCCGGGGCGCGAGCTCGAAGACGATGCGCTGGTGGCCTTTCGCATGTCGGGCGGCGCGGTCGGACGGCTCTGGACCAGCGCCGTCGCCGTGGGGCGGATGCATGGCCTCGGCGTTCAGATCTTTGGCGAGCGGGGCGGTCTGCGCTGGGCCCAGGAACAGCCCAACCAGCTCTACTGGACGCCGGTCGGTGGCGGCATCTCGATCATCGACCGTGGGGTTGCCGGAATTTCCCCGCAAGCCGATCGTGCATCGCGCGTCACGGTCGGACACGCTGAGGGCTTCTTTGGCGCCTTCGGCAACATCTACGCTGATCTTGCCGAGCAACTGCGTGCGAGCCGGGAGCAACGCACGCCCAATCCGCTGGCACTGTCGTGTCCGAGCGCCGAGGACGGCATGCGCAGCATCGCTGCGATCCAGGCCGCAGTCGCTTCGGCTGCGGCGCGCGGCGCATGGGTCGAGTGTGAACCCTCGATGGCAGGAGCTCGCTGCGCATGAAGGACCTCAAGGCGGCGATCATTGGTACCGGGGCGGCGGCGCACTTTCACCTGAATGCCTACCGCAAGTGCCCGCACACCGAGGTCACGGCGGTCTGCGGCACCGACCTCGCGAGGGCCCAGGCCTTCGGCGATGAATTCGCCGTCCATGCCTACACCTCGATCGAGGACATGCTGCAGAAGGAGCGGCCGGATGTGGTCACGGTCGCGACGCTCGAGTGGGATCATGAAGCACCGGTGCTGCTGTCGCTGGCCGCCGGCTGTCACGTGCTGTGCGAAAAAATCATGGCGCATACGATTGCGATCGGCGAGAACATGGTCGCCGCCGCCGAGCGCGCGCGCCGCACGCTGGGTGTGAACTACAACTATCGCAGCGTCCCCTCCCATGGTGTCATCAAGGAAGAGCTCGTGCGCGGCAGCTTCGGGCAGCCGGCGCTGTTCACCGCTACCGTGCACTCCTATCTGTGGGCGCACACGCTCGATCTGCTGCGCTTCTTCTTTGGCGATCCTGCGGAAGTCACCGCCTCGATCGTCGACGATCAGCGGCAGCGTCCGCCGGCCACGCCACACGCGGGGCGGCCCTGGATGTACGCGGCTGACATGCTCTACCACCCCTCCGTTGCCGTGTCGGCTGCCTTTCGTTACCGCAATCCGGACTTCATCGCCACCGTATCGGGCTCGGCGCTGGAGCCCTACGAGCAGCATTTCTGGTCGTTTGCCTTGTTTGGAAGTCGCGGCGCGCTGGCGGTGAACGCAGCGACCGGCGCGAACCTCGGGGGTACTCCGAGTCTGGGTCCTCTCGCCGAGCGCCTCAAGGCGATGACGCCCTGTTCCTACCCCGAATCGTTTGAATGGTCAGTCATGGCATTCGTGGAGGCGCTGCATCAGGGCCGGCCGGCACCGGTGACCGGCGCGGACGGCCTCGCGGCCATGCGTCTGGAAGCGGCGGTCGCCGAGTCGGCCCGCACGGGCCGCGCCGTCCCGCTGTCGGCTGCATCCACACCTGCCACAGGGGTCCGCGCATGAACGCACCGACGGTACTCGCGCAACAGGCAAGTCTGAGCGCGTATCAGGTGGCGCGCTATCGCCGCGATGGCTTCATCGCCGTGCGGCAGGTGTTCACGCCGCTGGAAATTGCCGAGATTCGCGACACGTTCATGGACATCGCCAGAAACGGCCCGGTCGAAGGTCTCTCCGAGGGCACGGGCGCGCTCAATCGCGGCGGCACGGCCCAGTACGCGCCGAGCGATCCGCTGTCGTTCTATCCGCGGATGATGCATCCGCACAATCATCCGGATAAGCCGGTCGGGCCGCTGAGCATGAAGTACATGCTCCATCCCAAGCTGGCGGGGATCCTCGAGGCGCTCTTTGCCGAGGAGCCGCTGGCCGTGCAGAGCATGTTCTACTTCAAGCCGCCACAGTCCCGCGGCCAGGCGCTGCATCAGGATAATTTCTATCTGCGCGTCAAGCCCGGCACCTGTGTCGCGGCATGGGTGGCGATCGACGACGCCGATGAGGAAAACGGCGCCATTCAGTGTGTCGCGAATACGCAGGACTATGCGATTCAGTGTCCGGAGCAGTCAAACCTCGCGGAGTCGTTTACGACCGAGCACGTGACCCCGCCCAAGGGGTCACGCGTGGATGTCGTGCCGCTGAAGGCAGGCGACGTGCTGTTCTTCAACGGCAACGTGATTCATGGCAGCGGCCCGAATCGCAGCAAGAAGCGGTTTCGGCGCGCGTTCATCTGTCATTACGTGCCGCGCAGCACGACCGAGCTGAGCAGCTGGTACAGGACCCCGTTCCGCTTCAATCAGGAGCTGCTGTCGATTCCAGCCGCGGTGGGCGGTGGTCCGTGCGGCAACGCGGAGGATGGGCAGCGGGCGCCGCACTGAGCCGCCGCCAGCAAACGATGACCGTGCCGACAACCTCACTCCGCCGTGCCTCTGCCTTCGACGATGGCCGCGGCTCCGAGCGCTGCCAATTCCATATCGACCGTCTCCGGCGCGCCGCTGACGGCCACCGCGCCGACCACCACGCCATCGAACACGATGGGGACGCCGCCGCCCCAGCCAATGATGCGTCGATCGCCGTAGTAGGCGATGTCGAACCCCGTTTCGGGATTTCGCACCGCGCGGCCGATCTCGAAGGATGGCTTGCGCTCGCGCGCGGCCGTCCACGCCTTGTTGGTGGCGATGAGAATGGACGGCAGCGGCGCGCCGTCCATGCGCATCAGAGCGATGAGCTCGCCATGATCGTCGGCCACGGTAATGACCGCGGCGAGCGCGCGTCGAGTGAGTTCCCGTGAAATCACATCGAGCGCCCGGCGCGCGTCCGCATACGTGAGGCTCGCTGTGCTAGTCAACTGCACTCCCTGGGGGCGCATCCCAATCCACTTCGCCCTCGGCGGTGCTGCGGCTGCCGACGAGCATGGTCGCGCCCCGCTGCAACGCTCCCGGATCGTGTGCTTCAAGCCACTGCATATAGGCAAAGCCGACGAGCATCGCCACCAGGAACAGGTACGGGGCAATGTTGTACGGCCAAGCGGGCAGCGGGTAGAGAGTCACGAACAGCACCGGCAGCAGGGCCAGCGTTGCCGCCCACGGCACGATGACGTGCTGCCAGACGGTGAAACGTTCCGGATGCACGCGACGCATGTAGGAAGTCAGGGCCAGGTTCGCCATCGAATACAGCACGATGACGGCCAGCGCCGAGAGCGTCTCGAGAAAGCCGAAGATATCTTCGGGCCGCAGCAGCACCCCCACCAGCAGCACCGCCACGATG